>ERZ773359.1293-NODE-1293-length-35100-cov-19.543359_pt1 | contig 35100 bp, 38 predicted proteins | sample MGYA00374955_ERZ773359 | MGnify/ENA primary metagenome ERZ773359 (study PRJEB29098, sample SAMN04486028) | biogas fermenter metagenome | study: EMG produced TPA metagenomics assembly of the Biogas fermentation microbial communities from Germany - Plant 4 DNA1...
GGAAGAAGAACTCCGCATCATGGAGGCGGGCACGCAGCACCTTCTCATTCCCCTGGCGTACAATCTCTTTGTTTACCGGGCCGTTGGCACAGGCAATAAACAAAGGCATCAGATTGCCCTCCTCATCCCAAACCGGGAAATAGCGCTGGTGTTCTTTCATCGGAGTGATCACCACTTCTGGAGGGAGTTTTAATAAGCGGGGATCAAAACCTCCGCAAACAGGTGTAGGACTCTCCAGAAGGTGGGTAACCTCATTTAACAGTTCATCATCAGGCTGAATGATCCCACCGGCCCGGGCTGCCTCCTCCCTGACCAACTCCCAGATCTTTTCTTTCCGTTCCTCCTGATTAAGGATCACAGAGGCATCCTTTAGCTTCTGAAAATACTCTTCAGGGTTATGCACCTCTAAGGGGTCTTCGCTGTAATTGCGCAGCCCATAAGTGAAATACCCCGGATGAAGCCCACTGATCTCAAAATCCACAATTTTATCACCGAGCAGGCTGACCAGCCAGCGGATGGGCCTGATAAAACGGAAATCACCGCTGCCCCAGCGCATGGGCCGGGTGAAAGAAAGGCTGCTGATCAATTGGGGAATCAACTCACTAAGTACTTGAGCTGTAGGCTGTCCTTTAATCCGTTTTTCAGCGAAAACATACTCCCCGGCAGGAGTTGATCTCACCATAAGGCTCTCTAAGGGCACATTCTGGCTGCGGGCAAAACCTTGAGCTGCTTTGGTGGGCTGTCCCGATTCATCAAATGCTACCTTTTTGGGAGGCCCTTTTACCTCCTCCAGCAGGTCCTCCTGTACTTCAGCGATTCCCTGAACATAGAAAGTCATCCTGCGTGGGGTGGTATAAACAGAAATTTCAGCAAAACCGATCCTATTCTCCTGCAGCATCTTTTCCCCAGACTTCTGCAGCTGATCGATCACCTGATCAGCCAGTCTAGCCGGCAGTTCTTCAACTCCTATTTCCAGCAAATAATCCATCTCTATTTAACCTCCCTTGACGCAGTATCTGCAGCTTTCTTCTGTGAAGAATTTAACAACTGCTCCCGCAGAGCTTCATCTTTGAGCAGCGGGTAACCCAGCTGTTCCCTTTGATCCAGGTATGCTTTAGCACAGAGGCGGGCTAAATGGCGCACCCTCCCGATATATGCTGTGCGTTCAGAAACACTCAAGGCACCCCTGGCATCCAGCAGGTTGAAGGTGTGGGAGCACTTTAGTACATAGTCATAGGCCGGTTGCACCAACCCTTTGGCGCTGATGCGCTCTGCTTCCTTTTCATACATCTCAAAGAGAGTAAAGAGCATTTTGATATCTGCTTCTTCAAAATTGTAATAGGAATAATCCACTTCTGTCTGGTGGTGAATATCCCCATAGGTAATGCCATCGGTCCAGATAACATCGAAGACACTATCCACCCCCTGGATATACATGGCGATCCTTTCGATCCCATAGGTCAGTTCAGCGCTGACCGGGCGGCACTCAAACCCCCCGCACTGCTGAAAATAAGTAAACTGAGTGATCTCCATTCCATCCAGCCAGACCTCCCATCCCAAACCCCAGGCACCTAGGTTTGGTGATTCCCAGTTATCTTCTACAAAACGGATATCATGGGACTGTAAATCTATGCCCAGGTGAACAAGGCTGTTTAAATAGAGGTCGATCACATCATCAGGTGAAGGTTTTAGTATCACCTGGTACTGATAGTAATGCTGCAGCCTGTTGGGGTTTTCCCCATATCTGCCATCTGTAGGCCGGCGTGAAGGCTCCACATAGGCAACATTCCATGGTTCCGGGCCCAATACTCTGAGAGCGGTAGCCGGATTCATGGTTCCAGCGCCAACTTCCAGATCATAAGGCTGCTGAATTACACAGTAGCGGCTCCAGTAAGAGTTGAGCGCCTCAATAATCTCCTGAAAAGTCATTTCAGCCATAACAATAAATCCTCCTTTAGAGCAAAAACTATAAAAACAAACCCGCCCCATGCAGCTTTCATAGCTACAGGGACGGGATACTGCCCGCGGTTCCACCCTGTTTGCGCATCTATTTGCGCCCCTTTGTTCTATTGCAGGTTTTACTCCCCAGGTCTGTGCCGGGTTTCCTCCTGCTGCTCCGGAGCCCCTTTCACCGCCCGGTCCGGCCGGCTCCCACCCTCCCCGGCTCTCTATAGCGGAACAAAAGCGGCTACTCTTCTCCCTCATGGCTTATTTTCTACAATTTATCAATTCTATAGTATACTGTCAAGCTTCTATTTGTATTTCGTTTTCTTCCCTTTCTTCCCCTGCGATCTCCAGGGTACATCTGGTAAGCAGAGCTGTCACTGTACAAGCCGCTCCCAGAATGGCCAACTCATCACTGAGCAGCATCCCCAACACCCCGGCTAAACCCAGCCCGGCGGGAAACTCCAGGATAGTGTGATCTCCCTTCTTGAGACGCAGTTTGGTACTAATCCCCTTTTCCAGGGTCTCCTTCAGTTTTTGACACAAGTGGCATCCCTGCAGTTCCTCTTCCAGCAAAACCAATGCAGCCACAACATCACCTGATGCCCTGTCCAGAGCATCCCTGGCCTCTCTATAACTTACACCCATCCGTTCTCTTATCAGATCAATTTTTTTCAACAGCTGTTCATCCATAAGATCACCCTTCTACCCCTAATCTTCCCTCACCACTGCTTTTTATGCCTTCCAGTTTCACTATCCCGAAAGACATCTAAAAAATAGCGGGACTGCAGCTTAACCTCCCCATGATAGGTTAAGAACCTCTGGAGAAGAACTGCCATCTCCCGGAGTATCTTTGGGCTGATCTTGGCTTTAACAGCCTGTTGTAGCGGGCTGCGCAGGATATAACCCATCACCCCGAGGGCTGCCGGTGAAAGGGGAAGGGCTTCTTTACAATGCTCAGCACAGGCAGGGCAGATCACTCCACCCCGTTCAATACTGAACCATATCTGCTGTGCACCCTCCCTGACAGCAGGGTGATCACCCATCACACAACCGGTTAGGCGCGGTCTGTAACCCAAGATATCTAAAAGTTTGAGTTCGAAAACTCTGGCTAAAAGCTCAGGGTTCCCATCTTTCAATGCCCTGAAGGTGGAGAGGATCAAATAAAACACCCTGGGCTGGGGTTCCCGGTCCGGTGTGAGGCGGTCCACCAATTCTGCACAGTAGCTGGCAGCGGTAAAAAGTTCTAAGTCCTGCTCCAGGTAAGAAAACTGCTCCTCTGCCTCCCCCTGGGATACTGTGTCCAGGGTTTTTCCGGTATAGAGCACCAGGTAGGTATGGTTGAACAACTGCACCGCTCCCCGCAGGCGGCTGGTGGTCTTGCGCACACCCTTAGCGATGGCTGAAACCTTTCCTGCTTCTCTGGTATAAAGAACAAGAATCCGGTCCGCTTCCCCGTAAACCCTGCTCCTGAGAACAATAGATTCCGCTTTATAAATGCCCATAAAAAACCCTCCCCTGCTATTATAATGGGAAGGGAAATAAATTTACACCTTATAATAGTCAGCTCTTATGATAACCACTTCGGTTTGCCCACTGCGGTCACTGTTATTCTCGTTTCCATAAGGATATCCCATCCCGGAATAAATACTTCTTCCTTCTCTGTATTTAATTGATAATGCGTAGCACCCGCTTTTTCTACCTGAGCTGCAGCTTTTTTTGAAGCCTCAGTCTGAGCATAAGCAATAGCTTCATTATAATTATCAAATATCCGCCGTTCCCATGGGGTATGAACAATGAACTGTTCATCATCATTCCTTATTAAAAGCTGAACAACCTCTACAACATTGCCTGATGCTGCTCCGATAGCATTGGCAATTTCCGCGTTAGGAGGTATGATCAAGTCCAGGTTTAATTTACTGGCCACTTCGGGCAAATAAACACTTACAGGGGCACCGATAGCAACTAAGGGCAGATTAAACTCAAGGCTGCACCCCATTAATCTATCATCTTTTTTGGGCTGCAGAAGTTTGTCGACGAAATACATAGCCCCTTTTTCATCCTGAATATCAAAATGTTTGCCCTCAAAATTGACCACACTCTGCATAATGGTCAGAGCTATTTTATTAATAATGGCCTCCATCGCCAAGTCAAGAAACTCCTGATAACTTTTTCCCATTTTGTGAGCCAGCATCTTGACACCTAAAATAGATGCATCCCTATCCCACTGCGTATAACGGCCATTTGCATGTAAGATATCGGTAGGGGTTACAGAAGCTTTATTCAAAACACCCATCTCCACCAAACGGCTCAGATCTAATAAAAAGGTTTTTGTTCCCATCTTATCAGCTAAAAACTGCAGTGTATGGGGCTGCTCTTTCAGCAGTTGAACAGCTTCACTTTCTGTGGTTGTCATTTGCACAGGTATGTTCTGCTGCATTAAAATATAAAAATCAGTTGGCTGCCCATAAAAAGAGTTAAAATTTTCAGTTTCCCAGTGCAGGCTCAATTCTTCCACCAAATTAGGATATCTAGCAGCAGCGAAAGCCAAGGGCCATACCCTATTGGGCCCGATTACCAGATTTTTATCTTTGTCTATCTGAAGGTAACTATCCCCGCCGATTCCATAGGTGTTGATCTCTGCTGCCCTGACACGGGTTGCCCACCCCCCAACAACAGCTCCTTCATCATTGATCTTCGGCACCTCATTGGAAAGAACCGCAATATCAGTGGTAGTTCCACCCATATCCAATACCAGGGCATCCTTTACATTACCGCAGTAAACGGCTCCGTAGATGCTGGCAGCAGGACCTGAGAGCAGTGTTTCGATGGGCCTTAGCCTGGCCACACTCTCGCTCATCAAACTGCCATCACCTTTGACAATCATTAATGGAGCATTAATCCCCTCTTCCTTTAAGACCTTTTTCACTGATTCAATTAATGAAGCTATGATGGGCAGCAGTTTAGCATTTAAAACTGCGGTGACCGCTCGCTCATAAAATCCTAAAGAACTGGAAAGCTCATGGCCGCACACTACCGGCACATCCATCATCTCTCTTACCAGTTCACGTGCCTGCTGTTCATGCTCCGGATTGCGAACACTGAAAAAGCTGGAGATAGCCACAGCTTCGACCTTGCCGCACATCTTCCTGATCCCGTTACGAACCTCCTCAACATCCAATTCTGTCTGGGGTTTGCCGGCTGCATCATGTCCGCCCTTGATGATTTCACAAATAGCGGCTGGAAGTTTGTCGATGGGCTCACTGCCGATCAACAAAAGGCCAACTTCACCACCGCGCCCCTCTACTACTGCATTGGTTGCCAGAGTAGTAGATAAGGCTATCATTTTGACATCATGTACAGCATCACATTTTAGTTCCCGAAAACATTCTGTAATACATGTGTTTAAATCATCATGAGTAGTAAGCACTTTAGCTTTAGCGACAACCTTTTGATTGGTCACATCAAGAATAATCCCATCGGTGTAAGTCCCACCTGTGTCTATTCCTAGTACCAGTGACAAGTAAATGCCCCCTATCCTGTGACAATTATTAATTAGATATATACGATATTTTCTGTTTATTTTCCTTGTTAAACACATAAAACCCCATAGGCAGCTATGAGGTTTTATGTGATATTTTAATGATTCAAATCTGAAACCTTCCTTGATCAGGCTTCCAGCCCCAACCCTTTTCTCTTGGCTGTGATGTGCTCCATAATCAATTCTGCAGCCTTTAAGGGATCAGTCTCCACAGCAAAGGCCGCTCCCAGTACATCCTGAGCACCTTTTGTCAGGAGTTCTGCAAATTTCTTCGCCCCCAATACCGGTGGTACGGTCCCCAGAACTGTGAAAACACCTGATCCGATCACATAAGCTCCGATGGAAACAGCTTTCTCAGACATCCATTCCGGAGCTGCCCCTGCTGCAGGCAGGTCGCTGATATCAACACCCAGGGCATTGGCGATGGCTGCCGCTGTGACAAGGATTCTGCTGATATCCACACATGATCCCATATGCAGAACAGGTGGAATGCCCAGTGCTTTGCAGACTGCGCTCAGTCCTGGCCCAGCCTGGTCCGCGGCTTCAGGCAGCAACAGTCCTGCTTTGGCACAGGCGATAGCTGCACATCCGGTCTGTACAACTAAAACATCCTTTTTAATCAGTTCTCTGGTGAGGGTAAGATGGCCATGATCTTGGGTGATCTTCGGGTTGTTGCAGCCGACAATGGCTGCTATTCCTTTGATCTGGCCAGCTTTGATGGCATCCAGCAGTGGGTTCAAACTACCGCCTAGGGCTTTCAGTATGGCCTCCACACTGAAGCCTGCCATATATTCCATTTCCTCATCAGGAACCTGGATCAGATCCTTATTCCTGCGGGGGTAGTTATCAACAGCCATTTTCACTATCTGGCGAGCGGTATCCAGTGCAGTCTTCTCACTGAAGGGCACGTGATCCATCCCCGGGAAGCGGGCTTTGGGTGATGTGGAGATCACTTTGGTGTGATAGCATTTGGCTACCTGGGTCAAGGCAGGCATAATGCACTGCACATCCACCACCATGGCATCCACCACACCGGTAACCACAGCCAACTCCTGCTGGAGGAAGTTCCCTGCAACAGGCACACCATGGCGCATCAAAATTTCATTACCTGTACAGCACATCCCACAGACATTAATGCCTTGAGCACCCTTTTCACGTGCTGCAGCTATCAATTCTTCATCCTTTGCTGCCTGTACGATCATTTCCGAAAGCACAGGCTCATGGCCGTGGACCACAATATTGACCTGGTCCTCTTTCAGAACCCCCAGATTGCTTTTCCCCCTGACCGGATGCGGTGTTCCAAAAAGGACATCGGAAAACTCAGTGGCAAACATGGAGCCTCCCCAGCCGTCGCTGAGACCTGTACGCACCCCGTGTAGGGTCAAATTCACATAGTCATGATCAACACCCATATGGGTGCGGTGCATTGCCTCAACAATCTCCCGGTCGATCCCCCGTGGGGCGATCCCTAACTTCTCCCAGAGCTGTCTTCTTTTCTCCGGTGCTCTCTTTAGGAAATGAAGGGTACCTTTGACCATGCCGAACTCTTCCATAGCCTCCCTGGCCAGGTCCCGAGCCACATCCTCTTTACTTCTTCCTTCCTCAGGAATCCCGAATTCAGCAGCTAAGGCGCGCAGTTTCCCCTCATCTTTGATCTGATAGCCCTGTGCTTCACCTTCAGCTGTTTCATAAAGGGTGGTCACAATATCTCTTCCATGATCTGAGTGGGCAGCAGCACCGGCAGCGATCATCCGCAAAAGATGGCGGGCTGCAATGGTGTCTGCAGTAGCTCCGCATATCCCCTCCTGCGGCTCTTCTCCAAAGGGATCTATCCGGCAGGGACCCATATTGCAGTTGCGGCAGCAGATCCCTAAAAGACCGAAACCGCATTGGGGCTGCTGTTTTTCATAACGATCCCATGCGGTTTCTATACCTTCCTGAGCGGCTTTATTGAGCATACTTAATGATGCCTTATCCACACTCTTCTCTCCCACAAAAGATCCTCCTTTCACTGATTCTTCAGTCAGCTGTGTTCTTCACAGCTCTTCATACATAGGAACGAGAACACCAGGTTTCATGATTGCTTCCGGCTTCCGGCCTCCTGCCTCAAACCTCTATGATCCAGCCAGACACTCATGCAGCATAGCTGCACCGCAGGGTTGAAAATCAAGAACCGATACTAACACGATCGCTTCCGACTTCCACCACCTGTCTAAGACATCTATGATCCAGCCAGACACTCATGCAGCATAGCTGCATCAATAGAGGTTAAAAACAGGAACCAAAACTACCATGATCGCTTCCGACTTCCGACCTCCTGCCTCCGACCTCTATTTCAAGGTAGGCACATTTGTTCAGCCAAAGTGCGTCGTTTCTTTCTTTGTGCTTCTTCAGGTGTTATAAAGGAGAGGGCATTAGTCGGACAGGCACTGACACAGGCTGGTATCTCTCTGTCAGGACAGAGGTCACACTTGGTCACCAACTTGCTTCCCGGGGAACGGGTGATAGCACCAAAGGGGCAGGCCAGCTCACAGAAACCGCACCCGATGCAGAGATTACGGTTGTGTAGTACTATAGCTCCTTTCCGATACATTGCTCCGGTGGGACATACTCTGACACAAAAGGCCTCTTCACAATGCCGGCAATTGACTGGAACAGATTTTTCACCTGCATCCTGGACAAAAATGCGCTTCCGCGGCGGTATCTCTTCGAAAATTGCCCTAAACAACTCTTTACCAGCTGAATGCTCTACTGCACAGGCTATTTCACAGGACTTACAACCGATACATCTGCCTACATCAACTTGCACCTCTTTCAAAAGCTTCACCTCCCTCTGGGAGAAATAGTGAATTTATTGGTTCAAATTCGACCCTTTAGAACCAAATTCCTTCTCATTTTCTGTATGTTAATTGAAGTACAGTTGACAAAAACGGTAAAAATAAAAAAACCCCGGTTTAATGATCACCGGGGGTTTGTTCTTTACCCTCATTATCTTTGCTATTGTCTAATAGTTCCTGGAGGGCTTCCACTGCTTTAACATCGATCCCTGTAGCAACTATATTTTCGCTGAGTATCTGCTTATATATTTCCTCACGGTAAACAGATAATTCCTGTGGGGCATCTATACCCAGGCGCACCTGGTCACCCTTTATCTCCAAAACGGTTATTTTGATCTTTTCTGCAATTACTATGCTTTGACCCTTTTTCCTTGCTAAAACCAGCATGGGCAACCCACCTTAACCGCAGGCTCTGTTTCGTGATTTCTGCAAAACATGGCTGAATAAAAGGTGTTTTGTTTTATATCCACTGCCGTCCAGGATAACCTGTCTGCCGATCCCCTTTACATGGTTGATTACTACAGGAGCCAGGAGATTGGTAGTCATACCCCGAACACCCTCTTGAGGCGGAATGGTAACAACTGTAAGCAATGTTACCTCCTCCCGGTCCTTTATCTGAAGGGAAGCACAGACACTCTCATTCAATTGTACATCATAATCCGGAAAAAAGATAAAGGGATCTACCATTAAAAAAGCAGTATCAGGGTCGCTTTGGGACTGCATCCAGGCAAAAACATCGTTATTGGTCACCGGAACAAAAAAGTATTTTTTCAGGTGCGAAAAACCTACCATCCCCTCGGGAAAATAGAGTAAATTTTCCTCTGCCACCTCCAAAGTTCCAAAACGGGTAGTGTTAACCTGCATCTGAATTCCTCCCCAAAAACCATATCTACCTAATAATTCTCATTAATCCTCTTTGTTATGCGCACACTGATCCACTTATCTCAGGAAATCCATCAGGGTGGGCATCACAATCCGGGCGCCTGCAGCCAGTGTCACCCGGTAGGCATTTTCCTGGGCTTTCAGATCAATGATCGCTCTGGCAATATCAGCATCCTCTGCCTTGGAAAGGAGTTCTATAACACTGATCTCTGTCTCACCAAGGCGATCCAGGGATCTTTCCATTCTATTGGTCTTAGCACCGATCTCACCCCGTTTGGCAATGAAGTTGTCAATAATCTCATCTAGTTCCCCGATCACTGATGAAATATCAGTACCACTTTTTGTATCATCCTCTAAAAAATCTGCCATTTTTTCCAGAACGCCAATGGCACCTGATGAGGTCTTGTCTCCAAATAGATCTCCCCCTGGTAGGTTGACCTGGATGGTAACCTCAGGTGAGATAAGGAATTCGATCTTCTCATTATTCCCTTTCCAGCCATCATCATAGGGAGGCTTGCTTGTGCGTGTTCCTCCAAATATATACCTGCTGCCGTGGGTGGTATTGGCGATCTGAATTAACTGTTCCTGCAGTTGTCTGACTTCTTCAGCCAAAGCCAGACGTGATTCCTGAGGAACAGTATCTGTGGAACCATTGACCGCCAGTTCCCGGACCCGCTGCAGGACATCTATTGCATTTCCCAGAGCTCCATCTGTTATTTCCAGCCATGACTGGGCATCACCGATGTTTTTTTGATACTGTCCCACCTTCCCCAGGCTGCTGCGCAGAGCAAGGCTGGTCACTACCCGTACAGGGTCATCAGAGGGTCTGCGCACTTCCTTTTGCGAAGAAAGCCTGTCGCTGGCTCGTTCCAACCCTCTGAGGTTGGTATACATATTCCGCAGCAAGTTATTGGTCAGCATTGAGTTTGTTATACGCAAAGGAATCCCTCACTTATTTTTACATTCATTTATTACTTCGGTTAATTGAGAAAGATTATTTAGCAGCTTTTTCGTTGATATTCCACCAATTTCATTGATTACCCCCATATTACAGCAGATTAAACAGGCTTTTACCTTGCCATGTAGATAATGGGAAGGATTATTTATTTCTTTCTCGAAAAGGTATAATAAAAACGATTAGCGGAATGTGAGACTTTATGAGAGTTGCTAACTTTTAAGGATCGGTGTGGTTAATATTACAGAATCCTGAAATCAGATAGATATATAGAGAAAAGAAAGGGGATCATAATGGATACTCCTCCTGTTATCAAAGATCTTACGTTAACCCAGTATTTTAAAGAACTGTCAGCTGACTCCCTCTACCCTAGTGCAGGTTCATCTGCAGCAGTGACCGCTGCTCATGCCGCAGCCCTTTTTGCCATGACCTGTAGGGTCAACCTGCGTAAGATCAAAGAGAATAAAGACAGTCACCAGCAAGAAGTCTCTCAAAACCCCAAAAATTACTGGGAGGAAACACTGCGTGGAGCAGAATCTCTGTTGGAGCGGGCATTGGCACTGGCCCAGGAAGACGGGTTTGCCATCAAGGCTTTTTTTGAAGGCAACCCATTAGGTGCCAAAAAGGCCACCGATATCCCTCTGGAGATAGCCCGTTGTGCTGGAGAAATTATCTCCCTGGTTAAACACTCCCTTCCCCAGTCCTATCCCCCTGTAAAGGCAGATATGGAGTGTGCCAGGTGGCTAGCTGAAGGAAGTAAAAAAGCCGCCCTGATGGTGGCTCATTACAATATTCCCCTCTTGAAGGAAGAGGAAAAGCAATATTATGTTAAGCAGATTGAGGAACTCAGCGCCCCACCAATCCCATGCGGTTGATGATCAGGTCGATCATCTCATCCATAGTGGTGATCACACGGGCTGCAGCATTATAGGCGTGCTGGAAACGGATCATATTAACCATCTCTTCATCCAGTGAAACACCTGATACAGATAAGCGGTTGTTTTCGATCTGTGAAACAAGCAGTTCCTGGTTTTCTACCATACGATAGGCCTGCTGGGCTGTTACTCCCAGTTCACCGATAATGGCGTTGTAGTAATCATCTGGAGAAAACAGCTGATCTTGAGTAGAGTTAATATCTATTATTTGCGTCTCTTTGAGCTTAGCTAGCTGTAGAGCATTGCTGCCATCACCTTTATCCCAGGTATACCATGTACCATTCAGTTCTATCTTATTTTCGTAGTCATCGGGATCATCAAGAATAGGCCTTAACTCTGCTGCTGCAACCTTACTGGGATCAGCTGACAACTCTTGATTAACAGCGATATTTCCCGCGGTAATAGAAACAGAACCGTCTTTGCTCATAAAAAAGTCAAGACCGGTATCTCCGTTCAGCCCTGCACCTATCCGGTGAATCTCGTTAAACGCTTCAGCAATTCCTTTTGCCAGTATATCCATCTGTTTTTGCAGGGCAGGGATAAAACCTTCAACTTCTTCTCCATGCTTATATCCCCGGGCATCTATAATACCCCGCACAGTACCACCTGTAATTGTCAAAGGGTAACTGCGGCTTTGATCATCTTGCCAATAGATCTCCGGGTAGTCATCAGAATTCCCGACCACCAGTTTATTGGCATTTTCTCCCTGAACCAGTGCACGCCCTGAAATATTGACGGTTATAGTGCCGTTTTCATTTTCCACAACCTTTATATTGATGGTTTTTGCCAGTCGATCCACAAGCAGGTCCCGCTTATCCCTCAGGTCATTGGCCCGGGCACCGCTGACTTCCACCTTGAGGATCTGCATATTGAGGTCAGCGATCTGCCTGGCCATAGAGTTAATATCATCAACCATTACCTTTAAGTTTCTGTTCAGGTCACTGACCAGCTCAGACAGCTGGGTATCTATATGATTAAAAGCATCTGCCAGGGACCGTCCGGTCTCCACAACAAGGGAACGGGCAGCCAGGCTTTCTGGATCTTTGGCCAGCTCATCCAGGGCAATCCAAAAATCTTCCATAATAGATCTGAGGCCACTGTCAGATGGCTCATTGATGATGCCTTCTATTTTTTCCAGAGCATCCTGCTGTGCCTCCCAGTAGCCTAAGATCTTGGACTCACTGCGCATTTGATAATCAAGGAAGCGATCTCTCATCCTTCGGATCTCGGAAACCTCGACCCCTGTCCCAATCTGTCCGGCACCTATGTAACCATCTAATGCAGGTACAGGGTAAGGAGGTGTAGTGACCATAATGGCTTCCTGCCGTGTATAGCCAGGAGTGTTGGCATTAGCAATGTTATGGCTGGTTACATCAAGAGAGCGCTGCTGAGTCCGCAGGCTCCGCAGCCCGATCTGTAGGCCGAAAAAGGTTGAGCGCATCATTCATCCCCCATTTTTAAACCTGGCGGTCAAACTGACCAGAACGTACAACTAATTTTTCAATTTCTCCATTCTTATCAGGGGATTCTCTGTAGATTCCCCCTGAAGGATTTTGATAGAAGATATCAAGAGAAAAATTAATATACTGAAGTAGAGAACCCAACAGGGTTCTATTTTCCTGATTGAGCTGCTTTAATCTCTCAAAATTAGACTGAACAGTAGAAAAGCGTTCTGCCAGTTCCTGCTGTACTAATGCTCTGCTCAACACCTGGGACATCTCTGCCAGTTCTTTTTCCGCTTCCTGTAAATTCATAACAAATTGGCTTTCCTGAGCAATTATCTCATTTAATTCTTTAAGTTGTTCCTCACTTGTAGGCAATGCCATCAGAAGAGAACGCTTCTGGAAGGCTAGATCAACAAGTGAGCTGACTATCTGTTCCTGTTTGGAGATCCAGTCAGCTAACCGGTCCCTCTTTCCCAGAGGCCAATTCTCTGCTTTTGAATTTACATCATGCATCTTTGAACCTCCCAGGTCTACAACAGCCGGTCCATCAGCAGTCGCCCCAGAATTTTGTCTGCGACATCTTCTGCTGAAACCTGATATTCTCCCTTTTCCAGAGCAGTTTTGATCTTTTGAACCAGTTCCTCTCGCACCTCAGGGGCATTGAGCACCACTTCTCTCAGTTTCTTGTGATCAACAGCCTCTGCTGAAAAATCGGCGCGGTCACCCTGCTGCACATCCGATTTATCGGTTTCACCGGTCTTCTGCTCTCCTGCTGCCTGCAGTTTCTGTCCTCCATAAAGGCGGAGTACCATTTGAATCTGCTGGCTGGATATAATCAAGGCAGGTACCCCCTTTGAAAAATAAGTCCCTGTATTATTTATCGGGTAAAATGAGAAATAGCTTTAGTGCTTTTTTTATTGCAGTGTAATATATAGAAAAGCTACCGTTTCAGCTTCCTGTGGTACTCTCTCACATATACTTTCGGTCCACTGTCTTCCTGTGATGAAGATAATAACCTTGCAAGAGTTTTGCCGCACTCACCGCAGAAGCGACCTCTGGGGATGGGTTTTCCACAGCGTTCACATTTCAATAAACCGCTGTTTTCTCTGGTAATCAATCTCCCCTCCTGCAGCAGAACAATGATTTTGTCAACAGGGATCCCTGTCCCTTCATTGATATCAGAGATGGTGGCATTTGTGTTTTCATCTAAATACTGCTGGATCTGCTTAATGATTTTATCCTCCTGGGCAATACAATCAGGGCAGAGATCACGAGAGATGCGGGCAAAGACTTTCCCGCATTGAGGGCAATTCCTCAGTTCCAAAGATAACCCCCCACTTTTCACAAGATTCCTTCACTGTGTCTGTTATTTTTCAGTATAGCAGCATTTGCCAGCCCAAACAAGCATTTATCCCAGAAAGGCAGCTATAATCCCTACCAGAAAAACGCCATCGAAAATTCCTGCGCCTCCGATGCTTACCGCCTGCCCACCTAAGCTCTGGAAACTTCTCCAGTTCAGCAGATCAGCCCCGATCAGGGTACCCATGGTTCCGGCCACATAGGCCACCGGGGCAGTAAACCCGGAAGGTGCCAGTATCAGAGCAGTTGCAGCAGCAACTAAGGGAGGAATAAATGCCGGCATCACGATCCCCACACCCGGTTTCGGCCTGGCCATCATCTTTGCTACAATTGTGACCACAAGCAGAGCAAACAGGGTAGGCAGCAAAGGCGCCCTGCCGCTCAGCAAAAGATAGAGGGATAAAACAGCCGGCAGCCCGGCTCCTCCAACATTTAAGTAAATCACCTGCTCCCGAACAACAGGAGGGTAGTAAAAAAAGAACATGGAAAAAGGGTGTGCTCTGGGTTCATACACCTGTATTCTGCGCCGGGAAAGGGGTATATTGATCAGACTGCCGATGATCGATGCAGTTAAAAACAGAAATGCCCCTTCTTGGGACATGCCCAGACGGGAAAAAGAAAATGCTGCCACATTAAAAAACAGCATCATCAACAGCAGCGGCACCAACATGAGAAGTAATAGAATTGAAATCATCGAATTACACCTCTTTGGGATTTTTATCTTTGACAACACCGGCAGCCAGAGCGATCACATATACTTCACCAACACCTGCTGAAGCAAGCACCTGACAGCACTCCTTGACTGTAGCCCCGGTTGTATAAACATCGTCCACCAGTAAGACCCGTTTCCCCTTCAGCAGAAGGGCCTCCTTCCCAGGTATAAAGGCATTTTTCATATTTGCCTCACGCTCTTGTCTGGAAAGGGATGTCTGGCTTGGTGTTTCTCTGACCCGCAGCAGGGCTTCCTCCTGTAAAGGGATTTTTAAAATTCTGGCTATCACCCCGGCAAGTAAAGCTGCCTGATTATAGCCCCGTTCCCGTAGCCGGTTGATGTGCAGGGGTACAGGCACTACAGCACTAAATGAGCGAAAAGGAAAAAGCTGAACAAGCAGAGCGGCCATTAACTCTCCAAAGGGATAGGCCAGTTCCCTCCTCCCGCAGAACTTAAAGTAATGAACAGCCTCCCTTACAGGGCCCTCAAAGGGTGCCACACCCCTGGAGATCATGTATTGGGGTTCATCTTCCCGGCACTCCCAGCAGATCATTTCCCCCTCCTGTCCGGAATAGAAGCGGCCGCATTTGGTACAGGGGACAAGCCCCTCTGCCAGATCAGCCCACACCTGTAAACAGAAAGGGCAGATCTGATGGGGAGCTCCCCGGCGCCCACATAAAGGGCACCCTTTGCTTTCTGGAAAGATGAGGGCCTTCAGTCCTGTGATAGCGGACAGCAATTAGATTCTCCCCCTCATTATTATTTTACGTCACAACACACCTAGAAAACAATTCTCCCTAGCATTTCTTCCCAGTCGCCGCGCAGATAACCCTTGCGCTGGGCTTCTTTATTCATTCCCATGATCTGTAAACGGGCCTCCCGCATGGACCTGCTGATTTCCCTAGAGATAAACCAGACCTCGCCTGTGGGATAATCAGGGCTGCGGCCGCAACGCCCAGCAATCTGCACCAGTGTGGAGGTATCGAAAATACCCTCTTGGGCGGCCTCCAAAACCAGTACATTAACCCTGGGAACAGTGACCCCCCGTTCCATAATGGTTGTGGTCACCAGTAGGGGAAATTCACCGGCAAAAAAGCGCTCCCTTTTTAACTTCCGGTCCCTGTCACCGGCATGGGTCCACTGAACACTGTCCGGTTTTAGATGTTCCAAGGGATAGCTGCCTGCTGCAGAGCGCAAGGCCTCACCCACTAAAGATGTCAAAGCAACAGATGGCACAAAGAGAAATATGCGGCTGCCGGCCTTTTTTAGCAGTTCAGCTGCGATTTCGAGGACTTGCCGCTGGAGCTCATACCCCATCCTGGTCTTTTGCAAGGGGGCGATCTTCAAAAATTTTGGCACTGGGAGAGGAAAACCATGGGGACGGGCAGGGATCTTAATAATATCAACCCTGCTTTTCCTGGCCTGGGCTAGCATCCAGGAGGTGGGGGTGGCTGTTAGGTAAACCAGCTTTCCCCCGGAGCAGCGGGCCTTTTCGACTCCGTAATGGAGCATCCTGCTTTCAGGAAAGGGATAGGCATCACCCTCATCGAGGATCACCAGATCAAAATTATGATAAAAACGCAGGACCTGGTGTGTTGTGGCAGCCAGCAGAGGGAACTCCTTTTTAGGGGTGCTGCTTCCTCCATAAAGGGCTGCAGTACGCTCTCTGCCGAAAGCAAGGGCTAAACGGGGGGCGATCTCCAGGACCACATCCCTGCGGGGTGATGCAAAAAGCACCTTTTTACCCTGATTCAGCATTTCAGCGATCAATGGAAAAGAAACCTCTGTTTTACCGGCCCCACAGGCTGCCCAAACCAGGCAGGTTCCACCTGGTTTACCCTCTCTACCAAACTTTAGCAGATGCTGAGCTGCAGCCTCCTGTGGGGGTGTAAATTTGATATCCCCTGGTAGCGTCCAGCGGCAGGGCCTTGGAGCAGGAGCTTTCCTCAAGGGAGCTGTTTTTGAAAGAGAAGCACCCATAAGCAAAGGCTTGCAGCAGATCTCATCGCCTCCATTGTCATCAACCCCTGTATAGAGGGGATCACAAAAACTTAAACTCCCCAGCAGCCCACAATCGGGGCAGCTGCAGCACTCACTGCTGCCGCAGCGTGCACAGTTGTGGGTATCGGGAATGCCCTCCCAACCACAGCGCTGACAGTAGACTAAACTCCCTTTTTTCCGATAAAGAGCAGGCAGCAAAGCCGTTTTTCCCTCAAGACAGAGCAACTGAAGAGCCTGGGCAAGGATTTCTTTGCCCCAAAAACCAACAACACTCTGAATTTCGCCCAGAGATAGGAGCCGCCCTTTGAGCAGAGATTCTAACTCATGGAGTTCCTCATACCCCGGAAGGGTGTCCGGTGGATATACAATTTCCGCCGCGGGAATAACAGCAACCTCTTCCTGAGCTGCAGGCAAACCTCTCCTGCCCAATTCCCTGCTACACAGATTGCGGATCTTTTCCAAAAGTAATTTAGGTGAACCTTTTTTAAAGTTTGTTCCACATAAATCCTTGAATATAGATGCTGCAAGTCCCAGAGGCAAGGGAGAAACAACTGGAAAGAAGAGATCAAATTCCTTACCGGCGAGATAATTGAAGTCAAAAAGAGGAACAGGGGAGAGAAAAAAGAGAAATTTCCCTCTACCCTGTGCAGCATATAACTGAAATAATAACCTCTGCTCAGATGACAGCATAATGGTTATATATTCCATATATACACTAATATTCCTGCATGGACCTAAGAAACAGACCCGTGATTTTGACCGGTTTTTCGGGATCAGGTAAACTGAGTACGCAGTGAAAGCTGATCCCCCACCCTGCTTCCACTCAAGCGGGCTATACCCGCAGGCAGTTCCAGCACTGACACAGCATCCCAGATGACAGGGCTAATGCGATAAGGGGGCATGGACTCCATAATATGAACGATCACCATATCCTCATTGAGAAAAACCGCATCAAAGGGAAACCTGACAAAATAAGAGTGAACAGATTTACACGGTTTTAATAATAATCCTGTACCCACAGGGAAGGAACGCCTGCCCAAGAGCCCCTTGAACCTCTTCCAAAAGCTGAAACAGATCTCTACCTCCTGTGCCAGGACAACTCCCTGTGTGATATTGTAGATCTCCATAGAAACATCCCCTTTGACCACTGCACTTGTTATTATCTTTGCAACCCTCATGGTAATCAGCGGCATTGAACATGATCAGCTTTTTATAAGTTTTTCATAATTTGGATCAAAGCAGGTCCCAGCAAAACAACAAAAAGAGCAGGGAAAATAAATAATACCAGTGGGATAAGCATTTTCACCGGTGCCTTCATCGCCTGCTCCTCTGCGCGCTGACGCCGCTTGCGGCGCATTTCACCTGACTGCACTCGCAGGATATTTCCAATGCCCACACCCAACTGATCCGCCTGCACCAGTGAAGTGACAAAAGCAGATAAATCCTCGGCACCGATGCGTTCTGCCATATCCTGCAGTGCCTCCCGTCTGGATCTGCCCAATTTCATCTCCTGAAGCACACGTCCCAGTTCCTGGGACAGCACCCCGGGAAACCTTTCTGTCACTTTGACCAATGCAAGGTCAAACCCCAACCCTGCCTCTACACTTACAGTCAAAAGATCCAGTATATCCGGTAGAGAACAGGTAACCTCCTCTCTCCTTTTCCTGATCAGTGAGGACAGATAAAACTCCGGCAACAACATCCCAAAGATGAGACCTGCTGCCACCAATAGGGCCAGATCTTTTATCAACAACCCCCGGGAAAGGCCCCATACTGCTGCCCCTCCTGTGAGCAGGAGAATAGAGATCCCCTGAATCAGACGGAATCCACCAGGATCAAGGCCGCCCGGTTTTCCTGCTGCCTGCAGCCTCTTATAAAGTAAAATTCGCTTTTCACTGCTCATGCGGTGGGTAAAAATATTTGTCAGTTTCTCCAATAATGGCCTGCCGATCCTCTGCCAGAGGGGTAGTTTCAGTTCATCCCGCAGCATGGCTGTAGCCTGTTCCTTCTTTTGTAGTTGTGCCAGCCGTCCCGCGATCAGAATCCGATCTCGAAAAATCAGCTGATAACCCCCCATCAACAGCAGCAAACAGCTGCCAAAAACAAAGGCCATGACCAGATATAGCACCAGAAAAACATCCCCTCGTAATATACTAGACCTTAATATCTACGATCCGCTTAATGAACAGAACCCCCACCAACTCACCACACACAGCCCCCACCAAAAGGGCAAGCCCCAGAGGCTCTCTGAAGAGAACACCTATGTATTGGGGGTTAATTACCAGAAGAAGCCCAACCAACAACACCGGCAGCAGCCCAATGATCAAACCGGAGATCCTTCCCTGGGCTGTGAGGGTTTTGATTTCACCTTTGATTTTGACCCTCTCTCTGATGGTTTCCCCAATATTATCCAGCACCTCAGCAAGGTTCCCCCCCACTTGCCGCTGGGTGAGCATGGCGGTTATCACCAGGTCCAGGTCCTCACTCCCCACCCGGCGTGACATGTTGTTCAAAGCAGCCTCTACCGGTGCTCCCAACTGCATCTCCCGCAGTGCCCGTTTATATTCCCCAGCTAAAGGAGGATGGGCCTCCATAGCAACCATTTCCATAGCCTGTAAAAAACTGTACCCAGCCCGCAGAGCATTGGTCATTATCGACAAAGAATCTGCCAGCTGGTTGTTTAAGAGGCCTAGGCGCTTCTGCCTCTTGCTGTTGATGTAAATCCAGGGAAGGATACAGGCTAACAAACCACATAAAACAGCGAAGCGCAGATTTCCTGTTACAACAACCACAACAAATGGAACACCCAGAGTAAGAGACAGAACCAGGAAAAGAAATTCCTCACCCCTCAGTGGGATATCCGCCTGGGCCAGCCTTTCTTCCACTCGATTAGCAAATTTAACAGAGGTAAAAAGCATACCGCCCCAGCGCAACAGTGAGCGCCACAGTTCTCTTTTGGTATTACCTTCACTTCCTCCTGCCTGCTCTTTGGTATAACGAAAGAGACGAGCCTGGATCTGGTGCCGGTCACCGGAGAGCACCCCATAAACCCCCAACACAAAGAGGAACACTGCCAAGAAAATAAGAACAGGGATAATAGTCATGCCGCCACCCTCTTACAAAAAGATCTCAGCAGGGAGCATAATCCCTGATGCTTCCAGTTTCGGCAGAAAACGCGGCCTGATTCCCGCGCTTTTGAACCTGCCCTTAACCTGACCTCGCTCAATCCCCTGCTGTTCAAAAACAAATAGATCCTGAAGTATGATGGTGTCTCCCTCCATCCCCTGTACCTCTGTGATATGGGTTACCTTTCTGCTGCCATCCTGCATGCGGTTCTGGTGAACGATAAGATCAATTGCAGCTGCGATCTGTTCCCTGATGGCCCGTACCGGCAGATCCACCCCTGCCATTAAAACCATGGTTTCCAACCGGGACAGCATATCCCTGGGGGAGTTGGCATGGCCGGTGGTCAAAGAACCGTCATGTCCGGTGTTCATAGCCTGAAGCATATCAAGGGCCTCACCGCTGCGCACCTCTCCTACAACGATCCTGTCGGGGCGCATCCTCAGTGAGTTGCGCACCAGATCCCTAATCGTTACGGCCCCTTTCCCCTCCATATTGGGGGGGCGGGTCTCCAAACGCACCCAATGACTCTGGTGCAGCTGCAGTTCTGCAGCATCCTCAATAGTGATGATCCGCTCCCCTTCCGGGATAAAAGATGACAAGACATTAAGGGTTGTGGTCTTGCCAGAACCTGTCCCCCCGGAAACGATAATATTGAGACGGGCTTTGACACATGCCTCAACAAATTTAGCCATTTCCCCGCTCAGCGTTCCAAATCTGATCAGGTCAGCGATCTTGAAGGGGTCTTTGCTGAACTTTCTGATAGTAAGGGTGGGTCCGTTTAATGCCAGTGGAGGTATAATGGCATTGACCCGGGAACCATCACTGAGCCGGGCATCGACCATCGGTGAGGATTCGTCAATCCTTCTTCCCAATGGGCTCACTATTTTTTCCATCACCCTCAGTATATGGGCATCATCCCTGAACTGCATCTCTGTTTTTTCCAATACCCCATCCCTTTCTACATAAACCTGACTGGGGCCGTTGACCATTACCTCAGACACAGTGGGGTCCCGTAAGAGAGGGCTGATAGGGCCCAGATCAAAAACCTCATCCAGCAACTCCTGCAGTAACCGCTGCTGTTCAGTTCTAGGCAGGGTTATTCCCTTTTCCAACAGGTGTTCCTTGATGATCTCTTTAATCCGTTTCTCTGCCTGCTCCCGTTCTTCAGCATTATTTGCATCACTAGATATCTCCTGCTCCAGTTTTTCTACAACCCGCTGGTGCAGAGAGAATTTCAGATTCCAATAAGAGTCAGTCCGTGGTGCGGTTTTATCCACAGCTCCTCGAGCTGTGATCCCCTCTTCCTTCAAACGTTTGAGAAGCGACAAGGAAATCACCCTTTTTATCTCATCTTATTGTGTCAAGGCGCTCAGCAATCCCCCAAGAAAACGCCGGGTCTTCTTAACCGATCCCGTTTTTTGACCAGCACTGACAACCTCCCGGGCCAGTTGCCGCAGGCTGTCAGACACCCTGCTGTGGGGGTTGCTCAGGATAAAAGGCTTGCCCTTATTTACTGACCCGACTACCAAACGGCCATCACTGGGCAACTGCGACAACAGCGAAACACCCAGACTCCTCTCCACATCTCCTGGGCCTATCCCCAGCTCAAGTGTTGCCCTGTTCAGAACAATTTTTACCTTATCCCTGTGGTGCAGTGAGTCCAACACCTCCAGGCCCAGTTTGATATTCTTCAGTGTGGGCAGATCCAAAGATAGGATTAACAGTATCTGGTGGGCATAGTCTAGTGCCACCATACTGGGATCGGTAAAGATCCCCGGTGTATCGATAATGATATAGTCATAGGATTTCTGCAGCAGTTTGATCACCTTTTCCACATGATGAGAGGTGACCATTTCCGCATATTCGGGACGTGCAGGCGCTGCCAGCACCCGCACCCCGGAACTGTGCCGCATCAGGTAAGCATCCAGCAACTCCTCATCCAGGTGGTTGTACTCTACAGCCAGCTCAGATATGGTTTGGCGTGGTGTCATGTTCAAAAGCACAGCCACATCTCCAAACTGCAGATCCAGATCCACCAGTGCAACAGAAAAACCAAATTCCTGGGAAAGACAAGCAGCCAGATTGACAGCGATAGTTGATTTCCCTACACCACCCTTGGTGCTGAATACTGTAACCACCTGTCCCAGGGCGGATCTCTTCTCTTCTGCGGCAATTCCCTGAAAACTGACCTGCCTTCTTTGCTCCATGTCATAGACACGATAGATGGATGAAACCAATTCATCACTGGTAAATGGCTTGATGATATACTCTCTGGCTCCGGCTACCATTGCCTGGCGCAGATATTCCTGCTCACCCTGGACAGACATGATAATAATAGCGCACCCGTTCACCCGGCAAGATATGGCTTCAGTGGCTGCGATTCCATCCAACACAGGCATATTGATATCCATTAATATAACATCAGGCCGCAGTTTTTCAGCCTTGCTAATCGCTTCCTCCCCGTTGTGGGCTTCACCAACCACCTCAACACGGGGCTCGAAATTAAGCAGGCACCTGACACTTTCGCAAGTATCAGGTACATCATCAACTATCAGAACTCGGATTTTCCTAGTTTCCTGCAGCAAACTCACCCCAATCTTCCTCATCGATGATCATCATACTCAACTACCTGCTGATAATATATTCTTCAACTCAAAGGGAACAATTTTCTGCTTCTCTTTATCTGTTGGGCTGCGCAATGCAAACCTCACACTTCCCTCTTCACTGGCCAGCATCAGGGGCTGTGCCTCCTGCAGGGAAACTGCCAGAGTAACTGTTTTGACTTCCATTTTTACCTCTTGTCCCTCTCCCCTGGTCACTTGCACTTCCTTCCCTACAGCCAAAATAGGTACATTCTGGACCACCACCACAGAATAGACATCATCTGTACCCGGCATTTCCACAGTTCCCAGGACATCCACATGATCACCGGGTTGGATATGCCACCCCACTGCAGCCACCTCATCCACCGCTACAGTAAAGGCCCTTTTGCCCGGTGGAATATTGTATATCAGCCCCTCTTTTGTCTCACCCGGTGTTACAATTCTGCTTGAGAGAATTTGTTCTCCAGCAATAATCGGATCCCGGGCGATTCTACCCACCACCTCATCAAGAGATGACAGTGCCTGGGGATGAATAGAGCTGACAGGTACCTCTTCCTGTTCAAGCATTTCCCTACTGATTATGGTATCTGCCGCTATATCTTTTATAGCACGCACTACTTCAGCTTTTTCCGTCTGGTCAGCCTGTTCTACCACATCCTGCAGATAAAGGTAACTGGCTCCAGCTGCCAGCAGTGCCAAAATAACAGCGAATATGATCATCAGTTTTGGGCGCATACTGTAAACCACCTTACCAGTCGTTGAAAAAACAGCCTTCCACTACGAATTTAAGATAAAACCAAGCCGCCTTCTGCTCTGCCAGTTATACTGATCATGGTTGACTGTGATAATCGGAAACAGTTTTCTGGTATACTAGTGAATCAGCTTAACCGCATAGGCACCATAATCAGTGCCCCCTCCCAACTCCCCGGAAGAAACCATTTTCACAAAACGCCCGATCACATTATTTTCATTTCCCTGCCCCTGGACACCATCCAAGAAAAAGGCAGCAAACCCACTGATCTCCACCTCTTTTGAGTTCACAGGCTTGATCACAGGGACGATCATCACCCGGGGACAGTCCAGGTCAAAATTCTCAGAGGTGCACCCGTTCTTACACTGATTGATGCGGTACTGGACACCTTGAGTTGTGGGCCCTGACATATTTCCCTTTTCTACAAGCACCCGGTCTCCCACTCGCAGCATTCTCTGGTAGCCGTGTTTAATCCGCTCCCTGTAATCATTTGCCCCACCCCCCTGGTGGTTATCGGGGTCCAGGGCACCATACCAACCGGACATCTTGCCATCAGCACCTTCCACTGCAGGCCCACCGGCACCTTCTTTCAGAACATACTGCTTCCCTATTTCTAGGACCTGTTCTTCAATGCTGAAAGGCACCACCCCAATTGCTCCGGTCAAAGGAGCTGTCAGGGCAGTGGCTTCGGCATCTACCTCCTGCTCTGTAAATCCCAACAACTGTGCAAAGAGAAACCGCACATTCTGGCGCGGCTTTACAGTGATGGACCTGTTGTCCGCGCTGACTTCCACATCCAGATTATCTTCAGAAACTCCGTTAGCCATTGCATACTCCCTGGCTACAACTTCAGCCATTTCCGGCTTATCAGGGAGTTCCTGAGCACCTGCCAGGGCTGCTGCATCGGCAGCATTGATCAACCGGTTCCTGCTGGTGTAAAGAAGGCCAACATCGGTCACCAAGGAGGCACAGCCCAGCAATACAACCATCCCCAAAGCCACCATAACCAGTACAGATCCCTTTTCACTGGTTATCTTGTTTTTTAACTTGGCAACAAAGTCCTTTAACACACAGCATCCTCCTCATTCTACACGCATGACTGTTATAGCAGTCAAAGGATAAGGGTTGGGTAAGAGATCACCGATGACCGGGAGCATAATAGGTACACTATAATGCACCTCTACTTTAAGGCTGTCCCCCCTCTTGCGCTCCCCATAGGTGGGATTTATCAAGACCTGAAGGCGTGCCTTGTCAAGGTTATTTGTGATGCGTTCCACTGTTTCCAAAATCTCAGCATCATTTCCCCCAACTGCCCCGACCCGCACCCCCTCCCGGGCTGCCTGATTAATAATTTGATTATCTAAAAAAATAATCCCGAACTGGATAATGCCAAAAATTAAAAGCAGCAAAATGGGGAGAGCCAGAGCAAGTTCCAACAACGCCTGTCCTCGCTGATCCCGACAAAGGCGGATCATTCCCTCACCCCTTTATTAACAAAAGCTGTACAGGTAGGCTGCAATAGTCCCTAGAAAAATAGGAAGGCCATAGGGGATGAGAGAACTGTAAGGTGTACGCTCCAAAAGAAGCTGCGCCATGCTGCCCCCTCCTCCCCTTAGTAAAATAAACATGGCCATCCCCAAGCGCTTCAAAGTTGATAGAAGCTTACACTGCCATAAAAGGACCAGCAGGGCAAGCACACCACCGATCAAGGCAGCAGCAAGGGCTGCATAAACAGCAAAAAGGGGGCCCTTTAACGCCCCCACCGCTCCCAATAGCTTCACATCACCTGCTCCCAGACCGCCCAGGGCAAAGGGCACCAAAAAAATCAGAATACCTGTGATAAAGCCGGCAATGCTTGTCCTTAGCCCTGGCAGCCCAAGCTGAGCAGTATTCAAAACAATTCCCGCTGCAACAGCTGGAAACACAACTTTATTGTAGATTTTCCTCTCCCTCAAATCAGTGATCAGGCAGGTCATTATTAATATAAGGAGAACAAGATCCGCCAGGACTGCTAACACCAGCCACCACCTGCTTTCAGCATACTTTACATCCCACATCATACTTCCAAACCAACTGGCCATTACACCCCTTACAAAAAGCAACTGTGCAAAAACATAACAATGTACTAATTGAGATCCAGGGGAAATGGCTTACATCATTCACCAAAACCAAATTAAGAGTTGCTTGCACACTCTAAAGAGCAATATCGCAGAATATGATGCAGCTTATGATTAATCACCAGTTGTGAGGCCATCAATTACATCGTTGAAAATTGCTACAAGTTGATCTCCCAAAAGTCCAAGTACTGCAATAACTGCGACCGCCACCAAGGCTAAGATCAAACCATACTCAGCCATACCCTGTCCCGTTTCTTCGCGGAAAAACCTTTTCACAAAATCCATTAAGTTTTCCTCCCTCCATTATTTTTGCCCTGCCCCGGGCTTACTGGTACTTAGCGGTTCTGAAACCAAATTTATCTAGTCCTATTTAAATTGTAGTGATATTGGGTAAAATTTGTATCCTCTCTTGGTCTTGATTTTTCAAGGAATCCTGTCCCGGTTGCTCTGCCGAACCGCAGTCCTAATCCATGGGACAGCCGGCGTAGGGCTTAGTTAGATGTAGTCCCAGACATCACACCTGAGGCATAGGCGATCCCGAAATTAGGGATCTTCTCCCCGCGGGACAAACACCTGGCCAGAGAGGTGACCGTCCTCAATCCCACCCTTTCAGTGAGCAGGAAAAAATGGATTACCTTTCCCCGGCAAATGGAGAGAGCTTTTTCCATGGCTTTGATACCCACAGGTGTCTGGCCGAAAACCAATGTGCAGTTGTGTTTGCGCGACAAACAGCGCAGGATCTCCGGTGTATCATCTGTAGAGGCATCATCGAAAATAACCAGTTCAAAGGATTTGGGTGAAGTGTTGTAATAGGAAAGAAGTTCTTTGATAACTCCTTCAATGATGGGAGCCTGATTGCGGACAATAAGCAGTAAAGTAAGGTCAGGATCAGCATGAAGTTGCTTTTGAAACACAAAAAACCTGCGGTAGGAAAAGAATAATATACCATAGAGGAGCAGTCCTAAGAGGACCAAAAGCAAGACACTGGCCATATATTACCCCCCTTTTCTCCACAATATATGCGGAGAAAAGGGACACGGTTAATGGCTAAATCTCCACCATATGGTTTTTTATGGCGTAAATGGCAGCCTGAGTGCGGTCAGTCACTTTAATCTTGCGGAAAATACTTGTTATATGATTTTTTACTGTTTTTTCACTGATGAAAAGCCTGCGCGCAATGCCGCGATTCGATTCTCCTCTGGCGATCAGAGCCAGCACCTCTTTTTCTCTTGCTGTAAGGTTGTTGATCCCCTGATCCTTATCACGGGAACTCAAACGACTGTACTCACCTAATAGTTTTCCGGTGACCACCGGGTGAAAGGCTGGCTTACCCTCCACAACATCATGAATAGATTTTAAGAGTTCATCCGGCTGTACATCCTTTAAAAGGTATCCACTGGCACCTGCTTTAATTACTTCCAGCATTTCCTCATCCTCAGCAACAGTAAGAATGATTATTTTGACATCAGGCATTTCCTTGCGGATCACCCGACTGGCTTCTAAACCACCTGTCCCGGGCATCTTCAGATCCATAAGAATAACATCTGGGTGGAGAGTGCGGGTTAAATTGATAGCTCCCTGCCCATCCCCCACCTCATCACATATTTCAATACGAGGATCCATCTCCAGCACCCGCCGTAAACCCTCTCTGATTAAGGGATGATCATCAGCAATTAATACTCTAATCTTCTCCATTTGTTTCCCCCTCCTCAATAACAGGAATAACCAGAATAATTTCTGTACCCCTACCCGGAGCAGAGTTTACATTTAATTCACCCTTGAATATATGGGCGCGCTCCTTCATAATTCAGCAGTCCATAATGTTCACTTAGATTCATTGCAGACTGGACATCAAATCCTTTACCGTTATCCCGGATAACCACATAAATCCGCTCAGGATGCAGTTCCAGTTTAACCACAACCTCACTGGCCTCTGCATGCTTTTGTATATTATTCAACGCCTCCTGTATAATCCGAAAAACTGATAACTCCAGATATTTGCTGTATCTTCTTTCTTTGCCGAACAGGTGGTATTCCACAGGTATATTGTACCGTTCCTGAAAGTCCTGAATAAAGCGGGGCACTTCTCCGGCCAAACCAAGGTCATCAAGGGACATAGGCCTAAGATCAAAGATGGTCTTTCTAATATCTTTTAAGGTGTTTCTGACCATTTCTTTTAATTTACCGAGCTCAGCACACAACTGGGACACATCATCATGGAGGATCAGTTGTTCACAGTATTCTGCCCTCAGTACAATATTAGCCAGTTCCTGTGCAGGGCCATCATGAATATCACGGGCTATGCGCCGGCGCTCCTCCTCCTGGGCAAGGATAATCTTTAACCCCAACTTCTGCTGTTTCTGGATATCCCCAATTTTCGAATTAATCTGATTAATTGTGCCTTCAAGAAACTGCAGAACAACACTTAACTTGGTAACGAGTGTCTCTGCCTGGTCCACTACCTGGGAAAGCCGCCTGAGGCTACGTTCCAATTCATCACGCCGCCGACGCAGATTTTTTTCCTGCTCCTGCAGCAGTAACAAGCTTGCTTGCAGCTCCATGGCCCTTTCATAGGCCTCTTTTACCTGTTCCTCTGAATAGGTATTAAAGTCACGACTGACCACCATCAAGTGCAGCCGGGCATCTTTTTCTAACCGGCTGAGATTGTCAACCTGCTGGATAGTGTCAAGGGTCTCCCTCTGGGTTGCCATTAAATCCTGCTGGACCCTCTCATATTCATTTCTAGTATTTTCTGCGATATTATAGATAGCCTCCTGACCGCTTTCTATAGCAGCAAGGGTCTCCTTAACAACCCGGTCCAGTGCCTCGATCTCCAAAAAACGGTACCTCCTACCCTATCACAGTACAGTTTTAAAGGCATATCAAATTACCACCTTATTGGTGGCCCTGGATATGTTTTAACATTTCAACATAATCAGCCATCTTTCCTGCAGACCTATTAAAAAAACTGAAAATATTAACATCATGGGATCAAAGCCCTAAAAAACGCCGTGCTTCATTCTGCAGCTTATCTATGTCATCCTGATTTGCTGCCTCGGCATATATTCTGAAGAGCGGCTCTGTCCCAGAAGCACGCACTAGGACCCAACTCCCATCAGATAGAACCAGTTTTACCCCATCTTTAGTGTTGCGCTCCACCACCTTTTCGCTTTTGATGATCTCTGGTGACCATTCTTTAATTCTGTTTAGAAGCTGCTCCTTTTCCTCGGGTTTGCACCTTAGATCTAAACGAGCACTGACTAGGGTTCCGAATTGATCAGTTAGCTCCTGATACAACTCTTTCAATGATTTCCTTCTGGCTGCTATCATTTCTACAATCAGGGAAATAGCCAGGATGCCATCTTTTTCCGGAACATGCCCCTGGACACTCATACCCCCGCTTTCTTCCCCACCCAGCACACTGCGGTGATGGATCAGAGACTGCCCGATATACTTGAAACCAACAGGGGTTTCCACAACCGGTAGTCCATAATCATCAGCAATGCGATCCAGCATATGGGTTGTGGCCACAGTACGGGCTACTGCCCCCCGCCAATTGCGGTCTTCTAAAAGGTAATAAAGGATAAGCGGGAGAATGCGGTTCGGTGAATAGTACTCACCATGCTGGTCAATTACACCAAACCGGTCCGCGTCACCGTCTAAAGCCAGTCCGATATCGGCTCCCTTTTCGAGAACAGCATCTCGTAAGGGGGCCAGGCAACGCTCATTGGGATCCGGAAGATAACCCCCAAATAAAACATCCCGGAAGTTGTGGATCACCTCCACCTGGTTTTTTGTTCCTTTCAGTAGTTCTTCAAGATAGCCTCTACCGGCTCCCCACATGGGGTCGAAAACGATCTTCAAACTGCCCCTGTGGATGGCACGGTAGTTGATCACTTTCTGCAGATGGGCAAAATAGAAGGGTTTAGCATCCAGTTCTCGCACAAGGCCCCGTTCTCTTCCTGTGTGTTCAGGCAGAAAATAAATATCATCACCCTGCAGATTGTTTAAATGCTTTTCAATAGCTTCAGTAATCTCTGGAGTAGCTGGACCTGCGTAGTCGGGAATAAACTTGATTCCGTTATACTCAGGCGGGTTGTGGCTTGCAGTGATCATCACCGCACCGCCGGCTTCAAGAACCTTTACTGCAAAAGCTGTTACCGGGGTGGGGGTAGCTTCCGCAGGCAGCCATGATGTAATACTGTTACCAGCCATTACTCCAGCAACACTTGCCGCAAAGTGTTCAGATAAGAAGCGGTTATCATACCCGATCACCACCCCTTTATCAGCTAGCCCGGACTCCTTTAAATAATTGGCAATTGCCTGCGCTACCAAGCGCACATTGGCAAAGGTAAAATCCTCAGCAATCAGATCACGCCAGCCGTCGGTCCCAAACTTGATCTTGTTCACATCATTCCCCCTCACTTTTTCTCCATATAAAACCATTATTTTTGCCTCCTGTATAATTATTGTACATTTTCCAAGCAGAATCCTTTTCCAATAATATTTCAAATTACAAAGCTGTGCCAAAATAAAAAGAGCGTCGCCTTTGAGGGGACGCTTGATCATTTGCTGCCAGAACTTTCACTCGCCGGGGTCATCCTGGATTCGGGTATAATGAACAAATTCATCTTCCTTTTTATCCACATAGAGGGATCCATCAGTATCAAGGATAGCCAATTCCACTTCTCCGAGTTTTTTTATACCCTGTTTGTTTAACTCATTGATCAGCCAGGCCTCATCCAGGTCATTTTGCTCCAGATTCTGATATATAACCTCCCCATCTATGATCAATTCGCTGCCAAGACCCTGATACTGGCTTTCTATTTTCAAGTCCTCCCGGGTAGCAGGCATTTTATGGGTTTTCAGCTGTACACTTAAAGTGCCGTTAGGTTCCAGAACAGCAAATTCCACATCTGATATATTAAAAAAACCCTGACTGCGCAATTGCATCAGCAAGTCATCGGTATTGTAATGCAGTTTTTCCATATTCTTTTCCAGGATCTTACCATTCTGAATGACCAGAGCCGGTTCCCCTACTAACAGTTTGCGGGCAGGACGGCTTTTTAAAGCAGCCAGCCGCACCACATAGGCCAAAAAGGCAAAAACAAAAAGCGCCACCAGCAGCGGCCCAGGGCTTGTTCCAGTTTGAAGGACGATACCTCCCGCCAAAAACCCGATAGTAATAACAGCCAGGTACTCATAAAGGGATAGTTGGCCAGTGCGCCCCTTTTCCAGCACCCGAGCGATAACTAATACCGCAGCAAAAGCAAGGACAGCCCTGATGGCCATTTGTAAGTAAAATGGAGACAAAAGTTGATCCCCCTTATCGAGTTTTTATCCGCTGGCGCCTAAAACTTTCGACCACCTGCCGAAAAAGTTCAAATAGTACTTGCCGCCCCTCCAGGCGCTGCAGCCTAATTGCTTTCGATTTTTCATCCATCACAACTCACTCCCTGTATTACCGATCAGGATTAGGTCAATTATTACCAGTTTTCGCTTTTTTTATGCCTGGAGAAAAAAAACAACCACGCAGTTAATGCGTGGCTTTTGATAAACCTAAAATTATGTTGTAGATGATGTTTTGGTTTTGGTCTCTTCCTTGGCTTTCGCTGCCGGCTTCTTCTCTGCTCCCGAATCAGTCCTATTATCTGTACAGTAAAAACCTGACCCTTTAAAAACAATAGCAACATTACGGGATATTAACCTCTCGACAGGCTGTCCACAGGTCGGACACTTTTCCAGAGGTGATTCAGTTATCCGCTGCGTCACCTGGAAACGGCCGCAGTGTTCGCATCTGTAGTCATAAGTCGGCATTTTCTAGCGTCACCTCTCCAGGAATTTGTATATTCTCATTAAACAATTTTTATACGCCATTATCACCGCTTTGTCAAGAGCAACCCTATGACAACTTCATAATGCAAAAACTGGCCGTAAATCCCATTGAGGAATGAATCAGCACATGTTAAACTAAAATAAATAGTAAAAGATACTCCACTATCCTCTCTTCCTTAACTACAACTCCTATTCCCACCAGATGCGATATGGGTTCCGTTGTCTCCCGAGATTGGTGGTTAATAGCATTTATTAAAAAATGGGGGGTGGAACACATGAAGGTTGCAATGTCGTATTTGCAGGATTTAACTGAGGCCGACCTTTATTTTATTGTCAAAACGGTGGTTGATAAAAGACAGGATTATGATTATATCGTTAATCTGCTCAAGGATAAACCTGACCTGGTGGATATTATGCTGGAGGATGAAAAGCTTTTTTGGCGTGTCCAAGAAGAGGAAGATATATTCCTAAAGATTTCCCCATTTCTGCTTTTTACTATCCTGCTGATGCAGACTAAAAGGGATCTAGAGAGAACAAGCTATACTATGGAAATAATCAGCAAGAAAGAATGCATCCCCGTTTTCGATACTAGGGATACGGCAGCACTCCTTCAAAACAAAGATTTACGCGCTTATCTGGCCAGGATACTGGCCTCATTTACCAAAGTGGACAGCACAACAGTTGTCTACCGTGCACGGGGCCTGACCTACCAGCGCCAGTTTAGCGAACTTAATTTTGATGATGTGTTGGAATTGGCAGGATTGGTGGATCTTCCTTACCGTTATGATTTTTACAAAAGGCTTGCAGATATTTCCCTCTTCCTGACAGGTATTTTTCCCGAATACCTGAGCGGTTCAACTGATGATGACCAGATTTTGAGCCGCTTTGTGGGGCAAAAAAAGCGCAGTATACACGACTATGAAGAAGAGGGAAGGCGTTACTACGATCTGGCTGCCACTTATGATGAAGCAAGGGAGCAGGGACTGGACAAAGTTCTTTCCCTGCTTGCAGAAAAATTTACAACAGCACGAAAACCGCTGAATTATTTAGCTGAAAACTTCATCTATAAGTACCGCGACAGATGGTTTGCCTGACAGTTCTGCCCTGCTGAAATCAAAAAGGCACCCGCTGTATTGATTGTACAGCGGGTTTTGTTTTTTTTATTAACATTTTTCAGCATAAACTGGCAGGATAAATGTCCCGTATTGTCGAACAATAGAGAACTATTCTAACAAAAATATTTTCCTCTGGAGGTTACTTTATGGATATAACCACAATTCTGGGCCTTTTGGCAGGATTTGGGGCGCTTGTTATAGCTTTTGTTTTGGAAGGAGGAACATTAGGAGCCCTAGCATCTGTTTCAGCCGCCCTGATCGTTCTCGGCGGAACATTTGGGGCAACTGTCCTCTCCTTCACCTTTGAGGAATTAAAAAAAGTGCCTGTACTGATACGTGTTTCCTTTCAGAACCAGCATTATGATCATCACGGACTGATCAATGAAATTGTACGGCTGGCAGATCAGGCACGCCGTGAAGGGTTGTTGAGCCTGGAGCAAAACCTAGATGAGATAGAGGATCCCTTTCTCAAGTTGGGTGTGCAACTGGTTATCGATGGGATAGAAGGTTCACTGCTGCAGGGCCTCTTGGAAACGGAAATCCACTGTATGGAAGAACGCCACAAAACCAATATCAGCATTTTTGAAGCAGCAGGTGGTTATTCACCGACCATGGGTATTATCGGAACGGTGATGGGACTTGTTAATGTTTTAGGCCATATGGATGAACCATCAAGACTTGGTCCTGCTATTGCAATGGCTTTTATCGCCACACTTTACGGCATCAGTTTCGCTAACCTTATCTGGCTTCCCTTTGCTTCAAAACTGAAAATCAAACACAAAAAAGAGATGTTTTACCGAGAACTCTGTTTGGAAGGGATCCTTTCACTGCAGGCTGGAGAAAACCCCGCATTTATCCGGGAGAAACTTCTGGTTTTTCTGGACAAAAAACAAAGAAATATCCAACCGGGGGGGAGTGAAGAGTAAGTGCGATGGCGCAGTAAAAAAGAATCAGCAACTGAGAAAGGTCCAAGCCTTGAGCGGTGGCTTTTGACCTACGCCGATATGATCACCCTGTTAATGGTTTTCTTTGTCATGATGTACACCATCAGCACAGTTAACGCAGACAAATTCCGGGCATTGGCAGAAAATTTAAGCATGGTACTTACAGGGTCACCCCCTGCCGGAATCATGGAAGAAGGAACAAACACTCCTATACCCGAACTGACTGGTGAGGCCAAACATCTAGCTGATCTGCAGCAGGATCTCAATGAATTTATAGCAAAAGAAAAACTCGGTAAACAGATTACTGTCGACTTGGAGGAACGGGGACTTGTGGTCCGGTTTCAGGCAACAATCCTTTTTGCCAGAGGTTCAGCAGAACTGACGCCAGAAGCGCGGAAAATAATCGGCCGGGTGGGAGACAAGTTAACTGATCTGCCCAATTATATCAGAGTAGAGGGCCATACCTGTGATCTCCCCATCAACACCCCCCGTTATCCCTCTAACTGGGAACTTTCTACAGCACGTGCCACCAATGTGCTGCAGGAATTAATCTCCAGTTGCAATATATCTCCGGAAAGGCTCTCAGCAATTGGGTATGGGGAGTACAGACCCCGTGTTCCGAATATCAATGAGAGCAACAGACAGATCAACAGGAGAATCGATATTGTGATCCTCAGAACCAAATATGATGAAGTAGAACCGCATAATGAAAACCCGGATGCCTAAATGTTCGGCCCCGGGTTTTATCCTAACGAACTGCAACTACTTCGGTCACTTCTGGGATCTCCTTCTTGAGCGACCGCTCAATTCCCATTTTCAGGGTAACGGTGGCCATCGGACAGCCGCCACAAGCACCTTTGAGGCGTACCTTGACCACTCCATTTTCATCAACATCAACGAGTTCAACATCCCCGCCATCACGCTGGAGCATCGGGCGCACCTTGTTTAAAACAGCTTCCACCTTTTCCCGCATCAACAATCACCCCCATTTTTAGCAAGATTCTTTAAGAATTTGCGAAAGTCTGGACCCAGTTCCGGATTAGCCAAAGCATACATTACAGTGGCTTCAAGGAAACCGAGTTTATCCCCTACATCATATCTTTCCCCATTAAAGGCACAGGCATAAATGGGTTGTATTCTTGCCAACTCTCCCAGTGCATCGGTAAGTTGGATTTCTCCTCCTGCACCGGGTTTTGTTCTGCCCAGAATCTCAAAAACCTCAGGATTGATGATATAGCGCCCGATCACTGCAAAATTAGAGGGGGCTTCGTCTATAGCAGGCTTTTCCACCAGGTCCTGCACCCTGAAATAGTTCTTTCCCCCTGTATCATCACCTATCATCGGTTTAACAATACCATACCGTGATACATCTTCTCTTCGCACCTCTTGAACAGCCAGCACTGATGCCTGGTATTGATCATAGATGTCCATCAACTGCTTTAGGCAGGGTACCTGAGCATCGATTAAATCATCGCCCAGTAATACAGCAAAGGGTTCATCGCCAATAAACTTTCTGGCGCAGTAAATGGCATGTCCCAAACCCAGTGCTTCTTTCTGCCGAACATAATGGATATCAACCAGATTGGATATATCCTCGATCAGGTTTAATAGATCATCCTGACCCTTTTCTTTTAATACAATCTCCAATTCAGTGGCTCTGTCAAAATGATCCTCAATGGCCCGTTTATTCCTTCCGGTAACAATGATAATATCCTCAATCCCGGAGGCAACAGCCTCCTCAACAGTATACTGGATTGCCGGTTTATCAACAATCGGAAGCATTTCTTTGGGTTGTGCCTTGGTAGCCGGTAGGAAACGGGTTCCCCATCCAGCCGCCGGAATTATAGCCTTTTTCACCTTTTTCTTCTGCAAACCAGCCATCCCCTTGGTTAACGATATTTTCTAAACTATTTCGCTACTTACACCCTTAATCCTTCTTTTATCCCATCTTCCGCACCCTTTTTTCCATAAAAAAATAATTATTAAAATCTCTCAGGA
>ERZ773359.1296-NODE-1296-length-35020-cov-9.473988_pt1 | contig 35020 bp, 30 predicted proteins | sample MGYA00374955_ERZ773359 | MGnify/ENA primary metagenome ERZ773359 (study PRJEB29098, sample SAMN04486028) | biogas fermenter metagenome | study: EMG produced TPA metagenomics assembly of the Biogas fermentation microbial communities from Germany - Plant 4 DNA1...
CACCTCAATAACGCCCGTTCAGCGTTAACTTGAAGTTCCTTCCCGGCATGGGATAACCTTCTTGGATCTGATATTTGGTATCAGTCAGATTCTCCACATCAAGGCCGATCACATAATTCGTGCTGAGCTGATACCGGAGTCCAGCGGAAAGGAGAAGATAGTCGGGCATCTCCCCGGGCACCTTCCCGTAGCGAAACCGTTCATCACGGCGTGCCCCCACCACCTGACAGCTGGTGTTGATGTTTAACTTCCCAAAGTCGGCCTGACCCTTCAGATTGAACCGGTGTTGTCCAAAGAAGTTTAAATCACGGGAAAATCCTTTGCGGCTTGGATCCCAACCTCTTCGATCAACGAACGTATAGCCAAGGCTAGTTTCGATTGGCCCCCAGTCATACGCCGCGCTCAGATTAAAACCGGAGGCTTTTATTTTCTCAATATTTTCTGGCTTTGATATCCAATCACCATCTGGATCAAGCCAGACGATCCCATCTTGAAGATGGGATAAAAAGAGATTGGCGGTAACCGACATCTGCGAGTCCTTCCAATGGCCGGTTAATTCACACTTGTAACCTTTTTCTGGTTTAAGATCCGGATTCTCTTCAACCCAGCGAGAGTATAGATCATTCATGGTCGGGGCCCGAAAAGCGGTTCCATAATTAAGCCCGAGGTTGAAATGGTCCGCAAGGAACCAGGTTAAGCCGAGCCGGGGAGAGAGCGCTTGATATTGGTCAACCCGATCCCAGCGTAAACCGGAATGGAGCAACAGAGCGTCATTGAGGTCCCAGAGGTCTTGGAGGTAGAGGCCGACCGCGTGCCGTTGACGGATCCCCACCGCCGTACTGTTGATGTTATCATAATTAAAGGCGAAACCGGCCAAAAACCGGTGCGCACCGCGATCATGCCGTAAGGTCAGGTCCGAGCCCCACCGGGTCGAAATGTGTCGATCTTTCTCCCGAAAATCTCCATTTATACCTTCATAGTAATTATCCCAGCTCTGGTAAGAAAGCTTGGCCTCCAACGAATTATTACCGAATTCCCTTTTCCCCGCCAAGTTCAGGAATAAATTCTCATCCTCCTGGTTACCATATCCCGGCCAGAGCTCAGATTCGGGAATTTGGGCGTTTTTCATCCGATAACCGGCGTAGAGTTTTAATAAGCTATTTTCTTGCTGAATCAGATTAATCTGCGCCGCCAGATCATAACGTTCAGCCGCGGAATGGGGACGATGGCCGTCGGTTCGCGCCCCGCCGAAGGCTAATCCCCAGCGTTCGCGGGTGAGTTGGAAACTACCGCGGCCGGAACCAAAGGAGCCACCGCTAAGATAAAAACGCTGTTCCTGTTCGCCGGTCAGGTTCGGGATAATATTGACCACTCCGCCCAAGGCATTGGCGCCGTAAAGGGCAGATAAAGGACCGTTCACTACTTCGATTTTTTCGACCCCGGCCACGGGAAAATAGCTTAAGTCAACTTGGTCCATGGTTCCCCCATAGAGCGGGATTCCGTCAACCATAATTAATGTTTGTTCCGCGGAAGCGCCGCCCAACCGGATGTTGGCATAAGAGGCATCACCGCCATTTGTTGAAACGGTAAAACCTTCCTGGATAAGTACCTCGGCCACACTTTTATTCCGATCCTCCGCGATCGTTTCTTCATCGATCGTCTGGACGAAACCCGGTGCTTCCGAAACGGGCTGCGGGATTTTAGATGCCGTCACCACAATTTCTTCGTCAAACTGTTCTGCTGCCTTTCCGCTAAACGGCGAAACTGTACACACCAGCAAAAGCAGGATAAAGTTAATTAATAGACAAGATAAGCGTTTCATCGGAAACATACCTCCTTGGCAAATTAGCGTGGCAAATTTTGCCATGTGACAAACAAAAAAACCTTTAACCACAACGGATTAAAGGCTTTTAGCACCTGGCTACCATCACCCCCTATCCTCCGTAGGTTATGTGACTACAACTTAAGGCAGGTCTCCTGACTCGGGTTCATTGCTTCTTGCCACCTTCCCGGCCTGGACCAGTGGCGACTGGCAAAAAGCTCCCCTCTCACAGTGGCGGGACCGTACAGGATTTGCACCTGTTTCCCTATTAAGCCGTGATGGCACCTTAAGAGGTAAACTATGCAATTGTTAGGTTCATTATAGAACGAGCCCTTTGGTTCGTCAACCCACCCCCCTTTGTGGAATTATCATCAACCAAAGGATGCTCTGCCTTCTTAAATACTTAAATACTTAAATACTCAAATACTCAATTCTTAATCAAATCGGATTCGTCGACGATCACGTCTTCCAGGGCCGCCCCCGGTGGGACCATCGGCCAGACTTTGTGATCACGGTCGATCTCGCAATTGATGACCACCGTACGGTTTAGGGCTAAAGCTTCCTTAAGCACCTTTTCCACGTCTTCCCGCGCCGTCAGGTTAAACCCGACCGCACCAAAAGCCTCGGCCACCTTCACGAAGTCGGTCTGGCGGTCCAGGGTAGTCTGGGAGTAACGGCTATCGTAAAATAGACTCTGCCATTGCCGGACCATCCCGAGTGCATGGTTGTTCATGATCACAACAATGACCGGAAGGTTGTACTCCACCGCCGTGGCCAACTCATTTAAATTCATGCGGAAACTGCCGTCTCCGGCAATATTGAACACCCTTTTCCCCGGTAAAGCAACGGAAGCCCCGATCGAAGCGCCCAAGCCGAACCCCATTGTTCCCAGTCCGCCGGAGGTGATGAGGGACCTTGGTTTTGTAAACTTGTAATGCTGGGCGGTCCAGATCTGGTGCTGCCCCACTTCGGTGGCGATGATCGCCTCCCCGCCGGTCAGTTCGTAAATCTTTTCCAGAATATATCGGGGGGTTAATTCCTCACCATTCCCGGGAATCTGCTTCTGGGCTTTTAAGGCCATCACCTGGTCGAGCCATTGGGAACGGTCCCTGGGCTGAAGTTCCTGGTTGAGTTTGGCGAGTACCGCCTTGACATCGCCCACAATATAATGGGCCGCCCGCACATTCTTGTTGACCTCGGCCTCGTCGATGTCGATGTGCAAAATCTGGGCCTTCGGCGCGAACCGGTCCAGCTTACTGACCACCCGGTCGCTGAACCGAGCCCCAACCGCAATCAACAGGTCGCATTGGGTCACCGCCAGGTTAGAAGCCTTTGTTCCGTGCATCCCAATCATTCCCGTGTACAGTTCATGGGTGGCCGGAAAAGCACCCATCCCCATGAGGCTTAAGGTGACTGGGGCATTGATCTTCACCGCTAGTTCATAGAGTTCGTCGGCCGCCTCGGCGGCGATCACTCCGCCGCCTGCGTAGATCATAGGTTTTTCCGCATTTTGAATCAACGCCAATGCCTTTGCAATGACCCCGTTGGTCACCACCGTATTGTTCTGGGGTGGACTGATAACGCACGGCTCATATTCACACTCATGGACCGTAATATCTTTGGGGATATCAATAAGGACCGGTCCGGGCCGCCCTTCTTGGGCAATCCGAAAGGCCTGGCGGACCGTATCGGCCAAGTCCTCAACCCTTTTGACCATGAAATTGTGTTTCGTAATAGGCATGGTAATCCCGGTGATGTCCACTTCCTGGAAACTATCCTTACCAATCAGGTTTAAAGCGACATTACCGGTGATCGCCACCAGGGGGATGGAATCCATGTAAGCAGTGGCTATCCCGGTCACCAGGTTGGTCGCACCCGGGCCGGACGTGGCCAGGCAAACACCGACCTTCCCCGAAGCCCGCGCATAGCCGTCGGCGGCATGGGCCGCCCCCTGCTCATGGGAAGTCAGATAATGCTTAATCTTATCCTTATATTTATATAACGAGTCATAGATATTTAAAACCGCACCCCCGGGAAACCCGAAGATTGTATCGACACCCTGTTCGATCAGGCATTCCACCAAAATATCTGCACCGGTTAAACGCATTTCAAAACACCACCTTTTCTCCCGGTTTTCAGGCATATCGTTGGCATCTACTTTCTGAACCGCCCACGCTTACCGTAAATCGATATTACCTGGAGCGGTCGCCGCTCATACTTTCAAAACTGCTCCTTCACTGGCGGAAGAGACAAAACGGGCATACCGGGCCAGATAACCCTGGCCAATCTTAGGCGGGGGCGATACCCACCCGGCTTTTCTCCGTTCAAGCTCCGCCGCCTCAACTTTCAAGGTCAGCGTGCCGCTGTTCATATCAATGGCAATCAAGTCTCCGTCCTGGACAAAGGCGATCGGACCGCCCTCCGCTGCTTCCGGCGAAACATGTCCGATAGAAGCCCCCCGGGTGGCTCCACTGAAGCGCCCATCGGTAATCAGGGCCACTTCCGCATCCAAGCCCATCCCGGCCAACACCGACGTGGGCATCAACATCTCCCGCATCCCCGGTCCACCACGGGGACCCTCATAACGGATGACAACCACATCACCCTTTTTGATCTCCCCTGCCAGAATTGCTTGCACCGCCGCATCTTCACTATCAAAGACCCGCGCCGGACCTTCGTGCACCAACATCTCCTCCGCCACGGCGCTCCGCTTAACGACGCTGCCGTCCGGAGCCAGGTTTCCTTTGAGCACCGCGATCCCCCCGGTTGGCGCATAAGGATTGTCGAGCGGCCGGATCACGTTGGGATCCAGGTTCACAGCCGCCGCGATGTTCGTACCGACGCTTTGGCCGGTGACGGTGAGGCAGTCCTCCTTCAGCAGTCCTTTGCGGGAAAGCTCCTTCATAACCGCCGGAACGCCGCCCGCCGCGTACAAATCTTCGACGAAATGGGGTCCCGCCGGGGCCAGACGGCATAAATTCGGTGTCTGGGCACTGATCGCATTGGCTTTCTCCAGATCAAACTCGACCCCTGCTTCATAGGCAATCGCCGCCAAATGCAACATACTGTTGGTGCTGCAGCCCAATGCCATATCAACGGAGAGCGCGTTATGGAAAGCGTCGGCGGTCATGATCGTCCGCGGCTTAATGTCCTTTTTGACCAGTTCCATTATGCGCATCCCCGCCGCTTTCGCCAGCCGAATCCGGGCCGAATACACGGCCGGAATCGTCCCGTTCCCGGGCAAAGCCATCCCCAGGGCTTCGGTGAGGCAGTTCATGCTGTTGGCCGTGAACATCCCGGAACAGGAGCCACAGCTGGGACAGGAGCGTTCCTCATACTCGGCCAGTTCATGCTCCCCCATCTTCCCCGCCTTAAAAGCACCGACCGCTTCAAACATATCGGTCAAGCTGATCTCTTTTTCCCCGCTCCGCCCTTTGAGCATTGGTCCACCGCTCACCACGATCGCCGGGATATTAAGGCGGGCTGCCGCCATCATCATCCCGGGTACGATCTTGTCGCAATTCGGGACCAAAACCAGCCCGTCAAAACCGTGGGCCAGGGCCATTGCTTCAATGCTATCGGCGATCAGTTCCCGGGTCGGCAAGGAATAGTGCATCCCGACGTGGCCCATGGCAATTCCGTCACAGACGCCGATCGCCGGAAACTCGATGGGCGTCCCGCCCGCCATCGCCACACCGGTCTTGACCGCCGCCGTAACCTGGTCCAGGTGCATATGTCCCGGGACAATCTGGCTTTTGGCGTTGACAACTCCGATCAAAGGCCGGTTGATCTCTTCCTCCGTCAAACCTAATGCTTTAAAAAGAGAGCGGTGGGGAGCCCGCTCCAAACCTGCTTTAACTGAATCACTCCGCATCGGATCACCCCTCTCCTTATCCTAGGCTCCTTTTGCAATATATTCGCAAATAAGTTGCCCCATTTTTTCCGTACCTACCAGGGTCTGTCCCGGACTCATAATGTCACCGGTCCGGTATCCCGCTTCCAACACCCGTTCGACCGCGCTTTCAATGGCCTCAGCCTCTTGCGTAAGGCCAAAGGAGTACCGAAGCATCATCGCCGCCGACAAAATGGTAGCAATCGGGTTGGCCCGGTCTTGTCCGGCCAGATCGGGGGCTGAACCATGCACCGGCTCGTAGAGGCCAAAATTCCCCTGGCCCAGACTGGCCGAAGGCAACATCCCGATCGAACCCGTAATCATACTGGCCTCATCGGACAAGATATCCCCAAACATATTGGTGGTAACGATGACGTCAAACTGCTTCGGATCACGCACCAGTTGCATCGCCGCGTTGTCCACATACATGTGGTTTAACGCAACCTCCGGGTAGTCGGCCGCCACCCGCGTCACCACCGCCCGCCATAAGCGCGAGCTTTCCAGGACGTTTGCCTTGTCCACATTGGTCACGCGCCGCTGGCGACCGCGGGCAATTTCAAAAGCCATCCGGGCGATCCGCTCCACTTCGGCTTCGCTGTATACTTCGGTGTCAAAGGCTTCCTGCCCCTTCGCGGCCGTGTCACGACGGCCTTTAGGACCAAAGTAGATCCCACCGGTTAACTCCCGGACAACCAGCAGATCAATCCTCTCACCAATGATCTCCGGCTTCAGGGGACAAGCGTCCCGCAGTTGTTTGTACAAGAGGGCTGGCCGTAAATTGGCATAAAGGCCAAGCTGGCCACGGAGGCCTAAAAGCGCCATTTCCGGCCTTTTGGGGCCAGGTAGATCATCCCATTTATCGCCGCCGACCGCCCCCAAAAGCACCGCATCACACTTTTGGCACCCTGCTACCGTCTCCACAGGCAACGGCTCGCCCGTAGCATCAATGGCACAGCCCCCGGCCAACATTTCTTCATATTTAAAATGGTGTCCATAGGTAACACCGATTTGGTCTAAGACCCGTAAAGTCTGGCCGACAATCTCGGGGCCGATGCCGTCCCCAGGAATCACCGCAATCTTGTAGTTTCCGCCCACAGGCCCACCTTCCTTCCATCCATTCTCCCTTGGGGGATGATACTAATTAAGCTAAAATCTTCGCTTCCCGCCAAACCTAACGGCTGGTTTTCACCCGGTTGATCAGTCCATCCGCCGCCATGATCTGCTTCATGAATTCCGGGAAGGGTTCAGCCTGAAACTCTTTGTTTTTGGTCAAATTCACGATTTTTCCCTGGTCAAAGTCGACCACCAACTCGTCACCGTCTTCCGTCCACTGGACCGCCTCCGGACACTCCAGAATCGGCAGGCCGATATTGATCGCATTCCGGTAAAAGATCCGGGCAAAAGTGGCGGCAATCACACAGGAGACGCCCGCCGCCTTGATCGCCAGGGGCGCGTGCTCCCGCGAGGAACCACACCCGAAGTTTTTACCCGCCACAATGATATCGCCGGTTTTCACCTTTTTACTGAACTCCGGATCCAGATCCTCCAGACAGTGGGCCGCCAGCTCCTGAGGGTCGAAAGTATTAAGGTAACGGGCGGGGATGATCACATCCGTATCAACATTATCTTGGTATTTGAATACTCTACCTTTCGCTTTCATCATAGACCTCCTTAAGGAATTCCCGGTTGGGTCCAGCCTATAATTTTGCCGGGTCCGTGATTTTCCCGGTCACCGCCGAAGCCGCCGCCACCGCCGGGCTGGCGAGATAAACTTCAGACTCAGGATGCCCCATCCGCCCGACAAAATTGCGGTTTGTCGTTGCCACCGCCCTTTCCCCTTTAGCGAGGATACCCATATGGCCACCGAGGCAGGGTCCACAGGTCGGAGTGGAGACGACCGCACCCGCTTTTACCAGATCAGCGATGAGCCCTTCCTGCAAAGCCTCAAGATAAATCCGCTGGGTCCCGGGGAAAACAATGACCCGTACTCCCTTCTTCACCTTCCGCCCTTTTAAAATCCCGGCAGCGGTGCGGAGGTCCGAGAGCCGCCCGTTGGTGCAAGAACCGATCACTACCTGGTCAATGACGATCTCCCCCACTTCATCAATGGTCCGTGTGTTCGAGGGCAGGTGGGGAAAGGCCACCGTCGGCTTGATCGTACTGAGGTCGATCTCATACTCTTCATCATAGACCGCATCCGGATCGGGTTCATAAACCTGATAGGGTTTGGTCGCATGTTCTTTCACGTAGGCGATGGTTTGCTCATCCACCATAAAGATACCATTTTTCGCCCCGGCTTCCACTGCCATGTTGGCAATGGTAAACCGGTCATCCATGGACAGGGCGGCCAGACCGTCCCCCATAAACTCCATGGATTTATAGCGGGCGCCGTCCACCCCGATCATCCCGATAATATGGAGGATGATATCCTTCCCCGATACCCACGGGCCGGGTTTGTTTTTGAGGACAAACTTCAGCGCCGGAGGGACTTTGAACCAAGCGCGACCGGTGGCCATCCCGGCCGCCATATCGGTACTGCCCACCCCGGTGGAGAAGGCCCCTAGAGCCCCATAGGTACAGGTATGGGAATCAGCCCCGATTATTAAGTCGCCGGGAACGGCCAGGCCCCGCTCGGGGATGAGGCAGTGTTCGATCCCCATCTCCCCGACTTCAAAGTAGTTCTCGATCCCCATCTCGTGGGCAAACACCCGGATCATGCGGCACTGCTCGGCCGCTTTAATATCTTTATTCGGCGTGAAATGATCGGGGACAATGGCGATCTTTTTCCGGTCAAACACCTGCGTGAAGCCGGTCTTTTTAAATTCATGGACCGCCACCGGTGTTGTCACGTCATTCCCCAGGACCAAATCCAAATCCGCCTCAATCAACTGCCCCGGCCGGACCTGTTCCATTCCCGCATGGGCCGCCAGGATCTTTTGTGACATGGTCATTCCCATTTTCTTTCCTCCATCATAAATAGACTTTCATCTTCTTTTCCAACTCTTTGAGGAGCTTGTATTCGATGGAATCAACAAGGGCAATCCAGCTGGCTTCAATGATGTCAGTGGAGACCCCGACGGTGGTCCAGACCGACTCCCCGTCGGTCGATTCGATCAAGACCCGGACCTTAGCAGCGGTGGCCTTGTTGGAATCGATAACCCGGACCTTAAAGTCGGTCAGGTGTACCCGGGACAGTTCCGGATAGAACACCTCCAGAACCCGGCGTAAAGCCCGGTCGAGGGCATGCACCGGACCGTCCCCTTCAGCCGCGGTAATCTCCGATTTCCCGTCCACGTTCACCTTGATCAAGGCCGAGGCCGAGGGGCCACACAACTTGGGTTGCTCCGTCATAAGCTTAAATTTCTCCAGTTCGAAAAAGGGTTTATACTTGCCCAGTTGCTTGCGGACGATCAGTTCAAACGTGCTTTCCGCCCCTTCAAACTGATAACCCTGGTGTTCCATCTCTTTGATCCGTTGGATGATCTGCTCGGTCTCCGGCGAGTCTTTGTCGATCTGTGGATTGATCTCCTTAATCTTTTCCACAATCGTTTTCCGGCCCGCCACCTCGGACATGAGAAACCTTCTTTTGTTCCCGACCAAGCTGGGGTCGATATGCTCAAAGGAGTTGGCGGCTTTGCTCACCCCATCAATATGCATTCCGCCTTTGTGGGCAAAAGCCGAATTACCAACATACGGTTCCCGCCTGTTCAAACTGATATTGGCAACCTCCGCAATCTTCCGGGCCGTATAGGTCAGGTTCTTCATCTGTTCCTCCGGGATACACAGATAATCCCGTTTCAGCTGAAGGTTGGGGATGATCGTACTGAGGTTGGCATTGCCACACCTTTCCCCAAAGCCGATGTAGGTGCCCTGGACATGGGTGGCCCCGGCCTCCACGGCCATGATCGAGTTGGCCACGGCCAGGCCACAGTCGTTATGGGTGTGTATCCCGATCTTGGTCTTGAATTTATCCGTTACAATCTTAACAATCTCAGCAATCTCCGCCGGAAAACAACCACCATTGGTATCACAAAGGACCAGACAGTCGGCCCCTCCATCAAAAGCGGCCTGCAAGGTCTGGAGAGCATAGTCCGGGTTGTTTTTGTAACCGTCGAAAAAATGCTCCGCATCGTAGATTACTTCTTTCCCCCGCTTTTTCAAAAAGGCAATGGTTTCACCGATCATCCGCAGGTTCTCTTCCAGCGAAGTCCGGATAATCTCCGTCACATGAAAGTCCCAGCTTTTACCGAAGATCGAGACCACGGGCGTATCCGCACTCAAGAGGGCTAAAACATTCCGATCCTGGTCAACCGCGATATCACGGCGACGGGTGCTACCAAAAGCGACCAGTTTCGCATTCTGCAGTGTTTTTTCCCGCATCCGCCCGAAAAACTCCATATCTTTCGGGTTGGAGCCGGGATTACCCGCTTCAATATAGGAAACACCGAGATTATCCAGGGCCGCAACAATCTTCAGTTTATCCTCGACGGAAAAGGAGATCCCTTCCGCTTGTGCTCCATCCCGCAGGGTGGAATCGAAAATATCAATCTTGGGCCGCAAACCAATCACCCCTCTTCTTAGACCTGCGCTTCCAGTTTTTCTTCGTAAATCATCTTATTAATTGCGTTAATATACGAGAGGACACTGGCCTCAAAGATATCAGTACTGACCCCTTTCCCCGTAAAGAGCCGTCCATTACGCCGGATCCGGACAAAAGCTTCTCCCTGGGCATCCTGGCCTTCGGTGACCGAACGGACCTTGTAGTCTTCAAGAACAAAGGAATGACCGACAATCTTCTCGATCGCCTTAAAAGCGGCGTAGACCGGCCCGTCACCCGTGGAAACCTCCTCCAGCACCTGCGGATCGCCGTTCCCCTTGCTCAGCCGGACCAAAGCCGTCGCCGTAAAGGTGTTCCCGGTATTGATCACAAACTGCTCCAGTTTGTAAACGGCGGGAATCTCCACTTTCTTCTGGGAGACCAGAACCTCCAGGTCGGCATCCTGAACCACCTTTTTCTTGTCGGCCAAAACCTTGAATTTGGCAAAGGCCGCATCCAGCTCTTCCTTGGTCAAGGTGTAGCCCAGCGCCTTCAGGTGCTCTTCAAAGGCATGGCGTCCGGAATGTTTCCCCAACACCATCGTGTTCTTGTGCAACCCGATCGACTCCGGCGTCATAATCTCATAGGTGCTGCGGTTAGCCAGCACCCCATGCTGGTGAATCCCGGCTTCGTGGGCAAAGGCGTTAGCCCCGACAATGGCCTTATTGGGTTGGACCGCCACCCCGGTGATATTGGTCAACAGTTTGGACGAACGGTAGAGCTGCGTTGTCTCCACCCTTAAGTCCACGTCATAAATGTCGGTGCGGGTCTTCAGCGCCATCACGATCTCTTCCAAAGCGGCGTTACCGGCCCGCTCCCCGATGCCGTTAATGGTACATTCCACCTGATTGACTCCGGCCCGGACCGCCGCCAGGGAGTTGGCCACGGCCATCCCCAGGTCGTTATGGCAATGCACCGAAAGGATAACTTGGTCGATATTGGGTACATTCTCCCGGAGATATGTGATTAACCGGGTAAACTCCTCAGGGGTCGTATAGCCGACCGTATCTGGGACATTGATCCGGGTCGCCCCCGCGGCAATGGCCGTCTCAAAGACACGACAGAGAAACTCCGGATTACTGCGGGTCGCATCCTCCGCCGAAAACTCCACGTTCGGGCTGTAATTGCGGGCGTAAGCCACCATCGCTTTTGTGCGCGCCAAAACTTCTTCCGGCGTCATCTTCAACTTGTATTGCATATGAATGTCCGAGGTGGCGATGAAGGTGTGAATCAACGGATCCGCCGCCTGCTTTAACGCCTCTGCCGCCCGGTCAATATCTTTCTCATGCGCCCGGGCCAGACTGGCCACGGTGCAGTCCTTAATCGTCTCGGCGATCGCTTTCACCGCTTGAAAATCGCCGGGTGAAGCGATGGCAAAGCCAGCCTCAATGACATCAACCTTCAGACGTTCCAGTTGCTTTGCCATCTCAATCTTTTCCTGAATGTTCATGCTGCAACCGGGGGACTGCTCCCCGTCTCGTAATGTTGTGTCAAAAACATACACTCGTCTGGCCATGATACTCCTTTCCGCTTAAAAAAGCTCTTCCCTGTCTTTGTTTAGCGCCGATCTGCGCTGGTGGTTACTTATTCCAACTCATCATCTTGCGCAGCTCTCGCCCGACCTGCTCGATCTGGGTTTCCTGTTCCATCCGGCGTTTGGCGTTAAAGTAAGGCCGGTTCACCTGGTTTTCCAGGAGCCATTTCCGGGCAAAGGTTCCGTCCTGGACTTCCTGAAGGATCTTTTTCATCTCCTTCCGGGTCTCCTCGGTAATAATCCGTTTTCCAGTTGTGTAGTCGCCATATTCGGCTGTATCCGAAATGGAATAGCGCATTAAGCTCAATCCACCCTGGTAGATCATGTCGACAATGAGCTTCATCTCGTGGACACACTCGAAATAGGCGCTTTCCGGTTGGTAACCGGCTTCAACCAGTGTTTCAAAGCCGGCCTTCATCAGCTCACAGATGCCACCGCACAGTACCGCCTGTTCACCAAAGAGATCGGTCTCGGTCTCTTCCTTGAATGTGGTCTCGAGGATCCCGGCCCGCGCGCCGCCAATCCCAGCCGCATAGGCCAGAGCGAGATCCATGGCGTCACCGGTTGCATCCTGGTAGACCGCGACCAAACACGGAACCCCTCTTCCTTCCTGGTACTGGCTACGGACCGTATGACCGGGGCCCTTCGGTGCGACCATAAACACATTCACGTCCGCCGGTGGCACAATCTGGCCATAGTGAATGTTGAACCCGTGGGCAAAGGCCAGGCTTTTTCCGGCTTTCAAGTTGGGAGCAATGCTTTCCGCGTAGATTCCAGGTTGCTTTTCATCGTTCACCAGAATCATAATAATGTCTGCTTGTTTTGCCGCCTCGGCCGCGGTTGCTACCTTGAGGCCGGCTTCTTCCGCCACTTTCCAGGATTTACTCCCCTCGTAGAGACCAACAACGACGTCAATCCCCGACTCGTGTAGATTCAAAGCGTGGGCGTGCCCCTGGCTCCCGTAACCAATCACCGCCACCGTTTTCCCCTTTAAAAGCTCCATTTTACAATCTTGCTCATAATACATCTTTGCCATTTTTTACTCCTCCTCACTTTTTTCATAATATTTCAGCGCTTGTGTACCGCGCTGGATTGCGGTCAGTCCAGTCCGGACAATCTCAACAATACCGTAAGACTCCATCAACTCAATAAAGGCGTTGATTTTGGCTTCATCTCCGGTCATCGCCACCGTTAGGGAGTCGGTTGCCACGTCAACAGTGTTGGCGCGAAAAATATCGACCACCTCCATGACCGAGGCTCGTGTCGTCAAATCGGTCTTCACTTTGATCAGCGCCAGTTCGCGTAAGACCGACCGTTCCGGGTCCAGTTCCACCACCGTAAGCACATTGACCAGCTTTTTGACCTGTTTTTTGATCTGGTCAAGGATTTGGTCATCACACCGTACGACAATGGTCATTCGGGAAATCTTGGGGTCTTCCGTCTCGCCCACCGACAAGCTGTCAATGTTGTATCCCCTCCGGCTGAAAAGACCCGCCACGCGGCTAAGGACACCGGATTGGTTTTCAACTAGCACCGACAGAACATGTCTATTCATCGTTGTCCCTCCCTTATTTCTCGCTAAACCGCGGTTATTTACATACATTATTTAATATTAAATTTATTGCCTATATTTGGCTTTTCTTCATCTAATTTGTAATTTTTCTATGTTTTAACATGTTCGGGTTAAAGTAACGGTCGAGATGCTCCTTTTTCCCTACTATAAAGTCTGTCGCCCGTGTGTGGCGGCAGACCCTGCGCTTAACATCTTTGCCTCTGTCGTTATTGCGTTGGATTTCTCTGTATTAGTAGAATGTAGCAAAAAACCCCCGCCCTGCGTGAATTACTACGCCAGGGACGAGGGATTAACTCCACGTGTTACCACCCTAATTCGCCTTTACCTTACGATAAAGACCTCTTGAGGTTCCAACAAACCTTCACCTGTAACGGGGCTGCCCGTATCCTCTTACTCCTGAGTTTCAGAAGATCTGCTCCGGAGAGAGACGTATCCCGAAATTCTGCTGATTCACACCACCCATCAGCTCTCTGCAAGAATTGATTCGGAAGACGAGGCTCCTTCATCGCATTTAGATCTGGATTTTCGTGTTATTTCCCCAAATTATATCAGCTGGCTTATCCGGTGTCAAGAAAATTAATCAGCCGCCATTGTGAATTCTATGTGAATTGGGACTGCGCCGTTTTCGGACTACCCCCCGCTAGCTAGCGGTAATCAACCACTGGCCCGCCGCCTATCCTCGCGCGCTACTCCTTGACAATCCCCGTTGTTTATAATAGAATTTCCTTAAGTTATAGTGGTAGTTTGGTAGGATGGTAGGAAATAAAAAGGAACAGGAAATAGCCATAACCCATGGTTAGATGGGGTTATCGCTGTTTTACTGTCAAAACGCGCTCCTACCGGGGCGTTTTTTCTTTTTTATTTAAAAATAAGGAATAAAGAATTGAGGAGAGTGGACGGGATGCAGAAGAAAGGATTGTTGTGGGGAGCGGTTCTCCTTGTACTGGTAGTTGGTGTTTTCTTTTTCCTCCGGAAACCAGCAGCGGAAACTTTGAAGATTGGAATCATTCAGATTGTGGAACACCCAGCCCTTGATGCCGCCCGGGAAGGTTTTATCGACCAGTTCACAGAGCACGGGTATATTGAAGGCGAAAAGATCACTTATCAGATCCAAGTCGCCCAGGGTGACATGGCAACGGCCAATACCATCGCCCAGAAATTCAAGAATGAAAGGTTGGACCTGATTTTAGCAATCGCCACCCCAACCGCCCAAGCGGTAGCGAATCTGATCAAAGACAAACCGATCTTAATCACGGCTGTTACCGACCCGGTCGCGGCCGGACTGGTCGAAAGTGCGGAGCGGCCGGGTAGCAATGTTACTGGAACCAACGATCTACAACCACTGGCCGAGCAGTTTGCCTTGGCCCAACAGTTAGTACCCGGCGCCAAGCGGGTTGGAATCATCTACAACGCCGGCGAGGCCAATTCGGTGACCCAAGTCCAAATGGCAAAAGCGATCGCCGACCAACTAGGTCTGGAAGTGGTGGAAGCAACGGTTGATACCAGTGCTGGTGTTCTCCAAGCTGCCCAATCCTTCATTGGCCGCGTCGATTTTATTTACGTCCCAACGGATAACACGGTGGTTTCCGCTTTTTCTTCCGTCGTGAAAGTTGCCGAAGAGAACGGAATTCCGGTCTTTCCTGGAGAGGAGAATTTAGTCCCCCAGGGCGCACTGGCCACGGTTGGGGTTAATTACTATCGCCTCGGCCGCCAGACCGCCGAAATGGCGCTGCGCATTCTGGAAGAGGGGGCGAAACCGGAAACGATGCCCATTGAGAGCCAGAAAGAGACCGAACTGGTGATCAATGCAGACGTCGCGCAAGCCTTAGGGATTAACCTCCCCACGGCCATAAGGGCAAAAGCCACCATCGTTCGGAACCGCTAGGAACCTCCTTCTTAAGAGAGTATTTCCTTGTTACAAAAGTTTCTGGCGTTTTCTGCTCTTTGGTTTACGGGTCAAAATGGTTTTTACGACACCGCGAGAATCTCAGCAAATTTTGCAAATTATAAATGGAGTGACTTAAATGTGGTTAAATATTCTACAGGGCACAATTGAACAGGGTCTGATCTTTGGACTGCTGGCGATGGGTGTTTACCTGCCTTTCCGAATTTTAGACTTTTCCGATTTAACGGTGGAAGGCAGCTTCCCGTTGGGAGCAGCAGTGAGTGCTGTTTTAATCATTAACGGAATGAACCCCTTTCTCGCCACCTTCATTGCGATGCTGACCGGAGTTGTAGCTGGCATGATCACAGGAATTATCAATACGAAACTTAAGATTACCGGTCTCCTCGCCGGAATCTTGACGATGACCTCCCTTTATTCGATTAACCTCCGGATTATGGGGCGTTCCAACATTCCCTTGTTACGGGAGACCACCATTCTCACGGTGATCAAAGGCTGGGGACTCCCCGAACGTTACCTGGCCTTAATTGTTTTTACCCTGATCGTCCTCTTGGTCAAACTTCTCCTTGATTATTTCCTTTATACAGAGATCGGGATGGCTCTCCGTGCCACCGGCGATAGCCCGGTCATGATCGAGAGCTTAGGCGGGAACACGGACCACATCAAAATCCTCGGCTTAGGCCTGGCCAATGGTCTGGTCGCCCTCTCCGGGGCCCTCGCGTGTCAGTATCAAGGCTTTGCCGATGTGGGGATGGGAATCGGCATGATCGTGATTGGCCTCGCCTCCGTGATCATTGGCGAAGTCGTGATCCGCACCAGTAAAATCTGCTTTGCCACCTTTGGGGTGATCATCGGTTCCATCATCTACCGTCTGGCGATCGCCATCGCTCTCCAGCTGGGCTTTGCCCCCACTGATCTGAAGATCGTCACGGCCATTCTGGTCATCCTCGCCCTGGGCGCCCCGTCCTTACGAACCTTCATGATCCAGGACGAATTCGCCGAACGTTTAATGGAAAGGAGCGCCTCCGATGCTCAAACTAACTAATCTGCACAAGATCTTTAATTACGGCAAGGTCAACGAAAACTACGTCTTAAAAGATATTAACCTGGAGGTTCCCACGGGGGATTTCATTACAATCATCGGCAGTAATGGGGCCGGCAAGTCAACCCTGCTTAATCTCGTCGCCGGGACCTTCTTTCCGGAAGCGGGTACCGTAGAGATCAACGGGCATGATGTGACCGCCTGGCCGGTGCATAAGCGGGCTCACCTGGTCGGCCGGGTTTTCCAGGATCCACTGCAGGGAACCGCCGCCGAAATGACGATCGAGGAAAATCTCTCGCTGGCGGTTAAACGGGGGAAAGGCCGGGGCTTAAGATTGGGGTTGAACAAGAACCGGCGGGCGGAGTTTAAGCGCCTCCTCGCCCTCCTTGAACTGGGCTTGGAAGACCGTCTCGAGTACCCCGTGAAACTACTCTCCGGTGGACAGCGGCAGGCTCTAACCCTGCTCATGGCGACCATGGGCCAGCCCCAAATTCTGCTCTTGGATGAGTACACTGCGGCCCTGGATCCGAAGACCGCCATTCAGATTGTGGAGATCACCAAACGCATCGTGGCACAGCACAAACTAACCGTGCTCATGGTCACCCACGACTTGAAACAGGCTCTGGCAATGGGAAACCGTACGGTAATGATGGACCGGGGGAAAATCATCCTTGACCTGAAAGGGCCAGAACGGGAAAACATCACCGTTCGCGACCTGCTCGCCAAGTTCACCGCCCGTAGCGGACGGGAGTTAACCGATGACCGGATCTTACTACACGGCTAGAGAAAGGCGGCACCTTTTCTCCGTCAAGACGACGCGTCCCATGGTCCCCGTGGTAAAGGAATAATAAACCATAAAAAAACGCGCTCCCACCCCCACTTCGGGGCCGGGAGCGTAACTTTTTTCCGTTCAGCTTCCACCAGATATTAAGGCGTCCTGCTATTCATTGTCGGTGGCTTTCAGTTCGGCTTCCATCTTTTCCGCAATCGATTGAAGCTTCGGTAGCGTTGCAAAAAGATACTTTTGGCTGATCTCCATTGACTGTTCCATCAGGATCGGTGTTTGCTCGATTGTTTTTTGCCCCACCGGCGTCTGGTAAAACTTAATCAACTCTTGGATCTCCTCTTCTGTATAGACGGACATGTAAACATGGATAAAATCGTCCTTAATCTTCTCCCAACTCATCTCTTCTTCCATCATATCCAACATTTCACCCATGTATTTCTCCATGATCTGAACTTGTTCGGGCGTCACATCTCCGTCCATCATTGCCTGGAACTGCTCAAGAAGAATCGGCCGAAGCTGCGCAAAGGTATATGCTAAATTTTCGTCGACCTTCATTAGCAAGAGCAGTTCTTCCACGGACTCATAATAGGAATCAGCGTTTGGATTCGCATTGACGAGACCGCCGACCAGAAAGATTAGGCCGAAGATGATCACCTTGGCCCCTATTTTCGCCTTGTCCATTAAATTGTCCCCCTCCCCTTTGGTCTTTAGAAATAGAAACAAAGTGATTGTACCATATTTTACCCGAAATTTCCAAAACAAAATGCCCGTCCTCCGTACTTTGTCGTTTATCATTGGAGGAGATAACGCTCCGCTCCAGTATTTATAATTAATGCCGCATGCCAACACGGAGTGAAGAGAGGAGAGTCGTCACCATGGCCTTTCCGGGATGGGACCGCGTAGAAATCCAAACAGCCGCCGGCTTAAAAACGGCCATTGCGCCGGTTATTATCTCGGCCAGCCGGGCGACAGATTTGCCCGCCTTTTATGGCGACTGGTTTATGAACCGGTTGGCCGCGGGCTATGTAAAGTGGATTAACCCCTTCAACCAACAAGCCCAGTATGTTTCCTTCAAGCAAACGCGGGCGATTGTCTTCTGGACGAAGAATGCCCGCCCCTTTTTTAAACACCTGCCGCAACTGGACAAAATGGGGCTCAATTACTACTTTACCTTTTCGGTTAATGACTACGAAGCCGAAGGCTTGGAACCATCCCTCCCCGGGCTGGCCGCACGGATTAAAACCTTTCAAGAGCTCGCCGAATTAATCGGGGAAAAACGCGTGGTCTGGCGCTTCGACCCTTTGATCCTCAGTCCGCAATTAACCGTTGAAAAGCTGCTGGCCAAGATCGAAAACGTCGGTCAGCAGCTCCATGAGTATACCGAGAAGTTGATCATCAGTTTTGCCGATATCGCCCAGTATCGCCGGGTCCAGAATAATCTAATCGCCGGCGGGTTTACCGACTACCGCGAATTTGACCAAGCAAGCATGCGGGCCATCGCCGCGGGTCTGCAGGAAATAAACCAAAAGTGGGGTCTCCAGATTGCCACCTGTGCTGAAGATCTTGATCTTTCGGCTTACGGCATTATTCACAACAAATGCATCGATGATCAATTGTTGAGGGAGCTCTTCCCCCATGACCAGGTCTTAATGGAGTTCCTTGGGGATGAAACAGCGCAGCCCGGTTTGTTTCCCGGTATAATAAAAAAGGAACACCGGTCAAGCAACCTAAAGGATAAAGGGCAGCGCAAGGCTTGCGGCTGTATTGTCAGTAAAGATATCGGCCAGTACAACACCTGTATGCACCTTTGCAAATACTGCTATGCTAACCACTCTACCCACCTGGTCCGCCGAAATTACCAGCGCAGCGACGTACAGGCCGAAACCATTCTTCGATCAGACGAGCGCTAATTCACCGTTTCAACACGAAAGCAATTAAAAATTCCGTCAACAAAACAGAAAACCTCTATACACGATAGAGGTTTTTCTGGACGATTATACCCTTAATTTTTTATCACCGAAGACAGAGAAAAGAAACTAGAACATCCGCACCAAGCTGTTCAGCACGGAGCAGGCAATTACCAACGTCAGCATCAACATGAGGATAGCCGCATCGGCACTCAACCCGACCAAACGTATCCGGCCGATGGTGGCGTTTCTGGACTGGTCAAAGCGGGTAAAAGCCCGATACAGACAGGAACTAAGCCTACGCCCCCAGCTACCAACCGCCGCCCCAACCAAACGGTAAAACGCCACCCCTTTCCGTCCTATTGCCGAAGCGCCCTTGATAAACAGTTTCACCAAACCCTCCAGCGTCAACCAGCGTGGTGCCTGCCAATGAAAGACGCCCCACTTCAGACCCGCCCCGCAAACGATCGCCCCCAGGATTAAAGTGAGGAACATCCCGGAGACATCCGCAAAATTCCAAAACGCCAAACCACCCAGGACGGTAGCCGCCTGCGCCATCCCCAATCCATGGGCCGCCGGGACGGCCGCCACCTTTGGGAACAACGCGGGCGCAAGACCGCTTCCGACCATCACGATTGACAACAAAACCAGCGCCAGATGGAGTCGGGTAGACCGCACCGTAGTAGTCTTCACCGGAGTAGGTTTACCGAGAAAGATCAGATAATACAGTTTCGTAAAGGACGCCGCTGTCCCCACCCCCACCAGGAAAAAGAGGGGTTCCACCCAGCGCGCCCAAGGAATGCCGGTTGCCACCGCTTGACTCAAGGCATGATGGAGCAAGGTTTTACTGGCATAACCATTCAGTCCCGGCGCACCGGTAATCCCCAACACCGCCAGTAACATCAGGAAAGCCGTCACCGGAAAACGGCGCCACAACCCGCCCAGCTTATACAGGTTAGTTTCTCGCGTATGCAAGTAGATCACGCCTACTCCGAGGAAAAGGGCGGCTTTGAAGAGAGCATGATTAAAAAGATGATAGATCGCACCAAGGAGACCGAGCTCTCCGGCCGTACCCAGTTCAAGGCCGATACCTAGTCCGAGGAGGATATAGCCCATCTGACTTACGCTATGGTAAGCTAAAAGCCGTTTTGCCTCGCTTTGGAGGAGAGCAGCCCCAACACCAACCAGCATCGTACCGACACCAAGGAAAGCAAGGACCGGCCCCAACCAGCGAATCCCGTCCCCCAGGGTCTGCCCCCAACCAGCGAAAGCGCCCACCCGGATGAGGCCATAAGCCCCCACCTTGATCAGGAGTCCCGATAAAAGCGCACTAGCGGGCGTTGGTGCCACCGCATGCGCCCGGGGTAGCCAAAGATGTAAGGGGACCATCCCCGCCTTAATCCCGAATCCAATCAACAAACAGGCCACGCTCCACGCAAACATAGTCGGGTACAAAGGCGTAACCGGGCTGTTACCGAACGTCGGCAAACCACCGGTTGCCACACTCAGCAGAACAATACCCAAAGCCAGAAATAGTCCACCCACAATACTGAAGAATAAATAGTAATAACCGGCACCGATCGCCTCCCGATCTCCCCGGTGGATCACCCAGAAAAAGGAGGCGATCGTCATCAACTCAAAGCAAAGGAGGAGAGTCAGCAGATCACCGGCCAAAAAGACACCCAAAACAGCCGATAAGGTCAATAAAGTCCAGAGGGCAAAGCGCCCGGCTCCCCCCTCCCGTTTCATGTATTCCGGAGCATAGAGCGCAACCACCAACCAGAGAAAGACAGCCAGCAGCACAAAGAGGACAGAGAGCGCATCGGCGTAAAAGGTTGGCCCGTAAGGACCGGGCAATGGAAGGCGAAAGGTAATAGGCTGCCCCGCGAAAACACGAACAAGGCCAAACCCGCCCAAAATAAGCAGAAGCGTACTGATAGTCAAAGGGCCGTTAATCGCTCGACCACGTTTTGAGCACAAAAAACAGGCCCCAATCAGAGGCACCATCGGCAAAATTGCCAGCATCATTTTTTGACCTCCTTTCGAGGGAACTTGGAATGTTATAATCCTAATCTCGGTAAATAAATGACATCCTTCCCCGCTTGGCTTACAAGGAAACCTTAGCAGAAAGTATGATTAATAATCACGTAACTATTTCAAACCAACCTACCGGGCACAATGAAACCCTGTCCCATGCCCGGGGCTTTACTTTTTAAAAGAACCAATCTACCACCGCCTGTACCGCCGGCCAGACCATGCCTGGGAAAAGACCCATCCCCAGGCCAACCACCACCAAAAGCATGGTTGGCACCAGCATCAGCGTAACCCGAACCCCCCGTTCCGTTATAGACAACCGTTTATTTTCGTCCCGAAAAGCCCTGACCACTACCGGAATGAAACAAACAGCGTTAATGATCCCGCTCCCGATCAAAACCAAAGCCAGTGGCCATTTCCCCCCGGCCACGCTACCCTTCATCAGATAGAATTTACCCCAAAAAGTCCCCAGCGGTAGCATACCAATCATCCCTAGGGTCACGACAGCAAAGGCGACCATCGTCTTGGGGAGGGACCGACCAACCCCGCCCATCTGGCTAACCCGGGTCACCCCGGTCTGCTCCGCAATGATCCCGGCACAGAAGAAGAAGGCTGTCTTCAGTACCGCGTACCCGATCATCTGCAACACCGCCCCGGCTAAACCCCACGGGTGCAGGGTAAAGGCCCCCAAGAGTATATAAGATAGGTGGCTAATGGTCTGGTAAGCCAGTCGGCGTTTCAAGATATCCTGCTGTGTGGCGACGATAATTCCCACCAAAACCGTACCCGCCGCCACCCAGGGTATTAGCGCAGCGAAACCCAACTCACCCAACAACGTGGTTCCGAAGACCGAATACACCACCCGCAAAAGGCCATAGACCCCGGCATAGACGACGGCCACCGCGTGCAGCAAGGCACTCACCGGAGTCGGCGCGACCATCGCCGCCGGCAACCAGCGGTGTAACGGCAAGAGTGCCGCCTTGACCCCGAAGCCGACCGTAAATAAAAACAAAAGCCAGTTCAATCCGGTTTTCAGCCCGGCAGCCAGGATGGGCCCGCCGACAAAATCGAGCCGCCCGCCCCACGCCGCCGTGAGCACGATCGCCAGGAGGAGGACCGCAGCCCCCGCCAGATTATACAGCAGATACTTGGTGCCTGCCTGCATCGCTTCCGGACTGCGCTCCTGGATCACCAGGGGATAAGTGGTCAGGGTGAGTAACTCGTAAAACAGATACAAAGCCACCAGATTACCGGAGAAGGCCACCCCTAGCGTTGCACTGAAGGCCACGAGTAAAAAGGCATAATAGGTGCGCTGATGCGCTTTACCCGCCATATAACCCAAGGAATAGACCACGGTAAAAAACCAAAGCGTGGCCGCGATCAAGCCAAAAACGATCCCAAGCGGATCCGGGTCCAGGCAAAAAGTCAGTCCACCAAGCTGCCCCGCGAAACGCAGCCGTTCGCCCGCCCACACCTGGCGGGCCACTAGCCAGCTGCAAATCATCCCGCTTCCTGTAAAAAAGAGCACAACCATGTTACGCAGGCGGGTCCTGGCCGCAGGGAGCGCCGCTACCAGCAGACCGCCAATAATACCACTTGATAAAGCAAAAACCAGTGCAAGCATCTGTTCCATCTCCTCCTCGGGCCCTAATAGAAGGCCAACAACTCCGCGGCCGCCTTCTGGGCCAACTCCAGGAAAGGCCCGGGCCTAACTCCTAAAATTACGACCGCCGCCGCCAGCAATAGCAGAGCCAATTTCTGCGGGCGACCGGGGTCTGGCCAGTCTTCCTCCGGTGCGGGCGCAAAGTAAGCGGCCCGGATCACCGGCAGCAAGTAAGCCGCACAAAGCACACTCCCGGCCAAAATCGCCACCGCCGGGAGAATCAATCCTGCTTCCCAGCTACCTAGAAGCAGATACCACTTGCCGATAAAACCGGAAAACAGCGGCAGACCGATCAGGCCGAGACTACCAATGGTAAAGGCGGCCATGGTAATAGGCATCTTCCGACCCACCCCCGCCAAATCACGTACATTCCGCTTTCCGGTCGCCGCCAGCATCGCCCCCGCCGCTAAAAACAAGGTTGCTTTGATCACAGCATGGCTGGCCAGATAAAACAAGGCTCCCGCTAGTCCGGTCACGTTCAGAAGCCCAAAACCAAGGATCAGATAACCCACTTGGGCCACGGTCGAGTAAGCCAGTCTCCGTTTAAGCTCCTCCTGGGTAAGGGCCAAGATTGAACCGGTGATGATCCCCACCCCACCAAGGAGCGTCAGAATCCGGTGGACCGCAAACTCCTGCAGTAACGTAGGGCCAAAGACGCCGTACAAAAACTTCACAAGGCAGATCAGATAGCCTTTGACAGCAAGCCCCGACAGAATAGCACTGGCGGGCGATGGTGCCGTTGAATGGGCGTCAGGCAACCAAACATGCAACGGAAAAAGGGCGGCCTTCACCCCAAAACCGACCACGATCAAACTGACCGCCATCAAGACGACATGGGGCCGTGCCAACCAGACCCGGCTTAACTCCTGGGCGGCAAATCCCATGTTCAAATGGCCCGTGATCAAATAGATTAAACCAATCCCCCCGAGCACAAGGGCGGAGCCCAACGTCGCCAGGATCAAATAGGTGAAAGCGGCTTCCGCCGCCCGTGGGTACCGCCGTGCACTCACCAAGCCACAACAGCTCAGGGTGGCCACCTCCACCAAAACATAGACATTGAACATGTCGTTGGTAACGGCCATTCCGGCCATCGCCCCGACCAACAGTAGATAGAGCACATAAAAGCGGGTCACCCGCTCCGCGCCGCCTACCTCGGCGGCAAGATTACCCTGGGCAAATAGGAGAACCGGCACACTAACACCCACCACCAGCAAGAAAAAGACGCCCAGACTACCCGCCACCAGTTCAATCCCCCACGGTGCGGGCCAGCCCCCAAGTTGATAAATGAAGGGATTTTCTTGTTGCGTGAGGACAATTGAAGCCAGATACCCGGCTCCCCCTAACCCCAAAACCGCCCCCAAGAGCGCCAGGGCTTCCACGAGGCGGATCCGGCGGGCCAACGGGGGAAGGATAAAAGCGACAAAGAGGGGCGCAATCACCACCAACACCGGTAAGTTAGCCCTGATCAAGGTGGTCATCGCTGATCACCTCTTTTCTCCGTGCAGCGATCCGCCGCAGATCAGTCGTCCCATAAGCCTTATACAAACGCATAATCAGCGCCAGGGCAAAAGCCGTCACACTGACACTAACCACGATCCCAGTCAACATTAAAGCGGAAGGCAGCGGATTAATGTACACCGCCTCCGCGTTAGTCGTACCGCGGATCGGCGCCACACCCCCCCGAATATTGCCGCTAGCGACAAACATCAGAAAGATCGCGCTCTCCATGATATTAATCCCCAACAGTTTTTTGAACAGGTTAGGATGGGTAAGAACCGTAAACGTCCCAATGGTGAAGAGGAGCACCGCTACCAAATAGGGGTAATTTATAAGTACTTTTGTCAATAGTCCGTTCATCGCTCCTCCTCCATTATGGTAAAGAATAGGGTCACAATGGTACTGGCGACGCGGATCCCAACCCCTAAACCAATGAGGGGGATCAGTCCCCCCGAAGAAAGGGTTCCGGGTGTTCCCAGGTCCACACCGGCCAATTTATTCGCTAAAAACGGGACCCCCCGCACCAGACCGACCAGTCCCATCAACCCATACCACAGTGTCCCGTAACTCTCGGTCCAAACCAGCACTTTCTCGGGTAATTTGGCCCGGCCTTGTTCGATCCCGTAAATCGTCGAAAAGGCGATAAAACTCAGTCCGACAATAATCCCGCCGGCAAAGGAGCCGCCCGGTGAGACGGCACCGTGGAGAATTACATAAATTCCGTAGACAAAGATAAAAGGTAAAATCAGCGACGCCGCCCGTTTTAAGATAAAATCTCTCATTTCCTGCGACCCTCCCCTTTTCCTGTTTTTAAGGTAATGACCACCGCGAGGGTTGCGGTAAACAACACAATGGTCTCGAACATGGTATCGTAAGCCCGGTAATCAAGGACGATCGACGTCACCATATTTAAGGTGCCGGTCTCTGCTAACGCTGCGTCAACGTAGCGTTTGGCTACTTGATTGTGGACCGGATTGTCCGGCTGCCCATAGGGGGGCAGCTCCGCCACGGTCATAATTACCGCATAGGCGACCAGCAGGACCAACAATAGAAGAAGAAGGCTCTTAAAGACACGCACTGTTACTCCCCCTTCCGACTGGTGCGGAAGATAACCGCCATCATCAAGACCGTCATCCCGATCCCGGCCGCCGCTTCCGTGATTGCCAGGTCCGGCGAGTTCATCTGCAGCCAAATCAAGGCCATCATCAAACTATAGGCCCCAAAGACAATCACGGCATGGAGCAGATCCTTGATGAAATACATAGCTAAAGCGGTCACCACCAGAATCAACATCAAAACCATATTCCAATAGTCAAGTGCGGTATATGGCATCGGCTCACCCCTTCCTCACGCCGGTGTCAGCCGCCGGCTTAACCCCGTGGATCAGACCGGCTTTCGCCACCAAATGCGACATGGTCGGGTTTATCAGCCAAAACAGGAGGAGAATCGCCCCCAGCTTCAGGCGGAGCAACCAGTTGGGACTGAGTAAAAAGAGCCCCAGTCCGAGTAAACCGACCCCAAGCGTATCCCCCATCCCCACCGCATGGATGCGGGTATATGAATCGGGAAACCGAAACAGACCTAAGGTTCCTAACCCAAAGGCCAAAAACGAACCGAGAAAACACAAGTTCGCAAGCATTCTAACCATCAGCCACCTCTCCCTCCTCATCCCCTTCAAAACCTTTGACACCTGGCAGCCGGAGTTGCCAATCACCGGGGGTAAGTGCTTTCAGGATCCAAAGACCGCTCACAAAGCCACACAACATAAAGACGAAGGCGATATCGATAAAACCGTATTCTTCCCGGACAAAAGCGATCAATAAAATAATCATACTGACCTTACTGGTGATCGCATTTATTGAAATGAGCCGATCAAGAACCGTGGGACCGATGATGGCCCGCAACAGGACTAGAAACACCAAGACGATCAGACCCACCAGTAGCCATCCCATGTTTCTCCTCCTCCCCCGCATCAAGCGCCTTCCGCGCCGCTAAAGCGTTTTCCATATAAATAATCTCATCCACCAGCCGCCAGTACAGAAGGTCGATTCCGGTTTCATGGTTCAGCGCATGCACAATAAACCGGCCACTCTCCGGATCCACATCCACCGTCACTGTCCCTGGCGTGATCGTAATACAGGTGGCAAAAAGCACCCGTCCCCAGTTGGTACGGAGATTCGGTTCCATTAACAAAAAGATCGGTTTCGCCGCTGGCCGGGAAAACAACAATGTCTTCGCGACTGTAAAGTTGGCTTGAATCACCCAGCCCACCATCAAGACGAGGGCGTAACCCAAACGCAACAAGCCCCGAAACGGTAACAATCTGGGCAGCCTTGGGCCCAGATCCTGCCAAAACCAAACGGTGAGCAAAGCCACCATGGTCCCCACCAACGTGAGCGACCAATTCACCGCACCAACCAACACCGTCCAAAAGGCCAACAAGATCGCAAAAAGCAGTATCGCTTGTTTACGCACGCTAAACCCCCTTTTCCGCAAACCGTCCCAAATCCCAGAATAAGCATCGACTCTTTTTTTATTAATCTCATTCCGCGCGTCTATCCGGAGCCAAATCCTGCGTCGCCCGGCGCATTGCACTATTCAGGTGTTTACAGACGCGCCGCCGACCCAGACTATCAACAACCCCCATCCGGATCAACATCCGCAAAGGTTCCCGTTGCAGTCCACCGAGATAGACGCTTTTGCCTTCTCGCTGCAAACGGTGGACAAAATCCTGCAGGGCAAGGGCACCTGTCTCATCCACCTTCGTTACTGCCGAAAAATCCAAGACTAAAATAGGCTTTTGGGCCAACGCCCGGATCCGCCGCCGCATCTGCTCAACCCCGACAAAGAACAGTGGTCCGGTAAAGGCAAGCACTTGAAGATCTGCAGGGACCGAATAATCCGCCGCGTTCACCTTAGACGGACCAACCACCTTTCCCTTAGGCGAAAAGGCCAGCTCAACCAGGACGCCCAGCCCTGCTAAAACCACCCCGACCGCCACCGCAATCGTTAGATCCTTCACCACCGTCAGGATGGTCGTTACCGTCATAATGGCGCCATATTGCCAACGGGCCCGGGGCATCAGCTTCATACTTTTCCAAGCGGCGGTACGCACCGAGGCGATCATCAGAATCGCCGCCAATGAGGCTAAAGGAATCCACTTGACTACAGGGGCAAAAACCAAAACCATCAGTAGTAAAAAGATGGCATGCAGGATACTGGAGAGCCGTGTCCGCCCCCCACTATGGACATTAACGCCAGAACGGGCCACCGCCCCCGATACGGGCAGACCACCGATTAAAGACGCCACCAGATTCCCCAGCCCCTGGCCGATCAACTCCCGGTTACTGTCGTGCTGGACCCCAAGCATTCCATCGGTCACCTCCGCCGATAACAACGCGGAGATACTACCCAACATACAAATGGTGAACGCGGGCATCAGCAAAGCACTGAGCTGGCTAAAAGGCATGATTTCCAGCGCCAAGCGGGGCAAGTGAAAGGGGAGCTCACCCACCACATGGGGGCTATGAATGAACAGTTCATTGGCGACCAAGCCCGCCACCAGACCAAAGAGGGATTCCGGTACTTGCTTAAAGAAACGTAAGGCGAGAATGATCACCGCCGCCGTCAGGAGTGTTATCGAAAGGGTCGCTAAGGCATCGTCGATTGCGGTCATGAAAAAGAGGATCGCCACGCCATTCGTAAAACCGGCAATCACCGGTTGGGGCAGATATTTGACAAACCCACCCAACCGCAGCAAACCAAAGGCCACCTGCATCAAACCGGCCAAAACCCCCGCCAGAAACATCCCGCCAACCCCATGCTGGCTAACAACGCCCACCAAAACCCCGATCATCGCGCCGGTTGGCCCGGTGATTTGCACACCACAACCACCAAACACCGCTGCCACCAGACCACCGAAGATCGCGCCGTACAGACCAGCCACCGCCCCGGCACCACTGGCAATCCCAAAGGCCAGGCTCAAGGGAAGAGCAACCACAGCGGCGGTCGCACCACCGATCACGTCACCCCGAATCCGCTGCCACATCTGCTGCAAAATATCACCTCGTCAAGTAATAGTGGCACCATCTAAGTCCATTGCCTCCGCAATTTCCCTTCGTCAAGGTGTCTTTCTCTCTTAAAAAAGCACGCAAAAAAGCGCAGGCCAGCCTTGACGACTAAGACACTACGCTTGGACCACTCCTACGGGGTTAGCTGACGGGTTCGGGCTCCCAAGTTGCCCTACCTGGAAACTTGCTTCCTTACCAGGATTCACCCCTAATGACGGGTCCCCCGCTTCTCCAAGGAATTCGGAGTATAAACTATTTTTTTAAAGTATCTTACTATTTAATCATAGCACAAAAAAATGTTAAGTCAAGGATATACTGGAATTGTTACAAGGTATCATTAGGTAAATCAATAACAGCCTTTTAAAACTCCTTATGAAGATTCCCTAATCACCAGTTGGGGTAAGATCTGTTCATGTCTGGGCGCAAACTCCTCACCGGCAATGCGTCTAAATAACAGGTCCATCGCTTCGTCAACCATTTGTTCTTTGAAAAGATCCATTGTGGTCAATTTAGGCCGTGTATAGTTGGCGACACTGTTATCATACCCAACGACCGCGACATCTCTGGGCACCCTTAATCCCAAGTCATTAAGGCCATCAAGCACTCCGGCCGCCATCACATCATTGTAGACAAAGAGGGCGGTAAGATCCGGACACTTTTCATAGATTTTCTGCGCTAAAGTGTAACCCTCTTCCCGGTTAAAGCTTTTTCCCCTTTCGATATACCTCTCATCCACCTCAAGCTTCGCCCCATGGAGCGCTTTTTTGTAACCCTGCAGGCGCTGTTTTGTCGTTTTACTATTCTTAATCCCAATAAAGCCGATTTTTTGATGGCCTTTTTCCAGGAGATAATTGGTGGCGATTTCCGCTCCCCGGACATCATTAAAGGTAATCGTATCAATCCCCTCAACCACCCGGGCACCGGCCAGTCCGATAATGGGGATATTCTCTTCCTGGATCGCCTCAATAAAACCTTTTTCGATAATATCCCAAGTCAGAGTCGTAATCACCCCGGCTACTCTGTTCTCGATTAAAATGTCCTTATACAGCTCGACCCGGTCACTATTGCTATGGGTATTGCAAAGATAAACACCATACCTTTTGGCAAAGGCCTTGTCCTCAATTAGTTGGGCCATTTGCGCAAAAAAGGCATTGCTCACCGAGGGTACGACATAAGCGATGGTCTGGGTCTGTTTTCTGGAAAGAGCACGCGCGATGCGGTTAGGACGGTAGTTCAACTCTTTGATCGCTTTTTCTACTTTCTCGGTCAGCTCCTTACTGACCTTGACCCCCGAATCCCGGTTGATCACGGCTGAAACCGTTGCGACGGAAACTCCAGCATGTTTGGCTACATCTTTAATCGTAGGCATCCTCGTCCTCCTCAGTTACTCCATAAGTTACTCCATACTTTAATCCGGTTTTTTCCCGAACGCAGTTCCGCAAACGGGCCCACCCCGTTCTTTTCTGCTCTTTTTTCCCCAAAAAAGTCGCGATCAAGTGTTACTTCACTTCCATCTGGGTTCTCAAAATCGGCATTGGCCACCCTTACCCGCTTTAGGGATTTGGTTGTTTGGATCTCCCCATGGATTTTAGCAAACTTTTCCGGAAGGCAACAGTTAAGGTAGATCCCATCTTCCTCTTCCGTAATCCTTATTTCGGGGTCAAACTCCGCAGCCACCAGTTTATTAACTTCTCGCTCGAAAGGAACCGCCCCATTCAAGTATACATTGTTGTTGATATAGACCGGTTGGCCCACATCATAAAAGATCTCGACATCACCGGGGGTCTGATGGACTTTCTCCAAATATTCCTCCAGTGATGTGGTATAACCATCATAATGTGCGGTCCCGACCCCTGCGAGCGCCTCTTTCCCGACAAAAATGTTATTGTAGAAGCGGTCATCCCCGCCCAGAATAACCGAGAACCCCGCAATTTTTGTACTGTGGGGAAGATGATATGGGGTTGACCGGTCAAGGACTTTCTGGTGAACCATCTTTCCACAGATCAGATTATTTACATAAGCCCCACCCTGTGCGTAATTATCCAGCGCGTATTCGGAGGCAAGAATGTTGTGGTCGACAAGATAAGGCCCGTGACTTACTTCAACGAAGAGATCCCGATTATTACGGTAAAAAAGATTCCGGCTCACCCTAGTCCCCTGTGCCTGCCAGTCTAACCACATGCCCAAAGAACAATCATGAATACAATTATCATGGATCTGAACATCCAACGCGGCATGCAGCTTAATACCGGCGATTTCATATCCGTAGAATTCCCTTTTCAAGGCAATATTGTAGATATGATTATTATAGATTTCACTAAAGACGCAACCCAGATGACCGACGATCCCATTTTGCCCACAATCATAGATGGTGTTATTACGGATAATATGGGAGCCAACCAGCTCTCTGCTCCAACCCGCGTGGGTAGCGCTGAAGACTGATTCAATTTGATAGTTATAACCCGGTTTATCTTTACGTTTTGTACGATAATTATCGCCGGTGGATCTTTCTTTCCCAATACTGATCCCACTGCACTTGGAGTCATGGATAATGTTGTCCTCGATGATCCAGCCTTTACTCCAGTTGGGACCCAGTAATCCCGGCTGATCGGCGGTCGGGGGAGTCCAGGGCGTTGCGGCCTGCGCCAGCTCAAAACCTTTTACGGTAATATAGTTAATCCCAATCCGGTCGGGGTAAAAACAGCATTTCCTCACATTGATCTCGACAAGCTCCGTATTGGGATTATAGGCATGAAAATTGGCATAGATGGTGGTCGTTTCCGCATCAACCTCGGCATACCAGAGATATTTTGTCTGTTCCGGATGATGGACGGGAACCACCTTGCCGGTCCAATCATCACGCACTTTCTCCCTAATCTTCGGTTTGTGGAGCTCCTCTAAACTCCCCGCCTCATAAAAGGAGATCCCGTTCAAATAAACATCCCCCAGATGTTTGGGGCGCCCGGTATTGGTCGTCGCAAACCAGTCCCCAAAGATCTCTTCACGGTAGGGGTTGAAATCCCCGAAAAAACCATTCGGCAGTACGACTCTCCAGATGGAGCCTTCAAACTGTTCCCAACCCCGGATCTGCTCAGACCCTTTAATGATCACCTTCTCCCCTTCCGCGGCCTGATAGGTAATCCTCCTGGTATTACTTAAGCCACTGTTCTGGGGTTTCACCCATTCTCGGTACACCCCCTCATGGACAATCACCGTGTCTCCGGGCTGGGCAAGGGAAGCCGCCCTATTGATCGTCAGAAAAGGATCTTCTTTCGTTCCCTTTCCCAAATCCGAACCATTCTTCGCCACATGATACTCGTAAGGCATAATTGCTCCCCCCTTTGATCGTAATGGGACCATACGCGTCCGACTTAAATTGCTAAAAAGTACCGGCCTTGTCCGGGCCAAGCATCGGCTCTCTTCTCCCTCATTGTTGGGCGCAGATTAAACTTAAACGCAGAACGGAAGCCGCGGGCAAGGTGGCGGCAAAACCCGCTTCCTTTAACTGCACATCCTTAAAGACTTCTGGTTTAACCTTGTTCGTTTCTTCAAAAGTATTATGGGCGTTAACTTGGTCGGCGGTTATGACCGTTCCCTCGACCCTTTCGATCTTCAGTTCCGCACTGTTAAAGCAGCCTACCAAGTCAACCCTTTCCGTCGCATGTAAATTACAAAGCGTAACATTCACCCGCCCTGTTTCGTCCCTGGAGACTGAAGCGTTGAGCGCCGGGATCTTTTCCCCATTCAGTTCATAATCGCCACAGTCCAGTTGAAAATCGAGTAAATCCGCATCCTGGTGCACCTGATACAGATCGAAAACATGATAGGTGGGCGTTAAAATCATTTCCTCGCCTCTGGTCAGAATCAAAGCCTGCAACACATTGACAATCTGGGCTAGATTGGCCATCCGCACCCGGTCACAATGGCGATTGAAAATATTAAGACTGATCCCGGCAATCAGTGCATCACGCAGGGAATTCTGTTGATATAAAAACCGCGGATGGGTCCCAGGTTCAACCCGGTGCCAAGCACCCCATTCATCCACAATCAGCGCCACCCTCTTCTCCGGATCGTATTTATCCATAATGGCACTGTGTTTCGTTATTAAATCATCCAGGAGCAGAGCTTTTTGGAGACAACGGAAGTATTCCTCGAGCCCAAACTCGGTGGCCGATCCTTTCTTTTCCCAGCACTCACCCGAGACCGTATAATAATGTAGGCTCAAACCATCCATAAACTGGCCAGCCCGCTCCATCAAGACCTCCGTCCAGTGAAAATCATCATCGTGGGAGCCGGAAGCAATCTTAAAGATCTCATTATCCCCATATGATTTGACATAGGTCTGGTATCTCCGGTAGACATCAGCATAATATTCGGCACGCATATTCCCGCCACAACCCCAGCTTTCATTGCCAATCCCAAAATACTTTAATTTCCAAGGTTTTTCCCGGCCATTCTCCTTCCTTAAGCTGGCCATCGGGGATTCGCCGTCAAAAGTCAGGTATTCGATCCACTGTTCCATCTCATAAACAGTGCCACTGCCTACATTACCGCAGATGTAGGGTTCAGCGTTTAGTTGGGCACAAAGATCCATAAACTCATGGGTGCCGAAGTGGTTATTCTCCGTAACCCCACCCCAGTAGCTATTGACAATCTTCTTTCGCTTCTCCCGGGGCCCGATTCCATCTTGCCAATGATAATGATCGGCAAAACAACCACCCGGCCACCGGAGAACCGGTACTTTAATCTTCCGGAGAGCTTCCACCACATCATTTCTAATCCCCCGCGTATTGGGGATCGGGGAGTCCTCACCAACCCAAAAACCCTCGTAAATACATCTCCCCAGATGTTCAGCGAAATGCCCGTAAATATTCCGGTTAATCCTGCCTTTTTTGCGATCCGCATTGATAATTAACCTATTCATCTGTCTCCCCTATCTTCATGGTATGATGCAAAAGTTCTCCAGAAACCACCGGTGATCAGCATTTTAGTTCAGGCGCAACCTGACCACATTCCAGGACAAAGCGGGCAATTCCGCAAGTACCCTGTTGTCTTTGACCAGCGTTTTACCTTCATTATGGGGTTTGACCCGTTCCGGATCTTCTTCCGTATTGGTGGCTTTCATGTCGTCATGTTCCAGAACGAGATGTTCGATTAATTCCAAATCGCCCATGTTGTTTAGATTACACTCCAGTTCAATTGGGGAATCTTGACCACGGTTGACGGCAAAAAGGGTTATCTCCCGCTCATCTTCGGACAAGACCCCGATTGCTTCAACCATGTTCACCTCTTTAAAGCGATCCGTATCATAAACCGGCGAAATGATCTCCGGCCGCAAGACGGTTCCCCTTCCATACTTGGAAGCATGATAGTAAGGATAATAGATCGTCTGTTTCCAGGCACCCCCTCCTGGGCTGGTCATAATCGGGGCGATGACATTGACCAACTGGGCGAGGCAGGCAATACGGACCCGGTCGGCGTGTTTAAGCAGGGTAATCAGGAACAACCCAACCACCAGCGCATCTTCGAAGTTATAAATATCCTCGAGTAAGCGGGGGGCTTTACTCCAGGGCTTGACCTGCTTATCCTGTTCATTAGAATGATACCAGACATTCCATTCATCAAAGGAAAGATAGATGGTTTTAGCGGTCTTTTTCCGTGCTTTGACATAATCGCAGATGGCAATGACGGCTTTGATGAACTCATCAACATGTACCGTTTCGGCGAGATAATTCGCCAGGTTATTCTCGCGATTACCCAGATATTGATGGAGCGATATGTAATCCACAAAATCATAGGTATGGCCGAGGACGGTTGCTTCCCACTCCGCAAAAGTGGGCATATTAAGGTGAGAACTGCCACAGACCACCAGTTCTATCTCGGGATCAACCTGCCGCATCGCCTTCGCGGTCTCCGCCGCCAACCGCCCGTATTCCTCCGCTGTTTTTTGCCCCATCTGCCAAGGGCCGTCCATCTCATTCCCTAGACACCAGGTCTTGATCATATGTGGCCTTTCGTAACCGTGCTCCTTGCGCAGATCGCTCCAGTAGCTGCCACCGGGATGGTTGGTATACTCAATAATGTTACGCGCGGCATCAACCCCCCGGGTTCCCAGGTTAATCGCCATCATGGGAGAGGTCCCCGCTTTCCGCGCCCAGGAAACAAACTCGTTTAACCCAAATTCATTAGTCTCAATGCTACGCCAGGCCAGTTCCAAGCGGACCGGCCGCTTCGCCACCGGACCAATCCCATCTTCCCAGTTGTAGCTGGACACAAAATTACCGCCCGGATAGCGCACAATCGGAACATCCAGCTCTTTAATCAGCGCCAGAACGTCCTTACGGAACCCTTCATCGTCAGCCTGGGGGTGATCCGGTTCAAAGATCCCCGTATAGATGGCCCTCCCCAGGTGTTCAATGAACGACCCATAAATCCGCGGGTCCGTTTTGGCGATTGTAAAATGCTTATCTAAAAATAGTTGGGCTTTTTTTGGCATTTTCCGCAACCTCCAGTTTTTTAAGAGATTCCCCTATTACCAGTTCCAACATGCCTGGTCACGTCCTTGATCATGGGCATCCTCGCCCTCCTAAGTCAATTAATAATAAGTTATATGCTTTTCTCGTTTAATATAGAAATTTCCCCAATTTGTAGCCTTTTTTCTTATTGTTTTAATGGAGGGTATACAATTGCGGTTTAAAG
>ERZ773359.1298-NODE-1298-length-35010-cov-19.081333_pt1 | contig 35010 bp, 30 predicted proteins | sample MGYA00374955_ERZ773359 | MGnify/ENA primary metagenome ERZ773359 (study PRJEB29098, sample SAMN04486028) | biogas fermenter metagenome | study: EMG produced TPA metagenomics assembly of the Biogas fermentation microbial communities from Germany - Plant 4 DNA1...
GCAGGGTTTTTCAAGGTTTCTGGTGGTGGGCGAAGCAGGATTTGAACCTGCGGCCCCCTGCTTGTAAGGCAGGTGCTCTCCCCCTGAGCTATTCGCCCAAAAAAAATGGTGACCCCTAGGGGATTTGAACCCCTGCTGCCAGCTTGAAAGGCTGGTGTCCTAACCGATTAGACGAAGGGGCCATATCTGGTGGGCCCACCAGGCCTCGAACCTGGGACCAACCGGTTATGAGCCGGCCGCTCTTCCAACTGAGCTATGGGCCCCAAGACCATGTTCTTTTGTCGCGTCCATTGAGCAGTTTAGCATAACCTGAGGCCCGCTGTCAAGGAATTTTCACCTGCAAACCAGGAATTCCGCAAAGGCCTCTTAAACATTGCAGGCTATGCCCTTGATGCAGCAGCGGTGTAATCCAACTCACCTGTTTAAAAAGTCAATCACATCCGCCACCGTCTCGCTGGGAATTTCCTCCATGGGGATGTGCCCCGCCCCTGGGTAGATGATCAGTTCGCTCTGCGGCATGGCTTCATGAAACAGGTACGCATGCTCCACCGGGATCCAGCTGTCTTTGTCCCCCCAGATGATCAGGGCCGGGACCTCGATGGAAGCCAGAGCCGCTTTCACTTCAGAAACGGGGGGAAAGGCGGCGGTTTTGCCGAATGATACGAGAACATCCCGGTTCCCTTCCCGCCTCAGAAGGTGATAATACCTGGTGATTGTATCCGGGTCAAGCCTGCTCGTGTCGCCGTAAACCTGCCTTACAAATAATCCCACCAGGTAGCGGGGTGTACAGTAGCGCACCAGGGGTTTCAACAGGGGGGAACCGGCCAATTTAAAAAGGGATATCCTGTCATCGTCGGTAAGAAAGCCGCCCGCATTGAGCAGGACAATCCTGTCAACCCGTTCCGGATACCGGGCGGCAAAAGCCCAGGTAATTGCGCCACCCAAAGAGTTGCCGGCCATGGAGGCACGCTCGATGCCGAGAGCGTCCAAGAACTTGGACATGAATTCAACGTAATAGTCGAGGCCTTTCTGCGACTCCGGTCCCGGACCGGTGAGACCAAAGGAGGGCAGATCAAGGCGGATTACCCGGCGTTCTCGCTTCAACTCCTCCGCCCAGCCATCCCAGGTGTGCAGGGAAGAGAGCACGCCGTGAACCAGGACCACCGGGTCCCCCGAGCCCTCGTCCCGGTAGTGCACATTCATGCCGTCAATCTGGACAAAGCGCGAGGACTCCCCGGCATATTCATCCATCAACTTCTCCACGGGGATATCGGGGCGAAAATGGGCAGCAATAAGCAGCACCAGCCCCGCCAGCATAACAAAAAATACTTTTAAAAACGCTATGGCGCGCCTTTTTTTCATTCGGTCAACCCTCCGGGAATTTTTCAGAATAATATGACTATAATTTTATTTCGCCTCCACCCAGCCTTCTCCTGCAAGTAGCGGCATGCCTCGCCCGCGGTGATTTGACGCAAAATTTAATGTAATAACTCCCTTGCGGGGCACCGGGGACAAAAAAGCGGCCCCAGGCGGGGCCGCTACACTGCAATTGCCGTGCTAGCTGCTCTGTTCTTTCTTTAACTTGGCCAGCTCCTCTTCGACGAGCATGCGGCGCAGGATCTTGCCAACCATGGTTTTCGGCAGCTCCTTGCGGAATTCCACGAGGGTGGGAACCTTGTAGCGGGCCAGGTTGGCCTTGCAGTACTCGATGACCTCCTCCTCTGTCATTGTAACTCCGTCTTTCAGGACGATATAGGCCTTGATGGTCTCGCCGCGGTAGCTGTGCGGCACTCCGGCCACGCAGACCTCCTTGATCTTTTCATGGGCGTAAAGGACCTCTTCAATCTCGCGGGGGAAGATGTTGTAGCCGCCGGCGATGACCATGTCCTTCTTGCGGTCAACTATGTAGAAATAGCCGTCTTCGTCCATCATGGCGATGTCGCCGGTGAGGATAAAGCCGTCGTGGAAAATGGCTGCCGTCTCGTCTTCGCGGTTGAGGTAGCCCTGCATCACCTGCGGCCCCTTGATCGCCAGCTGCCCCCGCTCTCCTATGGGCATCTCCTTGGAAGGGTCGTCAAGATCCACGATCTTTGCCACGGTGCCGGGAAATGGCAGGCCGATGCTGCCGGGCCGGTTTTCCCCGAAGATGGGATTGCAATGCGTAACCGGCGAGGTTTCCGTGAGCCCGTAGCCTTCACGCAGGCGACCGCCGTTGGTAATCTTTTCAAACTGCTTCTGCACCTCCACCGGCAGGGGGGCGGCCCCGCTGATGCAAACCTTGATGGAGCTGAGATCGTACTTGTGGACATCGGGAGCGTTGTTAATGGCCACGTACATGGAGGGAACCCCGGGGAAGAGGGTGGGCCTCTCCTTGTGGATGAGCTTCAAGATCTCCCCAATCTGGAACCGGGGCACGGTGATCAATTTCGCCTTAGTGACCAGGGCCAGGTTCATGGAAATGGACATGCCGTAGCTGTGGAAGAAGGGAAGAACGCCGAGCATAATCTCTTTCCCCTCATCGTACTTCGACAGCCACGCCTTTGCCTGCAGGGCGTTGGCCAGGATGTTGCCGTGGCTCAAAACGGCACCCTTGGGCACCCCCGTGGTGCCGCCGGTGTACATGTAGCAGGCAGGCTTATCCAGGCTCTCTTCCACCTGGGGCAGGGGATGGCGGCGATGGCGCTTTAACAGGTCCCGCAGCCAGTAATCCCCCGGATCCAGCTTAACCCGGTCCCCTTCCTTCTTCTCCTTTAACAGGGTGTAGAGAAGCTTCAGCGGCGCCCCGAGGTAGTCTTTGATATTGGTGACGATTACCGCCTTCAATTTGGTCTTATCCTTGATCTTTCTCACCATGGGGTAGAAGCGGCTTAGCGTGACAATGGCCTGGGCGCCGGAATCGTTGAGCTGGTGAACAAGCTCGCGCTCCACGTAGAGGGGGTTGCAGGGGGTAACGATGCAGCCGGCGCGCAGGGTCCCGTAAAAGGCGATGACATACTGGGGGCAGTTGGGCATGTGCAGGGCCACCGGCGTGCCGGGCTCCAGGCCCAGGGCGGCCAGAACCCTGGCGAAGGAATCGACTTCCTCGTTCAGCTCCTTGAAGGTCAGCCGGCCGCTCATGAATTGAACGGCGATGTTACGTGGATACTGCTGGGCCGCTTCTTCCAGGAAGCGGGGCAGGGTTTTGGGAGGCAGCTCAATATCGTGCGGCACTCCGGGATCATAGTTTTTGTACCATACTTTCTCCACTTTAAAGTACCTCCTTTACCGGCAAGAGGCGCCAGTTTGCTGTAATGTTTTAATTATTAAATTAATTTTACTTTATATTCGACTCCTAATTGACTATCTCCTCTTATTCTTAAAAATTATATATAAATATTTAATCGTCTGTAAACAATGGGGGCAAGAGACGGGAGCGCTGATAACACCTTCCAGCGGGCAGCACCGCCCGGCAGGGTTTCTGCTTTTTTTTAAGAAAGATAGTGAAGAGAAATTTTAATCCATGAGTCAGAAATCAAGGAGGCCGGCCATGTTTGAACTAGTCACGGACTTGCAGGTTAAACTTGACTTGGAGCAGGCTTTGCGAGGACAGGGAGTGGACCCGGCAAAGGCCTCAGCGTTAATCACCCGCGTGGCGGAAAGCGTCCTCGACGAGGCCAATGCTTTGCTGAAGCCGGCGGCGATCTACGGCTGGCTGCCCGTGGAAGACTTCCAGCACGAGCGGATTACTTTTCCCGGCGGATCTTTTAGCGGCCCCCTGGTGGCGCGGGCTTTCGCGGGGGCCTCTCGCCTCTACCTGGCGCTGTGCACAATCGGGCCGGATCTGGAGAAAAGGGTGGCTGAATTGATGGCCGGCGATATGATGCAGGCCATGGCCCTGGACGGGGCGGGCACGGCTGCGGTAAGCGAGGTTTCGCGACAGGTGAGGGAACGGATCGCCGCCAGCGCGGAAAAGGAGGGCTTGTCGGCGGGGATGCATGCCAATCCCGGGCAGGAGGGTTGGCCCATTGAGCAGCAGCGGATTATCTTCAGCCTGGTCCCCGCCGAAAAGATCGGCATGCGCCTCACTGAAAGCTGCCTCATGCTGCCCCGCAAGTCTGTCTCCTTTGTCATCGGCTGCGGGGAGAAGATGAGCGCAGGCAATGTTCCCTGCGATTTCTGCTCGAAAAGAGACCGCTGCCAGTGGAGGAATCGCTAAGGGCATCATCAACAGGGACAGCCGGGAGCGCCTCTATAACCGCTTTTATTCCCGGCCGTAGAGATGGCGAGGCGCCAGCAAGCGAGGATAGAGCTTGCGCAGCTCCAGGCGCATGCTGTAGCAGAAATGGCAGGCGTCGGCGTATGCGGAAGCGTGGGTGAGTTCGTAGGTTTCCGCCAGCTGCAGGGGGCCTCCTTCAGCCAGGGGTCCGCAAATGGGATGCTCCTCGGCGCGGTAATCCCATACAAGCTGCGCGAGGGATCTTTCCCACATGTTCCCGATAATCAATCCCTGGCAGATGTGGACGTTGCCGAAGGCATCAAGGTAGAGCCGCTGCGGCCTGGCGAAATCGGCGCAGGGGCAGCTGTTGAACAGGCCGGCGGGCAAGGAAACAGCCTGCCCGGCCAGCTTCTCCGCCGCCCTTCCCCTGTACAAGAGCGGTTCCCCTCTCTCGCCCTCGGCCCCGTTAGGGGAGGCGGTGCAGAGAAGAAGGGATGCCGTCAGAGACAACTTCTGCGCGGCCCTGAAGGCGATGCGGGCCGGTGAAGGATCTCTTTGGGCGGGGTTGTGAAAACGGCTGTCGCTGGCGCTGAATTCATCCAGGCCGGCTTCCGCCAGCGGCTCCAGCCACAGCAGGGCCTCCGCTTCGCTGACGGCAAAATAGCCGTTGGTCACCACGCCCACGTGAAAGCCCATTTCCCGGGCTTTCCGTACCGCGGCAAGCAGAAGAGAGTAATAAAGAAAGGGCTCTCCACCCTCAAAGTATACCGTTGTCACGGTGTCCAGCCAGGCGGCCTCGCGAAGCGCCGCCTCAATTTGCTCCAGGGTGAAGGTGCCCCCGGCACGGGGGCTGCTGCAAAGAAAACAGTGGTCGCATTCGTAGTTGCACTCGTAGGTCAGTAGAAAGTGAAGCGTCGTAATCATGTCCCCTGCTCCTTCGCCTGGGCCGACAAAAAAGGGCATAAAAAATGGCTCCTCAGGCAGGACTCGAACCTGCAACCTACCGGTTAACAGCCGGCCGCTCTGCCATTGAGCTACTGAGGAACCTTCGTCTACGGAAGCTATTATAGCGAAGGTTTTAATTTTCGTCAAGCATTTTTGCGCCGCAGGGGCTGCGGCGCAGGGCACAAGGCAATTAGGCCTGAAGCGGCTTTCTCCCCCGGCCGCTTACTCCAAGTAATCCTTCAGCCGCTTGCTGCGCATGGGGTGGCGCAGCTTGCGCAGCGCCTTGGCTTCAATCTGGCGGATCCGCTCGCGGGTAACGCCAAAGTACTGCCCCACCTCTTCCAGGGTGCGGGAGCGCCCGTCATCCAGGCCGAACCTGAGCCGCAGCACCTTCTCCTCCCGCGGGGTCAGCGTATCGAGCACATCTTCGAGCTGCTCCTTGAGCAGTTCGAACGCCGCCGCATCGGCGGGGGCCTGCGCCTCCTGGTCCTCGATGAAATCGCCAAGGTGGCTGTCGTCCTCTTCCCCGATGGGCGTCTCCAGGGAAACAGGCTCCTGGGCGATCTTCAGGATTTCGCGCACCCGCTCCTCGCTGATATTCATTTCCTTCGCAATCTCCTCGGGAGTGGGCTCGCGGCCCAGCTCCTGGACCAGCTGCCTCTGGACGCGGATGAGCTTGTTGATCGTTTCCACCATGTGCACGGGGATGCGGATCGTGCGCGCCTGGTCGGCAATGGCCCTGGTAATGGCCTGGCGGATCCACCAGGTGGCGTAGGTGCTGAACTTGTAGCCCTTGCGGTAATCAAACTTCTCCACCGCTTTAATGAGCCCGAGGTTGCCCTCCTGGATCAGGTCGAGAAAGAGCATACCCCGGCCCACGTATTTCTTGGCAATGCTTACCACCAGGCGCAAATTGGCCTCGGCAAGGGCGCGCTTGGCCTCCTCGTCGTTCTGCTCAATTCGCTTGGCCAGCTCCACCTCTTCCTCAGGTGTGAGCAGGGGGATTTTGCCGATCTCCTTCAGGTACATCCTCACCGGGTCGTTGATGGCCACCCCCTCGGGCAGGGAGAGATCTTCATCCTCCTCGAGCCTGGGTTCCTTGGCGCCATCTTTCGCCCCGGCAGCATCTTCCGCCACGACAGAGCTCCTGCCGTTGCCGGCGCTCTCATCCACTATGTCAATGCCCTGCTCGGCCAGCTGGTCGTAAAACTGGTCCAGCGCCTCCACAGAGAGATCGTACGACTGCAGAGAGTCAATGATCTCTTTGTAAGAAAGAGAGCCTTTGTCCTTGCCGCGAATGATTAAGTCCTGCTGGACTTCCTCCAAAGGCACGACTTTTTCTATCTCTTTAGCCATGTGAACGCTCTCCTCCTCCGGAACGATAGGGAGTGCTTTTAAGCTGTTTAATCACCTGCAACTGCTCCTGAAGCAACTTTTTGGCTTCGTCGTCGTACTGCTTCTTCCGGTCTATCTCTTTCAAGACCCGCTGCCTTAATTCCTTTTGCTCAGCCAGCTTTTCCCGCTTGATCTTTTCTATGCAATCCCCGGCCATCTTGGCCATGACACCGGGCTCCAGCCCCTGCAGGCTGGGCTCGGTGGCGGCAGCGGTGATCAGACCATGGATTTCTTCGTCCGCAAAGTAATTCATCAGCTCTTCTCCGCTCACGCGGCGGTTTTCACCCTTCAATTTCAAAATTGTTTCAACAACCTGCCGGAGATGCCCTTCCGAAAAATCGGCAGGTTCCAGGGCGTCAAAGACCATCCCGGCAGCCTCTTCGCTCAGCAGCATGAGCGATAGGAGCATCCTTTCAGCCGGGCTGGCTTTTACCGGGCTAATAGTTTTAGTTTGATCTTTTGTCTGCAGATTATGACCCTGGCCCGCTTTTTGCCTGCCCAGCTGCCGCATCAGTTCCCGGCGGACCGCGCCCTCGGATACGCCAAGCTCCTCGGCCACCCGCTTCAGGTGAATGTCGCGCTCCACCAGATTGGGGATGTCCTGCAGCACCTGGAGCGCCTCCTCGAGAAAGTGCCGCCTGCCCTCCTCCGAGGAGAGGTCATAGCGCTTTCTTAAGACCTCCAGCCGGTAGTCGGCCAGAGGCTTGGCCTGCTCAATGGCCTCGGCAAAGCGGGCCGCCCCCTGCCGCCGGATGATCTCGTCGGGATCGCTTCCTTCGGGCAGGTCGGCCACCTCCACCAGGCAGCCGGCATCCTGGAGTATTTTCAGGCCCCGCCAGGTAGCGGCCTCGCCGGCGCTATCGGCATCGTAGGCAATGATGACCTTCTCCGCCTGAGCACGCATCAGCCGGCTCTGGGCCGGGGTGAGGGCGGTGCCCAGCGAAGCGACCACGTTTTTAAAGCCAGCCTGGAAGGCGGCAATCACATCGGTATAGCCTTCCACAACGATGACCGACTTCCGGCGCCGGATCTCCTCCCGCGCCAGGTGGAGGCCGTAAAGAAAGGTTCCCTTTTCAAATACCGGTGTCTCCGGCGAGTTGAGGTACTTGGGGGCGCTCTTCTTTTCCCCATCCAGCAGCCGGGCGCCAAAGCCGGCCACCCTGCCGCTGATGGTAAATATGGGAAAGATGAGCCGATCCCGGAAGCGGTCATAGTGACCGCCGCCCTGCCGGGGCATCACCAGGCCCGCCTGCAGCAGGAGTTCGGCGGGAATGCCCTTTTTCCGGGCATAATCAGACAGGTTTTGCCAGCCCGGCGGCGCATATCCCAGACAGAAAAGTTCGCTGAATTCCCGTCTAATTCCTCTTTCCTGGAGGTAAGCCACCGCTTTTTTCCCGGCAGGGCTGTTCCAGAGTTGATGGGCATAGAAGCGAGCCGCCAGCATGTTCAAGTTGAAGATTTTCTCCTTTATACTGCTCTCTTCGCTGGAGGCGGCGCCGCGCTCGGGAATCCTCACTCCCGTCATCCGGGCAAGGAAGCGGACAGCTTCGGGAAAGGATAGATTCTCCATCCGCATGACAAAGTTGAAAACATTGCCCGAAGCGCCGCAGCCGAAGCAGTAAAAGAGTTGCTTCTCCGGTGTTATGGAGAAGGAGGGAGTCTTTTCATTGTGGAAGGGACAAAGCCCAAACAAGCGCTTGCCCCTTTTTTCCAGGGCCAGGTACTGCTGCACAAGGCTGACCATGTCGCAGCGCTGCCTGATTTCATCTATGATCTGCTCCGGGATACCCTGTGCCAAGATATTCACCGCCGCTGAAAAATTTGCCGCTGCCCTGCCGGTGCGCGAGAGAAAGAAAAACCCCATCCCGCAATCTAAAGAGGAGACGAGGCCACCCTGGACAAGCAATGCGCAACGTCGATTCTACAAAAGCCCTGGACAGCTCCCCCTTGCGTGAATGTTACTATTACAAATTTTTCTGCTAAACTATATTCTACGCCCCGGGAGATAATCCTGCTTTACCCGCGAATTTCCCTCAAGAAGCTCCCCCATATTATTGACAGAAAGTGACATTTTCATTCCGGCAGCTTACGACTGCAGACCGTATCTCGCCTCTACGTGGTGGGCGCCCCACCTCTTTACCATATGCCCAGCTGTTAAGAACTTTTACAGTTAAATCCCCCCTCCCCTTTTTTCAGAAGGGAAGCGCACCCCCGCCAGGAAAGGCATAAAAAAGTTCCCCCCTTTTATAAAAGGGGGAAGGGGAGATTTTAAGCTCAAGGGGCTGCCCTTGTGGGGGCAGCCCCGCAGAACATCCACCTTTTTAAAGGCCCCGTGCCGCGATGGACTAGCGCAGCGGCGAGGGGGACAGCTCCTTGAACTGCTCCGCCGCCTCCGCCATGATCCGACCGAAGTCGCCGGCTTCGGCGAAGGACAGCTCCAGGTAGGCAATGCGATTGTCGCCGAGGCCCATCTCCTCCAGGAGCGCATTGACATGGGCAATCCGCTTCCGGATCCAGCCGGCGGCATCCTTGTGCGGGCAGGTGCTGGGCTCCTCTTCCTTGCAGCCGACCACGATGATGCCGTCAACGCCCGCCTCCACGGCCTTGAGCAGGTGCACCGTATCGATCTTGGCCACGCAGGGATAGCGCACCAGGGCCATGCTGTCGGCTTTGAAGCCTTTAATGCCGGGCAGGGCAAAGGGGCCGTAGCCGCAGGTGATGAGAAGCACCGCCGGCCCGCTGCCGGCCCGCTCCAGCAGACCCTTCGCCGCAGGCTCGATGGCCGCCGCGGCCTCCTCCACCATGGGGGTGCGGAACTTGATGGCGTAGGCGGGGCAGATGGAGAGGCAAAGCCCGCAGGCCTGGCATTGCTCGCTGCGGATGCTGACAGTTCCCTCTTCGTTGATCACCGGGACGTCATAGGGACAGACGCGCACGCAGGTGAGGCAGTTGGCGCAAAGCTCGTCGATGCGCTCCGCCCCGGCAATGCAGGTAAGGCAGCGGCGGGCTTCGCAAATGGCCGTGGCGGCATCATAGCCGTGCTCCACCTGCTGGAAATGCTTGACTCTCTCGGCCGGCGGAACCATGGGCAGGGGATGGCGCCCCACCCGGGTGATCTTTTCGGCCACGGCCGCATCGAGCTTCTCCAGGGCGGCCGGCTCTTCCAGCGCCTCGCTGTTGAATTCCCTGCCCTCCAGGTAAGCCAGGATGGCCTGGGCCGCCAGGCGGCCGCTCCGCATGGCCTGCACAGCCGTCCCCGGCCCCGTGATCATCTCGCCGCAGGCGAAAACACCGGGACGGCTGGTGGACATGGTCTTGCGGTCAAAGACGAGGCGGCCGCGCTCATCGAGCTCAAGCTGCCCCTGCAGCGGCTTGGGATCACCGGCCTGCCCGATGGCGAAGATGATCACGTCACCGGTGATGAAGTTCTTGCACTCCTCGTTGTAGACGGGGCAGAAGCGGCCCGCTTCATCAAAGACGGAGCAGCATTCGATGAGCTCGAGGCCGGTAATCTTCCCATTCTCCCGGATGACGGCGCGGGGGCCCCAGCAGTTGTAAAACTCCACCTTTTCTTCCTTGGCCTCTTCGATCTCCCAGGGGAAGGCGGGCATCTCCTCCGACGATTCGAGGCAGACCACCTTGACGCTGCCGGCGCCGCAGCGCACCGCCGAGCGGGCCACGTCCATGGCCACGTTGCCGCCGCCCACGACGATGACGGTGGGGTTGCCCTCGAAGCGGAAAGCGTCCCGCTTTACCCTCTTGAGGAAATCGAGGGCGTAGTAGATTCCCTCACCCTCCACGCCGGGGATGTCCAGGCCGCGGCTCACCGGCAGGCCCAGGGCAATAAGGATGGCCTTGTAGCCTTCCTTTTCCAGGTCGTCGAGGGAAAGGTTGCGCCCAAGCTCATAGCCCGTTTTAAACTCCACGCCCTGCTCGGCGATCTCCGCAACGTCCCGGTCAATGACCTCGTCGGGCAGGCGGTAGAGGGGGATGTAATGGCGCACCGCCCCGCCCATGGCCGGCTCCCGGTCATAAACGGTTACGGCGCAGCCCTGCCGGGCCAGGTCGTAAGCCGCGGTGAGGCCGCTGGGCCCGCCACCGATGACGGCCACTTTCCCCTTGGAACCGCGCTCTATCCCGGAGGGGGGCACTTTTACCGAGCTGTTTTCCACGGCAAAGCGCTTCAGCCCGCGAATGGAGAGCGGCCGGTCCACGTCATTGCGGCGGCACTCGTCTTCGCAGTGGTGGGCGCAGATGGTGCCGCAGATGGAGGGGAGCGGGTTGGTCTCCTTGATGATCTCCAGCGCCCGGTCAAAATCTCCCGTGGCAATGGCAAAAAGATAGTCGCGCACATCCTGGTGCAGGGGACAGGCTGCTTGACAGGGCGGAATTACATTATTCTTTGAGCCCTGGGTATAATGATGGGTCAAGAATAATCACTCCTCGTCTCAAAAAAAGTTTACATTCTTAATATTTCGCGGTTTATGCGCTTATTCCTCTCCGCGGGCAGATTAAATGCTAATCTTTAAATATTCTGTCTTTAAATATATAATTCAGGCAAAATTTTCAAAAAGGAAATCCCTTTCCGCAAGCGAAATAGAAGGCCGTATAGCAAAAAGTATTTACTTTAAGCGCAGAGACGCGGTGCACCGGGCCACCTCTACCACCCGGCGGGCCAGGGGCTCGATCCGCTGGAGCGCATAGGCATCAGCGGAGGCGGGGGCCCCGGCGCAGCAGCCGTGGTGGCCGGCATCGGCGGATGCGTGGCCGTCGCCGACCAGGATCATCCCCTGGACCAGCATCATGTCGTGCAGCGCCTTCAGGGTCGTCTCCTGCCCGCCAAAGCGGGCGCCGCCGGTGGTGACGGCCGCACCCACGGTGTTGAGCAGCGCCTGCTCGGTGCGCAGCTTGCGGCTTTTGTCCCAGAAGCCCTTTAGCTGGGCCGAAACGGTGCCAAAGTAGACGGGGCTGCCCATGATGACGGCATCGGCCTGCGCCAGCCGGCGGTAAGCCTCTTCCAGGGCGCTGCCCCGGTAGCAGGCCCCGGTGCAGGGAGAGGAACAGGCCAGGCAGAAGGGATGCTTCTGCGACCGCAGCAGCGGCTCCACATGGATCAGCGTGGTCTCCGCTCCCTCCTCCGCGGCCACCTTTAAGGCCCGGTTTAGCAGGTAGGCTGTGCTGCCGTCCTTGCGGGGACTGCCGTTTAAGGCGATGACGCGCAACAAAGGGATCACCCTTTCTACTGTGTAATTGATTCTGACATCTAGGAGGTTGTAGCCCCATGGAGATGCCCAAAAAGAAAATCGCCTGCTTGTTAATGGCGCTCATACTCGCACAAGCCCTGGCCCTGCCGGCCTACGCCGCGCCGGCTCAGGCGGTGGAGCTTGCGCTTAGCTCGAGCAGCGCCGTGCTCATAGAGGCCGAGAATGAAACGCTGCTTTATGAAAAGGACAGCCGCGTGCCGCGCCCTCCGGCCAGCCTGACCAAGCTGATGACCCTGCTGCTGGCCATGGAAGATTTAAAGGCGGGCCTGGTGGACTGGGACACCATGGTCACGGTAAGCGAGCAGGCCTGGCGAACCGGCGGCTCGCAAATGTTTTTAAATATCGGCCAGCAGGTTTCCTTCAGGGATCTGCTCAAGGGCATCAGCATTGTATCGGCCAACGACGCCTGCGTGGCCGTGGCCGAGTTCCTCAGCGGATCCGAAGCGGCCTTTGTCCAGCGCATGAACCGGCGGGCGGCGGAGCTGGGCCTGGAGAATACTCATTTTGTCAACAGCCACGGCATGGACCATCCCGATCACTACATGAGCGCGCTTGACGTGGCCCGCCTGGCGGCTTATCTCCTCCGCACCCAGCCGGAGGTGGCCGCCTTCCAGTCGGAGAGAGAATTCACCTTTAATGAAATTCGCCAGTTCAACCTCAATCCCCTCCTGGGCATCTACCCGGGCGCCGACGGCATTAAAACCGGCAGCACCCCGGCGGCCGGCTACTGCCTTGCCTCGACAAGCAAGCAGCAGGGGATGCGCCTCATCGCCGTGGTCATGAACGCGCCCACCGAGGCGGCGCGGCGAGAAGACAGCATCGCCCTGCTCAACCACGGCTTCCGCAATTTCGAACTGAAAACCCTTTACGAGGAAAATGAGGTTATTACCCAGGTGCCGGTGAAGCGGGGCCAGAAGCGGGCCGTGGGCCTGGTGGCCGATGGCCCGGTGCAGGCCGTGGTGCCGCGCAACGACAGCAGCTACGACATTGTGGAAGAGTTTGAGCTTCCTGACGCGGTTAGTGCTCCGGTCAAAGAGGGCGATGTTATCGGCACCCTGCGCCTGAAAGATCCCTCCGGGGAGATCATTGCCGAGGTGGATTTGTCCGCGCAGGAAAGCCTGCAGAGGCTAAGCTTCCTTCCCTACCTGCTGCGCCTGGCCGGAGACTTTTTGGCCGGCTTGTGGCAGCGCATCTGGCCGTTTTAAGGTTGGTTGCCAGGCGGCGGGCGGGCGTGGAAGCCCGCCCTTACGATTTTCCGGGAAAATCCCCCCACCCCCCTTTCCCAAAGGGGGGAGCATTTAAATACCAGGCAACCAGCTTCCTTTTAAGCTGACTGATTGCTCCCAGAGTTTATAGGGGCGGCTCACGAGCCGCCAAAGCAGGGGCCGCGTTTAGGCGGGCGTAATTGAGATGTGATAAGTTAGTATAGAAAACAGGCAGAAAAGCCCGCCCCCACGGCAGGGATGCAAAAGGGCTGCCCTTTTGGGGCAGCCCTCCTCTTATCCAGCTTTGTGCGGCCATTATTTTTCTTTTATGGCTGCGCGGGCGGCGGCCAGGCGGGCGATGGGCACCCGGAAAGGCGAGCAGCTCACGTAGTCCAGGCCGGCCTCGTGGAAGAATTCAATAGAGGCCGGGTCCCCGCCGTGCTCGCCGCAGACGCCCAGCTTGAGCTGCGGCCGCGTGCGCCGCCCTCCCTGGATTGCCTGCACGATGAGCTTGCCAACCCCTTCCCGGTCCAGCTCCATGAAGGGGTTGACCTTGAGGATTTTCTGGTCCAGGTAGAAGGGGAGGAACTTGCTCTCGGCATCGTCGCGGCTGAAGCCGAGGGTGGTCTGGGTGAGGTCGTTGGTGCCGAAAGAGAAGAACTCGGCGCTTTCAGCCAGTTCGTCGGCCACGAGGCAGGCCCGCGGCAGCTCGATCATGGTGCCCACCAGGAAGGGCAGGCTCCGGCCCGCTGCGTTGAACACCTCCGCGGCCGCTTCCTCCACTTCCTTCCGCATCCGCTCCATCTCGCCGGCATGGCCCACCAGCGGGATCATGATCTCCAGCTTGATCTGGTCCGGGGAGATGCCTTCATCCAGCAGCTCCAGGGCGGCCATGATAATGGCCCGCACCTGCATGCGGTAGATGGCGGGATAAACCAGGCCCAGCCGGCAGCCGCGGTGGCCCAGCATGGGGTTCTGCTCGGCCAGCGCCTTCACCTTCTGCAGCAGCACCTCCCTCTGCCGCAGCAGTTCGGGGTCGCCTCCCTCCCGGCGCAGCCGCTCCACCTCCAGGAGCAGCTCCTCGCGGTTGGGGAGGAACTCGTGCAGCGGCGGGTCAAGCAGCCGGATGGTCACCGGGTAGCCGGCCATCTCCCGCAGGATGCCCTTGAAATCATCCTTCTGCACCGGCAGCAGCTGCTCCAGGGCCGCTTCCCGCTCGGCGTCGTCGCCGGCGAGGATCATGCGCCGCACCAGCGGCAGACGATCCTTCTCCATGAACATGTGCTCGGTGCGGCAGAGGCCGATCCCCTCGGCCCCCAGCTCCACGGCCCGGCGGGCATCGGCCGGCGTGTCGGCGTTGGCGCGCACGCGCAGCCGGCGGGTCTGGTCGGCCCAGGAGAGGAGCTCCTTGAACTCGGACGTGGGCTGCGGGTCGATGAGGGGCGGCTGCCCCAGGATGACCTCCCCGGTAGCCCCGTCAATGGAGAGGACGGTCCCCTCGGGGTAGACCTCCCCGTTAATGGTAACGGTGCGGTTTTCCAGGTCGATTTTTAGCGCCTCGCAGCCGCAGACGCAGGGCTTGCCCGCTCCCCGGGCCACCACCGCGGCATGGCTGGTCATGCCGCCGCGGCTGGTGAGCACCCCGCGGGCGGCGTAGATGCCGTGAATGTCATCGGGGGTGGTTTCCGGGCGGAGCAGGAGCACATCTTCGCCGCTTTCCCCCATTTCCTTGGCCTTGTCGGCATCAAAGACAATCTTGCCCGAGGCCGCGCCCGGCGAGGCCGGCAGGCCGCGCGCCAGCACCTTGATGTCGGCGCTGCGGTCAAAGCGCGGGTGGAGCAACTGATCCAGCTGCGCCGGATCGACCCGCCGCAGCGCCTCCTCCCTGTCGATAAGCCCCTCCTTGACCAGGTCCACGGCCACCTTCACCGCGGCGGCGGCGGTCCGCTTCCCGGCGCGGGTCTGCAGTATGTACAGCTTGCCCCGCTCGATGGTGAACTCAATATCCTGCATGTCGCGGTAGTGGGCTTCAAGGCGGCGGCAGTGCTCGGCAAACTCCCGGTAGATTTCGGGCATCTCCTGGCGGAGCTTTTCGATGGGCTGGGGGGTGCGGATTCCGGCGACGACATCCTCACCTTGGGCATTAAGCAGGTATTCGCCGTAAATTTCCGGCTCGCCCGTGGCCGGGTTCCGCGTAAAGGCAACCCCGGTGCCGCTGTCGTCGCCCAGGTTGCCGAAAACCATGGTCTGCACGTTCACCGCCGTGCCCAGGTGATCGGGGATCTTGTTGATCTGCCGGTAAACAATGGCCCGCGGCGTATTCCAGGAATTGAAGACCGCCTCTATGGCCATGAAGAGCTGCTCCCGCGGTTCTGTGGGGAACTCCTTCCCCGTTTCCCGGCGCACGATCTCCAGGAAGCGGGCAACAATCTCTTCCAGGTCCTCCTCCAGCAGGGCGGAATCGGTAGTTACCCCGCGCTTCTCCCTGGCCTCGGCCAGGACCTCCTCAAAGAGGTCGTGATCCACATGCATGACCACATCGCCGAACATCTGGATAAAGCGGCGGTAGCAGTCCAGGGCAAAGCGGCGGTCGCCGGCCTCGGCGGCGAGGTAATCCATGGTCTGGCGGTTCAAGCCAAGGTTGAGGATGGTATCCATCATCCCCGGCATGGAGAGCACCGCTCCGGAGCGCACCGACAGCAGCAGGGGCTTCTCCCCGCCAAAATTGCGGCCGGTGAGCTTCTCCAGCTCCGCCAGCTCTTTCAGGACTTCCAGCTCCAGCTCCGGCCAGATTTTCCGGCCCGAGGCAAAGTACTTGTTGCAGGCTTCGGTGGTAATGATAAAGCCCGGCGGCACCGGCAGCCCAATGCGCGTCATCTCCGCCAGGTTGGCTCCCTTGCCGCCCAGCAGGCTTTTCATCTCCGCACTGCCCTGGGAAAAGCGGTATACCATCTTTTCGCTCACAGCGGTCAACCTCCCTTGATCATCTGCACAATTTGGTTGGCTACTTCTTCCACGGCCTTGTTGGAAACGTCAAAGACGGCACAGCCGATGCGATCCATGATCCGGCGGGCGTAATCAAGCTCCAGCTTGATCCGCTCCATGGAGGCGTAGTTGGCTTGGCGGTCAAAGCCCAGGCTGTTGAGGCGCTCCTGCCGGATGGCGCGCAGCAGCTCCGGGTCGATCATCAAGCCCACGATCTTCTCCGGCGAAATCCAGAAGAGCTCCTCCGGCGGCTCCACTTCGGGAATAAGGGGCAGGTTGGCCACCAGCAGGCGGCGGTGGGCCAGGTACATGCTCAGCGGGGTTTTGGAGGTGCGGGAGACGCCGATGAGCACCAAATCGGCGTGGCGCAGGCCGCGGGGATCCTTGCCGTCATCGTACTTCACGGCAAATTCAACAGCCGCCATTCTCCGGAAGTAGTCCTCATCGAGGCGGCGTACCCGCCCCGGCTCCAGGTAGGGTTCCTTGTTCATGATGCGGGCAAAAGCATCCAGCGCCGGGCCCATGATGTCGGCCGTGGGGATGTTGCGCTTCGCCGCCTCCTGCTCCACCAACCGGCGCAGCTCGGGGAGGACCAGGGTGTAGGCAATCATGCTGTTGGACTGGGCTGCTTCTTCAATGACCTCCATCAGCTTGGCGGCGTCGCTGACAAAGGGGACGCGCCGCACCTCCATGTCCTCGGAGTCAAACTGGCTCGCCACCGCCTTGACCACAAATTCGGCGGTTTCGCCAATTGAATCCGAGACAATATAAACCACCGGCTTTCGTGAAGCCGCGCTCATGCAACTTCCTCCTCCCTACTCCCTAGCCGCTTACCTCAGCCAGCATCCGGACCAGCGTGGTCTTGGTTATCTTGCCGATGACCTTGAGCTTGCCCGGCTCCTCTTCCCTCACCACCGGAAGGGAGTCAATCTGGTAATCAATGATCTTCTTTGCCGCCGTCACCACGTCCACGTCCGGCTCCACGGTAACCACGTGGGGCATGCGGGTCATGATCACGGCTACGGGAATTTGCAGTAAATCTCTCCCGCCGATAGCCGTCTTCAGCAGGTCCTTGCGCGAGACGACCCCCTGCAGGTAGCCTTCTTCATCAACCACGAAGAGAGTGCCCACGTCTTCAACAAACAGGGTGACGATGGCATCGTAAACCGTGGTCTCCTCCCGGACCACGGCGGGAACAGACTTCACCTCGCCCACGGTGAAGCGCCTCATGTAGTCGGCATAGAGGCTCTTGGCATCCTTCCCGGCGTAGGTGTAGCCGACCCGGGGCCGCGCCTCCAGCAGGCCGGACATGGTCAGCACCGCCAGGCAGGGGCGCAGGGCGGCCCGGGAAACATTCAACCGGGAAGCAATCTCCTCGCCGGAAATGGGGCCGGATGTTTTTACTATCTCCAGGATCTTTTTCTGCCTCTGGCTTAAGTCTATTTTCTCCACCCCCCAAAGCAGGCATACGGAAGAGCTGTTTCAGGGCATGTGATGGGCCACGCAGCAAGGATGCCGCCTTGCGGAAAGCGGCTTAATCTACCGGCTGCAGCAGGGCAAAATCGGCGAAGCGGTTAAAGAGCCCCTTCACCGCAGCAAGCAGGTTAAGCCGGTTCCGGCGCAGCTTCTCATCCTCGGCCATGACCAGGACCTGGTCAAAGAAGCGATCCACCGGCTCCTTCAGCGAGGCCAGCAGCTCCAGGCAGGCGCCGTAGCGGCGCTCCTGCAGCGCCCGCCTCACCTCGGGTTCAACTTCCTGGAAGCGCCGGTAAAGCTCCCGCTCGGCGGGTTCCCTCAGCAGTTCCTGCTCCACGGGACCGCCGCCGCTGCGGCGAGCCAGGTTTGCCGTGCGCACGTAGGCGGTGTTGACATCCTTCAGCAACTCCGAGCGCAACTGCTCCTCCAGGGCGGCGGCGCGCCGGGACAGCTCCGCCACTGAGCGGTAGGGGACGGCCAGGACCGCTTCAATGACATCGTGGCTGAGTCCTTTCTCCTGCAGGGCAAAGCGGAGGCGCTGGGTGATGAATTCCTGCAGGGCGCCGCGCAACTCCTCCAGCCGCCCGGCGGAGAGGGAAAGGGCCCCGGCATATTCCTGCAGCGCCGCTTCGAACAGCTCCGCCGGAGAGAGATCAAGTTCATGCTCCAGCAGGATGGAAACAATCCCCTGGCCCTGGCGGCGCAGGGCGTAGGGGTCTTCCGATCCCGTGGGCTGCAGCCCCACGGCGAAGCAGCCGCTCAGCGTATCGGCGCGGTCGGCCAGGGAAAGGAGAGCCCCTTCAACGGTGCGAGGGGTCTCGTCCCCGGCGAAGCGCGGCAGGTAGTGCTCGTAGATGGCGCGGGCCGTCCCCGGCTCTTCCCCGCTCAGCAGGGCATACTCGCGCCCCATGACCCCCTGCAGCTCCGGGAACTCGCGCACCATGTGCGTGACCAGGTCGGCCTTGCAGAGCGCGGCGGCGCGCTCCGCCCTGCGGGCCGCCTTTCCGGGCAGGGCGAGGCGCTGCGCCAGCTTGCGCACCAGCCTGACCAGCCGCTCCTGCTTCTGGGCCAGGCTGCCCAGCTCCTCCTGGAAGAGCACTTCCGAAAGCCGCGCCGCATGGCGCTCCAGCGGCTCCTTGCGATCTTCCTCGAAGAAGAAGCGGGCATCGGCAAGGCGCGCACCCAGCACCTTTTCATAGCCCCGCCGGATATTCTCATGGTAGCGGTTGTTGCTGATGCCGATGAAGTGGGGCAGCAGGGAGCCGTCTGTCGCCTTCACCACGGGGAAGTAGCGCTGATGGACCTGCATGGTGGTGATGAGCACCTCGCGAGGCAGGTCGAGGAAGGCGGTGGAGAAGGAGCCGGTCACGGCCACGGGGTACTCCACCAGGAAGGTGACCTCCTCCAGGAGGGCTTCCTCGATGAGCGGCCGCCCGCCCAGGGCGGCGGCCTGCTCCATGAGCTGCTGGCGGATGGCCTCGCGGCGCCGCTCGTGGTCCGCCAGGACGTAGTTCTCCTCCAGGCTGCGGAGATAAGCGGCGGGGCTTTTCACCACCACGGGGCCGGAAGAAAGAAAGCGATGGCCGAAGGTGCTCCGCCCCGCAGTGACCCCGGCGTAGCTGAAGGGGATCGCCTTCTCGCCGTAGAGGGCCAGCAGGTTCCTGATGGGGCGGGCAAAGCGGCATTCCTTGCTCTCCCAGTACATGGGCCGGGGGAAGCTGAGCCGCCGCAGCAGCTCCGTTAATATCCGGGGCAGCAGATCCGCCGTGGCCTGCCCGGGAATCTCCTTCAGGGCAAAGATGAACTTGTTTCCATTGACCGTCTCCACGATGAGCTCCTCGGGCGCGAGGCCCTGGCTGCGGGCAAAGCCCAGCAGGGCGGGAGTGGGCGAGCCGGCGGCGTCGTAGGCTCGCTCCAGGGCCGGCCCCTTGACCTTCTTCTGCAGGTCCGGCTGGCGCGCCTCCAGGCCGCGGACCAGCAGGGCCAGCCGGCGGGGCGTGGCCCAGGCCTGGCAGCTTTCAAAGGCGAGGCGGTGCTCACGAAAAAGCGAGGCTGCCGCCTCCTCCAGCTGCGCCAGCGCTCCCGGGATGTAGCGGGAGGGAAGCTCTTCGCAGCCGATTTCCAGGAGCAGATCCTTCTTGGGCACCATACTCTTCTTATCCATGGACCTGCACTCCCTTCGGCGAATTCAGCAGGGGATAGCTCGCCTTCTCCCGCTGCTCCAGGTAGGCCTTGGCGCACTGCCGCGACAGGCGGCGCACCCGGCCGATGTAGGCCGTCCGCTCGGTTACGCTGATGGCGCCGCGGGCCTCCAGCAAATTAAATGTATGCGAGCATTTCAGAATATAGTCATAGGCGGGGAGAATGAGGCCGGCTCCCAGGAGCCGCTCCGCCTCGGCCTCGTAGAGGTCAAAGAGCCGGAAGAGGAAATCCCGGTCCGCCTCCTCAAAGCTGTAGGTGGAATGCTCGTACTCGGCCCGCTGGAAGAGTTCGCCGTAGCTGACCTGGCCGTTCCAATCCAGGTCGAAGACATTGTCCCGATCCTGGATGTACATGGCGATGCGCTCCAGGCCGTAGGTAATCTCCACCGGCACCAGCTCCACGTCAAATCCGCCCACCTGCTGAAAATAGGTAAACTGAGTGATCTCCATCCCGTCGAGCCACACTTCCCAGCCCAGGCCCCAGGCACCCAAGGTGGGCGATTCCCAGTTATCCTCCACAAAGCGAATATCGTGCTCCAGCGGCACCAGGTCCAGGGCGGCGAGGCTTTCCAGGTAGAGATCCTGGATCTCCGCCGGGGCCGGCTTGATCAGCACCTGGAACTGGAGATGCTGGTAGAGCCGGTTGGGGTTCTCGCCGTAGCGCCCGTCGGTGGGGCGGCGCGAGGGCTCCACGTAAGCCACGGCCCACGGCTCCGGGCCGAGGGCTCTCAGGAAGGTAGCGGGATTCATGGTACCGGCGCCCTTTTCAATGTCGTAGGGCTGCCAGATGAGGCAGCCTTTTCCGGCCCAGTACGACTGCAGCCTGAAAATTATGGTTTGCAAATCCATCGCCGGATTCATCTCCTTTCCCCGATAAAGAAAAACCCCCTGCCCCCGGCTTGACACCATGGGGACGGGAGATCTGCTCCCGCGGTTCCACCCTCAACCCTCAATGGTTCACGCTGCAGGTGAACCGGCCTCATACTAAGGATACACTCCGGAATACCCTGGGCCGGAAGCAGTGCCGGGCTTAACCCTCCCCCCAGCCCGGTGGAAATTGCCGGCACAGCCTTCTTCGCCGTGCCTCCCTTAAACCTGCCCCGATCCTAAACCAGAATTCCCTTTTTTGTCAAGGTTTATCTTTGGCCGAGGCCTCACTATCGGCCGCCACGCCGCTTCCCTTCTGTATCTCAATGGCTCCCTCGCTGAAAAGCATGCCGATGAGCCCCAGCGCGGCGATCTTGGGGAAGAGCGCCGCGCCGAGAATGCCGTAGGTGGCCGGCAGCTCCACCAGGGTATTGTCCTTCACCTTGACGCGAAACCTGCTGCGGTGCAGCGCGGCCATGAAGCGGCCCAGCTGTGCCGAGAGATCACGGCAGCGGCTCGAGAGGCGCTCCAGCCGCGAGTCGCCTCTCTCTTCAAGGTAAATCAGGGCTTCCACCAGGTCGCCGTTCACCTTTTCGAGAATCTCCTTGGCCTCGGCGTAGCTGATCCCGGTGCGCTCGCGGAGCTGTTCAATCTTTTCCAAGGAAATCTGCACCCCGGTCAACCCCCTTTACCCTAGTTTAACGTGCCGGGGCCTTTTTTATCCCCGGCGCTGCAGCTGCCGCCAGCTACCTGGAAGGGGGGTTGAGCAGCTTTATGAGCTGGAGCGAGCGCAGTTCGCCTATATCGAAGTGGTAGCGGCGGAAGGCCGCGGCGATGGCAGCCAGTTCGCGCAGCTGTTGGGCGAGGGGGCGGAGCATCTTCACCTGCTCCAGGGGGGCCTGGAGCAGCCGCCGGGCCAGGGCCGCCGTCCCGGCGCTCAGCCTGACGGCGTCGCCGCCGGCGCAGCGGCGGCAGAGCAGCCCGCCCTGGCTGGGGCTGAAATAGAGAGTCTCCGGCGCATGGCAAAGGAGGCAGTTTTCCAGATGCGGGCGGAAGCCGGTGGAGCTCATCATCTTGAGCTCGAAGGCGCGGCAGAGAAGCATGCGGCCGGTTAAATCGAGGTCCTTGCCGCATAGCAGGCGCCAGCCCTCCAGCAGCAGGCGGCAGGTCTCCGGGGCGGGCTCCTCGCTGCGCACGAGGCGACCGGCAAGCTCGGCGAGAAAAAGGCCGAAGGGGTAAAGGGAGGCATCCTCCCGGAAGGCGGTGAAGTGCTCCTTGACCTCCTGGCCGGTGATCAGGTCCAGGCTGCGGCCGCGGTGCAACTGGTAGTGGCCGTAGGTGAAGAGATCCACCCCGGCGGCCAGCCTGCTTTTGGTCTTGCGTGCGCCGCGGGCCACGGCGCTGAGCTTCCCCCTCTCCCAGGTAAGCAGCTCGATGAGGCGGTCGGCCTCGCCCAGGGGGCGGCTGGAGAGAACGAGGGCGTCTGTCTTGTAGCTGCGCTCGGCCAAGGGCCTCCTCCCCTCCTAAACGTCCTTGTAGCCCCACTGGCGAAGCAACGGCGCGCGGTTCCGCCAGTCGGGCTTGGCCTTGACGCGCAGGTCAAGAAAGACCTGGCGCCCGAAGAGGGCCTCCATCTCGCGGCGCGCGGCGCTGCCGGCTTCCTTCAGCAGGCGGCCTCCCTGGCCGACGACGATGCCCACCTGGGATTTGCGCTCCACGTAGATCACGGCGCGCAGGTCAATGAGGTCCCGGCCTTCCCGTGGGGAGAGCTCTTCCACCACCACGGCGATGGAATGGGGCACCTCCTCCCGGGTAAGGTGGATGATCTTCTCGCGAATTATTTCCGCGGCAATGAAGCGTTCAGGCTGGTCGGTGATCATCTCCGGGGGATAGTAGCGCGGCCCCTCAGGCAGCCGGGCGGCAATGGCCTGGAATAGCGGCTCCAGGCCCTCCCCGCGCAGCGCCGAGAGGGTAAAGTTTTCGGCAAAGGGGTAGAGTTCCTGGTAGAGGAGGCGATGGTGCTGGAGCTGCTCCGGCGAGGCCAGGTCGGCCTTGTTCAAAAGGAGGAAGACCGGCTTGGAGACCTCCTGGAGCGAAGCGGCGATATGGCGATCGCCGGGCCCGGGGGGGCAGTGCGCCTCCACGATGAAGCAGGCCAGGTCGCTCTCCTGGAGCGCCGCCAGCGCGGTGCTGTTCATGGAGCGTCCCAGCTCATGCTTGGGGCGGTGCAGGCCCGGGGTATCGATAAAGATGACCTGCATCTCCTCGCGGGTGAGAATGGCGCGAATGGCCGTGCGCGTGGTCTGCGGCCTGGGAGAGACAATGGCCACCTTTTGGCCCATGAGGGCATTGATGAGGGTGGATTTCCCCACGTTGGGCCTTCCCACCAGGGCTACAAAGCCGGAGCGGTGTGCCTTGGATTCATTGCCGGTCAATTCATGGATCCTGCCTTTATTTTTTTACCTATATTATACCTGATCGGGCCATGCCCTGCGTTAGAAATCCCCCCCGGCTCCCCTTTTCAAAGGGGGAAGCATTTAGATGCCCGGCCCAAAAGCTTCCTTTACAATGTCTGATTGCCCCTAGAAGCTGTAGAAGCGGCTCATGAGCCGCCCGAAACAGTTGACATAAAACAAGGCAAGGGCCGCGTTTAGTCTCGCGTAATTGAGAGGTGAAGTTGAAAGTGAGAAAGCGGCGTGAAAACCCACCCCGGCAATTTCCCAGGAAAACCCCCCCGCCCCCCCTTTTCCAAAGGGGGGAGCATTTAAATTTCCCCGGGCCCGATTGGCAGCTCCTACGGCTTCGGGCTGGGCACGCCTGGATCGCAGCCTTCGATTAACCGAGGGCGGGGCATTCCCCGTCTTGCCCTTGCATGAGCAGTGCCTGGCCCCTGCAAGCCAGTAAAACGGATGCCCTGCATGATTAGTTTTTTCCTGCTTCTATTATCTTGCTTCCTGCTTTCCTGTTGGGGGAATAACTGTTTTCAGGTCGAGGACGGGGGTGCCGTCAATGAGGTCGAGGCCGCGCACGATCAACACGTGCCCGCGGCGCTCCACGAGGTCCACCTCGGTCATGGAAATGGGATTGGGTCGATAGGGGGTGCGGCAGGCAAAAACCCCGTAAACCTCGCCGCCCCGCCCGCTGCGCTCGCCCTTCAGGACATAGTCCTCGGCGAGGTGCAGGTAGCCGATGACGATGATGCGCGACTCTTCCTCGATGCGGTAGAGCCCCTCTTCAAGCTCGGGATCCAGGTGAATCTCCGAAAGAAGGGTCTTGTAACGTCCGGGCACCTCGGAGGGACGGGTTAGGCTGCTGCGAACCCGCCCAATGGGGCGCAGCGCAAGGGGCAGCCGCCAAAGATCCCCCGCCGCCGCCGCGGGAAGCGCCGCCTCCCCAGGCAGCAGGTCACCGGTAAAGGGCAGTGGCAGCAGCTCTCTTGCGGAGCGCCGCACAATCTCGCCCTGCAGGTTGCCCATGACCACTTCAATGTCCCCGGCCAGCTCGAGAATCACCTGGCGGCAGGCGCCGCAGGGTGCCGGCGGAGGCGAGGAATCGGCCACCACGGCCAGCTTGCTGAAGCGGTGATGGCCGGCCAGGCGCGCATTCCATAAAGCCACCCGCTCGGCGCAGACAGTGAGGCCATAGGAGGCGTTTTCCATGTTGGCGCCTGCAAAAACGGCCCCCCCGGCGGTCAGCAGGGCGGCACCCACGGCAAAGCGGGAATAGGGGGCATAGGCCCTCGCGCGTGCCGCCGCGGCGATGGCCAGCAGCGTGCTTTCACTCACCTTATTGCTCAAAAACTCCTACCCCCTGCGCTCATGGCTTATTCTGCGGACTGCGTGTAGGCGGGCAGCTTTACCAGCTCCTCGCGTATAATCTCGAAGCGAATCCCCCGGCTCGCTTCCATGCTGTTCTTGATGATGTCGAGGCCGCTGATGAGCAGGTCGGGGTCGCCCACCGCCTGGATGACGACGGGATTGACCGTGATGAGCTTGTCGTTGACCTTGATGAGGGAGCCGCTGCAGCGCACGGAGGAGGTGACAATGAGCCGCTGTCCACCCAGGCTGATCCCCTTTGCCCCCGAGGCAAAGAGCTCGTTGACCACGTCCCTGATGTCGGTGTCGTGAATGATGGAGCTGGAGCTGGTCGCCCCCATCTTGTCGTAGAGCTTCACCGTAATGCCCTCGCCGATCATCTCCGCCAGGCCCGCTTCCACTCTCAGTTCGTGCAGCTTGAGCCTGGTGGCGTCAAGCTCCTCGGTGAGCGCTTGCAGCTTCTCTTCCGGATTATAGGGGACTCCCAGGCGGGCAATCCCGTTTTTCACTTCTATTTCCAGGACCCGATCCGCGGTAAAGCGGTCGCGGGGGATGAGTCCCTCGATCTTGGAGATCGTATCCAGTGAAAGGGCATTGCCGGGAACAGTGTAAACCTCGTCAGTGGAAAGGTGCAGGGAAAAGAAGGCCTCCTCACTGCTGCGCCGGATCTGTTCGTCCAGGTTGACGGCCTCCAGGATCTGATCCATGAACATCAAGTCGGCTTCGCGCAGGATAATTTCCTGCAGCTTGCGCCCCTGCTCCAGGATGAGCTTGGTTAGCTCGTCGTCCTTGGAAATCTCAATCTCGTAATTGAAGGCGGCCAGGGCCTCTTTTACCGCAGCCCGCTCCAGCACTCCCAGCTCTTCGGCGAGGCGATAGCTGTATGCAGCCATATCCCGCGCCACTTCCTGCTTGGAGCTGTACCTCTCGGCGGCCGTGGGAAAGGAAGTGCGGATGAGATAGAACACCCCGCCAACCAGCACGGTGTTGATAAGGAGGAGGAGCAGCACCGCCCAAACCAACGTGCTCCTAAAGCGATCCTGATCAAATGCCCTCTCTGGCACGAGATATACCCCCATTTCCCTTTTAACCCTGTACTTAACCTCTATTATAGATAATTCGGGGGAAATCCTATTACTAAACTATGAAGATTATTAAAATATGCTTAAATATTGGAAAGCATCCCATAGGCGCGGCCCCAAAATGAGCACTCCCACCAGGAGGGCATAGAAGGCGGCGAGCAGAACCGCCCCCGCCGCCGCATCCTTGGCGATATGGGCCAGCCGGTGCTGCTCTTTTGTAGCCAGGTCCACCGCTTTTTCAATGGCCGTGTTGAAGGTCTCGGCAACGAGGACGGCAAATACAGCCGAAAGGATCAACAAGAGCTCCCATCCCTCAAGGTGAAGCAGAAAAGCGATGACGAGGACGGCGGCACCGGCAGCAGCGTGAATGGCCATATTGCGCTGCGTGGCGAAGCAGTAGGCCAAACCGGCAAAGGCGTCCCGGAAACTGCGCAGAAGGCGTTTCATCAGCTCTCCCTCACCTCCGGTGGATCCACCATGTGGAGAATCTCTTCCTCTTTCTGCCGCATCGCTGCAGCAGCGGCTTCGCTGTCGTGGTCATAGCCCAGCAGGTGCAGCATGCCGTGAATGGCCAGGAGCAGCGTCTCGCGCTCGCAGGAGTGCCCGGCGGCGGCCGCCTGCTCCTCTGCCCGCTCCAGGGAGATGTAAATATCGCCCACGATGATCTCCCCGGGCTTTTCTGCGCCGGCCTTTTCCCGCTCCGCCGCGTCAAGCATGGGAAAAGAGAGCACATCGGTGGGGGCGTCAATGCCGCGGTAGCGGAGGTTTAAATCCTGCAGGAAGGCGTCATCCGCCAGGACCACGGCCACTTCGCCGTGTTCCAGGCCATGCTCGGCTAGCAGGAGGCGCCCCGCCGCCGCCAGCTTCCTCTGCAGGGCCTGCGGCGGCGGATCGATGCCGCTCCAGTGCACGGAGACGCTCACCGGGCCACATTCCTTTCCAGCTCCGCCCGCAAATCCTTTTCCGGGTATTCCACGCGGGCGTGGTAGATTCCCGCCATGATCCTCACAAAGGCATCCCCAATGCGATCCAGTTCCTTCAGGGTGAGATCGCACTCGTCCATCTGGCCGCTGTTCAGCTTCTCCTTGATAATCCGCCTGATGAGAGCCTCCACGCGGCTGCTGACGGGATTGGAGAGGGCGCGCACCCCGGCCTCAATGGAATCGGCCAGCATGATGATGGCCGCCTCCTTGGTCTGGGGCAGCGGTCCCTCGTAGCTGAACTTCTCCTCGGAAACCTGGTCCTCTTCGCTGCAGCTTTCCAGCGCCTTCTGGTAAAAGTAGTAGATTAAGCTTGTTCCGTGATGCTGCCTGATGATGTCCTCGATCACCGCCGGCAGCCGGTACTTGCGGGCCAGTTCCACGCCGTCCTTGACATGAAGGCGAATGATCATGGCGCTCAGGTTGGGCGAGAGCCTGTCATGGGGATTTTGCCCTGAAAGCTGGTTCTCGGCAAAAAAATAGGGGCGCTTCAGCTTGCCGATATCGTGATAATAAGCGCCGATCCGGGTAAGCAGGGGGTCGGCGTTCACCGCCTCGGCCGCGGCCTCGGCCAGGTTGCAGACCATCATGCTGTGGTAGTAAGTGCCGGGCGCCTTGGTCTGGAGCTGCCGCAGCAGGGGGTGATTGGGATTGGAAAGCTCCAGCAGGGTGATGGAGGTGGTTACCCCGAAGGCGCTTTCCAGGTAGGGAAGCACCCCGATGGCAATAATGGAGGAGAGCAGGCCGCTGCCGCCGCCGGCAGCCAGGGCATAGCCGAGCTCCTTGATGACCCCGCTCTCCAGGCTGAAATTGCCCCAGAAAAGAAACTGCGCCAGGATCGTGGCCATGTTGGCCCCGGCAACGTAAAGGCCCGCCTTGGCCAGGTCGCCGCGCTGGTTGACGCGGGAAACGGCATAAACCGCCGCCAGGCCGCCGGTAAGGGCCACGGGCACGTAGCTGAGTTCGCCCCCGGTGACAAAGCCCACCAGCAGGGCAAATACAAGGGTCATCAGCACGGCCAGGTGATAGCCGAATATAACGGTGATGAGGATCACTCCCATGGCCACGGGGATGAGGTAGCCCGAGAAGTAAGCGGCCAGGACGATGGCCAGCAGGTTCAGGATGGCTACCAGCCCCAGAAGCAGCAGCATTTTGGGGTTTGTATAAACATTATGAACATATTTATACAGGTATATGCTCACCAGGACAAATACTATTGCCAAAAGGACAAATAGTCCCATCATTCCGGGATAATCGGCATGCTTGCCCCTAAGCAGGCCCAGGCTTTCCAGCTGGGCGATGTGCTTCTCGGTGACCAGCTCTCCCTCGCTGATGATGAGGGTATTGCGCTGGATGATCACCGGCACCACGGCTTTGCGGGCCGCTTCGCGGTTGCGCTCGGTGGCGGCGTGGTTGGCAATCATGTTCGGCTTCAGCAGGGGACGAGCCAGCGCTTCGGCCACCTGCTTCAGCTCGGGGCTGAAGGGGAAGAGGGCGATCTCGCGGTTCACCTGACGCCGCGCCGTCTCCACACCGTTGACCTTGATCCCCTGCTGGAAGACCTCTTTCAGCAAGGAGATAAGGCGGCTCTCCAGCTCCTCAATGATGCTTTTCTCCCCCAGGAGCGCCCTAACCGAGGACACGGGAATCTCTTCACCAAGCAGCTCCTTGATGGCGTTCACTTTCTCGTCGGTGGAGCTGTCCGCGTCATCCCGTATCTCGGTTACCCGGTCAAAGAAGTCCTCTATCGACGCCACGGCCTCGGTTTCCACTTCAGGCTTATAATCAAACACCTCCGGGACGGCCTCGGCTGCGGCCCGGCGCAGCTGCTCCGTGGTGTATTCATCCACAACTTCCCGGGGGGCATAGATGGTCTTGGGACTGGGACGCCCCAGCTCCACGTAAATCCTGGCGGGCATGGAGGCCAGAACCAGGACCAGGTAAAAGACAACGAATATAACCGCCGCCAGCACCAGCCTCTGGGTGCGCTCATCCCACTTGGAAGGAAAATAGCCTTCAATTACTTTTATCCGGGAGCTCAGTTTCATGGCTTTTCACCTTGCCGGCTTCGTATCGTTCATAGGCCTTGATGATGTTTTGCACTAGGGGGTGCCTGACCACATCCTTCTCCGTGAGGTAAACGAGGCCAATCCCTTCTATGCCGGCCAGGATGCGGGAGGCCTCGGCCAGGCCTGATTCGCGATCGCGGGGAAGGTCAACCTGGGTGATGTCTCCCGTAACCACCGCCTTTGAGCCGAAGCCGAGGCGGGTGAGAAACATTTTCATCTGCTCGCTGGTCGTGTTCTGCCCCTCGTCGAGAATAACAAAGGAATCATCAAGAGTGCGCCCCCTCATGTATGCCAGGGGCGCCACCTCAATTATACCCCGTTCGCGGTATTTTTGAAAGAGTTCTACGCCCAGGAGATCGTAGAGCCCGTCGTAGAGCGGCCTCAGGTAGGGGTCGACCTTCTCCTGGAAGTCCCCGGGCAGGAAGCCGAGGCGCTCTCCCGCTTCCACGGCGGGACGGGTGAGGATGAGCCGCTGCACCTGCTTCTTCTTCAGGCTTTCGATGGCCATGGCCAGGGCGAGGTAGGTCTTGCCCGTTCCCGCCGGCCCGATGCAGAGAACAATGTCGTTCTGGCGCATTGCTCCTAGGTAGCGCTTCTGGCCCACGGTCTTGGGGCGAATCTGCTTGCCGCGGGGGGTGACCAGGATCAGCTCGTTGAACAGCTCGTGCAGGCTGTCCACCTCTCCCTCGCGCGTCAGCTTGAGGGCATACTCGAATTCCCGGCTCGACAGAAAATGGCCCCGGCGGACAGAGCGCAGCAACTCCTGAAACATCTGGTAGAGCGGCTCCACCTCTTCCTCCGGGCCCTCGATAACCAGTTCGAAATCCCTTGGCAGCAGGCGGACGCGGAAATTGTCTTCGATGAGGTCAAAGTAGCGGTCGTTCTTTCCAAAGAGCTGCAGCGATTCCTCGCTGCTTTCCAGGACGATGGTGCGGCTCACTTCTTTTCCTGCCAAAGGCATCCCAACCTCTCCAGAAAAAATCAAGGACGGCGCAGCTTCACCATCCCGATCCCTTCTCTTGTTTCGCCCACAACGCGGATCCAGTCGGTACCGTTTTCGCTGTACTCCTGCTCATATAGACGCTCAATGGCCACCCCTTTCGGCAGCTGGGCCTGCAGCCTCTGCCTGGCCTCCTGCCGCGCCGCCTTCAGCGCCTCATCGCGGGAAAAGGTTTTCTGGATGATGCGCTGCTCCAGATATGTAAGAGTTACTAGTTCGACAGGAAAAGAAAAACTCCTCCATCGCCAGCTGAAAACGCGAGCCTCCTGCCGGGCGGAGGGGTAGGGATTCTGCGCCGGCCCCCACAGCCGCCACTGCTTATCCTGCCAGCGGAGGTAGACGCTTTTCTGCGAGGCGCCGGTCAGCTCCCGGGAAAGCTGCCGCAGCTTCAGCGGCACCCGGACCTCGTACCAGATCCTGGCCTCCACCTCTCCCCGCGCCCGCACCTCCTTCACCGGCGCCGTCTCGCCGGGTTCCAGGAAGCCCTCCTCGATGGGGACAACCCCCTCAATGAGCAGATCGCCCTTGGAAACGGTATCGCCCACCTTGACTACGGCCCGGCCCTCGATGACGAGAACCCTTTCGACGAGGCCGTCCTTGGCGGCGACGATGTCGGCGGGGCGCTGGTCCACGGTGAGCTCGGGAAGGTGCTCCGCGATTTCAATTTCCAGCACGGTGCCGTAAAAGCGCAGCCCGGCCCAGGCAATGTCCTTGTGGCGGCGGGGCAGCTCCTCTTCCAGCTCGGAGAGGTTCAGCTTCCACTTCCAGGCTCCGGGGCGGATCCCCAGCTGCTCGGCCAGGGCCAGGATCTCCGCCTCGCCAAGGTGCCTGTTTCCGGTGACGCGGACCTCCCAGACCAGGGAAGTGGCCAGGTAAAGGGCGGCCACGAAAAAAAGCGCCCCCGCCACCAGCCCCCAGCGGCGGCGCAGCCGGTAGATGACAAAAGGAAGGCCCACCTTGCGGCGAATGCGCAGGCGGCAGCGCGCCTTCCGGAGAAGGGGGCGCAGCGCCCGGAATGAGGCCAGGCTCACGGAAAGGCGGGCTTCGTTTTTCTGCTTCTGCAGATCCCAGAAGCCGATCCCCCGCGACACGGCCAGGTTAAGCAGCCTCTCCACGCCCCGGCCCTGCAGGGAAATGACCACAAAGCCGCGTAAAAATCTCCACCATCTTATTATAAACACCGGCCTCTCCTCCTATACCGCGGGCTAAGTGTCGTAGGAGAGACCTTCGATCGTTCCCTTGATGAGAAGCTCTTCTTCAAGGAGGTTTTTGATCTGGAGCCGCTCCCCCCGGACGATGAGTTCGCCGTTCTTGACGGAGAGGCGAACCTGGTTTTCATCGTAGGCGATGACGCCGCGGTGATTTTCAATGTACAGCTGCACGTTGCCCACCAGGGTCACGCGGGGGAGGTCGAGAAGCACCTCCTGGGGGAGCTCGAAAAGATCGGCCACAATCTCTTTAAAGCTGCCTTTTTTCCTTCTCTGGGACATGCTCCGGGCATCTCCTTCGCAAAACATAATGGGGCGGTATTTAAATTTATGCGCCGCCCCAGAAAAATACAACCCGGCTCCGGGCGCGCACCGCCCGGCCGGGAGGATTAACGGCTGCCTTTATGGCTTCACGGAGAACGGCTTGCGCCGGCGCCAGTCGCGCAGGGCGATGCCGGAGCTTCATGGAGCTTCATGGGGAGCACCGCTGCAGCCTGGCCATGACCTCCTCCTTGAAGCGCTCGAGGCGCCGGAGGATGAATTCTTCCGGGGAAAGACCGCCGTCAAGCAGCGCGGTCATATCCATGCCGTAGATGGCCGCCTCCATGGCCCCGGGGGAATGCGATTCCCAGAAGACAGCATTGGCCCGGCGCCGCCCCAGCGCGCCCAGGTCGTATCTTTTCCCACCGCTTACCTGCGAATCAAAGAGGCCCAGCAGCGCCATGGCGATGTTTGGGCATGCCGAGGCGTCAAAGACTACCTTTTCGTCGTCGCAGAGCCAGTCCAGGCTGCGCCAAACCTCGGTGCCATAAAGCTTCCGGGGGCGCAGCGACGGGTCAATGTCCCTCAGGGCTGCAATGGTCCGGAGGGCAACGGCCACATGGGTGTCATGCTTGTCCGCCAGGTTGTGCGTGTAGACTACCTGTGGACTGCAGGCCAGGATGATCTCCTTTATGGCCGCGGTTATCTCCGCCTTCCCGCCGCTTTTCACCTCGCTGCTGGTGCAGCCCAGCTGGATCTGTGCCGCATACCTGCCGATGCACGCCGCCTGCTTCTGCTCTTCGGCGCGGATTTGGCGCATCTCTTCATCTGTATAGCGCTCGTAGGCGCCGCTCCTGGGCGAACCCGCCCCGTCGGTTACGACGAGGCTGGTAAACCACTTGCTGTCGCTGTAGAAGCACTCGGCAATGGCGTGGTAGGCCATGATCTCCGTATCGTCCTGGTGCGCGGCGATGCATAAAACCGTGGTGCGCTTCAAGGCCGCCTCCAGCGGCGTCCCGTCGGGCACAAAGATTTGTCCCTTTCCGTTGGCCAGCTTCACCTTCATCCCGCCCTTTCCTTTCAACTGCACCGGGGCTGCAGTGACCGGCATCCTGATTCCAACCAGATCCGCAGGGACAGCAGCCCCCTTCTTCATGCAGCCGCCCCATTGGGGAAGCCGCCTGAGAAGAGCATACCACAGCTGCAGGCACAGCCCCAATAGGAAAAACTTTTTCCGTCCATCCTTTGGGGAGCCGCTTGCCGGTGGCATCTTCCGCTCTCCGGTGCAGCAAAGCAAATTTTGTAGTATAATGGGTGCCGGCATTTTTACATAGACCGGAGTTGGAGCGAGGAGGAGAGCGTACAGCAATGGATACAACAACCGTGAATATATCCTTGACCTGGCTGGACTGGGCAATCATTTTTTTATACATGGCCGTCATGATCGCCATCGGCTTCTTTTTCCGAAAGAAACAGCGGAGCTTTGAAGACTACTTTTTAGCTTCGAAGGGGCTGACCATGCCCCTCATGATCGGCACCCTTGTCTCCACCTTCTTCGGCCTGGACACTCTCTTCGGCACCTCGGAAATAGGCTTCTTTGAAGGAGTCACCGGCTTTTTTGCCTACGCTCTCCCCTACACTGGTCTTTACCTGATCATGGCCTATCTTGCGCCCCGGTTTCGCCAATTGGAGAGCAACACTTTTACAGACATCATCGGGGACAACTACGGCAAATTTGCCCGGGCCATCTCCGCCTGCAGCTCCTTCTTCTACTCCATCAACACCATGGAGATCATGGGCATGGGCTTCATTTTCACCATGCTGTTTAAAATACCCTATTGGCTGGGCGTGCTCGCCGCGGCGCTCATCGTGGTCATCTATACCTCCACCGGAGGGCTCTGGGCGGTGGCGGTTACGGACATGTTCCAGTTTACCATTATGACCGTAACGTTGGGCATCGCCCTGCTCGTGTGCTGGAGCGACCTGGGCGGCTACGACGGTATTTTCAGCGGCCTCGCCGCCTACCTGGGCGAAGACCCCTGGTACTTCTTCTCCCCTTCGGGGGGCTATCTCACCGCCGGGGTCATCGCCGCCTACGCCCTCACCTCCCTGGCCGTGCTTTGCGAACCGGCTTTTCTGCACCGGATTTTTGCCTCGCGCACGCCAAGAGAGGTGCGACGGGCGCTGCTCATCAGCACCCCCATCTGGAGCGCCTATGAATTCGCCTGCTGCATGCTCGGCCTCGCCGCCGCCGCCGCGGTAGGCCTGGGCGTGATCGGCGAGCCCCACGCCAACCAGGCCCTCATGGCGGTGGTGGCGCGCTACCTGCCGCCCGGCCTCATCGGCCTCTTCCTGGCCGGCGTACTGGCGGCGGCCATGTCCACGGCCGATTCCTACTTCCTGGTCTCTTCGGGAAACCTGGTTTACGATCTCTACCGCCCCCTTTTCAGGCCCCATCTCTCCGAGGAGAAGCTGGTGGCCTACAGCAAGCGGGCCGTGGTTGTATCCGCGGTGGTCTCGGTGGCTCTCTCCTTCTACTTCGAGCGGATTATGGGAGTATGGGTCTTCCAGGCCAGCATTATCATCAATACCGTCCTCATCCCCCTATACGCCGCCGTCTTTGCAAAAAAGAGGCTGAAAAGCAGGCTCGGCGGCAGCCTGGCCGTAGCCACCGGCTTCTTTGGCACCATTGCCTACTACCTGCTCATAACCACGGCAGGCCGCTTCTCGGAAGAATGGGAGACCATGGTGCTGCCGCTGACCATCGGCGGGCGCACGGTGGAGCTCTGGCAGGAATACGGCATCTTCTTGATCCCGCCCTTTGTCCTGCTGGCCTTTATCATTGGAAACCTCTGCGGCAAAAAGGAAAGCCCGGAACGGGCGAAGGAGGCGTTGTAAAATGAACGGATGGGATGTGGGCGTATACGCAGCGGCGGCCGCCTTGATCATCCTTCCGCTGGGTGTCTTCTATTTATACCTGCGCGAAATCGCCCGGCGGGTGAAAGAAAACGACTGGGGCAGGACCCCGCCGCCCACCCTTTAAACCCTATGAGCACAAAGTGGGACGGAAAGGTACGTCCCCGGTGTCCCACAATTTCTCCAGCATAATGTAAAAAGACCCGGTTGGTTTAACAACCGGGTCTTCGGTTAATACCAATTCAGTTCCTATATTACTACGCGCCGGTACGCACTGGAAGGGTGGCAGCACTAACTGAACCGGCGATCACCCGGCAGCGGGGCACTCAGCGATAGCGACGCTTGCGCGCCGCCTCCGCCTTTTTCTTGCGGCGCACGCTGGGCTTTTCATAATGCTCCCGGCGGCGCAGTTCCGCCAAGATGCCTGTCCGGGCACACTGCCGTTTAAACCTTCTCAGGGCTCTGTCAAGTGATTCGTTTTTCCCCACCCTGACTTCAGCCATGATCCTCCCCCCTCTCCGCGCGAACCGTCGCCGGGCAGCGGCAGCCGTTAGGCGCCCCGTCCCTCAGCGATAGCATGCGATAACTCTTTTCCGCCCAGGAGGTGCACATGGAGATGATAAACCAGCTGTCCGCCTTCTTTGCCGCAATTGATCACTACCCGGTAGCCCGACCGGTCCACTTTATAGGCACGGGCCAGGTCATTGGCTACACTGATCAGCCGCCCCAAAAGCATGGTCTCGCCGGCTTCAACGTCAGCCAGAGTAGGGATGTGCTTGCGCGGGACAATCAGCAGGTGCACCGGAGCCGCCGGATAGATGTCCTTGAAAGCGACGATCTCCTCGTCCTCGTAGACTATCTCCGCTGCGCTCTCCTTATTGACAATGCGGCAAAAAATACAATCCTCAGCCATTGCCGACCTCCTGCCGTTAATGTGAAAATCCCTTGCCATTATAGCACAGCATTATCCCCTTGAGAAGCAAGGGGCATATCCGTGCTCTTTTGCTTTTAATAGTTCAATGCTGGCGTTCAGTTTACCTTTTTTCAAAGCGAATTTTTTGCCGCGCGGGGAGCAAAATCTCGCCTGCGGAGGCGGAATCCGCCGCCTTGCACAGTTTTGCTCGGCTGGGCTATAATTGAATCAAG
>ERZ773359.1301-NODE-1301-length-34972-cov-222.800842_pt1 | contig 34972 bp, 32 predicted proteins | sample MGYA00374955_ERZ773359 | MGnify/ENA primary metagenome ERZ773359 (study PRJEB29098, sample SAMN04486028) | biogas fermenter metagenome | study: EMG produced TPA metagenomics assembly of the Biogas fermentation microbial communities from Germany - Plant 4 DNA1...
AGGGTTTTTATAAATTTTTTTATAGATCGACCAGAGTTTCGTTCTCAGAATAAACTTTATTATATCAAAATACCTTCCTATAGACTATCTCACCATTGATTATGGTCATTTGGCAATAGGATTTGTAGTCAAGAGGATTTCCGGAAAAAACTGCTAGATCAGCATCCTTACCAACCTCGAGGCTTCCAACCCTGTCATCTATACCGGTGATTTTGGCCGCCTCTAGTGTAATCGACTTTAGAGCTATTTCTTCCGGCAACCCTTCCTTTACCGATAAAGCAACCGATGCCAGCATAGCTTCATAGGTTAATACCGGAAAATCGCTTGCTATCGCAAAGGGAATCTCTGCATCATATAATTTTTTTGCTAGTTTATGCCCTGCTTTATTCTTCACCTCAAGTTTGTTCTTGTAATTAGATAGAGGGCCAATGATAACTCCTTTGCACCGCCCATTCAGTTGTTCTTTCAAATAATCTGTAATCAAATATCCCTCGGTGCAGTGATCGAGAGTATAATAAAGTCCGAATTCATTGGCTATCCTGATTGCCGTTGCTATGTCATCTGCCCGATGTACATGAAATTTCATGGGGAGCTCGCCTCTAGCAACAGCTAATAACTCCTCCCACCTTGGATTGCGTTCTACCTTTTTTTCGGGATTATCTTGCGCCAGCTTTAGTCTTTCGCCATATTCAATCGCTGAAATCAGGGCTTCACGAATGATTGCTGCCGAAGCCATACGTGTATGAGGAGACATTTTTCGTTCTGTATAACGAAACTTTGGGTTTTCTCCGAGAGCCGCTTTCATCGCAACCGGGTATCGTAAAATCATTTTGTCAACTATATTGCCATAGGTTTTAACGGCAGCATATGTACCACCGATAAGATTAATACTTCCGGGACCCGTGACACAGGTTGTAAACCCCGAACTTCGGGCTTCATAAAAAGCAATATCAGCCGGGTTTATTCCGTCAATAGCACGCATATGTGGTGTTATGGGATTTGTCCTTTCATTATGCTCCGTCTCCCTCGTCCCCGATTCAAATAAGCCAATGTGTGAATGTGCATCAATAAAGCCCGGCAGCACATAACATCCCCTTAGATCAATTATCTCAGCGTCCTCATAGTCCAGCTTTTTACCTAAAGCATGGATTTTCCTATCTTGTATAGCAATATCTCCTACAAATGCTGGGTCAACCATGGTTAGAATTGTTGCGTTTTTCAACACCAGCATTTAGCCGACCTCCCATGCAGGATAATCAAAGGTATATCCCCTGTTATACGTAATGGCATGCTACAAAATGTCCCTTCGTTATTTCTCGAAGTTCCGGGCCGGATTCCCAACATTTTGAATCTACATACATACAACGTTTTGCAAAACGACACTGATCCGGCATGTTAATAGGGGAAGTAACTTCCCCCTTGAGAATTATTCTTTTTTTATTCCTTGAGGATACATCAGGTATTGGAATAGCAGAAATTAAGGCTTTTGTATAAGGATGAAGCGGGTTGACAAACAGTTCCTCTGCCTCCGCTTTTTCCACTATTTTACCAAGATACATAACAGCAATTTCATCAGCAAAATGATTGACAACTGCAAGGTCATGTGTAATAAACAAATATGTTAATCCGAACTGTTTCTTGAGCTTTCCTAACAGATTCAATATTTGTGCCTGAATGGAAACGTCCAAAGCCGATACCGGCTCGTCACACACGATAAATTTCGGGTTCAGAGCCAAGGCTCGGGCAATTCCCACCCGCTGGCGCCTTCCTCCGTCAAGTTCATGAGGGTATGTATTAATTAACCTTTCCGCCAGACCTACGGTTTCCATTAATTCCAATACACGTCTTTCCATTTCCCTCTTGTCTTTGATTAGATTATTAAGTTCGATAGGTTCGCTTATTATTTGATTGACTGTCATGCGAGGATCAAGCGAAGAATAGGGGTCTTGAAATATTATTTGCATTTCTTTTCTTAATTCTCTGAGCTCTCTCTTGCTTATTCCAGTAATATCGCGACCGTTGAATATGATTTTCCCTGCAGTCGGCTCGATTAGCCGCAAAATCACTCTGCCTGTGGTTGACTTACCACAACCTGATTCTCCGACTAAACCCAGGGTTTTTCCTTTTTCAACCGAGAAACTCACATCATCAACAGCTTGTAGCATGCCGCGTCGTGTCTTGAAATACTTTTTTAAATTTTTAACTTCGATCATAGTTTCGGCCATCACCTTTCCCCCGCTCTCCTTCTGATATGGAAGTCCGGCTTGTTATATGCATGACACGCAACTATGTGAGTATCGCTAATTCTTTTCAGTTCGACCGGACGCTCATGACATTCCGTCATAACATATGAACACCTCGGCGCAAAAGCACAACCCTTAGGAAGATTCGTAGGATCGGGCATTAAGCCTGGTATCGGTATAAGTTCAGCTTTTCTGTCATTAATTTTGGGTATGGAATTAAAAAGCCCTTCGGTATAAGGGTGCTTAGTCTTATTGAACACATCTTCAAGAGTACCTTGTTCAACGATCTTGCCGGCATACATCACAGCTACCATATCGCATGTTTCTGCCACAATTCCCAAGTCATGAGTTATCATTATCATTGATGTTTCATATTTTTCTTTTAATGCGGACATGACTTCAAGCACCTGTGCCTGGATAGTAACGTCCAGCGCTGTTGTCGGTTCGTCTGCAATGAGTAGTTTTGGTCGGCAGGCCAGAGCAATGGCTATAAGTGCGCGTTGTTTCATCCCACCGGAAAACTGATGCGGATACTCATCAGCTCTATCCTGCGGTATCCCGACTAGTTCAAGTATCTCCCTTGCACGCCTATGAGCCTCTCTTTTGCTTACTTCTTCATGCAGCATAATGGTTTCGGTAATTTGCTCCCCAATCGTAAATACAGGGTTAAGTGATGTCATGGGATCCTGGAATATCATAGATACTTCCTTCCCGCGTATTTTCTCCAGCTCCTTTATATCTTGTTTCAAAATATCCTTGCCATTTACTATAATCTTGCCGCTTTTTATTACTCCTGGAGGATCAGGGATAAGATTGAGAATTGCCAATGCAGTCGTGGTTTTCCCTGCACCAGTTTCTCCAACTAAACCGAGTACACGCTTGCGCTCTAACTGTAAATCAATACCGTTAACAGCTTCAACAGTTCCATCCTCCGTTTCATAGTGAACAACAAGATTTTCTATTTTTAAGACCAAATCTGATATGTCTTTACCATTCATGGCAGTATTATCATCCCTTCTAGCGTTTTAGTTTTGGATCCATTGCATCACGTAAACCATCCCCTATTAGATTAATTGCAAGTACGGTAATGACAATTGCAAGACCGGGAAACATGGTCATATAACTATAATCACGGATGTATCCACGCCCGTCTGATAACATTCCACCCCATTCCGGCGAAGGCGTCGGAACTCCTAGGCCTAAAAAACTTAGTCCTGAAGCTGTAATAATAGATTGAGCCACTCGCAGAGTGCACAGCACAATTATAGGTGCCATTGAATTAGGAACAATATGTCTTGTTAGTATCTGCCAATTTTTTGCCCCGGCAGCATGGGCTGCTTCCACATATTCCTGTCCCACTACCGTTAAAACCGCTGCCCTTGCCACTCGGCAAAAAGCCGGCACCGCTACTAAACCTACTGCAAACATTAGTACTAATAGGCTTTGGCCAAATGCTGCGGTTATAGCAATGGCCAGCAGTACACTCGGAATAGAGGCAAACACATCTGTTATTCTCATTATGATGTTTTCAATTACACCGCCATAATAACCGGCCACTATCCCCAGTGTCGAGCCAATCAAAAATGATATTATCATCGCCACCACGCCGACAGAAAATGAATACCTTCCTCCGTAAAGAATCCGAGCAAAAATATCTCGACCGTACTGGTCAGTTCCAAAGGGATGCATCCATGATGGTTTCTGTAATCTTTCTTCAAAATTCTGCTTGACTATGTCTTCATTGTAATCATATATAAACTCCCCAACAATACATGCCGACAACACTATAGAAAGAATGATAATTCCGAGCATGGCACCTTTACTTTTCTTAAAATTTCTCCACACTTCTGCCGACATGCTACGTTTTTTATATCTTTTTGTAGCAGCAATCTTATTCGGTTCATTCTGAATAACAGGCATATCTATCCCTCACTTTGTGTAACGTGCTTTTATTCTCGGATCAATAAAGGCATAAGCAATATCAACTAACAGAATTAAAAAGCTTGCGAGCATTGTTGTCAAAATTAGGCAGCCAGTAACCATGGGTATGTCTCGCGAGTTAATCGCATCTACGACTAATCGTCCCACACCCGGCCAGGCAAATACTGTTTCGGTAAAAACTGCTCCGCCAAGAGATACCCCCAATTGTGTTCCCATAACAGTTACTATAGGAATTAACGCATTCCTAAGAGCATGTTTATATATTACCGTCCTTTCTGGGACACCCTTTGCCCGTGCGGTACGAAGGTAATCCTGCCGAATAACCTCCAACATGGACGACCGTGTGGTCCGCATAATAAGCGCAGCTTGCCCTGTTCCTATTGTAATTGCCGGCAAGACAATACTGGACCAGCCTTCACTCCCATAGGAAGGAAAAAGACCAAGCTTGAGTGAAAATACAATTATTAACAATAATCCCAACCAGAAATTTGGCATTGACAAACCAAGTAAACCAAAAATCATACTGATGGCATCTTTCCACGAAGCCCGATGTATAGCTCCTATTACGCCAAGAGGAACCGCAATCACCACTGCAACAAATATCCCCGCCATGGCCAGTATAAGAGTATTTGGCAAACGTGAGAAATACACTTCGAACACATCTCTATTATTCACGTATGATTTGCCCAAGTCCCCTCTCAATAAGCCCTGCATATACCTGAAATAGCGCACTATAAAGGGATCGTTAAGCCCCATCATTTCGCGCAACAGTTCTTTATCTTCCGGGGAAGCATCGTCTGGCGCAATAACGTCAACCACGTCTCCCGGTGCCAGGTCGACAATAAAATAAACAACCAATGATACAGCAATAAGTACCGGAATAAGCATTAATAATCGTCCGATTACGTATCTAATCATCTGGTCCCTCTCCCTATTATGAATTCACATTGAATGCTAATAATGCCCAATTGTGCTATCAAGCTGTGCTTTATAACACAGCTTGATAGCGTTTTCTTTTCAAAGGATCTTAATTTATAGGAATACACACGTTCTTGAACTTGTGAATCGACCCCTGAGGTGGAACAAAACCTTCCAACTTTGCTTTGATGCCTACATCAATCATTTCAATAGCTATTGGAAGAAATACTGCTTGCATTGTTATATATTCTTGAACATCTCCGTATAACTTTTTCCGTGTTTCGATGTCGGATGTGGTTACGGCTTCATCCAGTATTCTATCTACGTATTCATCTGAAAATCCGAAGTTATTGTTGTTCCCACCGGTATAGAACATGTTTCTTAAAGCATTATCCGGTCCTACTACGTATCCTCCCCAGCCGTTAACACACATGTCATAATCAGAACCGGGAGCTACTGTGGCATTGAATGTTGCTGTTTCCAGGGATTGAACATCAAGCTTAATACCTATTTCAGCCATCTGGGCCTGCATTACCGTTGCCACAGTTTTTTGAATCGTTCCCGAGGATGAATAGATTGTAGCCGAAAAACCATTGGGATAGCCGGCTTCCGCAAGCAGCTCCAGTGCCTTTTCCTTATCATACTGATATCCTTCAATCTCCTTGTAGAAGAGATTTCCCGGATGCATAACATTGTTGTGTTCAGCGGCATTTCCTTCGTATACGGCTTCAATAAAAGCTTTCCTGTTCATTCCATAAGCAATGGCCTGACGCACACGGATATCATTAAACGGTGCTTTAGCACTGTTAATACCTATGTAACGGTTGTTAGCACCCGGTATTTGTAACAGTTTCAAATTTGGATCTTCCGCAATATAGTGAAGGTCAACCTGTGGAGGTGATATGCAAATATCAATTTCCCCTGTCTGCAGAGCAATAAGTCTTGAAGCCGCTTCCGGAATATTTCTGATTACAATCTCTTCGGTTTTTGGAGGACCTTCCCAGTAATCATCAAACCTCAATAAAGATAAATAATCTCCCTGTTCCCATACGTTATAGGTAAATGGCCCTGTGCCGATCTTATACGCTTCTTCTTCACTCAAGGTTTCGAAGGCGTTTTTGGAAAGAATAACACAATTGGGATCAGTAAGTTTATAAAGTATGTCTGCATCGGGTTTACTCATTATTAAATGTACCGTGTAATCGTCAACGATTTCTACTCTTTCAATTGATTCAAGTTTAGCTTTTGAGGCACCCTGTTCCTTCCCTCGTTCGATAGTAAATTTCACGTCTTCTGCGGTAAAATCAGCACCATCATGGAATTTTACACCACGACGTAACTTTAACTCCCAAATAGTGTCTGAAATTGCTGCCCATGATTCGGCTAAAGAGGGAACTAATCCTCCTCTCTCGGTATCCTGTTCAATCAAAGTATTGAATACCAGCAAGAAAACAGTTTTGCTTGTTCCAGAAGTAGTGACTTGAGTCTCCATACTGACGAAATCCAAGGCAGGTGCAATAGTAATTGTCTTCTGGTAAGCAGTTTCCTCGGGGCCTTCTGAAGGTCCCGCCTCAGACTGTTTCGAAGTCGATTGACCGCAACCACTTAAAACAGTCATCACAAGGCAAACTAATAGCAATAGAGCTATATTCTTTTTTGTTTTGTTCATCTTTAATCCTCCCTTTTAATTAATAGTTTCTGTATTTTCTGTATATAATCATTTTAGCAATTTGTATGCCAACTCCATTGAACAGCTTTTTTCCTGTTTTCTATGCAACTTTTTCTTTTCCTTTCATTCTCACAATCAAAAATCATCGGCAAATTTTGCACTTCGACCGGTAATATTTGCCGACGGTTCAAACTTTTGCCATTAATGTTATAATTTTACGTATTGAATTAGTTGTTTGTTCTCAAAAATCATTCTTTCTTGTAAATCCAGTATTTGTCCAATATTCGCCGCACGGGCTCTAGCAAACATAGCCATGGCAATGGCAATATCTATATATGACAAGCCGACCGCATTGAAGTAAATCCTTTCAGCATCGCTTTCCCTACCCTTTTTCTTGCCAATAACTATGTCGACTATATTTGCGTATATATCCTCGTCCTTAAGTAGCCCCTCTTTAAACATCCTACTTATAGTCTGGGTACGGTGTTTGACTGTTTCCCAATCGTCACACACAATCTTGTCACACTGCTTTGCTACCGCATACTCATCTTCCCAGCCACCTATGTGGCTGTAAAAAGAACCCAGCTTCATCCATCCAGCTTTCAATAAAGGCGCCTGAGCACTTGTCGCAGTAACTAAAACATCTGCTCCCTCCATAGCTTTTTTCCCATCGGTTTTGGTTGACACAAACTCCATTCCCGGTATCAACGGACTTAATTCTTCAATGAATTGCTCTTCTTCATGGGCAGTTTTTGCACAAACGCGACATTCCCGCAGCTTGGGAAGAACGTGTTTCATGGCCAATAAGTGCATTTTAGCCTGCTCTCCGGCACCAATAAAACCTATTATTTCTGAATCCTTTCTTGCCAAGTACTTTGCTGCCAGTCCTCCCATTGCCGCAACCCTTATGTTAGAGCATAATGTCCCATCCATAACTGCAACTGGATATCCTCTTTCTATTTCCGACAAAATGATAACAGCTGACAAGTTTTGGGTACCATATTTTACCGGATTCATCGGAAACACAGAAACCCATTTTACACCACAGATTTTATCTTTTATAAAGGTAGCGGGCAAACAGTTTATGCGTTCCTGTGTCTCTTCGTTAAAGATTTGCACAATCTTTTCAGGAAATAAAACTTCGTTATTGTGATACGCTACTAATCCCTTTTCTGCCGCATTTAACGCCATTTCGATATCGAAACATCCAGCCTTCAACAAGTCACTTTGAGATAAATATGTAAACTGAATTCTTCCTGCTTTCATTGTGTCAACTTTTCCCTCCCTTAAATAGTTTTATATTCCTGTACATAATTCAAGCAATTCATGTGCCAACTCTCACGCTGAGTTTGGCCCCAGATGCTACTCTTGTTTACGCCAAAAATAAAAAAGCTATAGGCAATATCTGCATGTTAGACTGCAGAATTTGCCTATAGCTTCTGTAACAATACAGGATTAAAACTTAGACCAAGCCGTATTCTTTTATCTTATTATGCAAACTTCTAATACTGATACCTAAGTCTTTAGCAGTAGGGCCCCGTTTTCCGTCATTCTTTTCAAGTGTTGCCTCAATGGCTATCCGCTCAATCTCCTTGATAGACATTCTTGATAAACGCTCACGGAATTTTTTCTCATAAGACTCCTCTTGTTCGTAATGCAAAGTCCCTCTTACTGTTCCCGGCAGGTCTTTTATATCGATAGTATCACCGTTGGATATTATCATGGCATGCTCTATAAAATTAGCAAGCTGCCTGATATTTCCCGGGTAATCGTATGACATGAGAGCCTCCATAGCATCCGGTGTTATCTTATTAATGCGCTTATTCTGTTCACGTCCAAATTTCTCAATAAAATGCTGGCACAATAGTGGAATATCCTCCTTGCGCTCTCTCAGCGGAGGTACATGAATATTCACTACGTTTAACCGATAAAACAGGTCTTCCCGAAAACTGCCTTCTTTAACCAGGACCTCCAAATCTTTGTTGGTGGCTGCAATAATCCGCACATCAGTCTTATGTACCTCGTTACTTCCTAATGGAGTATATTCCTTATACTGCAGCACTCTCAACAATTTGCTCTGGAGGTTAAGCTGCATGTCACCGATTTCATCCAGGAAAACCGTTCCCTTGTCCGCAACCTCAAATTTGCCCTTTTTATCCTGCATTGCTCCTGTAAAGGTGCCCCGTTTATAACCAAAGAGTTCTCCCTCTAACAGGTTTTCCGGAATAGCAGCGCAATTGATAACGACAAATCTTTTATCTTTACGCTTTCCAGTAAAATGAATGGCACGGGCAACCAGTTCCTTGCCTGTTCCGCTTTCTCCGGTGATTGTCACGGTAGTATCAACGTCCTTTAGCTTTTCAATCATCGTGTAAACCTTTCTAATAGCAGCACTTTTGCCAATTATTCCGTGGTCCTGAAAGCGGTGGTTCTTGAGTTCGTCCGATAAATAAAGTATTTCGGCGCTAAGATTCTTGACCCTCAATGCTTGCTCTATGAAAACAAACAGTTCGTCCATGTCAATGGGTTTTGAAAGATAATTAAAGGCTCCATTTTTTATCGCTTCTACCGATGACTTGATATTGCCAAAAGCGGTAATCATTATCACAGCTACATCGCCGTCATAATCCTTAATCTCTTTAAGAATCTCAATACCATCATGTTCACCAATTATAAGGTCTAATAAGACTAGATCAAATCGCTCTGCCTTAAGCATCGAGAGCCCCTCTATCGCATCTGTTGCATATTTTACCTCGTATTTGCCACGCAATGCCAGTTTTAGCATAGTGCATGTACTTAATTCATCGTCAATGATTAGAATCTTGTTTCTCACTTAGGTCATACCTCCGGAATGTCAAGGTAATTTCCGTATATTTGTTCTTTTCGCTTTTAATATGTAAGATCCCATTGTTTTCTTGAATATATTGCTTAACAATAGCCAGTCCCAGACCTGTGCCTGCAGGTTTTGTCGAAAAAAACGGCTTTGTACATTGCTTGATTTCTTCGGCAGTCATGCCTACTCCCTCATCACGGACAACAACGATCGCATTTTTGTCGTTTTTATAAGCAGTTATCTTCATCTTAATGCTGCCGTCCGGTTTTGCAGACCCGGCCAATTTTTTCTCCATCGACTCTATACCGTTGATAATAATATTGATCAACGATTGCTTTATTTGGACCTTTTTAGCTGAAATATATAAATTGTCTTCAATCTCGGTTTCAAGACAGATTCTACTCCTCTTAGCCGCAATGCTGGTTAAATATAGACAATCATTTACGAGCTTCGAAAGGTCAAACAGCTCGGTCTTATCCTTAGTAGGACGTGCATAACTTATAAGGCCCTCAACAAGCTGGTTGATTCTTTCAATCTCGTAGGGTACAAAATCTGCAAATGCGTTTTTTATTTCAGGGTCGTCACCTTGATTTAGAATAAGCGTACAAGCAGTTTTTATAGCCATTAAAGGATTTTTTATCTCGTGTGCTATTCCAGCCACAAGCCTGTTTAGAGCTTTATTCTTTTCTGCCTCAAATCGCTCCTGCTTCTTCAACTCCTCGGCAGTAACATTCTCCACGGTCATCAGCATGCCTTCAATAGTGCTGTAATCACTGGAACGATAAAAAATACAGCGGTAACTTTGCTTTGTTTCATCCTGCCCAATTTCTACAATCATTGGTTTGTCCACGCTATCTTCCTGCGCAGAAAAAATGTCATATCTAATCTGTCCTAGTATCTCACTAAATACCCCCACACTCTTGATGTTTTTACCAACCAGTTCTTCTACTCCAGCCATGTTACGGGCTGCACTGTTTGCTAATGTAATGCAATAAGTGCTGTCAATAAAAATCATAGCATTGGGAGAATCCTCAATAATGCTATTTCTCAAGCGTCCTTCACTATGCAATTGTTCTACCATGCGTTCAAGCTGTGTATTCGCATCTCTCAATTCTTTTGTTTTTTCATCAACTTTGCGTTTAAGTAAAATATTCATCCTCACATTAAATGCCATAACCAGTAAAGCTAGAGAAGTTCCAACCGCAGCAATGCCCAACAGCCTTGTAATCAATTGTTGCCGCTGTTGAGCTTTTATAAGGTCACGGTCAACGATCCAATTGCGGTAAATGCTTTCGTATTTACCACTGGTGCGCAGTTCGGTAAGACCCGTATCTAAATCCGTGAATAGCTCTTCATCATCTTCTCTAACTAACATTGAATAACTGATAGGAGAAAGGTAGTTGCGAAGTATAGTATAATTGTCCGCAATGCCTTTTTGAGCAAACAGGTAATCGAAGCATTCTTTAATGCCGAAAGCAATGTCTACTTCACCTGATATGAGCGCATCAACAACCATTTGCTGGTTGCCGTATGACACATATTTCCTTAATCCAAGATTATTCATGTGAGTATAATCCAAAGTACCGTACTCGAGGGCTGCCGACAGTGATTTATAATCGGCCCGTTCGTTAAGCTCGTTTACCAGCTCTTTGGGAGCAACCATACATATAGAAGACCGGGAGAGCTCTCCGGTAAGTTGAAACTCATACCCAACCGTATCATAGGATTTGTGTCCAAGAACTATATCTACCTCCCCATTGCTAAGGGCCTTTAGGCATTCGTGGCTTTTTTCATAAGGAACATAAAAAAGTTCCAGTCCTTTCCTTTGAGCAATCCAGTTCAGGATATCTATATGTAACCCCACGCATTCCCCGTCTTCTCCTATAAACTGATAAGGAGCCATATTAGTATTAACCGCAACTCGTAGTTGTTTGGGTCCTGCGAAAACAAGAGATACAGATGACAATATAAAAAAAAGCAGAAAAACACTAAATATGATTTGTATGGCCTTTTTTTTCATGATATCCCTGCCTCCGGATTGGCTGACCGAATCCGCACATAAAAACATGAAGAGTAAAGAAACCGCAGAACTTTAGTCATATTGCTAATTTCGGGATTTTTGGGAAAATTATTTTTAAAAAAAATATTAAAAGACAAAAAGACAGCCCGTTTATAAGTTCTTTTGTACCTTGTATCTAATTCTACTAAGGAAAAATATATCTCGTCATAAATTATTCTACCACGTGGACGCGAATCAGGTTGGTTGTCCCGGATATATTAATTGGCACTCCAGCAGTTATTACGACCAAGTCGCCGCTTATTACTATACCGGAGTTTAATGCTCCATTTATAGCTTCGCGAAACATTTCGTCAGTGGAGAATGTTTGTTTTACTTTCAGAGGTATTACGCCGCGTATGAGTTGCAGGGTCTTAATGACCTTTTCATTGAAGGTTACTGCAATTATGGGGGCCTTTGGCCTGAACTTGGCCACTGCTCTTGCCGTGTATCCGGACTTGGTTGAGGTTATTATTGCCTTTGCCCCAAGTTCTGATGCGATTGAGCATGTTGCATGGCTTATCGCATCGGTTATGGATTTTACGGTGATGTGCCTTTTTTCGACATCATTAAAGACCACTTCATCGGCTTTTTTTGCGATGCTGGCCATCATCGTCACAGCTTCCACGGGGTATTTGCCAGCAGCGGTTTCTCCTGAAAGCATAATAGCGTCGGTGCCATCAAAGATAGCATTGGCCACGTCAGTGGCTTCAGCCCTAGTGGGTCTTGGATTTCTAATCATGGAATCCAGCATTTGGGTAGCTGTGATTACCGGTTTTCCTGCAGCGTTGCATTTGGCAATAATCTGTTTTTGGACTACCGGCACTTCTTGAACCGGAATTTCGACACCCAAGTCGCCCCGTGCTATCATGATGCCATCCGAAACTTCTATTATTTCATCGATATTTTGCAGACCTTCCTGGTTTTCGATTTTAGCAATTATATGTATGTCGCTGCCGCCGTTTTCCTGCAGCACTCGCCTTATTTCCATAACATCCTCAGCTTTTCTGACAAAAGACGCCGCGATGAAATCGGCACCTATATCGATGGCAAACAGAATATCTTCCAGGTCCTTTTGAGTCAATGCCGGCAATGAAAGCGACACATTGGGTATGTTTACTCCCTGTCTATCGCTCAATTCGCCGCCGTTTACAACGGTGCATACAACCTTATCCCCTTGTATGTCTTTTACGCAAAGCTCAATTAGGCCATCTGCCAAAAGTATTTTTTCGCCAGGCTTTACAGTCTCTGCGATATGATCGTAATTGATGAAAACTTCTCTCTCATTGCCGATCATGGGGGTGGGAGTGAGGACAAATTCCTGACCTTTGTTAAGCAACACCTTTCCACCGTAAAAAGTTCCCAGCCTTATTTCCGGCCCCTTGGTATCCAGCAATACTGCAACATTGGCATTTAATTCTTCGCAGGCCTTTCTTAGGGCATTGATTCTTTTCCTGTGCTCTTCATGATTCCCGTGGGATAAGTTAATGCGCGCAATATTCATGCCTGCTATAATCAGCTGCTTTATTACGTACTTGTTTTCACTGGAAGGGCCAAGGGTGCATACGATTTTGGTTTTCAGCATGGTCATCACATCCTCATGCTTTAATATGACAGTATGTCGGCTAGCTCATACAGTTCCATGTCTAAGGGCTTGGTAGTTGAAAGAACCTTATCTATGTCGGTTAAAACCATCTCGCCATTGATTAAGCCGATCATCTTGTCTCTGACATTCTCTTTTAACAGGTCGATAGCCTTACCTCCGAAGCGACTGGCCAATATCCTGTCATAGGCAGTGGGATTGCCACCCCTTTGCAGGTGGCCAAGAATTATAACCCTTGTTTCCAGATTGGTCTTTTCCTTAATCACCTTGCCTACTTCCAGGCTGCTGGCTGCACCTTCAGCAACAACTATAATGCTGTGCAGCTTTCCTCTCTTGTAGCCTGATTTGATTTTTTCGCAGACAGCATCTAAATCAAAGGGTATTTCCGGCACCAAGATCGTTTCCGCACCGCTGGCAAGGCCGGTATGAAGGGCCAAATGGCCGGACTTCCTGCCCATAACCTCAATGACAAAAGTTCTTTCATGGGATGTGGCGGTATCCCTGACCTTGTTCAAGGCATCGACAACGGTATTGACTGCGGTATCAAATCCTATGCAGTTGTCGGTATAGGCAATATCATTGTCGATGGTAGTTGGAATACCGATAGTAGGAACACCCATCTTAGACAAAACATTTGCTCCTCTTAAGGAGCCGTCACCTCCAATGACAATCATGCCCTCTATGCCGAAAGCCTCCAGATTTTTTAAGGCCTTTTCCTGGCCTTCTTTTGTTTTGAATTCATCACACCTGGCGGTGAGCAGCACCGTTCCGCCCCGGTGTATTATATCGCCTACGGAGCTGATATCCAGTTTGACGAAGTCGGAATTAATCAGTCCCATATAGCCTCTATGCACGCCGTAAACTTCTATGCCGTAATATACGGCTTTTCTGACTATCGCCCTGACAGCTGCATTCATTCCAGGTGCGTCTCCACCACTGGTCAGTATTCCAATTCTCTTCATGAATTTATATTGCTCCTTTCCGGTTAAAGGTTTTTCTCTAGAATGACATTTTGTGCCTCTTGAGCTTCAGATTCTGGGACACTAATTTCAATACAGCAGCCATGCTTTTTACTTTTCATGACTTCCCTCGTCTTCACCAGGAAACCTTCATCTTTTATGGCTTGTACAACCTTATGAGCTGTATCCTTATCAGTGGCCATATATATAACCGTCCACAAATTAATCGGCCCCCTTTATTCCGGTATTATATAAGGCGTTGCAAATAGCACTAGTTCTTAACTATTAATTTATCCCAAAATGTACAATTTCTCAAGCCAGTTATTGAAGCAAGCATGTTTAAATTCTCCCTAGAAGCCTCCATTTTTTTATCAAGCAGATAACTTTTGGCCGTTTCTTTTATATATATGACGACCCGATCATTGCCCATATGATTGGAAATGAAATCTTTTAAGGCATTCATGTCCAGCTGGTCCCCGTTTGAGACGGTAAAAACAACCGTACCTTCAGACTCCCTTTTCCCCAAAGGCCTTATTTCTTCCACCAACAATTTTGGCGCTTCATCTTCTTTTGAATCGATCCTGCCTTTAATATAGACCTTGGAATCGGGATGCAAAAGACTTTTGTATTTTTCAAAAACCGTTGGGAACACTATAGCTTCCATACTCCCCGTCAGGTCCTCTATATTTATAAAGGCCATGATGCTCTCATTCCTGGTGGCTTTTGTTTGTATTCCGGTTATGATACCACCTACGAGCACTTCTTTTTTATCTATATTGTCGTTATTCTTATCCCCAAGGTAAAAGGTGACATTTTCCGAAAGCTCCCTTTCAAATTCGGAAAGTGGATGGCCGCTGAGGTATATGCCCAGCATGTCCTTTTCCATGGCCAGGAGCTCAGCGGAAGGAAATTCAGGGACGTCGGGTAAGCTTTCCCCGTAACTTGCAGTGTCGTCCAGTATTTGGAAAAGAGAGATTTGATTTTTCATACCCTGTCTTTGCTCCTTCTGAATCCTCGTCAGGGTATCTTCGTAAATGGCGAGGAGCTGCGAGCGCTTTGCCCCGATTGACGCAAAAGCCCCGCTTTTTATAAGACTTTCCAGGGCTTTTTTGTTGAGATCTCCGGATACCTTCTCCACAAAATCCGTAAAAGACGTGAACTTGCCTTCGGATTTCCTGGCCATTATAATAGCTCTTGCCACATTGTGGCCCACGTTTTTTACAGCAGTAAGGCCGAAGCGTATTTTATCCGACACTACCGTGAAGCTTTCGTAACTCTCGTTAATATCCGGAGGTAAAACTTTTATGCCCAAGTGTCTGCACTCATTTATATAGTGGGCAACCTTATCGGAATTATCTATGACACTGGTAAGCAGCGCCGCCATGTATTCGACGGGGAAGTGGGCCTTAAGATATGCCGTTTGGTAGGCTATAACGGCATAGGCGGCTGAATGGGCCTTGTTAAAACCGTAACCTGCAAAATAGGAAATTTCGTCAAATATTTTTTCTGCAGTAACTTTGTCTATGCCGTTTTTCACACAGCCGTTTACAAAAGATTCTCTCTGGGCAGCCATTACGTCCTGCTGCTTTTTGCCCATGGCCTTTCTCAAAATGTCTGCCTGGGCCAGTGAAAAGCCGGCCAGTTCCTGGGCAATTTTCATGGCCTGTTCTTGATAGAGAATTATACCGTAGGTTTCGGATAATATCGGTTCAAGCTTAGGATGCAGGTACTTGATGGGTTTTAGACCGTTTTTGCTTTTGATAAAATCTTCCGCAGCACCGCTGCCGAGGGGCCCCGGGCGGTACAGACCGATAATTGCTGCTACGTCCTGGAAGGTTTCCGGTCTTAATTCTTTAAGCAGGTTTCTCATGCCGGTGCTTTCCAACTGAAATACCCCGGCGGTATTTCCCTGGCTGAGCATTTCATATACTTTTTTATCATCCAAGGGAAGCTTGTCCAGGTTTATTTCCACATTCTTGGTGCGGCGTATAATATTTATGGCATCCCTTATGACCGTAAGGGTTCGAAGACCCAAAAAGTCCATTTTCAAAAGCCCCAGTTCTTCAAGGGCTGTCATGGTATACTGGGTTGTCACATTTGAATCGCCCAGTTTATGTAAGGGGACATGCTCCACAATCGGGTCCTTCGATATTACAACTCCCGCCGCATGGGTTGATGCGTGCCGGGGAAAACCTTCTAGGTCCTTGGCTATATCGATAAGTCGCCTTATCCTTTCATTTTCCTCATACAGCTTTTTTAGCTCCGGGTTTAAAGTGAGGGCATTTTCAATGGTGATTCCAAGCTCGGCAGGGACCATCTTTGCAATCCTGTCTACTTCCCCGTAAGGGTACCCCATTACCCGCCCTACGTCACGTATGGCAGCCCTGGCCGCCATGGTGCCGAAGGTCACGATTTGAGCCACCCTGTCCTGGCCGTACTTTCGGACCACGTAGTCTATAACTTCCTGCCGGCGCTCATAACAAAAGTCTACATCTATATCGGGCATAGAAATTCTTTCAGGATTTAAAAAGCGCTCAAAGAGGAGGTTGTACTTAAGCGGGTCTATGTTGGTTATATATAGGCAGTATGCCACCAAGCTGCCGGCGGCAGATCCCCTGCCGGGTCCCACCATTATGCCATTTTGCCTGGCAAAATTGATAAAATCCCAGACAATTAAAAAATAACTGGAATAACCCATCTTTTTTATGGTCTCAAGTTCGTAGTCCAGCCGCTGTTTTATTTCCCCAGTTATTTCGGGATATCTCTCTCTCGCACCCTTGTAACAGAGCCGATTTAAGTATTCATCCTCCGTAAGCCCTTCCGGGACCCGGAAGCTCGGCAGGTGTATGGTTCCAAAATCCAGGGTCACGTTACAACTCTCGGCTATTCTGATGGTATTTTCAAGGGCTTCGGGAATATATGAAAAGAGGCTCGCCATTTCTTCCGGCGACTTTAAATAAAACTCTGAACTTTCAAATTTCATTCGGTTTTCCTCGTCCAGGGTTTTCCCCGTCTGTATGCACATCAGCACATCCTGGGCCAGGGCATCCTCTTTTTGAATATAGTGGACGTCATTTGTGGCTACAAGGGGAATTCCCGTTTCCTGGCTCAGGCGAATCAGGTCGTTTATAATTCTTCGCTGGTCTAAGAGGCCGTGGTCCTGGACTTCTATGAAGAAGTTATCCTGCCCGAATATTGAATTAAGCTGCAGGGCAATATTTTTGGCCTCATCAAAATTGCCCTTTAAAAGAAGTGACGGAATTCTTCCGGCAAGGCAGCCGCTAAGTGCTATCAGGCCTTCCGAGTATTTAGCTAAAATATCCATATCAATCCTGGGCTTGTAGTAAAAACCTTCCGTAAAGCCCAGTGAAACAAGCTTCATCAGGTTTTTATAGCCCTGAATGTCCTTGGCCAAAAGCACCAGATGATACTGCTCATCATCCACGCCGGGCTCTTTGTCCTGCATGGTCCGCTCGGCCATGTACACCTCAGCACCTATAATCGGTTTTATTCCGTAGGCCAGCATTTTTTTGTAAAAATCTATCACACCGTACATTGCACCGTGGTCGGTAATGGCACAGCTTTTCATGCCCAGCTCTGAAAGCCGCCTGGCAAGCCTGTCTATCTCACAGGCGCCGTCCAAGAGGCTATAATTTGTGTGAACATGCAAGTGGACAAATTCTGCCACAAAAATCACCTACCTGTCGATTACCCTAACGGAAATAATGGACTTTGCTACCAGATTTCCTTCATGTACTATATTTATTTCGGCCTTGCCCGACTTTCTACCCATATCGATTATTATGGCTTCAACTTCTATATCCTGTTCCAACTGGACCGGTTTTGTAAAGTACACCGTAAAACTGTCCAAAACCGTCTCAAGCCGTTTTTGCACCCTAAATGCTTCAAAGCCGGCATTTGCCATTAAGGTCATAAGGGCTCCGCTGCTTGCTACACCCTGGGGATTGAGCATTAAGGGATCCGTCTTGCCCGTGAGCCTCACTCCATTTTCGATTTTGCTCATGGAAAACCGGTTCATGACCAAAGCGTCCATGGTTTCTCCGATTTGCGGTTGAAAGCTCAAGTGTTGGAAGGCTTTAATTGCATCCTTTTTTGTCAGAATTCCTACCAGCCTTTTGTTTTCAACTACCGGTATCAGCTTAATGTCCTCCCACACCATCAATCGTGTGGCATGGGCAATAGGCGCGTCTTTTGTGACAACAATTGGGTCTTTGGTCATAATATCCTTTATTAAAACACTGTCATCTAGACTGGCAATGTCATTATTTGTTACGACGCCGCAGACTTTCATATCCTTATCCACCACGGGAAATTTGCTGTGTTTTGTGGTTTTGTACAGCATTCGCCAATCGCCCACTGTGGAATCTACGGTCAAATAATCGGGTTCCGTAACCATTGCATCCTTGACTCTGACTACGTCTTTTCTCACCAATCTCTTGTACAGCGCCCTGTTTATGATTGTTGCCACCGTAAAGGTGTCGTAGGACGAAGAAAGCAGCGGCATTCCGGTTTTGTCTGCAAGTTTTATAACTTCCTCATCTACACCAAAACCACCTGTCACGAGCACCGCAGCACCCAGTTTTAAGGCCAGCATTTGTGCGTCCTTGCGATTGCCGACTATCAAAAGGCTTTCCGGCTCGATGAACTTGTCCATTTCTCTTACTTCCATGGCCCCAATCAGGAATTTGCTAAGGGGCTTGTGAAGTCCGGATTTGCCTCCCAACACGCTGCCCTCTACAATGTTGACTACTTCCGCAAAGGATAAGTGGATGATTTCTTCGTCCGCCTTTTTTTCGATGCGGATGGTACCTTTTCTGGGCATGGTGCACACATAGCCGGCAAGCTGGGCGTCTTTAATCGCTCGATATGCAGTGCCTTCACTGACATCTAATTGGTTTGCCAACTGCCTGACCGAGATTTTTGAGCCTACTTTTAAGTTTTTGATATATTCGATAATACGGGCATGTTTCGTCATAATTTAACTCACCTTTAGTTAATTATACCTAATTTAAAAGCTACCGTCACGGTAGCTTTTAAATTTATTCTTCTCCAAATTTGCTTTCGATTAATTCCACTAGATTGTCTACGGCTTCCTGTGCGTCATCACCCTGAGCAGATATTGTAATCTCAGTTCCTTGGCTGACTGCTAGGGACATAACGCCCATTATACTTTTTGCGTTAACCTTTTTCCCCTCTTTTTCAATAAATATTTCGGATTTAAACTTGTTCGCCGCCTGAACGAAGAGTGCTGCAGGTCTTGCATGAAGCCCTGTTTTGTTTTTAACAATCACATTTTGTTGAACCATTTCATAAATCCCCTTTCATAGACTGTAATTTGTTAGCCATTTCTTCAATCTTTTTTAATCTATAACTCACTCCGGATTTGCCTAAAACAGGATCCATCATCTGACCCAATTCCTTTAGGCTTAAATCCGGATATTGGAGTCTGAGTTCCGCAATCTGCCTTAGTTTATCCGGCAATCTGTCAAAAATGTTGTTTTCCTTAAAATACTTAATACTTTCTATCTGCCTAAGCGATGCGTCGATGGTTTTGTTAAGATTGGCCGTTTCGCAGTTTACAATGCGATTTACGCTATTTCGCATATCCTTTAAAACCCTTACATCCTCATATTTTAAAAGATTGTTGTGGGCACCCATGAGGCCGAGAAGGTCCGAAATGTGGTCTCCATCTTTTAAGTAAATCATGTAGTTGTTTTTGCGTTCAACCACATTAGATTTTAAGCCAAAATGGTTAATGGTTTCAGTTAAAATTTTGACCATATCTTCATCCTGGGTGACAAATTCCATGTGATAAGGGCCTTTCGGATTGCTGACCGAGCCGCCGCCCAAAAAAGCCCCCCGCAGGAAAGCCCTTTTGCAACAGTCGTTTTTGATTGAGTCCGGATTCATTACGGCTCTTTTGAGTTTTGCATGCTCTTTTTCCGGTATTATTCCATATTCCTCTAAGAATCTCCTGCAACATTTCATATCTATTGAAATGATATACAGTCTTTTATCCCTTAAAAAGTTGTTTCTCTTTATGGCAACCTGGACAGGAGTTTGAAAATTTTTGCGCATCAACTTGTAAACCCTTCTGGCTGTAGGCGCGTGCACGGTTTGAACCTGAACTAATACCTTCTTTTCACCGCCGACTATTTTTATAGTTCCGGCCATTCGAATCAGGGCAGCCAGTTCCGCATTTTGGCAGCAGCTCTCGGAGGGTTGACGGGACAACTCTTCCTTAACCTCGTAGGAAAAAGACACACCCTCACCTCATTCCTTAATTCTACATAAATAATAAAAAAACCTTCAATCTAAGCTAAATTATCTTCATCACAACTTCTGCCAGAAGCTCAGGGCTGTGACGAACTACGTCGGTGGGGTTTATTACCGGAGCCGTCACAGTCTTGTATCCCATTGCCTCAATGACTTCACTGTCACACTCAACAGGCTTAGAGCCATCTTGTAGGTAACGCGATAAGAGATAGTCGGGTATTTGCCCTGAATTAATAATTACATAATCCATCACGGCTGAACATGAGTGTTTAATAACAGCCCTGACATGGTCTGAAGCCTTATAACCATCGGTCTCGCCCGGCTGTGTCATCACATTTACCACATAAATCTTTCTTGCCTTCGATTCTGATATGGCAGAGCTTATGTCCTTTACGAGCAGATTTGGAATTAAGCTTGTGTAAAGGCTTCCCGGGCTAAGTATAATGGCATCTGCCTGTTTTATGGCTTCTATAGCCTCCTCCGAGGGTTTTGCGTCAGAAGGCTTCAGCATCACCCTGGAGATTCTTTTCCTGGAATTTGGAATGTGAGACTCTCCACAAGCTATCTCACCATCATCGTATACAGCTTCTAAAACTACATTTTCCGAGGTAGAAGGAAGAACCCTTCCCTTGACGGCCAGTACCTTGCTGGACTCCTTAATGGCAAGTTCGAAGTTGCCTAAGATTTCCGTCATCGCTGCCAACAATAGATTTCCAAAGCTGTGGCCTTTTAAGCTGCCGCAGCTAAAGCGGTATTGGAATAATTCCTCCATTAAAGGTTCGGTACAGGCTAGAGCGCATAGGCAATTCCTGATATCGCCGGGTGCAGGTATATGAAGTTCGTCCCTTAGTATGCCTGAGCTGCCGCCGTCATCGGCAACAGTTACAATGGCGGTTAGGTTATCCGTATAAAGCTTTAAACCTCTCAAAAGATTGGGGAGCCCGGTGCCTCCTCCCAAACAAACTATTTTCGGATTCATATTTTCAACCCCGATCCTTGTCTATGTCTCTGTGGTCCACCGTAACTCTGTGGCGGTTAGCTTTAAGCATTCCAGCCAGTTCATTGGTTATGACCACGGAGCGATGCCTGCCTCCGGTGCAACCAATAGCGATCACCAATTGAGTTTTGCCTTCCCGAATATAAAAGGGTATTAGATACTGCACCATATCAAGCAGTTTTTTTAGGAATTGCCTGCTTTCGGGCCAATTCATCACAAAGTCTTTTACCTCTTTGTCTTTGCCCGAGCAAGGCCGCAGTTCATCGATATAGTAAGGGTTGGGTATAAACCTGACATCAAAGATCAAATCAGCGTCTAATGGAATCCCATGTTTAAAACCGAAGGACACCAGGTTTATTAAAAGTCGTTCTTCCCTTCCCTGCTCGATGAATCTCATTGTTATTTCTTCTTTAAGTTCGGAGGGTTTTTTATTGGAAGTGTCAATGATATAATCGGCCTCGTCGCGCAGCCTTGACATGATTTGCCGTTCGGAAGCTATCCCCTCCACAATGCGGCCTTCCAATGCCAAGGGATGGCGCCGCCGACTTTCCTTATAGCGCTTTATGAGGACTTCATCCGAAGCTTCCAAAAACAGGATTTCGTAATCATAGCCCGAGTCGGCCATTTCGTTTAAACTTTCAAACAGCTTATCAAAAAAACCTCCACCCCTAATGTCTATAACCAATGCTATCTTGTTTATCTTCTTCAAGCTATGACTGCAGAGTTCCATAAAAGTTGGGATTAAAGCAGGTGGAAGATTGTCAACACAAAAATAGCCATGATCCTCAAAAACTCTCATCGCCAAAGTCTTGCCCGCACCCGAAAGGCCGGTTATTATCACTAGCTTCAAATCCTTCATATGTCTCACCTTTTGTTTACGCTAAACTTTCTATGCTGATATTTGGCATTGGTTATGTCGACTGTACCGGGCATGAGTATGCCATTCTGTCCAGCTTCATATAAGTCCTCTCTATAACAGTATAATATAAATTGAAACTAAAATCTATGTAAAAAAGCTTGTGTTGGAAAACATTCAATATTTGTTATAATTGAGTTAGATAGCTAGATTTAAAACTAAAGGAGGCTGCTGAATATGAATGTATATGATGCTGCCCATCAACTTGCAAGGCGTTTGCGCGAGTGTCCTGAATACATAGAGTTTAAGCGAGCCAAAGAAAGTTTAAAAGAGGATCCCCAGGCCGAAAACATGCTAAAAGACCTGAGGAATAAACAATTTGAGCTGCAGGCTCTTAAGCTTTCAGGAAAGCCAACCGATGAAGCTGAGGAAAACTTGAGGAATCTGTACAACATTGTTGCCCACAATTCGCTGCTAAAAAGGTATCTTGAAGCGGAAGAACGCTTTGCAGTGCTGTTTTCAGATATCCAGGATATCATCATGAAGGGAATTGAACTCGATATTGATTTAAATAAAAAATAGAATGTGCTTTTAATCAATATACCGCCAAACTCTCCGAAGTTTGGCGGTTTGTTTTCCACCGGTCACAGCCCTAAAATCCATGTGGCTGTAGAAAAATAAACTAAGAGTCCCAAGATATCAAGAAAGGTTGTCACAAGGGGTCCCGAAGCCACGGCCGGGTCTTGACCAAGTTTATACCACAAGAGGGGAAAGAATGTGCCTAGCATTGCCGCAAGTGTCAGGTTAAAGGCCATGGCAATTCCCACCACAAGGCCCAGCAACACTTGCCCCTGCCAGAGGTATGTTATGGCAGCTACCAAAATGCCGTTCAGCAGGCCCAGAATAATTCCCACGGCGGCTTCCCGAAGGACATTTTTTGCAATGGACAAGCTTTCCAGTTCACCGGTGGCAAGGCCCCTTACCATGATGGCAGCAGATTGTGTGCCGACATTGCCTCCCATGTCCATAATTACGGGAATAAATAGGGATAAAGTCACTATGGTCTGCAGGGCAGCAGAAAAGTCGTTTATGACCCTGCCGGATACTATTTCACCGGCAATCGCTATTAAAATCCAGGGCAGCCTTCGCTTTGCCCGGGCCCAAATCGAAACCTGACCTAGGTCAATGCTTTCATCAACATTCGAGCCCGCTAACTTCAGTATGTCTTCTGTAGTTTCTTCTTCCACTACAATCATGGCATCGTCTACGGTCACTATGCCTAATAGCACATTGTCATCATCAACTACGGGCAACGCCAATAAGCCGTATTTTTGAATGAGTTTCGCCACTTCTTCTTGTTCCTGTAGGGCATTGACCTTTTTTACATCGGTCTGCATAAAATCTTTAATACAAGTATCCTCAGGCGCTAGTATTAAATCCCTCAGTGAAACTACTCCTACCAGCCTTCCCTGAGAATCCACCACATACACATAATAAATGGTCTCCGCATCAATGGCCAGTTCCGCCAATCTATTGAGAGCGTCCTTGGCCTTTAACTCTTTGGGAAAGGCTATATATTCCGTGGTCATCCTGCCACCGGCAGTGTTTCTCTCGTAAGACAACAAGTCTATTAAGTCGGTTTGTTCCGTTTCTTCCAGCAAGGACAATATTTGTCTTTTTTCTTCTTCCTTTAAATCGCCCAATAAGTCAGCTACTTCATCCGCTGACATTTCTTGGATTAGTTTGCGCGCATAATTGTATTCAACACTCGTTAAGATTAAATATTTTTTGCGTGAATCTATTTCTTCCAAAACCTGAAGGGCAGTATCGAATTCTAATGCCGAGAACAAATTTATACTTTCATTTTCCGAAAGCTCTTCCATGAGCTGGGCGATGTCCACTGGATGATATTGCTCGAGTATCGGATATAATTCTTCATAATTTTTATCTTCCAAAAGTCCAAGAATCTGTTCCCTTTCGTTCATGCCAGCACCCCCTTTGCGGTGCTGACAAGATCCGGTGAAATGACGTCAATGAGATAAGTAGAAACGGTAAAATATATTGCAAGGGTAGATATGTCCACAAGTGTAGTTATGAAAGGGCCGGAAGCTACGGCAGGATCAATGTCAAAAATGCGAAATATTAAGGGCACCAGGACACCGATAAGGGAGGCCAGTATCAAAGATATGCCCATAGAGAGCCCAACGGCCATGCTGAGCTGAATATTGCTTTGCCAAAGGTAAGCTAGAACTGATACTATCCCTCCGCATATTATTCCAAGTTGCAGCCCTGCTAAGGTTTCCCCCAATATGAAAATCAATACGTTCTTCCTGCTCAACTTTTCCGTGGCCATGCTCCTGACCGTCAGTGCCAATGATTGGGTGCCTACATTGCCCCCCGTTGCCATGAGAACCGGAATGAAAAAGGCCAGAGCAACCATGGACTCCAGTACATGCGAGAATCCATCAATGACCTTCCCCGAGAACATGTTTCCTATAAGGCATATAACGAGCCACAAGAGTCGATTTTTCGAGGAACCCCAAATGGTCTTTGAAAAAGCCACATCTTCTTCCGGCGTAATACCTGCCATTCTATGAATGTCTTCCGTATCTTCCTCTTCTATAATCTCCATTGCATCGTCAACCGTTACGATACCCAGGAGCCGATTTGAATCGTTAACAACAGGAACTGCGAGGAGGGAATACTTGGATATGATTTTTGCAACTTCCTCCTGATCCTGGTCTACGTGAACCGACACGATATTCGTGTGCATAATTTCATGAATTTTTTTGTCCCTAGGAGCAGTAATAAGTTCTCTTAAAGACAATACACCTTCCAGATGCTTGTTTTTATCTACTACGTAAATGTAGTAAATTGTCTCGGCTTTATGGCCGAACTGTCGCACATCTGAGATGGCCTCATTTACGGTGGCATCCGAGAATATATATACATAATCTGTGGTCATGAGGCCGCCTGCCGTGTCTTCTGCCATCCTAAGGAGCGATTTGAGCTCCTCGTAATCTTCTTCGGGAAGCTTTCTCAAAAGGCTTTCGGCTTGAGCCGAGGGCATTTGCTGAAAAAGGTCTATAATTTCATCTACTGACATGTTTTCTAAGATCTTTATGGTTTCCGCTTCAGTCAGCTCATCAATAATGGAAATCCGATCATGGGGCTCAATTTCTTCCAACACCTCGGCTGCCTTAGAGCTTGTCATCATTTGAAAAAATAGCTTTTTATTGCCGTTCTTTATTTCACTGAGTATCTGGGCAATGTCTGCCGGGTGAAGGTTTGCAAGTATCTTGTGTGCTTCGTCGCTCTTATTGAGTACGAAATGCTTTATCAAAACTACATCTTTTTTTGGCAGCATAACTGTCCCTCCTTTTTAAGAGGTCCATCTACCCACCACAGCAGCAGCGGTAAGATAGACCTCATTGATATTAAGTTTTATAAAGCATCGACTAGGATCCGGGTCCATCGTACCGCCCCCTTTGCATGATAAAATTAATAAAAGCCCTTTTTAGACGAAAGGGCATAGTAATACTATTTCCCCTCGTCTCGGTTTTAGCACTGTACGACTTTGGAACCCTGTTCCAGCCACATTAGATTTGCCTTAATCCGGCGAAACCTGTTAACCCATTGGTGTCTCTCGACATTTCCGGGCAGTGGCCTGTATTCGCACAGGAGCCTCACCTAACGGGAAGTAAAAACTATTTTTCACTTACTTTTATTTTAATACTTTAATGTAATATATGTCAAGCTAGGTCTAAAAAATGAGGAGGTTATTTTAACCTCCCCATGGGCTCATTGAAGTTGTTGCCCGCCCTGCTGCATTTGTTGCTGCTGGCCAGTTTGTTGAGTTTGCTGATTTAACTGTTGTAACTGCTTTGTAGACTGATCAAGCAACTGATTCATTTGATAAAAAACCTGGTTGGCCTGAATGCTCTGCTGAGCTTGGGTTAATGCATTTATGGCCTGCTGTATCGCTTGATTTACCTTGCCGTCAGTCTGCTGTTGCTGGGTTTGGGCCTGGCTTTTCAACTGGTTTAAAAGTTGCTGAAAGTCCTGCGGAGATTGACCGAATTGATTTGCCATTTGTTGGTTCGCACCCCCCTGGGTCTGTTGGTTTGCCCCTTTCAGCTTGCTATTTATTTCTTCAGAAACCTCAGAATCAGCTTTCTTTTCCAACAAATAATCGCTAAACTCCTTTTTATGGGCCAAACAAACACCTCCTAAAGGAATTTTAACTTCCCCTATTAGCATGCCCTGTGCCAGAGCTTTTACTATATGAATTTTTTCCATTACTGAAGTATGTTATCAATTGATTGATTAATTTCACCGTAAACTCTCTGCTGCTGTATGCCCCTACGAGCCTCTTCCAGGGCATCTATAGCCTGCTTAATGCTGAGCTGAAGCTGAGCGTAGGCATTGCCTTGAGATGCAGCATTTGTCTTGTCACTTGTCTGAAGGGCCATTTGCAGCTGATTTTCCACATTTTTGAAATCCGCCATTATCTGTTGAGAAGATGCAATAAAACTACTCAATCCATCGTCTATATTCTGGCTCAGCTGGCTAAAGCTGTCGCTGATTTTCTGCACCTGGTTAGTCAAGTCGATTTGTTTTTGATTTATCTGTTCTATGACCAGTTGACTATTGGCTCCGGAAATCCATTTCGCCAATAAGTTCTGGCCCTTTTTGCTTTCAGTTTCTATTTCTTTAAAGGTTGTCTCTATGTCATTTTTTAATTGGAGCAAATCTTGTTGAAGATTTTTCAGTTGATTGTTCAAGTCACTGATACTCGCTTGATTCTGGGCAATAAAATTTCCCAACTTTATATTGTGATTAGCAAGATTTGCACGTATATTGCTATAAAGTTCCAAATTGACACCTCCCTTTCTTCCTTTAATTAGTTTTTCCTTTATGCCAGCTTTTCTTCATCCATATTTTTCTTTTTATACAAAACCGCAATTCCCAAATTATGTCAACATGCTTTAGTATACCAGCATGCTGAAATATTTTGCATTTAAAGAAGAAGTTACCAAACGACTGTTTGGTTATTTGCCGCAAAAAAAGAACAGCCTAAGCTGCTCCAAATAGTTCAATAAGTTAGGTGCCTGGCACTATACCTATCATTTGGTCTGTCCTGCAGGTATATTTTAAAGTATTTTTGTACGTCGGCGTTTTTAAAGGCTTTATGGCCCTCATCAACACACGAGGGACAAGCATCGGAAGGTATGGTTACGGCGAATATGGGCATTCCCCTGTCGCTGTTTGATTCTATAGTGTTTACGCCGGAACATTTTTTGCATACTTTGAATCTCTGTGTTTGATATTCCATAATACCGTCGGTGTCGTAATATACGCGACGCTGCCTTATTACGTAATCTTTTCCCTTGAGCATTTCCCGTGCGATTTGTTCTCTTTGCCTCCAGCGATCGTATATGTTTTCACAGAGCTTCTTTATGTATTCAGTGATTTTAGGAGACTGTCTTAATTTTTTCTCGTCGTAATCAGGTTCGCGGACCTGAGAGTAATCTAAGCCTGCCATGGCAAGGATTATTCCGAGATTCACATAGGGCAGTGCACCCTCAATGGAGTATCCTCCTTCTAATACAGCTATATCAGGACTCAACCTGTGATTTAACTCTGCATAGCCCCGAGCAGTGAAGTTCATATTGGTAAGGGGGTCCGTGTAGTGATTGTCTTGACCTGCAGAATTTATTAGCAAGTCAGCTTTATACTCATCTAAAATCGGCAGCACTAAATTGTCAAGGACATATAATATGCCTTCGTCTCCCGTCCCCGGCGGTAGGGGAATGTTTATATTATAACCCAAGGCACCGGGGCCGCCGAATTCATCCAAAAAGCCCGTTCCCGGATAAAGGGTCCTGCCGTCCTGGTGAAAGGAAATATATAGGGTATTCGGGTCATTCCAATAGATATCCTGGGTGCCGTCTCCGTGATGGCAGTCGGTATCGACAATGGCTGCCTGAAGGGGCCCGTATGTGGCCCTGAGGTTTTCCAGCATTATCGCTTCTACGTTTATTATGCAAAAACCTCGATCGCCGTATACTACCCTCTGGGCATGGTGGCCCGGCGGCCGGACAAGGGCAAAGGCCTTATCGACTTCTTTTCCCATTACCGCCTGGGCAGCTTTTATTGCCCCGCCTGCTGAGATTAAATGAGATTGTGTCACCCTTTCCTCAACATCAGGCACGCAAAAGTGAACCCTTTCCACATCTTTTTTTGAAGCAACGAGGGGATTATATGACTTTATATTCTCTATATCCAAGATGCCTTCTTCAAAAATCTGGTCCTGGGTGTACAGGAGCCTTTCCTCCCGCTCGGGATGGGAAGGACTGATGGCCCAATCAAAGGCTGGAAAGAATACCAAACCCAACCTGCGCTTAGCTGCCAACATCTTCATCACTCCACAGCTGATATATTAAGCCGGGCTTAGTTTGAGCCCTGATCCTTATGTTCTTACCACTGGTATAAAAACCCCTAACCATGTTAAAGCTGCTCTCCTCTACTATCTCGGCTTCTATTTCATCTTCTCTCGCTCCCAATAGTCTGGATTGTTCCCTTACAAGGGCCAAGGCTCGCTTTCTCGATTCCTCAAAGCTATATGCCGAACTTATTGTTTCATGTAAGCCCATTTCCGGCACCGACAGGGTCCTTTGGGCTGTATCAACGTACATGGTTATTTCGGAGGTGGTCCTGGCCAGGGCAGCTCCCACCGCGTTGGCCGCTTCAAATAATTCTGGATATCTGCAGGGAATGGAAAATTTCTTTGCGAGAATGGGAGAAAGCGCCTTGGCCGGGCCGCCAATAGCCTGGATGAATCTCGGTTTAATCTTTTTGCCGTAAAGGAGTTCTCTGACCGTATATACCGGTTGAGAATTTATATCACGGAGCAGCTCGTCCACTTTGCCTTTAATCATATCTGCCATCTCGTCTAAAACTTTTTCTGCCGCAGCTTCTGGAGAAAGCTCTAGTTGTTCGCCAATTTCTTTCATTGCTGAAAGAGCCTTTCTCTTATCGCCGATATTCATCAGCCCCAAGACGATCATGGCATCGGTAGGTGTCGGACACATACCGCCTAAGGCCTTAGGCCTGCCCAGTCTTTCCGGTCCGACCACCAGCCTTTCACCTTCTACAGTTACTTTACTGTCTCCGCCTACTCCTATCGAAACGCTGTAGAGGGCCCTGACCAGAGTTGGATATCCCGCGATTTTTATTCCCAGGGGTTCTAATAGCGGCACACCGTCGGCTAAAAAGGAAATATCAGTAGTAGTCCCACCAATGTCTAAAAACACTGCATCCTGGGAAGTCTTGAGGAAGGCCTGTCCACCCATTACACTGGCCGCCGGTCCCGATAGTATGGTGTATACCGGAAACTGCTGTCCTGCCTTCATGCTCATGGTGCCGCCGTCAGCTTTTAAGACATGGACGGGGGCCTTGATATTTTGCCTTTGCATGGCCTGGTGAATACTTTCACAAAACTTGTAAAAAATGTTATACACTGCAGAATTGTAGTATGCCGTAAAGACACGGCGCGGAAAGTTCAATTTGCCCGAAAGGCTATGACCTAAAGTGATGGGGAAGAACTCATTTTCTAACATTTCTTTGATCTTTAATTCGTGGGCATTGTTTCGCACGGAAAACTTTCCGACTACTGCTAGCGCCGAAATATTACGGTCCTTAAAAACTCTCGCCGTTTCCTCAATTTCGGCAATATCAATGGAGCTTACTTCCCTGCCCCTGTGGTCTATATATCCGGATATAAAAATATTTTCCCGGCCGCAACGCAGAAAATCCTTCTCAAGGCCGGGTCCACACTGTATTATCATTCCAACTGGATCTGTTTTGTTTTCAACAATAGCATTGGTAGAAATAGTGGTGCTTAAATTTATACGCTCTATCCGTGAAGGGTCTTGTCCAGAAAGTAAGGACTCTAAGGTATCCAAAATGGATTGAAGCATATTGCTACGATCGGTGGGCCTTTTGGTCGCCTCGATGATCTCACCTTGATGGATAAGGACAGCATCAACGTGAGTTCCCCCCATGTCCAGTCCAACGATCAATTCTCCCCCTCCTTTAATCGCCGAAGATTTTAATCTCCGATTCCAGTTCCACGTCAAATTTTTCCTTTACCTGCTTTTGTACGTGTAATATTAGATTCATCACATCCTCGAAAGAAGCATTTCCTGCGTTTACTATAAAGCCTGCATGTTTGTCAGAAACCATTGCGCCACCTATCCTGTATCCCTTCAAGCCGGCTTGTTCAATTAGGGCACCGGCGTAGTTGCCGGGGGGCCTTTTAAATGCGCTGCCGGCACTGGGAAGATTGAGAGGCTGTTTGTCCTTGCGGCGCTGTGAAAAATCTTCCATTTTTCTTTTTATATCATCATAATTTCCCGGCTTTAACTCCAACTCCACTTCCAGTAATATCTTATCACCCTTTTGAAGATTGCAGCTGCGGTAGCCGTACTCTAGCTGAGATTTGGCCAGTTCAAAAACATTGCCGTCCAGGTCCAATACTTTGACCTTTCTCACCACATCTGCCATCTCACCGTCATATGCCCCCGCATTCATCACTGCTGCTCCCCCGATTGTGCCCGGAATGCCGTGAGCAAATTCAAGACCGCTAAGACTGTTGTCCAAAGCGATTTTGGCAGCCATCGATAGGGGCATTCCTGCTTTGCATTTCATAATATTATTATGTACCAGAGCATCGTTAAAGTTCTGGGCTAATTTTATTACCACACCCCTGATGCCTTCATCTCTCACCAGGAGATTTGTCCCGTTGCCCATTACGAAAAAGGGAATTTCATGCTTTTTGCAAAGCTTTACTATATTTTTAACCTGTTCTGAGTTTCTCGGCAAAACCATAACATCGGCCGGTCCACCAATGCGAAAGGACGTGTGTTCCCTCATGGGTTCGTTTAATTTAATCTCATCTTCTGACAATATTTCTCTCATGATTTTGTATATTTCCTTTAATTCCATGGTATCTTCCCTTCTTCTGTTAGCAAAATACCTTTTGTATTCCACATATTATTTCTATAAAAAAGTTGTAAGTCCTGCATTCATATATATAATTATTCTTCACCGTATAATAATGTAATACTTTCCAGCAATTTTGAGGGACTTGTATCATCGGAAATCCTGTAAAGGCTTATTTCTCCATTGCTTTCAACTGTTATAACTCCCTTAGGGGATATGCAGCCGTAACAAAACAGAGCAAATTCACCGCAAGCTGCTATAGTAACACCTACGATAGGAATGAAGCTGATACCTTTAACGGTTGTAATTTTCCCCGGCATTATTTTATCATAAAAAGCGCAATTTTTAAAACTCATGTTAGTACACTCCGCCAAGTCGACTTCTGAAGAACCGTGCTGTTGTTATTTTTTGCCTTCTGCATTTCTTTATACACGCTGTGATCATCCATAGCAAATATGTTCCCGGCTAAAACTGCATTGTGCCTGTTAGCCATTTTATGGAACCCTGAAAGCTGATTCTTATACGCCATTGTCCATTTTGAGAAATCGCCGCATTAGCTTGCGCAGCCAGCGGAGTAAAAAATGTACACAAAAATAGGATACTCGGTCTGGGGTGCATTTACATCTCCTCCAGACCTTATATCCTATTTATATTAAAATTTTTTATGCTTTATTCAAGATTTTAGCAGTCTACCGTATCAATATATTTTTGGTATTCTTCCTGTATAAGCCTTGTCATGGTACCCGGGACACCGTCACCTATAAGCTTGCCGTCCACCTTGACCACCGGCATAATCTCCGTTGTAGTCCCTGTAAGAAAGACTTCATCGGCGCTAAACAGGTCATCCAGAGTAAATACCTCTTCGACATACTCTATTTGCTTCCGCTCTGCCATTTCCAAGACAACACCCCGAGTAATGCCGTTTAGTATCCTGTTATCCGCTGGGTGAGTCATTAGTTTGTTGTCCTTTACGATAAACACATTGCTGCTGGAGCCTTCCCTTACCGCACCACCTTTGTGAAAGATGGCTTCAAAGGAACCTGCTCTTTTAGCTTTTTCCTTGGCGATGCAATTTGCCAAAAGCTGAACGGTTTTAATATTGCAGCGCCCCCAACGCTCATCTGGTACGGTAATACATTCAATACCATTTTCATAAAACTCAGGAGGATTTCCCTTACATTCTCTGGCAATGACAAGCCACGTGCACTTTACATTGTCGGGAAATGCATGTTGCCTTACGGCTGCGCCTCGTGTTACCTGAATATATACCGAGGCATCGTCATATCCGCTCTCTTTTGCAGCTTTTCTACAGATGTTCGCTAAATTGTTCAGGCCAAAATCAAGATTTAAGTAGATTTCTTTCGCGCCCTGTTCCAATCGTGCCAAATGCCTGTCCAGATGGAAAAATCGTCCCTTGTAAACATGAACCACTTCATATAAGCCGTCACCAAATAGAAAACCCCTGTCCTCGATGCTAATTCTGGCATCTTCATAATCCACCTTTTGGCCGTTTAAGTATACTACTGTTGGCATAAAATTCCCCCCAATTTAGTTTATATTTTAGCAAAAGCTTTATTTCCGGGAACTACATCTCTGCCCTTAGATATTAAAAAGTTTACCACTTTGTCCATAGAAGTGTTCAATACATTCTCCTCAGATATCCCCGCTTTTTCGATTACTTCATGGGCCTTCTCAAAATTACCTACATCATAGCAAAAATGAGCATCACTCCCTAAGCACACTTTCGCACCGATGGCCGCTGCCTTTTTGGCAATCCGTATGCAGTTTTCTTCGCTTCCCATACGGCTGACTGTAAAGGAACTGTTGTTTATTTCAATGTGGACATTGTACTCCTTTGAAGCCTCCACAAACCTATCAATATCCAAAGGAAAGGCGGGATTGCCCGGATGTACTATTACATCAACATAGGGATTTTTCATGGCCGCTATAACCGCTTTAGTATTGTCCTCAACCGTTTTTCCCACAAAGCATTCTTTGTGCAAGCCTGCCAATACTATGTCAAGCTTTTTTAAATAGCGCTCGGGCAAATCCAGGGTTCCTTCAACATCCAGGATATTTGCTTCTATCCCCCTTAGTATATAGACACCCTCAATTTGCCTTGGAATAACGTGCATGTTGGCAAAATAAAAGTGGGTTATCGGCTCGCCTAAAGCGGGGCCATGGTCAGTTATGGCAATCATCTTTAAGTCTTTTTTGGAAGCCACTTCGGCGTTTTCCTTAATAGTGCTGTAGGCGTGCCCGCTGGCTATGGTGTGGCAGTGGAGGTCCACTTCGCACTTCAATTTTAACCACCCCGTTAAATTATGATTTCATCCGCACTTTTAATTCGTCTATAAAATCTATTTCTACAGGGTCTTTCTCATTGAGAATCGCCAAGTATGCAGTTACATAATCGCCTAACATTATATGATAAAGCATTTGTTCCAAGTGCGTTTCACCCCTAGGCCACAAATTAGTTATGCCGCTTACACTGTCTTTTATAATGTCCGATGTAATGTCAATCCGTTTTTTCATGCGATCATTTTCAAAATCAGACCTTAGCACTATAAGCTCCAGGACTTTTAAAAGCTCCTTATCACCTTCAAAGCCCATTATTTCGTTGTGATCCAATTCGGGAAAGGCATTATAAAAGGCGGGATGTTTAGAGTTTTCATTAAACTGACCCTTCCATCTGACCGCAATGACATCTGTTAAGTTCGAAGAACCGTAAATTACGGGAATCTTGCCGTGAATTTTCCTTGCAAGCTGTTTTGCCGGGTTCTCCTTTTCAGGCAAGTCCTCCTTCAATTGCTCCCGTGTTTCATAAAGCAAGTCAATGGCCCTCTCGACATCTTGTCTTCCAAAGCCTATCCCCAATTCCTTAAGCAATACAAATATGGGGAAAAAGGAATAGCCTAGGGCTGCCCGCGGCGGTAAGCCACCCGGGATTGTGATGTAAGGAATTTCATCCGCCATCGCCCTATTCTTGAGCTCGCCCCCTGTTGTGATAGCTATTATCTTAGCCCTTTTGCTCTTTGCATGCTCATAAGCCGCCAAGGTTTCCTCAGTATTGCCTGAATAGCTAGATGCTATGACAAGGGTCCTTTCATCGACAAAAGCAGGTAAGCTGTAGTCCCTGTTTACGACAATTGGGATTTGGGCGCTATTGGCTGTAATCATGCGAATCAGATCGCCGCCTATGGCGGAACCTCCAAGCCCTGCTATTATCACATTCATTATGTTGGTGAATCGAAGCCCTCGGGTGGATTGCCTAGCGATTTCGATTGCTTCCTTGCAGTGGTCAGGGAAATTATAAATGAGTCCCAGCATATTTCCCTTATCTATTTTCTTAATGGTATCTAGCCTGTCCAGCATCACAATACCTCCTGGAAATTATTTATTATCATTTATTTTGTCAAAAAGCCTTTTGCTAAATTCCAAGGCCGAGTTGTGACCCATTGTCTTTAAACGAAAGTCCATAGCGGCAACCTCTAAGATAGCTGCCAGGTTTCTACCCGGCCTTATAGGTATGGTCTTTTTCGGTATAGTTGAATCTAGTATTTGTATTTTATCTTCATCCAAGCCCAATCTATC
>ERZ773359.1303-NODE-1303-length-34972-cov-52.175216_pt1 | contig 34972 bp, 31 predicted proteins | sample MGYA00374955_ERZ773359 | MGnify/ENA primary metagenome ERZ773359 (study PRJEB29098, sample SAMN04486028) | biogas fermenter metagenome | study: EMG produced TPA metagenomics assembly of the Biogas fermentation microbial communities from Germany - Plant 4 DNA1...
TATTTTTTTCATCAAAAAGGAGCTTCACACTAATTATTTAGTGCGACAGCCCCTTATTAATTACACTAAATTCAAGTTTAGCGTAATTAAAACTGTTAAATTATTATGCTTAGTTAAAATCATATTTTTATTAGAGCTTTTTGTAAATTTGAAATTATATATTATATTATTTTATTACTTGAGTAAAATATCTTCTGATTTAATTATTTACTTATCGTTAATATTTATTTCATCTACAATACCCTTAGTCGTATTTGCTTGTAAAATCACACTTTTACAACTTTTAATCTTATTTATTATTATTGCTGTAAAACCTATTAAAGATATAACAACTACTATAATCAAACTAACAATGATAACATATTTTTCTTCATATGCTTCCCTACTTCAAGCATTTTACTATTTAGTTTTATACATTTTTAATACATACTTATACTATTTCGCTTTATTATCCTAATTATTTCAATATTCTGTTTTATATACTATAAGAATATATTGCAAATTAATTACCTATATAAAACTATGTTGACAATTAATGTAACTTTGTTATAATATTCCTGGATTGTACAATTTATGAAAATTTTTTCGAAAAATTTTATTTGGAGAATGATATATATATATTTCTATTTTTATTGCAATTACATTATTAATTTTAGGATATAGTATATCTTCAAATTTATACAGTTATCAAAATAAATTTATTCCTCAAAGAGAAACTTTGTCCTTTTTTGAAATTTTTATAAAAAATTTTTCATCTTGTATGTTGATATTAATCCTATCATCATTTGGTCCAATATCATTATTAATTGTATCAAACTTATTTTTTCCTTAGGAGTAGGTATACATATGACTGAAATATCATACTCAACAACACTTATTAAAACTTTAATCGGTTTATTAGCACATTCACTTGGAGAAATAACTATACTGATTCTTTTGCTGCTTATATCTATTCACATAACTGTAGGTTGGGTAAAATATCTATCTGGAAAAAACATTAATATCATGAGGAAATTATATAAATATTATTTTTGGGAAAGAATTATCCATATTATTATTTTTATTACAATTATTTTATTATTTTCTTCTGTTATAGAAGTTTACTGGTCCGCTCCATATTTCGATAAATTATATGTGAAATAGTGATTATACTAAATTGATTTTAGCGATCAATTATATGAAATCAATTGAGATCTGAAATTTTTTCATAATTATTTAATCACTAAAAAAGAATCTGATGAATGGAGCAAACAGAAATTGTTTTCTAAATATTAAATAAAAAAGGATAGTTTATATTTATGGAACAAACGTAGTATTGTTTTTTAAAAGATGAAATATTATAGCAAATAAAATGTAAGAGATTCCTATAATACTTATCTCAGTAATAACTTATCTTATTTGAAGATTTAAAGCATTAATTTCAGACAAAATATCCCAATTGCAGTTGATAAAGCTAATCTACAGCATATTAGGATAATCATATTAAAAAATATTATGAAAGGAAAAATACAATGAATTTTTATTATATATTCATTGTATAAGGTTAAAAAATGAATCTTGAAAATCAAATTACAACAGAATCTAAATTTAAAGATTATGTAACTATTAAGTCTATACTATGTATTTTTATTTCAACTCTTATTACATGTTCAATAGGTTCCTTTTTTACTAACTATTTGTTAAAAGATGTAAATAACGACCAATCCTTAATAAGTAACATATTGATTATATTTACATTGATACAATCAATTATCCAAATGATACTGTTTATTATAACAATGTTATTGTTTTATTATCTTTTAAAACTTATTTTAAATGGAATTGATTTTGGCTACAAAATTACTCCTAAAAAATTTATAAATATCTCTGGATACTTTTTTTTAAGTAAAGGAATAAGCTTTTTTTTAGGTACATTAATTATATCTTATATATATAATTATACAACTTTACCTTTTGAAACTATGATTGATAATTGGATGTATAATTCAAATATAATTAATATTATTTCTAATTTTATATTTTTAACTTCTCTGGCTATATATTATATAAATAAAATATTTAATAATGAAAGTAAACTTAAAATTTTTTTGTCATTTTTAACTCCATATGCAATAATAGCTATAATACCACTTTTTATAAAACTAATATAACTGGGGGATAAAAATATGTTTATTATAGAAACAAATAATTTGAATAAAACTTATAAAAATGGAACTAATGCTCTAAATAATATAAATATACATGTGAAAAAAGGTTCAATTACTGGATTAATAGGAGAAAATGGTGCTGGTAAATCTACATTAATGAATATACTAGTTTCATTAATAAATAAAACTTCTGGAGATATAACTATATTTAATCTAGATCTAAATAACAAAAATATCTTATCTATAAAGAAAGATATTGGATTTGTAAGTAATCAAATACTTGCCTATGAACATTTATCCGTAGTAGAGTATTGGAACTTTATAGGAACTGTTTATAAATTAGATAAAAATGATATAAAAAATAGGATAAATGATTTATTAGATGTGATGGATTTATCTAAATCACCTAATAAACTTATAAGAGAGTTCTCTAAAGGAATGAAGCAAAAAGCCCTTATAGGAGGAGCTTTAATACATAACCCTAAACTATTGATATTAGATGAGCCATTAGATGGAATAGATCCTACTTCTAAAATAGTTATTAAAAATATTTTAAAGCAGTTTAATAAAAATGGAGTATCTATATTCTTAAGCGCTCATGACTTATCTCTAATAAATGATTTATGTACAGATCTTATAATAATAGATAACGGAATAGTTAAGTTTCAAGATAATATAGAAAAATTATATAACAAATATAAAGAATTATCATTAGAAGAAATATTTATAAAAATAACTAACAAAACTAATAAGATTAATAAAAATTTGTCATGGGGTGAAACTAATGGTTAATTTAATATTTAATTTAATGCTCAATGATATAAAGATATATTTTAGACAAGATAAAAAAACTCACATTAACTTTATAATAACAGTATTAATTTTTACCCTCATGTTTATTAATATCGGACCTAATTTAAAAAAATATTCTGAGAATGTTTTTTTACTCTTATTTAGTGCAATATTGTTTCAAGGTGCATATTCTATAAACACTTTATCTGTATCTCAACATGCACTAAATAATACTAAATTTTTATTCACATTACCAATTAATTCAAAATCATTTATATTATCAAAAAATTTATTAACTTTTATTATATTGATTACAGAGTTTTTTATAATTGAACTAATATTTATATTAAGCGATCTTTTACCCATAACACATATAACTAAATGTTTGTATTTTATTACAGCATTAATATTAGATATATCAATATCTAATATATTGTTTAAGATAGATCATAAAAGAGATAACTTTAATGTAGGATCAAATGTTAACCTAATAAAAGAAGGTTTTAAACTTCTTTTTGTATTATCAGTATTTACAGCATTGATATTATTTGTAATACTAAATTCTTATAGAAATTTTATTTCTAAATTTGTTATATCTATTATTTTTTATATTTTCTCTTTTAAAATTCTTGAAAAAAAGATTATAAATCAAGCAAATTTTCTTGAAGAGATTGATTCACAATGATAAATACTATATTATGTTTGATTAATTTTTATAAGAATAAAAATTGTATAAATTCAAAAATTTTTTTTCCCCCAATATTGAATATAATTTTAGGTATAATATTAAATATTGTTACATTATCTTCATTTAATATATTAAATTTGGAAATTAATAAAAATAATACAATATTAAGTGGATATTTCATAATTATATCAATATTTTACATTTTATCCACAGTATCAGAAAAAATTTCAAATTTAAAATGTATCAGAGATTTATTTGTTCTACCTATTTCCTATAAGGAACTATTTTTTAGTATATTTGGTTATCACTTTTTATCATATACTAATATTATATATATGCATTTATATTTTATCCCTATATATTTTGTCTATAAATCATTTTTAAATTTTATTGTTTTATTGTTAATAAGTTTATTAATTGGAATTCTTGTGGAATTGATTGCTTTAATTCTATGTGAATTATTGATAAGCATGTTATATAGTAATATATTTATTTTTATATGTATATTGATTATTTCACCAATAGTATATGTTGTTTACTTTTTCTATAATAACATTATTGAAGTTTTTGCAAATATGTATATTTCTATACCTCACATATTATTACCTATATTACTTATATTACTTATATTACTATATGAAATTTCAAAATATTTATTTTCCATTTATGAATTTATATTAAAAAAATATGCTAATTAGGAGAATTTTATGAGTAAAACAATTAATAAAAAATCAAGACGAATAGAGTCTTCTATAATTCTTTACTTTTTTTTAATACTTACATTATTAACGATATTGGGATATGTTTCATCTACTAGAAATACTGGACAAATTCCCTCTATTTTTACTTTAACTATGTATTTATTAAAATTAATAGGTTTAATACTTTTAATTCGATGGAATAAAATAGGTTTATATATTTTTTATATACCATATATATTATTAATAATATATAATTTTAATCTTTCAATATTAATTAACACTATCATTGGAATAGGAATTAATATCTTGTTATTTTACATAGCATTAAAAAAGCAATGGAATTTATATAAATAAAGGGCTGTCGCATTACTTAGTACGACAGCCCCTTTAACTATATTATTTAAGTAATTGAACTATTTCTTCAAGCTTTTTACCACCAAAGTAAACTTTCTCATCATTTATTATTAATGCTGGAACACTCATTATTTTATGTTTATCCTTTATATCCTTAAAGTTTGATAAATCTAACATTTCTGTTTCAATGTTAGGGTTTTCTATAGCTATTCTTTGAGCTGCCATTACTACATCAGGGCAAACATGGCATGAAAGAGATACCCCAACTTTAATGTTAATTTTCTTATCAATTGACCTAATTTCATTTAGTAACTTTTCATCTATTGCTTGACCAGGACCAGCTAAATTATAAATTGCAATTATAAATGAATTTAATTCATGTCCCCCAGGAACTCCATGGAATTTCACTCCACTATAATTATTATCTTTATCTAGTAATGCTGCTACTGGATATTTATCTGCATTGATCTTAGCTTCCATTTCAGGATTTTCTCCCTTTTTATAAATTATTGCAGAAACTTTATCACTTAAGTCTGATATATCTAGAACTAGATCTCTTAATTCAATTGATTTTTTATTACTTTCATCCACTATTGAAACTAGGGAAATATTATTTTCTATCTTAGATAAAATAGCTTTTAATTGATTTCTTAATGCATCATTTAATAAATTGCTTTTTCCTGCTAAAGCTTTATTATCTATATTAACTTCTTCCTTCTTACTTTCTACTAGATTTTCCTCTGCCTCTTCTTCAACTATTCCAAGTCTTTCTTTTTCGGCAGTAATATATCTTTCAGCATCTGTTGCTGCAATGGCACCATCTGCCACTGCTGTTACTACTTGTCTTAATAACTTAGGTCTTAAATCACCGGCAGCATACACACCTTTAATATTAGTTTGCATATTTTCATTAGTTATAATATATCCGTATTGATCCATTTCTACTTTGCCTTTAAATATCTTTGTTTGTGGTCCATAGCCAACAAATACAAATATACCAAAAGTTCCATCTTCTTTAGGAGGGAAATATTCTGAAGTTTCTTTAGTAACATTATTAATTAATTTCACAGATCTTAAAAGATCATCTCCAACTGCTTCTACAACTTCAGTATTAAATCTTATTTCTATCTTTTTATTAGCTTTTACCTTATCACCTATAGATTTTGCACAAGTAAAGTCTGGTTCTCTCGCAATTATAATAACTTTTTTAGCAAATCTAGTTAAAAACATAGCTTCTTCTGCTGCAGCAAAACCCGCTCCTATTACAAGAACTTCTAAATCCTTAAAAAATTCTCCGTCACAAGTTGCACAATAAGCAACCCCTCTACCACCATATTCAATTTCCCCTGGAAAACCTAATTTTCTTGGTGAAGCACCAGTAGCTATAATTACAGCTCTGCTTTGAATCTCTCCCTTATTTGTTTTAATTACCTTTACATCAACAGTAAAATCAACGTCAATTACATCAGCTGTTTGAAACTTTACTCCAAAATTTTCAGCTTGAGTTCTCATAGCTGCTGTTAAATTAGGTCCAGTAGATTTTATAATACCAGGATAGTTTACAATTTCAGCTGTACTATTTATTTGACCACCAGTATGTTCCTTTTCAATTATTAAAGTTTTAAGCTTGGCTCTGCCTGCATATATACCTGCCGATAATCCTGCAGGTCCTCCACCTATTATAACCAAATCATATATCTTATTCATAAATTTCTCCTTTACTCCTAACAATATTATTAACTAATAATTATTATCCATTGCTATTTTTAAAAAAATAGCGAGTTTCCTCGCTATCTTTTGATTTATGTTTTTATATTATAACTTACCAACTAGGTCTAAACTTGGTACTAGAGTTTCTTCACCTGGTGTCCAGTTAGCTGGGCAAACTTGATCACCATGTTCTGCTACAAATTGAGCTGCTTGAACTTTTCTTAATAATTCTTCAGCATTTCTTCCGATGCCGTTTTGATGAACTTCGTAAGCTTGGATTTCTCCTTCTGGGTTAACTATGAATGTTCCTCTTAAAGCTAATCCTTCTTCTTCTATAAGAACATCAAACATTCTTGCTAATCTTCCAGTTGGATCTCCTAACATTGGATATTTAATTTTTGCAATTGTTTCACTTGCATCAGCCCATGCTTTATGAACAAAATGAGTATCTTCTGAAACTGAATATATTTCAGCACCAATCTTTTGGAATTCTTCATAGTGATCAGCTAAATCTCCTAATTCTGTTGGGCAAACAAATGTAAAATCAGCTGGATAGAAGAAGAATATTGACCATTTACCTAAAACATCTTCCTTTGTTACTTCCTTAAAGCTACCATTGTGATAAGCTTGAACTTTAAAATCTTCGATTTTCTTTCCTATTAATGACATAAAATTTCCTCCTTAATTATTAACAATTATTACTATGTATTAATAATAATTATTATTTAATAAAAAGTCAATATCTTTTCTAAAAATAATTGATAAAAATTATCAATTATTTTTACAACAATTGCTAATATTAAGTTATTTTTCTATAAAAAAAGAAGCTGCTAAGCTAACTCCCTTTTCTTATAAACTTATTCTTAATATCTTTTAATTGTTTCTTTGCTTTGGCTAACTATTTCTGTTTTACTAATTCGACATTCTAATAAAAAACTAGACTTTAATGTTTTTTAAGAAAAATATCATGTAGGAAAAACAAATTGGACAATTACTGCTATTCTAGTAATAACTTTTTGTATTATAAAGTTTTTTATTTTCAATGGATTTAAAGTCCTAATGGAATTTCAGCAATTTGGATGGCTGAAATTTATTTTTCAACATATTTATTATCTTTTTGATGTTTATATTGTAAAAAAGCTTGAAATCCCAAAACCTCAAGCTTTTCTACTATAACTGAAATCTGAAACTTGAAAACTGAAAACTGTATTCCGCTCCACACTGAGTTTTAGATTTTGTTTCTATCGCTTTTCTTCTTAAGCAACATATCCGTATTTAAGGTATTTTTCTCAACCTTTGATTTTTTCTCTGTCTTTTTATTCTTAGCAGGCTTCTTCTCTTCCTTTACCTTTTTACTATATTTTTCTTTAACCTCTTCTGTTACAAGAACCTTATCTTTAAGATTGCTTTCATATATTTTTTCTGATTTTTCTTTTTTCACTTTTATATTTTCTTTTCTTTTATTATCCTTATTTATTGTTTTTTTACCTTTAAGCTTTTTAAATAATACTCCAATGTCTAAGTTTAATCTTCTATAGGCTATATCTAACATAAATAGGAATATAGCTATTAATAATAAAGGAGTTGTTAGATTTATATCTTTATAATGTTTTTCTAACTTTCCTGTAAAAACTTCTTCTGGTGAATTTATAAAGGATCCATTTGTATCTTCTACTACTGCATCTAATTTATTTGCATTTAAATTAAACTTGTATTCATCAGAATACTGCATTGCAAATCCACCCTTATAGTTGCTTTTTACTTCTCCATTAAGTTCTTCTCTTATATTAAAGTTATAAAAACCTATTGTTTCTAAAGGTATTTCTGCAGAATATTTTCCCGGCTCAACTTGAGTTAATTCAAATTCTCCTTCCTCTCCATTCTCTCCATTATATATTCCTATAACTCTTCCATCTTTATCTACATTATCATTATAAAATTCTACAACAGCCTTATTGCCTTCTTGATATATATTTAAAGTACCTTCACCCTCATATTTAGGTATTGTATAATAAACCATGTTTTTTATAAGCTGTGGACCATATTCCCAGGTTAAATAATTTCTACTCCACTGTCCATTTATATCAGAAGTAAAACTTACTGTTCTTCCAATACCATATTCCATAGCAGCTAGAACGGGTTCATCATGGTTAGAGCTTAAAATTTCAACAGCATTTTCTTTAATGGAAGTGCCTATATATCCAAGTAAACTTGGTATTCCCTCTGAAGTTTTAACTCCTGATAGAATCTCATGAGCACTTAATATTTTGGGAGTAAATTCTTCGTTTATTATATAAGTTCCAGCTGATAATAAAACTTCCTTTGCAAATATTCTTGGAATATCAGTATATATATCTGTATAATAGCTTCTTCCCTTTCCTATAGAAGCTAAATTATTTAAAAGCTCTGCATTTGCACCTTCTCCAACTGCCACTGTTGATAAGGTAATGTTATCACTATTAAACTTATTTAGTAAATCATAATAATTATCTAAGTTATATCCATCTTGACCGTCTGTTAATAATATTGTATGTTTTATTTTAGCTGAGCTTTGACTCTGAATATTATAGCCCTCTTCTAAAGCTGGATATATTGAAGTTCCTCCCCTTATCTGAATACCCGAAATTAGTCCTTCAACTTCCTCCTTATTTGTAAGCTTTTGAAGGGGAACCACTATATCATAAGTATCATCAAAGGCAATTACTGAAATCTCATCTATTTCCCTTAAATTTTCTAAAGCTTTAATTGCAGCCTCTTTTGCTAAAGTAAGTTTACTTACTCCTCCACCTTCAGCAGACATACTTCCTGATTTGTCTATAATTAAGTTTATACTTATTGAAGGAACTTCATTTTTTCCCCTTTTATCCATATAAACTGGAAGAACTTTTTCTAAATTAGTATCTTTATATCCTCCAAGGGCATAGGCATCTTCTCCTCCAAAGCTAACAACTCCTCCACCATAATCCTTAACATAAGTTTCTAAATTATCTACAAATCCTTTTGCTAAATCATCTATATGAACATTGTTTAAAATTACAGTTTTATATTCTAAAAATTCGTTTAAAGTTGATGGAGCAGAAGCAGGTCCTATTTTCTTTACATTAGCTCCAGACCTTGTAAGTATCTCTTCTATGGCTTGAGAATCTCCATTTATTCCATTAATTAATAAAATATAAGGTTTATCAGTTACATTAGTAAAAGTTATTCCTTCGTTATTTACTTTTATTTGATCATCAGCTGCTTCTATTAATACTCTATAACTTTTGAAGCCTCCAGAATGTTGCTGATCCTTAAAAACAAAGGAATTTGTCCCCTTTTGTATTTTTACATTTTGTTCGCCAACTTTATTTCTTCCAGAAAATAAGGTTAATTTTGCATCTGTTACATAATTTGATTTTATATCTATAGAAACAGAAAATTCCTCTCCTACTGATATATTATCCGGAACAGATATATTATCTACGTAAACTTCATTTCCCTTCTTTTCAGAAATTTTATAAACCTTAAGATCTATATTTTCTTGATTTATAATTGGAATAGATTTTAAAATATCACCTTTATTTTCTTCTCCATCTGTTAATAAGACTATCCTTTTGGCACTACTCTTTTCAAAAATAGCTAAAGCACTTTCTATTGCATTTTCTATATTTGTAGCTGTAACTATTGGTCTTTCCCCAAGGGTCTCATAAATCTTTTTTCTGTTTAAGCCCTTATCTAATTTTGAATTATCTCCAAATAATATAACAGCTGATTTATTACCCTTTGGTATATTTTCTATTGCCTGGGAAATAAAATCTTTTCCTGCCTCTTCAAAGCCCTCTACACTTTCAGAAAGATCAAGTAAAAATACCGTTGATATATTTCTCCCTTTTATGCTTAAAGTTATTTCTCCAAAAGCTAAAATTAACAATATAAAAATTACAATTCTACTAATAAGAACTTTAAATTCATTTTTTGAAAAGGGTCTATATTTTTTATAATTATAGTAAATAAAGGCAAAAATAATTGGTATTAATATTAAAAAGTACAAATTTCCTATTTCTATCTTCATTTTATTGCCTCCTAATTACCTTTCTTATACATAGACCACTCTAAAGCTACTATACCAATTGCCATTAAAATAAATATTGGACTTAAATTAAATCCTTTTTTAAGCTCAATTTCTTTAATCTTATTATTCATTTCACCAATACTTCCTTTACTGGTATCACTTTCGCTTTCAGATGGATAATTTATTGAAAATAGTTCTTTTTCTTTTTCACTTTCTATTTTATAAACACCAAGCTGCATTTTACCCTTTATTTCTTCTCCAGATTTTATTTCAAAAGTTTCCTTATTAGGAGTTATTACAGTCATTTCACTATTTAAATTGTTATTATTAACTATAATTTTTTCTCCATATTTATAATTACTCTTACCAGTCATTCCATTGGAAATTAAATTTTCTCCAAGTTCATAAATCAATATTGGAAATTCTTTTTTTAATACAAAATCACTATTATGAAGATCAAAGGATAAGGCTGCAATATTTCTATTATTTATAGTTCCTTTAAATCCAATTGATACTTCATCTACATTAATAAAACTTCTTCCATAGTAAGGCACATCAATTTCATTGTACTTTGCTAAAGTAAAGGTTACGGCCTCTAAATAATTAGATACTTCTCCCCTTACAGCTTTTGCTTCACTCCCTTGTCCCCCTTCTAATACTTTAAAATATTCATTAGAACTTGGATTAATAAACAATATACTTCCGCTGGAAGGCATTGTAGTAGGAGTTACATTATCAAATACATATAAATCATAATTATCACTGCTGCTTAAATTTGATAAACTGTTTGTTTTATAAACTTCAGAATTTCTAATATTGCTAAGAGCCCTTTCTAAAAATAAGTTTTGTTCTGTTACTAATAAAATTTTATTTAGTTTCTTATTTCCAAGAACATGATAATAAATATTATCTTCTTCTAATAAATCATGCCTTGAAAGCTCTCCCTTTAATACTTCATTATCTATTGCAGGAATATCAAAAGTTAAAGTTTTATTCTCCCCTACATTTAAGTTTAAAGTTTCAACTGCTATAAGCTTATCACCATCATATAAAGAAAAATCTCCTTCGTAAGCTTCACTTCCTCTATTAGTTACTGTTGCTATTACCTTTATTTTATCTTCTAAATATTTATGGGAAATATTATCGATAGATCCGTTTAAACCAGTATTACCTAAAGCTACTACTGTGCCATTTAAATCTCCCAAGGATATTTCCTTATCAGTAAATAAAATAACTTCATAATCTTCTTCTATGCTTTGACCAATTGCCTTTATAAAATTTATAGAATCGCTTATATCTCCTTGATAATAACTCTTTTCTATGCTTTCAATAGACTTTATTATTTTATCCTTGTTAATTTCCTCTTTTTGAAGAATTTTTGGACTGTTATCATAGCTTATTATAAAGGTATTAGTCTCTTCCTTTATAGAATTTATTAATTCCTTAGCTAATCTTTTTGCTTCTTCTAACCTTGTGCTATTACCGTATGTAATATTCATACTGGCAGTATTATCAATTACTAAAATAATATTCTTGTAACTCTTTCCTCCAAAGTTTAAAAAGGGCTTCATTAAAGAGAAAATCAAAGCTAAAATCGCTAATATTTGCAATAAGAGCATAATATTTTTTCTAAACTTTTCCCAAGGTGTATTAGCCCTTGTATTTTTATAAACTTCACTCCAAAGAAGAGTTGAAGAAAATACCTCTTCCCTATACTTCCTTTTTAAAATATAAAGCAGTATTAAAAGAGGAATTGTAATTAATAAAAATAAGGGCCAAAAAGCTGTAAATCCCATGAACTCCCTCCTAATACAATACTCTTTTCTTTGAAAGTTCACCTAATATAACTTCTTCAATTTCCATAGATGAATTTACACTAATAAACTTTCCATTATATTTTTTTACTAAATTTTCTATAGATTTTTTATATGAGTAAAGTGTTTTTTCGTATTCCTTAATTAAATTAGGAGTAAGACTTATTTTTATATTTTCATTTGTTTCAGAATCTATCAGGGTTATTTCACCATTTAGTTCCGGCTTTATTTCTTCAAGTGCTAAAACTTGTATTAAAATTATTTCCTGCTTTTTAAATGCTAGATATTTTAAAGCTTCTTCTAAGTCCTTTAATCCTAAATTATCGAGAAAATCGGATACTACAATAGACACTCCCTTATTTTTTATTGGTCTCTTTCTTATACTTTGAGTTAAGCTGGTTGTTCCATCAAAGCTTATATTTTCTAAATCTTTTATTATCCTTTGAAAGGCTCTGCTTCCTGAAACTTCTTTTAAGACTTGTATATTTCCACTATCTAAAAGATTAATATTTACCCTATCTAAATTATTTAAAGCCACGTAACTTAATGCTGCCACAATCTTTAGGGCCATATTTTTTTTATTTTCTTTCCCATAGTCCATAGATTTGCTTGTATCTAAGAAAAAATTAAATATTCCTTCCCTCTCCTCCATAAAAACTTTAATAAAGAATTTATCAAATCTTCCATAGGCATTCCAGTCTATTCTTCTAAAGTCATCTCCATGCATATATTCTCTGTAATCAGAAAATTCTACTGAAACTCCCTTTGCTTTTGATTTTCTACCACCTTGAGTTCCTGAGGACAATTTTAAATTAATACTTAAGTTAATTTTGTTTAATTTAGAAAAGAAATCTTCATTAAATATTCTTTCAGCCATGATTACACAACCTTTAACTCTTCTATGACTTTATCTATAATGTCATCTGTACTTAGATTTTCACTAATAGAATCAAAATTTAAAATAAGTCTATGTCTTAAAATAGGCTTTGCAAGAGTTTGTATATCTTCAAAAGCTACATTTAATCTTCCTTCCATAACAGCCCTTACCTTTGAAGCAGCAATTATTCCTTGTCCTGCTCTAGGACTTGCTCCTGCTTCCACATATTTTTTAACTATTTCTGGACTATCATCTAGCTCAGGATGAGTTGCTAAAATTAACTTTAATGCATATTCCTGTACTGAATCTGCTATTTTAACTTCCCTTATTATATTTCTTATTTTTAATATTTCTTCTCCTTCTAAAAGCTTTTCTATAATTGGTGTATTATTAGTTAAAGTTATATTCATAATTTCTTTAAGCTCTTCTAAATTTGGAAAATCTACATAAAGCTTGAATAGAAATCTATCTAACTGAGCTTCTGGAAGGGGATATGTCCCTTCCTGTTCAATCGGGTTTTGAGTTGCTAAAACCATAAAGGGTTTATCCATTTCGTAAGTTGTTTTGCCTACTGTTACTGTTTTTTCTCCCATAGCTTCAAGTAAGGCTGATTGAGTTTTAGGAGTTGCTCTATTTATTTCGTCAGCTAAAAGCAAGTTTGTAAAAACTGGCCCTCTTTCAAATTTAAATAGAGTATTATCTCCCTCTTTAACAATTATATTAGTACCTACTACATCAGCTGGCATTAAATCTGGAGTGAACTGTATTCTTGAGAACTTTAGATTTAAAACCTTAGCTATTGTTTTTACTAATTGAGTTTTACCCATACCAGGCATGCCTTCAAGCAAAACATTGCCATCAGAAAAAATAGCAATTATAACATTTCTGATAATTTCTTTTTGTCCGATTATACCTTTACTTATTTCTTTTTCACATAATCTTATTTTTTCTGAAACTTCTAATATATCTTTTTCATTTATCGTCATAATTCCACCTTCTAATTTAACCCTTCAAAATAATTTTTTATTATATCCTTTAAACTTTCTGGAAGATTACTATTATTCGTTCCTTCTAAAGCACTATTTGTATAATCTCCAATTACTTTTTCATAATCTACTTTACTTCCATCTAAATTAAAACCATTTTTACTTTCAACAGTTTGAGAATTACCATTTTGATTTTTATTTCCAGTTAAATTTTCATCATTTCCGCCCTTTCTTCCTGGTATAAAAACCTTTTCCCCTGTCTTATTATCTATATCATTTTCCTTTCCTTCAGAACTTCCCATATTCCAGCCTTGGCCTCCACCAGAACCTTGCCCTGGTTGTTGTCCATTACCATTACCGTTGCCATTTCCATCTCCTTGGCCTTCACCATCTCCATCTCCATTACCATTTCCCTCGCCTTGACTTTCGCCATTATTTCCTTCATCCCCTTGATTTCCACCCTGATTATTGCTGCCTTCATTCCCTTCATTATCATTACTGCTGCTTCCATCAGCATCTTTTTGAGTATTTTCTATAGCTTCTTTCAAATCATCTTCATCAAGTTCACCATTTAAAACTGATTTTGATGCTTCTTCAAGGGATTTTTTCAAATCTTCATCATCTACTGAGTTAGCTGCTTTGGCCAAGGATTTTGATAAAGCATTTAATTCGCTGCTGCTCATATCCTTTAATGAAGACTTTAAATTTGCAAGAGCCTTTTCTAATTTTTCCTTATCACCAGATAAAATAGCTTCCGATAAATCTTTCATTGCTTTGTTTTTGATAAGCTCATTTGTAAGCCTATTTATATCATTTCTTGCATTTTCTTGTTTTTCTTTATTGTATTCCTCTAATAAATTTTTCCTTGTATTTTTAATAGCTTCCTTACTTTTTTCATTGTCCTTATTTTTTTCAGCTTCTTTAAGCTTTAATTCCATTCTCTCTAAAACTTTATCTAATTCTTTTTTGTCTTTACTATCTTTAATTTCCTTTTTTGCATCTTCTAATATTTTTTTAAGCTCTTCTTTTTCTTCTTTACTTAGTTCTTTTATTTTTTCAATATTCTTTTTTTCTTCCTCAACCTTTTTAACAAAGTCCTCCTGAGTTTTATCAAATTTACGAATTATATCTGCTTCCTTAGCCGCTTCAGTCTTTATTGTTGTAGTTAATAAACATAGACATATAACTCCTAAAACTAATAAAAGCTGTTTTTTATCAATTTTAATTTTAAGCTTTTCTTTTAAATTAAAATTTTTAATATGCTTTAATGTATCTTCTTTTTGAGCTCTAGAAATATTATCATCTTCATTAATAAGCTCTAAAGAAGTTATAAGTCTTTCTTTTAAGCCCTTAGAATCTACGATTAAAGCAACCTTTTTATTATTTGGACTTAAATAAAATCCAACAATTAAAATTGCAATTAAACCAAATAATCCAATAAAAGAACTTACTTTATAAACCCCTGGAAAAATAATGAATAATGATAAAAGAAGTAGACTTAAAACTAAGGATAGCAGATATTTTATAGCTACTAATCCAAAGTTTAATATAAATTCTGCCTTTATCCTTCTAGATGCTTTTTTTATAAAGCTTAAAATTTCTTTATTCAAAGAATTCATTCCTTTACTCCTTTAATTTCTTACTTTTTCTTTTAACTCTTTCTTTTTTTAAAGGATTTAACTTTACTGAAGCAAGATATAAAAATATAGCTGAAAGTACTAATTGTATACCAATAGAAATATATTCTGTATATGATGAAATACCACTATATTGGAAAAAATAAAATATTGTCTCTCTTGCTCCTAATTGATTTGATAATAAACTAATAAAACCTGTAACAGGACTTAAATAGATAATTGGATTTACTTTAATATTGGGATTCATATAATTATTTCTCATTGAAAACATAAATAAAATATAAGCAATTATAAGAATTCCAATATAGATAAATAATACTAAAAAATATGTTATTGTAGTTGAAACCTTTGAGGTTTTTGCATAAGTAGAAATAAGCATTCCTATAGCTCCTACAAAGATTGTATTAACAATGAAAAATCCAGCAAGTTCCAATATATTTACTATGCTTACCCCACCAATCAATGAACATATTCCATAGAGGGGAATAGTACAGATAATTAACATCACTACTTTAAGTGAAGAAGAAAGTAACTTTCCTATTATTATTTGAAATGGAGTTAATTTTGTAGATAACAATATATCTAATGTTTGTTTTTCCCTTTCTGATGATATTGCACTTGATGTTAATGAGGGAACCATAAATATTAAGAATATAGCTTGAACTATAGACATTAAAACATATAAGGTTGTAGTTGACTGCATATACAACCCATTTACATATATTTCGCTGGTAAAGCTTTTATAATATAAAACTACTCCAATTGAAACTACAACTATATAGAAAAATAACATTAAAGTAAATCTTTTGTTTCTTACAGTAATTTTCGCCTCATTTCTAAGAACTGGATTGATTCTCATTATTTTTCCCCTCCTTCACTACTTTTTTCTGTTATTTGTATAAACACATCTTCTAAATTTCCAGCAGCCTTAGTAAAGCTTATTACAGGTATATCTTTAACTACTAAAGATTTCAATAAATTCTTAGCTTCAATATCTCCTCCTATAATACTTACATTTATTTTATTTTCATCTGCTGAGATATTCTTTACATTTGGAGCTTCTTTTATTATTTTTATTGCTCTATCAATTTCATCAATAACAGTTATAGTTACTGGTGCAGAACCTCTTGCTAGTAGACTAACCTCGTCAACTGTACCTTGGCAGACCATCTTGCCATTTTGAATTATTCCCACTTTTGAACATATTTCACCTAATTCAGATAATATATGAGAAGATATTATTATTGTTTTACCCATGGATTTTAAATTTTTTAATATTCCTTTCATTTCATATCTAGACTTTGGATCCATCCCAGAAGCCGGCTCATCTAAAATTAATAGTTCTGGATTGTGAACTAAACATCTTGCTAGACATAACCTTTGCTTCATACCTCTGGATAATCCATCTACATATGCATCATATTTATCTGAAAGATTTACAAGCTCTAATAAATCCATTGATAATTTTTTTGCTTCTTCCCCTACAATTCCATATATAGAAGCATAAAATTCTAAATACTCTATTGCCATTAAGTTATCATATACCCCAAAAAAGTCTGGCATATATCCTATTTTTTCTTTAAGAAGCTTATTTTCCTTTATAGCATCTATTCCATCAACATAAACCTCACCACTATCTGGGGATAAAAGACCTGATACAATCTTCATTGTAGTACTTTTTCCAGCTCCATTTGGACCAATAAAACCAAATATTTCTCCCTTTTCTATCTCTAAATTTACTCCTTTTAATGCTTTAAATTTACCGTAGGATTTTTCAAGGTTCTTTATTACTAACATTATTTTTCCCTCCCCGTTACAGTGATTACAGGCATTCCCGTTTCTCCTTTATTCTCATTTATGGTTAATTTTATCTTTAAAGTATTATTTTCTAAATAATCATTAAGGTTATTTAATTTTTCTGCTTTTGTACCAATTACAAACTTTTCATATTCACCAGTTTTATGATTGTAAACATAGGAATCTAAAGTACTTTGCATATAATCATAGACCTGAATATTTCTTAGTCCTATTTCTGTAATTTCAAGATTACTAGCAATATTATAATTTATAAAAACATCACCAGCACCATAAAAAGAATTAGTTTGATTTTGATAATAAACATTTGAAGTGTAGGAATCCACTATTCCTTTAAAATATCCTTCTGGATAAGAAATAATTCCATCCTTTTTTACTAAATTCAAATCTACATCTTGTACTATTAAAGTGCTATCAAATTTAGAAACTGATTTATTATCAAAATTTAATTCATAGTCTATTGGCATATCCGTAATTCCTATAAGCTTATAGCCCTCAAGATTTAATTCATAAGAAGCAACTTGAAATAATGTAGAATTTCTTATTACATTTTTGAACTCTTCTCCACTTGTATCTCCTTTTGAATTAAATCTAGTATTATAATATTTTTCAGCTAAGCTTCCTCCATAACCTTCTAATCCATATGCAATTTTTACGTTTAAATTTTCTATAGTCTTTTCTTCATCTTTTTTTAAGCTTCCAATCTCCCATATGCTATTATTTGATAGGAAAATTAAATTTCTTATATCATAACCAAGGGTATTTTTAATTGTTCCACTTAATTTATTACCATCTACAAAAAGATTATTTTCTATTCTATTAAATACTTGATTATTACTAGTAATTTTAAAAGATTTTATTTCCAATGCACTATTATTGGCTAGTGAAAACTTTTTATTATTTCCCTCATAAACAGTTTTTAACCTTAAAACTTCTTTTTTAGTATCTTCCTCTGGATACATATAATAATCAGTATTTATAGGAGTAAGAGAAAGGTTTAATGGATTATTTATCTCTAAATTATTTCTATACTTAGTTCCTATTCCTAAATATCCTAGCACTGATGATGTACTATCTTTATTTATATGAACTATATTGTTTTGATTTAATACAACATCTTTAACTCTAGTAGAAGAGCCAACAATAAAGATGATTATTGTAAAAACAATTGAAGTAGCTGGCACAAAAATCCATGTTAAATCTCTCTTATTTAACTTTTTTAAAATATAATATAATACAAAACCTATAACAATTGCATATATGGCAACTATAATAACTATTGTTTCAAAACTTACTATTTTTTCAATAGGAACTGTAGTAGTAATTTGACTTGTTCCATAATAACCAGGACCCATTTTGCCATTATTATTTCCAACTAATCTTTTTTCAGACTTTTCTAAAATAACCTTAATAAATTCACTTGCCTTTGATGATGATATAAATGGTTCTAGTCCTAAATCAAAGGAAGTTATTATTATCTCTCCTTTATCCCTCTTAATAGAATAAGCTAATGGAATATTATTAGCTTCAAGTATAACTTCTCCGCCTTCTATTACTAATGTTGAATTAATAAGATTTATGTTTTCTCCAAAAAGATTTATACTTTCCTCTTTATAACCATTAGAAGTTATATTTAAAAATTCTTTATTAATATTTTTTATAGTTTTTCCTTCATTAGCACCTGCAGATATTATTAAGGTACCACCATTGCTTACCCATTTGCTTAATGCATCATAATGCTCTTTTTTGAAATTTCCTAAATTATAATTATTTATCAATATAATATCTAATCCATCTATATTTAAATAATTATCAAAAATAATATTTTCATCTAAATTTACATTTTCAATTGTCGTTGTAAAACCATAAGTTTTCATGTTTCCTTGATATATAACATTACTTATATATCCTAAAGCACTTCTATCTTCACTTAAAATTCCAAGTAAAAAATTATTATCATTGATTCTTCCCTTTGAAACCAATGCGCTTTTGGAAAATACAGCATTCTTCCCCTTATTTAGATTAACCTTTATCTTAGCAGAATTTTCAGGAACAATAATAGGTATTGTTACCTTTTCACTTTTCCCTTTATTTACTGATATAGATTTAATAAAAGCATCGTATTTTCCAACTTCATTAGTGTCAGTTCTAATTTCAACCTCCCCAACAAAATCCTCCTGTTTACTTGTAACTTCAACTTGAACAGGAATATATTTATTAGCTTTAAACTTTCCATCTATTCCATAACTTATTTTTATTTCAAAACTCTCATCCTTTACATCAGCTTTAATAATATTTATATTTAATAATATTAAAGTTAATATAAATAAAAAAGTAGTTAATATCCTTTTCCTAAATAAATTCCCCATTATTATTCCTCCTCTAAATTTACATATTTTCCTATTTTTATATTGATAGTATACCGAATTCTAATAAATAACATCTTAATAATTTCTTAAGATTATATTATTTTAGAAAAGTTATAAAAAAACTCTTTACTATAAATCATCAAGCCTATAGTAAAGAGTCATTTACAAATCTATATTTATAATTTTCTATTCTCTGTAAATTATCCTAAATTGTACATTTTACATTATGAATTTTGAATTGCGCTATTTATTTACAACACTTTCGCTCTATCTATTATGTTCTTATTATAATCTATAACCTTATGTTCATATTCTTCATCCATATATTTAGAATTTATAATAAAATCCGCAGTAGCAACATTGTTTGCAATTGGAATATCATAAACCTGTGCAATTCTTAACAGTGCTTTTACATCAGGATCATGAGGCTGAGCTAATAATGGATCTGAAAAGAATACTACAAAGTCAATATCTCCTTCAACAATTTTTGCCCCTACTTGTTGATCTCCACCTAAAGGTCCACTGCTATAGCCTTTTACATCTAAATTTGTTCTCTCAGATATCATTCTTGCAGTTGTACCTGTTCCACAAAGATTATGCTTTTCTAAAATACTTTTATTTCTATCGCACCATTGTATTATTTCTTCTTTTTTACCATCATGAGCAATTAAAGCTATATTTTTTCTTTTTTTAATTGTTCTCAGCATATAGTTATTTCCCAAATAAATCACCCCTCATATCTATTATACAAGAATAAGCTCCCTAGGACAACGTATACTATAATAGCAAAAAAAGTTCTTTTCTAAAAATAGAATAGAACTTTTTTAAATAACTTATAAAAGTTATCTTATCAAGATATTACTTTTATATGACTTTTTATCATTTCTTTAATACTAAATCTATTATTTAAAGGCTTTATTTCTCTTAAGTTTCCTTCGTAAATTATCTTTCCATTAACCTTTAATAAATCCTGTGGCTTGACTAGATTTCTTGGCATATTTAAATCTACTATTCCACTTTCCTTCAAAATATAATATACAAATTCTGAGCATAAAAATCTATTTTCTATTGTTACAGGCTTATTTAATAGATTGTATATTAATCCTCTGTAATTATATTTATATTTGTCACTATTATTAATAAAGCCTTCTAATAATGTTTTTGCCTTTTCATACTGCTCCTTTGATACTTCAACTTCAATTATTGTACCAGGCAAAATTTCATTAAATCTATATATTCCTTCATTTATATCTTCCTTTTTAAACCTTCCTATAAAAGGATTATAAGTATTCCTTCTAGCAAAACTATACATATTATCAAGTTCCTTGTCTAAAGAAATTGCTGCATGTGTATATTCATCATTTGTCATCATATGAATAAGATTTGATATTGCAGTATTTGTTCTTGTTAACACTATATATAAATAATTTTTACCCATAATTAATCCCCCGTAGTTATATTATCTAAATATCTGCCCTTATGGCATTAAAGTTTTGTATCCCCTTTGAAGGATAAGTTATTGTTATCTGTCCTTATTTATATACTTATTATGAACTATGGAACTTAAATGCTAATGAAGGATTTCTTAAAAAAATCTTAATTTCCAAGTAAAATTTCTAATCTTTTGTTATAGCTGCTTCTGACTGCTTTTCTTTATTGTCATCATCTACCTCATCTTTGAGAGCTTTATGGAAGGAAACACACATTATTAAAAGAATAAATGCAAAAGGTAGTGCTGCCAAAATTGACATTGTCTCTAATCCTTTTAGTCCTCCACTTAAAAGCAATATTATTGCAATAGCTGATTGTAAAATTCCCCATACAAACTTCACTTTATTCTTGGGATTATTATCTCCTTTGGAAGACATCATTCCTAAAACAAAAGTAGCTGAATCTGCAGATGTTATAAAGAAAGTTACAATAAGAATTGTTGCAATTAAGGAAACAATTATACCTAAAGGAAGGTTTCTTAAGGTAACAAATAATGCCGAAGTTAAATCTTGCTCAACTGCTTTAGCTATTTCTATTCCCTTAAACATCTCCATGTTAAGTGCAGTTCCTCCGAATGTAGCGAACCAAACAAAACTAAAGAAGCTTGGAATTAATAATACACCTAGAACAAACTCCTTTATTGTTCTTCCCTTTGATACTCTAGCAATAAAAGTACCAACAAATGGTGCCCAAGCAATCCACCACGCCCAATAGAATAAAGTCCAATCCCCTACCCATGTACCTTTTGTAAATGGAGTAAGTCTTAAACTCATATTAATTATATTTTGGCCATAATCTCCTAACGTTGTTACAAGGGTATCAAATATAAAGGATGTAGGGCCTAAAAACAGCACAAATAAAAGTAGCCCTCCTGCTACTCCAACATTTAGATTACTTAAAATTTTAATTCCTTTATCAACACCAGTTGTTGCAGAAATTAAAAATAAAACTGTAACTATAGCAATTATAATTATTTGTGTTCCTAATTTATTAGAAATACCAAAAACTTCATTAAGTCCTCCATTAATTTGAAGAGCCCCAAGTCCTAAAGAGGTGGCAACTCCAAAAGCTGTAGCTATGATAGCTAGAATATCTATAATCTTTCCTATTGGTCCATGAATTTTTTCTTTTAATAAGGGATAGAAAGTGCTACTTATTAAACCATTGAATCCTTTCCTAAAATTGAAATATGCTAAGCTTAAGCCAATAACTGTATATATTGCCCAAGGATGTAGTCCCCAATGTAAAAAGGAATACCTCATAGCTGCACGTGCAGCTTCAGGAGTTCCTCCTGTTAACCCTAAAGGTGGATCAAGATAGTGCTGAATAGGCTCTGCTACTCCCCAAAAGACAAGACCTATTCCCATACCGGCACTAAACAACATACTAAACCAAGTAATATTAGAATATTTGGGACGGTCACTATCAGCTCCTAATCTTATATTTCCATATTTACTAAAAGCTAAATATACAGAAAAACCAAGAATTAAGAAGGTGGTTAAAAGATAGAACCAGCCAAACTTATCAATAGTAAAACTTAATAAATATTCAGCAGTTGCTGATAAATTTTCTGGTGATATGACTCCCCATAATACAAATACTGAAATAATTATTAATGATATGTAAAATACCATAAAACTCCTCCTTTGATTTTTATAAGTAAAAACGCACTTATATATTATAACAATAGAGCAAACAACTTGTCTATATATATAAAGTTGCTGCATTATACAAGTTGTTACTTAATATTGAATATTTTTATACTCCTAGATTTCCCAAACACCTTCTTTTTATGTGTAAATTTTTTTACTTGATAAAATAACAAGAAGATGCTCTGTAGTTTCCTACAAAACATCTTCTTTTTTACAATCAATTATAGGCATATTCTTTTTTACCTTTTGATAATATTCTACTACTTAATAATCCTATAATAAATCCTATAAGTGCTGGTATTAGCCATCCAAATCCATAATCGAAGGCTGGCAGGTATAAATGTGCAAATTCTATAAGTTCTGTTACTATTGTGTTTCCCTTTAGGCTTTCTGGAAGTGCTTGCAATAAATCAAAAATAGCTGCAATAAAAGTAAATCCAGTTGTCCAACTATAAATATATTTATCTTTACCTATTACTGGATTTAATAAAGCTAATAATATTAAAGTGATTGCTAAAGGATAAAGGAACATTAAAACAGGTATAGATAACTGAATTATATTAGTTAATCCAAAATTAGCAATTGTAAATGAAAATAAAGTAAATATAATTGCATAGCTTCTATAAGAAATTGAATTCGGGAATAATTTGCTAAACATTTCAGAACATGAAGTTATTAAACCTATTGCAGTTTTTAAACAAGCAGCTGTTACAATTCCTGCTAGTAATACTTGACCTATGATTCCAAAATAATGATTGCTAACCATAGACAAAATAATCCCACCATTATCTGCACTACTAACACTACCTAAACTTGTTACTCCTAAATATGCTAAGGAAGAATAAATGATTGCCATTCCTACACTAGCAACAATTCCTGATTTACAAGTTTCTAAAGCGATCGAATTAGAATTCTTTATACCTAATTTTTTAACATTTGAAACTATAACTATTGCAAAAGCTAAAGAAGCTAAAGCATCCATTGTATTATAACCATCTAATATACCAGTAAATAATGGCTTAGATATGTAGTTTCCTTGAGCCGCAAAAGAACTTGCTTCTCCCATTGGATTAACAAATACAGCTATTAATAAAATTGATAATAATACTAAAAATATTGGATTAAGATATTTACCAATCCAATCTATAATTCTTCCTGGTCTTAAGGAATAGTAAAGAGTTAATGCAAAAAATATCAAAGAAAATAATAATAATGCTATTTTTATATATTCTTCAGATATAAAAGGGCGAATTCCAACTTCAAAAGCTACAGTAGCTGTACGAGGAATTGCAAATAAAGGTCCAATTGTTAAATATAAGGCACAGGTAAAAAAGGTTGAATACCAAGAACTAACAGGTTTAGCCATATCATATAAACTTTCACTCTTCGATATTGCTGAAGCTATAATTCCTAACATAGGCAGTCCTACCCCTATTAATAAAAATCCAATTGTTGCTGACAAAGTATTACTTCCAGCTAATTGCCCCATTTGTACTGGAAAAATTAAATTGCCTGCTCCAAAAAATAATCCAAATAGTAAGGATCCTACAAGTAAATTTTGCTTAATTGTTAATTTTTCTCTCATTTTACAGCCTCCTTTGTTATTTTTTACATTATAATATAAATATTTTCTTTAGTAAAATATTTTTTATATATTAAGAATAGAAAAAATAAGGGCTACCCTGAGGAGCCCTTATTTTATCTGTCTTTAATTAAATCTTTTACTTTCATTAATCTAGTTAAGTTTGATCTTTCATTCTCATCAAGCTTCATTCTAATATACCTAATAGTTTCTTCTAAAGAAGGAATTGTCATATATTCTAAAGCATTTACCCTTCTTCTTGTTTTTTCTATTTCATCAGACATTAATTGAGTTGACTTTTCTACTTCTGCCAGTTCTAAAAGTTTTGGTAAGATATTATATAATTTTGCTATAGAATCATCTAGTTCAGATGATGTATTTGCAAAACCATATGGATAAATGCTTCCTTCCTCATCTTCAAGCTGCCTCTTAAAAGTCATTTTAGGAACATTAACACTCATTATGTTCTTTCTTTCAACTTCAACTGATATGCTTTCCTTTGGATAAACAATTGCTTCTTCTAGAAATTCTGAGCTCATTACTGCTCTAGCCATAACAAAATTTTTAAGGGAGGCTTGAAGCTCTGCTTCTACCTCTTTCCTTAATTCATTGTTATACTTTATAAGATTTATAAACTGCCTCATAAGCTCATCTTGCTTATCTTTTAACAGCTTATGCCCTCTTTTGGCAGTTGCCAGTCTCTTCTTTAAACCAGACAACTCCATTCTATTGGGATTGACGTTTAATCTAGCCATGATTATTCATCATCTCCCTTTGGTATATACTTATCAAGATACTCGTCTCTAATTCTCTTAAGTTCTGTTCTTGGAAGTATTTTTAATAATTTCCATCCTAATTCTAATGTTTCTTCAATACTTCTGTTTGCATTAAAGCCTTGATTTACATATTCTTCTTCAAAGGCTTCAGCAAATTTTGCATATAGTTTATCAACATCAGATAAAGCTGACTCACCTAAGATTGCTGACAATTCCCTTGCCTGCTTACCTTGTGCATAAGCAGAAAATAATTGATTCATTGTATCAGCATGATCTTCTCTAGTTTTACCTTTTCCAATTCCCTTATCCTTTAATCTTGATAAAGAAGGTAATACATCTATTGGAGGCATAATACCTCTTTTATATAAATCTCTTGAAAGAATTATTTGTCCTTCTGTAATATATCCAGTTAAGTCTGGGATTGGGTGAGTTTTATCATCTTCTGGCATTGTTAATATTGGAATTTGAGTAATTGAGCCTTCTCTTCCCTTAATCCTACCAGCTCTTTCATATAAAGTAGCTAAGTCAGTATATAGATATCCTGGATATCCTCTTCTACCTGGAACTTCTTTTCTTGCAGCTGATACCTCTCTTAAGGCTTCTGCATAATTTGTTATATCTGTCATTATAACTAATACGTGCATGCCCTTTTCAAAAGCTAAATATTCAGCTGTTGTTAAAGCCATTCTAGGAGTAGAAATTCTCTCTATTGCTGGGTCTGATGCTAAATTCATAAATAATACTGAGTTATCTATAGCACCAGTTCTAGTAAATTCATCAATAAAGAATTGTGATTCTTCAAATGTTATACCTATAGCTGCAAATACAACAGCAAATTGAGCATCTGAATTTAAAACATTTGCCTGTCTTGCAATTTGTGCAGCTAATTGAGCATGAGGAAGTCCTGAACCTGAGAATACAGGCAGTTTTTGACCTCTAACTAATGTATTTAAACCATCAATAGCTGAAATACCTGTTTGAATAAATTCTGATGGATAGTTTCTAGATACAGGATTTATTGGTTCTCCATTAATATCTAATCTTTTTTCTGCTATTATTTTCGGGCCATTATCGATAGGATTTCCCATACCATCAAATATTCTTCCAAGCATATCTATGGAAACCCCTATATCTTGCGGTCTTCCTAAGAACTTTGCCTTTGTTCCTTTTAAGTTTATACCAGTTGATCCTTCAAATAATTGAACCATTGCCTTGCTTCCATTTACTTCAAGGACCTTACCTCTTCTTTTTTCACCATTTTGAAGTTCAACTTCTACCAATTCATCGTACTTAACTCCTTCAACACCTTCAACAATCATTAAAGGGCCCACAACTTCTCTAACAGTTTTATACTCCTTAAGCATTTAGAACCCCTCCCTTCTCGTTGATTAATCCATCTATTGTTGATCTAAGTTCTTCTGCAATATTATCTATTTTACCAAGTTCGCCTTCTGTAACATACTTACTTCTTGCTATTTTATCTCTTAATTCTGCTAAAGCTAAAATTTCGTTTATATATACTCCAGCTTCTAAAGCTTTTTCTGCTTCTTTTCTAAATAAAAGTATTAATTTTAGCATTTTATATTGCTTATTAAGTGAAGTATAAGTATCTACTTCATGGAAGGCATTTTGTTGAAGATAGTCTTCTCTTATTGATTTAGCTACTTCTAACTTTAATCTATCTTTTTCTGATAAGGCATCTATACCAACTAAGCTAACTATTTCTTGAAGAGATGATTCTTCTTGAAGTAAAGTCATAGCTTCTTGTCTTAAGGCTGACCAATCTTCTGCTACTTCCTTATTCATCCAGTTATCAACTGTTTCTTCATATAAAGAATAGGAATTTAACCAGTTAATTGATGGGAAGTGTCTTCTATATGCAAGTTGTGCATCTAATCCCCAGAATACCTTAACTATTCTTAAAGTTGCTTGAGATACTGGCTCTGATATATCTCCTCCTGGAGGTGAAACAGCTCCTATTGCAGTTATTGTTCCTTCTCTACCTTCTTTACCAAGGCATATTACCTTTCCTGCTCTTTCATAGTAGTCTGCTAATCTTGAACCTAAATATGCTGGGTATCCTTCATCACCAGGCATTTCTTCAAGTCTTCCTGACATTTCTCTTAAGGCTTCTGCCCATCTTGAAGTAGAGTCTGCCATAATTGAAACTGAGTATCCCATATCTCTAAAGTATTCAGCAATAGTTATTCCAGTATAAATTGAAGCTTCTCTCGCAGCAACTGGCATATCTGATGTATTAGCAATAAGTACTGTTCTCTTCATTAAGCTTTCCCCAGTTTTAGGGTCTTTAAGTTCTGGGAACTCATTTAAAACGTCTGTCATTTCGTTACCACGTTCACCACAGCCAACGTAAACAACTATTTCTGTATCTCCCCATTTAGCTATTTGGTGTTGAACAACTGTTTTACCTGCTCCGAAAGGTCCTGGTACTGCTGCTGCTCCACCCTTTGCTACTGGGAAGAAGGTATCTATAACTCTTTGTCCAGTAACCATTGGTCCCTCTGGCTTTAACTTTCTTGCAACTGGTCTTCCTTTTCTAGCTGGCCATTTTTGCATTAAAGTTAATTCCTTATCACCATTTTCTGTTTCTACTATGCAGACAGTATCTGTTACAGTAAATTCCCCTGATTTTATTTCTTTTATAGTTCCCTTTATTCCATAAGGAACCATTATTTTATGTAGAACTACAGCAGTTTCTTGTACTGTACCTATAACATCTCCTGCTTCTACTTCTGCTCCAACTTCTAATAAAGGATCAAATGTCCAAAGTTTATCTCTGTTTAATGAATTAACAGAGATACCCTTTTTTAAAAAAGGTGAATCAGCTTTTTCTGCAAAAGCATCTAATGGTCTTTGTATTCCATCAAACATTGACTCAATAAGTCCTGGCCCTAATTCAATACTTAAAGGCTCTCCAGTTGAAACAACTGGGTCCCCTGGTCCTATACCAGTAGTTTGTTCATAAACTTGGATAGATGCTCTATCTTCTCTCATTTCAATGATTTCTCCGATAAGACCATCTTCTCCAACCTTAACCATATCGTGTATATTTGCATGTTCCATTCCTTCAGCAACTACTAAAGGACCTGAAACCTTAATTATTCTTCCGGTCTTCAACTTGCCTAACCTACCTTCCTATAAAATATTAACGCCAACAGCTTTTTCCACACTATCACTAATCCTTTGTAGTCCAATATTTAAGGTACCTTGATTACTTGGAATTAATATTACAGCTGGAAGTATTTTATCATTGTAACGACTAATTGTTTCTTCAATTTTTTCTGCAATTTGTTCTGTTACAAAAATTACTGCGTAATTGTTTTTAGCACAGTTATCAACTGCTCTTCTAGCTTCATCAGCTTCAACTACTGGGAATACATCTATTCCTATTGCCTTAAATGCTAAAATTGAATCTTTATCCCCCACAACAGCAATCTTTCTATCCATATATATCACGCAGCCTTTCCCTTAATACTTCCTCAGCAATATTATTTAGCTTGGCAACCATTATTATTCTTATAACTTTAATTTCTGTTTCCTTTGCATAGATATAGGATATTATTTTTTCTGGTCCAAAAGTAACTAATTTTGATTTTTTCATTAATTCCATAATATAATTATCGCTTAGCTTCTCTAATAAGCCTGCTGAGTTTGTTTTAATATATCCTTCAAAACCTTCTTCTATTAGATCAGAATATATTGTAGTCTTTAGCTTACTCATAATATTTTCTGGTGTTTCATTTAATAATGAAATCAATTTATTTTTTTCAATTGCACCACCATCAAATATTACTTCTTCAGCAAAATCTCTATTCTTATTCTGTTTCTTTAGTCTAAGTAAGGTTCTAATATTAGTAGAATCTATAATAGCCTTTACTAAATTATCGATAAATTTATAGTTTAAGCTCTTATTTATTTCTAATAATTCCTTAAACATATACTTATCAATAATTACATCTATCTTTTGTGGATCCTTAGTCTGACCAAAGGCTTCTAAAGCTTCTATTACACCTTTTCCTATATTTCCACTTAAAGTTTTATAATTATCTCCATTTATCTTGTTTTTAATTTCTTTTAGATCTAAATCCCCTAAATTTATCAACATATGAGATAAATCTTGATTAAGAACTTTTTCCTTTAAAAGAACTTTTATATTATGATAGTCATATTTTAAACTGAAAATTTTAACTATATCTTTAACTGGAGATAACTCATATACTAAATTATATACTCTACTTAATTCTGAACTTAACATTTCTTCATAGTCTTCTGGTCTTTTGACATTTACTAAGAAATTAGCATATTCTGTATCATTCAGAATTTTTAGCACTTCCTCTGCTGAAACAGCTTCTATCATTCTCTCTATTTTAGCCTTATCAAGGAGTCTTTTTTCTAAGACCCATATTCTTGATACAGCTTGGGTAAACTTCATTGTATCCATATCTTACCCTCCTTAATTAAATAATACTTTCGCCACTTCATACTCCAATTCATCTCTTAATGAATCTACTAAGGCCTCAAAAGTATTATTTATCTCTATACCATTACTTTCTAAAATAAATCCACCTTTAAAGCTTCCAGCTTCAGTGCTTAGTTTTATGTTACCTTTTTCCCCTAAAGCTTGATTTAAATCATATATAAAAGTTAAATCAACTTGTTCTAATCCATCTTTATTTAATATAAGTTTTTGCTCTCCTATTTCTCCAAGAGATAAAATTGAATTTTTAATAAATCTTAAAAAATCATCTCCCTTTATAGAGGATAATATTTCAACACTTTCTTCAAAAACCTTTTTTATAACTTCCTGTTTTGCTGCTAATTTATCATTTCTAACTTTAAGAGTCGCAGAAGAAATAATTTTTTCTTTTCTTCTTTTAGCTTCCGCCTCTGCCTTTTTTATCATTTCCTTTTCCAGCTTTCTGGCTTCAGCAGTTTTTTTAGAAAGAATAGCTTCTTTCTCTTCATTTGCTTCTGCTAATATGACTTCCTTTCTTTCTTCAGCATCCCTAAGGATTTTTGAAGTTATATTACTAATATCTGCCATAGTCGCCTCTCCAATCCTAGAATGTTTTTGTTACTAACATGAATGAAATAACGAAACCTAATAATGCATATGTTTCTACCATTGCTGATAAAATAATACCTTTTGTATTATGTTCTTCATTTTTAGCCAATATTTGAATACCTGATGCAGCAACTCTACCTTGAGCAATACCTGACCAAAGTCCTGAAAGTCCCATTACTAAACCTGCAATCATTAAATATAAACCTTGGGCAACTCCCATATCTGCAGTAAGTTTAGTAAATATCATAAATCCAATAACGAAACCATATAAACCTTGAGTACCTGGAATTAATTGAAGAACTAATGCTTTACCAAACTTTTCTGGCTCTTCTACAACTAAACCAGTCGCAGCCTCACCAACAGTACCAACACCCTTAGCAGAACCTATACCTGCTAAACCAACAGCTAAAGCAATTCCTATTGCTGCTAAAAATATTCCTCCATTATTTTCTAATAAATATTGTAACCATGTCATTTCCATTTTTAATTCCTCCTAATTTCTTCTTATTTTTACATACTTCTCTGAACTTTTAAAGGCTTTAAAAGGCTTTCCTCCGCCTTCATAGAACTTACCAAAATATTCAACGTATTGTAATCTTGCTGTATGAACATAAGCACCAAGTAATGATAATGCAAGATTAAATATATGCATAAGGACAAATAATAAAGGTCCAAATAGTAATCCCGCTATACCTGGTACTGTATTTATTAATAGATTAAAAGCACCAGCAATTGAGCCACCTGATAAGCCTAAAGCCATAAGCCTTGTGTAGGAAACTAAGTCTCCAATATATCCTGATATTCCATATAATGCATAAGCTCCTGATGCAATTTGCCCAGGCTTTGTCTTTGCATCTCTACCATTAGTTAATATTATTGTTGCCATTCCAGCAAACATAGTTATCATAAAGAATGTGCCTAAGAAGTTTGGCCAATTTAACAACTTGGCTCCTGCTACTCCCCCGATTGAAACCAAAGTTACTATCCAGGAAATCGCATCATAAAAAGCTTCCTTAATTAATCCCATTTTAATTAAAGAATAAGCCTTTATTCCAAGACCACATAAAATCTGTATAACTCCTAAAGTTAATGACAATACAATAATTGTCATAATATCATTGTTAGTATCTATAATTTTGGTTGGAAGTACTATAAAGTCACCAAAGAAGGAACCATATATTGCTCCAACAAAAATTGTAGGAAAACTTAAATAGAAGAAAAACTTCATAAAGTTTTTCATACCTTCTTCAAGCTTAAAGAACTTTAAAGCAATAGCAGTACCTAAAAGCATAAGTAATCCATATCCTGCATCTGCAATCATTAAACCAAAGAATATTAAGTAAAATGGTGTTAGAAGCGGTGTAGGATCAATCTCGTTATATTTAGGATAACTATACATACCAGTTACACTTTCAAAGGCTTGAACTAATTCTCCATTTTTAAGCTTAATAGGAACATCATTTATTTCATCTTCTTTAACTTCTTCAAATTCTAAATAATAATTTTCTTTAAGAACTTCATCGCAAACTTTTTTAAGTTTATCTTTATCTTCATCAGCAATCCAGCCTTGAATTGTTGATACGTTTTTAGTTCTTAAGAAATTATTTGAAGCTAAAGCTCTTTCAACTTTATTTGCATAATAATCATAAGCTAATTGTAGAATTTTTTGATCTTCTTCATAACTAGCTAGTTCTTCTTTAACAAAAAATTTTTTTGCCTGTAACTCTTCTATTTGATGTCTTGAATCTAAAATAAGCTTCATTGGAACATCATTATATTCGGTTTTAAATTCACTAAAACCAATTGTCCTTAAAACTTCTAGTGTTTTATCTTTGTTTTCATTATTTGTTATAATTAGAACATTAACATCATTTTGTTTTCTTGAAACAACTTCCACATAGGAAGCTTGCAGCTCATTAATTAAAGTTTCTTCATAATTCTTATCAACAGTACCTATAAAGCACTGAACTTTTGTAAGTTCTTTAATTTCTTGGAAAGAAACATCTAGGCCTTCCCAAGGCGTTAAAGCTTCAATTTCACTTTTTAACTTTTTTATTTCAGTATCTATTTTTAAAATTTTATCTTCTTGAGCTTTAATTTTATTATAGCTTTCTATCCATCTAGAATTTTCAACTTTATTTTCTAATTCATCTAATGTTAGTTCTAATTTTCCTTCCCTTAAAGCCTTTATCATAGGCTTTTTAGGCATATATACATTTAGAAATTCTAAGGCTGATTTAGCTTTAGATAAAGCTTCCTGATACTTTGCATACTCTGAATCTATATCGTATGTTAATAAGTCCTTAAATTCCTTACTTTTATCAATTATTTTCTCATCTTGTAGATTAATTAATTGAACATTCGATAGCTTATGTAATTCTCTTATTATCTTTTTTCTATCTGATTCAAAAGCAAGCAAAGTAAATTTTTTCATCTTTACTATTGCCATGACTTCACTATCCTCTCAACAATTAAATTAATAGCGTCTTTTCTTTTTTCCTCAGAAATATTTTTAATTTCAACTACCTCTTCCTCACCTTTTTTAAGTAAAGGTTCAGCTATTGAATTGCCTTCATCCTCAGCTTTTTTTAGAATTTCTATTTTCTTAGAATTTGCATCATTAATGATTTTATTATATGTTGTTTCTGCTTCTGCTTTTGCATTATTAATTATTTCTTTTGAAGCATTCATTGCTTTTTGAATAATTTCTTCTGCTTCTGCTTCTGCTTTTTTAAGTTTGCTTATTGCTTCTAATGCCAAATTCTCACCACCTTCTTTATGTTATAGTAATTAATGTCTTATGTAGTATAAATTAACCCTTATATCCTATTATACACATTTTTATATTACTTTCAATGTTTTTAGCTTTTCTTTAAAATAATAATAAATTTTACTTTCTTTTATTATCTTTTTTATTTTTGCTATATTCCACTTTTTTATGTAGTATAATAAGCTATATTTTTTATTATACATTTTATTATAATACATAATGTAAACTTTAAGTTAAACTTTTATCAATCTTTTATAAGTTTTATTGAATTATTACATAGTAAACTCTTCTATATTCTACATCTAATAAAAAAAAAGGTAAATAAATTTACCTTTTTAAGTTCTAGTAATTTTTTACCTTAAAATTTTACAGCCTTAATAAAATGCATATCCTCCCAAAGCTTACTTTCTTCTATTTTATAATATTTCTCAAGCAATCTCTCATTTAATTCTAAAGATGATTTTGACAAGGGATTTATATTTTTAAATTCAAATTCTTTTATTTTCCCAGAAGGAAGGACAGCCATTATTTTATTATTAACAATTTGTTTAGGTTCCTTATTAATATCCCAAATATAAATTTTCCCTCCAACTTTTAAATATTTAGTTACTTCTTCTAAAAGCCTGGCCTTATTGGAATTGCTCCAAAGGCTGCTTAGATAAAAAAACATTGTACATGTATCATAATCATTTTCCATTATCTTGTTGTTATTATCTGAAGCAACATAATCTACTGCAATTTCTCCAAATATATCCTTGGAAATATTATATATAACTCCAAAGCTTTCTCCCACATCAAGAATATTTCCTTCTAGCTTTGTATCTCTTAAATTTAATATTAATGTTTTGCTCATCCCCACTTTACCTCCTATTTACATAACTTTTATTTATATAATTATATTTACTTAACTCTCTTTTCATTCCTCTTATTTTTAATTAATATGACTAAAATTAATAAAATAATAAAAGTTATTATAAAGGCCCATATTACGTAAGGTAAGTTAAATCCGTTACTAAAATTAGTTTTATTTAATACATATAAGGATCCAAAGCCACTATCTAATATATAAAAGCCCTCTTCACAAAATTTAATTTTTTCTATTTTACTTGTATTACCTAAATCTGCTATATCTATTAAATTTCCTTTCGGTGTCAAAGAATATAAAGATCCTAATTTATTATCTGCAACTATAAGAGTATCCTTTTCAAAATACTTTCCTTCCTTATCAACTGCTAAACCATTTAATGCAGCCACATCTCTATATTGAAAAATTGGGGCATCTGGATTATTAGTTGTATGATTTTTTATCAAAAACTTGTGAGGATCGCCATCTGTGAACCTAGGAGAGGTTATTGGGTCCCCACCGCTATAATCAGGCCACCCATACCATCTATCTCCATTAATTTCATATATATAATCCCTATCATTTTTTATTCCTCTTACTGTTGTATCTAACATTCCCCCTACAACTGCAACTATTTTGCCTTCGCTGCTTATATCCCAGCCGGCAATATTCCTTATTCCATGGGAAAATAATTGTATTTCTCCATTTTTTAAATCGTAAGTTAGTATAGCTGCATTCCCCAATTTATGCCCTTCTACAGTTTGTCCTTTTTCAGTACTGATTGAATAAGGCGAAAAAGCACCTGTTTTTGCTTCTCCATAATTATCTCC
>ERZ773359.1304-NODE-1304-length-34963-cov-42.471497_pt1 | contig 34963 bp, 35 predicted proteins | sample MGYA00374955_ERZ773359 | MGnify/ENA primary metagenome ERZ773359 (study PRJEB29098, sample SAMN04486028) | biogas fermenter metagenome | study: EMG produced TPA metagenomics assembly of the Biogas fermentation microbial communities from Germany - Plant 4 DNA1...
CAAAAAAGTTCTTGAAATACTCACCTATATATGGTAAAATAAGTGGTAGCGAGTAGGGGAGGTGGCAGTTTCGTGCCTAATATCAAATCAGCTAAGAAGCGTGTTCAGATTACAGCAAAAAAGACAGCCCTCAACAAGGCATACAAGACCAGGTTCAGAACATTAATTCGCAAGATGGAAGAAGAGCCTAGCGAGGAGAATCTCGCCAGAGCCATGAGCGCCATCGATAAAGCTTCAAAAAAGGGCATTTTGCACAAGAACAACGCAGCTCGAAAGAAAGCACGACTGGCAAGACTGCTAAAAGCAGCAGCAGAATAACAGGCAACCCCCGAATGGGGGTTTTGCTGTGTTTGGGGGAGGAACTTTGGGAATTATAGATATTATCGGCCCCACCATGATCGGCCCTTCAAGCTCTCATACTGCAGGCGCAGCAAGGCTGGGCAGATTTGCCCGCCTGATTTTGGGCCAAAAGCCGCAGAGAGTGGACATTGTCCTGAGGGGTTCCTTTGCCCACACAGGCACAGGCCACGGCACAGACCTTGCCCTCATTGCAGGCTGCCTGGGCCTTTTACCTGACGATCCCGGGATTGTCAAGGCAGATCAGCTTGCTGAAGAAAATGGTTTGGTGTACAGCATCACAGCTCAAGATGAATACCGCTACCATCCCAACGAAGCAGATTTGTTAATAGAAGGAAAAGATGAGAAAATCAAGATAGTGGGAACGTCAGTGGGCGGCGGCAGGATCAGGATCAGGGAGCTTGCTGCCTACAAAATCGATCTCAGCGGAGATTACCCTACCCTTCTTGCCAGCTACAGGGACAGGCCTGGTGTTGTGGCCAAAGTAACAGCCCTTCTTGCAGAAGAGAAGATCAACATCGCCCAGATGAACGTAGCCCGGGAAAGGCGCGGCGGCGGTGCCCTTTTGGTTGCAGAGATGGACTCGACTGTATCTGAGGAATTGGCAAGGCGCCTTGCGGCAGACTTGGATTGGGTTCGGATTATCCCTGCTTTGGAGGACTGAAATGGCACAAGGTTTAGAAGCTTTTTTGCGGGAAGCTCAGGAAAAGAATCTTCCCTTCTCTGAGCTGATGCTGGCAAAAGAGGCAGAGGAAACTGGCCTTCAGCCAGAGGAAATAAAAGAGAAATTGGTCCAGCGGCTTGAGGTGATGCGCCAGGCAAGGCAGGATGGCCTCACCAGATCCCTCACCTCCCGCAGCGGGCTTGTCAATGGCGCAGCCTTCACCTACGCCCGTGCGCAGAAGCGGGTTCTAGGGGGCCCTTTCAGCGAAGTCGTGGCCACAGCCTTGGCTGTGGCTGAAGAGAACGCTTGTATGGGCAAGATTGTGGCTGCTCCCACTGCAGGGTCCTGCGGCATTTTGCCGGCAGTTCTCCTGCCCATGGCGGAAGTGCACGGATTTACCGACGAAGATTTGGTCAAAGGCCTGCTTACAGCTGGAGGCATTGGCCTTGCCATCGAGAACCTGGCAACCCTTTCAGGAGCTGAGGGGGGCTGTCAGGCTGAATGCGGCTCTGCCTCTGCCATGGCTGCAGGAGCCTTGGTGGAACTTATGGGCGGAGACCTGGGACAAATTGCTTCTGCTGTTGCCTTTGCCCTGAAAAACGTCTTGGGCCTGGTTTGCGATCCGGTGGAAGGGCTTGTAGAGGTGCCCTGCATCAAAAGAAACGTCCTGGGGGCAGTAAATGCACTGGCAGCTGCAGAAATGGCCTTGGCAGGACTGGAAACCATTATCAGCGTAGATGAAGTTATCAAGACCATGGGGCAGGTGGGCAGAGCCATGCCTGAATCCCTCAGGGAAACAAGTCAGGGAGGATTAGCAGCAACATACCGCAAATTGAAACAAAACAGAACCGCCAATTCTTAGGAAGGAATTGGCGGTTTGTTGTCTAACTATAAAAAAGTGGGCATATTAAAGACAGGCAGCAAGGCAGGAGCAGGAGAATGAGAAAGATCGGTTTGGCCCTGGGCGGAGGTTCAGCCAGGGGCCTGGCTCATATTGGTCTGCTTCAAGTCTTCGAAGAGGAGAAAATCCCTGTCCATCTTGTTGTGGGAACGAGCATCGGCTCCATGATCGGAGCGTTTTATGCTGCAGGGACAAATCTCCAGTACCTAGCAGGAATTGCGAGGCACCTGAATTGGCAGCAGATCCTCGACCCCAAATTTTCCAGGTTGGGGCTGTGCAGAGGTGATAAACTGGAAGAGCTTGTGGCTCTCTTAGTTGGCAGGAAAACTTTCCAAGACCTCAAGCTCCCTTTTGCAGCTGTCGCCTGCGACTTGAAAACGGGCCAGGAAGTCCTGCTCAGCGAAGGGGATGTTGCCCGGGCTGTGAGAGCGAGCTGTTCTCTGCCGGGCATTTTCAAGCCTGTCCAGTGGGGCGACAAGCTCTTGGTGGACGGCGGGGTTTGCGGCAGACTCCCTGTCAAAGCAGCCAGGAAGTTCGGTGCGGATCTGGTGATCGCAGTGGATGTTGGCGGCTGGCCGAAGCAGGGGGAAATCAAAAACGCCTTTCAGGTTCTCAACCAGACCTTTCACATCTTCGAAGCGCGCCTTGCCCAGGAACAAGGAAGCGAGGCAGAGCTTTTCATCAGGCCGAATGTCGGGCAGATCGGGCCTGAGCGCCTGGATCTTGCTGACGAGCTTATTGCTTTAGGCAGAGAAGCAGCAGTAAAGGCCCTGCCCCAGCTGCAAAAAATGATAGGGAGTTGAAAAATATGCGTCGCAGCTTTTCTTTCCTCCTCCTATTGCTCCTTACCCTGACGGCCATCACATCAGCTGCCTTGAGAAAAGGAGACAGGGGGCAGGATGTGGTTGAACTGCAGAAAGCCCTCCAAAAGCTGGGTTTTTACAGCGGCAGCATCGATGGTGTTTTCGGCAGCAAAACCTTGGAGGCTGTAAAGGCCTTTCAGGTTCAGCACGGTTTGACTGTGGACGGAGTGGTGGGGTCAGAAACTTCCGCTGCTCTTTCGCAGAAAAGCGGAATGAAGATCAGCTCCCGCAGCAGCAGGGCTGCTTTACTCAGTTGGCATACTGTACATAGAATTTTTGCAGTGGGCTCCGTTGTGCGGATAGTGGATGTGGAAACAGGCAGGAGCTTTTATGCAAAGCGCAGAGGCGGGCAGCAGCACGCTGACTGCGAACCTTTAACAGCCAGCGATACCAGCGTCCTGCGCAGCCTCTACGGTGGACGCTGGAGCTGGAACCGCAGGGCTGTGCTGGTGGAGCTGGACGGGCAGTACGTGGCAGGGTCCATCAACGGCATGCCCCACGGCCAAAGCTCCATCCCAGATAATGGATTTCCCGGCCATTTTTGCCTGCACTTTTACGGCAGCAAGACCCACGGCACCGGCAGCACCTGCCCAGATCATCAAAAGATGGTTCTATATGCAGCAGGCAGGAGATAAACTATCACCAGGTATTAATAACAAGCGCTAAAATTGTTGACAGAGCCTCTTGCGGTATGATAAACTAAGTGCGAATAAAACAGCGGAAGGAGGCTGCCTGTGGAGTACTTCTTGACTGAAGAGCAGCAAATGATCAAAGAGCTTGCTGCCCGAATTGCAGACGAACGGATCAAGCCAGTAGCTGCTGAGCTTGACGAAAAAGGAGAGTTCCCTTGGAACCTCATGAAGGTGCTTGCAGAGTCGGACCTGTTTGGCGTCTGGCTGCCGGAGGAATACGGAGGCTTGGGCGGAGGAGTTTTGGAACAAGTCTTGGTTGTAGAGGAGCTCAGCCGCGCCTGCAGCGGCGTTGCTGTGAGCTATGCTGCCAGCGGCCTCGGCAGCTATCCCATTCTCCTCTTCGGCAGCGAAGAGCAGAAGCAGAAGTATCTGCCTGATGTTGCCAGCGGCGCAAAGCTTGCTGCCTTTGGCCTGACAGAAGCCAACGCCGGCAGCGACGCCGGGGCTATCGAAACAACTGCCGTACTTGACGGCGATCACTACGTCCTCAACGGCACAAAGCAGTGGATCACAAACGGCGGCGAAGCAGAAATCTACACTGTGATCGCCATGACCGACAAAAGCAAAGGCTCCAGAGGAGCCAGCGCTTTTATTGTGGAAAAAGGCACCCCTGGCTTCAGCTTCGGCAAGAAAGAAGATAAAATGGGGATCAGAGCCTCAGCCACCAGAGAGCTGATCTTCGAAGACTGTCGGATCCCCAAGGAAAACCTCCTGGGCAGGGAAGGCATGGGCTTTATCGTGGCCATGCGCACCCTGGACATGACAAGACCAGGCATTGGCGCTCAGGCTGTGGGCATCGCCCAAGGAGCTTTGGATGTGGCCCTTGCCTATGCCAGAGAGCGGAAGCAATTTGGACAACCAATCGCTTCCTTTCAGGCAGTAGGACACATGCTTGCAGACATGGCAACGGAGATCGAAGCTGCTAGAGCCTTGGTCTATGCTGTAGCAAGAACCATCGACAGCGGCGCCAAGGATTTCTCCAAGGAATCCGCCATGGCCAAGGTTTTCGCATCAGACGTGGCTATGCGGGTCACAACAGACGCAGTGCAAATCCTGGGCGGCTATGGATATATGAAAGAATACCCAGTGGAAAAGATGATGCGGGATGCGAAGATAACCCAGATCTACGAGGGCACCAATCAGATTCAGCGGAACGTGATCAGCCTCGAGCTGATCAAGCAGGCTGCCCGCAAGCGCTAGGAGGGAAAGACTTGCAGATTATCGTTTGCCTCAAACAGGTGCCTGACACCACAGAGGTCAGGATCAACCCTGAAACCAACACGCTGATGCGGGAAGGGGTGGCCAGCGTCATCAATCCCTTCGACATGTATGCAATTGAGGAAGCGCTCAGGATCAAAGAAAGCCTGGGCGAGGGAGAAGTTACAGTCCTCAGCATGGGTCCTCCCCAGGCGGAAGCCTCTCTGAGAGAGGCTTTAAGCATGGGGGCGGACAAGGCTGTTTTATTGTCCGATCGGGCATTCGCCGGCGCAGATAGCTTGGCCACAGCCTACACCCTCGCTGCAGGAGTAGCGAAACTCGGCGAGTTTGGGCTTGTCATCTGCGGCAAACAGGCCATCGACGGCGATACTGCACAGGTTGGGCCGTCCCTTGCGGAACAGCTGGACGTCCCCCACGCAACTTACGTGCGGAAGGTGCAGAGCCTTGAAGACAATAAAATAGTTGTGGAGCGCATGACAGAAGACGGTTATGAGGTTATAGAGCTGGCGCTGCCAGCTTTAATTACTGTCCTGAAAGATATCAATCAGCCCCGGCTGCCGTCTTTGAAAGGGAAAATGAGGGCCAAAAAAGCCGAGATCCCGGTTTGGGGCAAGGAAGATTTAGACGTAGACGAAAAGCTCTGTGGACTTGCCGGCTCTCCAACCCAGGTGGTGAAGATCTTCACCCCCGAGCGGACGAGGGAGTGCAGGCTAATAGAAGGTTCAGCTGAGGAACAGGCTAAAGTCCTGGCAAGTGAGCTGAAAAAGATCATCTAGAAGAGAGGGGCAACTGGTTGTGGGAGGGATAAAGGTTGATTTGGACCTCTGCACAGGCTGCAGCGTCTGTGCAGACCACTGCCCGTTTGGGGCCATTGAGGTCAAAGATGACAAGGCAGTGATCACAGATATCTGTACAATCTGTGGCGCGTGTATAGACAGCTGTAGTTTCGGGGCCCTCAGCCGGGAGGCAGAGGAAGCAGCTTCTCCAGTGCCAGATTCATCCGGCGTTTGGGTCTTTGCAGAACAAATTGGCGGGGCGATTGCTCCTGTTGTCTACGAGCTTTTAGGGGAAGCCCGCAAGCTTGCAGAGAGCACGGGAAGCGAAGTTGGGGCGGTGCTTTTCGGCAGCAGCATGCAGGATGCTGCAAATGATCTCATTGCTTACGGCGCAGATCGGGTTTATCTCCTTGACGATGCCATTTTTGCCGATTATCACGATGAGCTTTACGCAGCAGCCTTGGCTGATTTAATCCAGGAGGAAAAGCCAGAGATCATGCTTTTGGGCGCCACCACAATTGGCCGTTCCCTGGCACCGAGGGTTGCAGCGAGAGTTGGCACAGGACTGACTGCAGACTGCACAGGGCTTGCGGTCAACCCTGAAACCGGGCTTTTGGAACAGACCAGACCTGCCTTTGGCGGCAACATCATGGCCACAATCATCTGCCCCAGACACAGGCCGCAGATGGCAACTGTCCGGCCCAAGGTATTCCAAGCTGCTCCCAAGGATCCAGCCAGGAAAGGGGAGATCGTAAATCTCAAGTCCCCAGAGGTTGCCCTGCGCAGCAGGCTCCTGGAGAGGGTCCGGGAACAGGCGGAAAACGTCAATTTGGACGAAGCAGATATAATTGTAGCTGGCGGCAGGGGCTTGGCCGATGAGAAAGGCTTCAAGCTCCTTTCGGAGCTTGCTGAAGCTTTAGGCGGGGCTGTTGGAGCCAGCCGCGCTGCTGTGGATGCAGGCTGGATTTCATACCCCCACCAGGTGGGGCAGACTGGGAAAACTGTATCCCCCAAACTATATATAGCCTGCGGCATTTCAGGGGCAATTCAGCATTTGGCCGGGATGCAGTCTGCAGAGACAATTGTGGCCATAAACAAGAACCCTGATGCGCCCATCTTTCAAGTTGCCCACTACGGGATCGTGGGCGATGTGTTCGAGGTGATCCCAGCGCTTATCAGAGAGCTCAAATAATTGAGGTGTGGAAAATGAAAATCTCCCTGGCAGGACTGGAACACGAACGGGGAGCAACCAGATCCTTTGATTTTCGCAAAGCTGCGCCGAAACTCTTCACCTCGGGCGGCGAAGAAGTGAAGGCAACTGCGCCCCTTGAGGTTTCAGGCACCATCACAAACACAGGCTCTTGTTTTCACGTAAGGGGCCGGATATCAGCTAAACTGGAGCTGGTTTGCGCAAGGTGCCTGGAGCGTTTTTCTCTGGAGATTGAAGTGCCTTTGGCTGAGAATTACGTCAAAAGCCATGCCCAAAAAGCAGAGGAAGACTGGCGCACTTTTTACGGAGATGAAATAGTACTTGACGAAGCAGTGGAAGAAGAGTTAAACTTAAATTTGCCACTGCGCGGTTTATGTGGCGATAATTGCCAGGGGCTCTGCCCTATCTGCGGCGTCAACCGCAACCTGGAAAAATGCAATTGCAGAGAAGAGCGTATAGACCCGCGGCTGGCAGTTTTGAGTCAATTAATGGAGCAAGCACCAGGGGGAGGTGGAAAAGATGGCAGTACCTAAACAGAGACATTCTAAAGCAAGAGGAGCAAAAAGACGCACCCATTGGAAACTGCATGGACCTGGCCTCGTTGCCTGTCCCCAGTGCCATAAGCCGAAATTGCAGCATAGAATCTGTCCAAGCTGCGGCTTTTACCGCGGCAGCAAGGTGCTTGAACAGACTGCAGAATAGAGAAAGGCCCACAGGGCCTTTTTCTTTTATCAGAAGGCTGAAAGCACTTGTCAAAGACAGCTTTATTCGTTATACTAATACCATACCAGGTCTTAATATCAGGTACTTAGGAGGAAAGAATGGGCAAGAGAACCCAAAGGCGGAAGGCAAGACAGGAAGAGCTCCTCAAGAAAATAGCAGAAGACCCCTTCCTCACAGACCAGGAACTGGCAGAGATGCTGTCAGTGAGCGTCCAGACCATTCGTCTGGACCGCCTGCAGTTGAACATCCCTGAAGTGCGGGAACGGATCAAATCTGTGGCGCAGAACGCTGCACCGAAAGTACGGTCCTTGACGGAAGAGGAAGTCATGGGGGAGCTCATCGATTTGGAACTCGGCAAGCAGGCCATTTCTGTCTTGGAGACCAAACAGGAACTGGCTTTCAAAAGGACCGGCATTGTCCGGGGCCATCATTTGTTTGCCCAGGCCAACTCTCTGGCTGTGGCCCTGGTAGATGCCCCTGTCGCCCTGACAGGTACCTGTACAGTGCGGTTCTGCAAACCTGTGAAGGTAGGCCAGAGGCTGGTGGCAAAAGCTGAAGTAATAGAAAAAAAGAAAAACAAATATACTGTGGAAGTAAGGACAAAGGTTGGTCAAGATGAGATCCTGGTGGGCACCTTTGTGGTGTTCGCTTTGGAGGAGGTAAATAATGATTCGGATCGCAGTTGATGCCATGGGGGGAGACAGGGCACCTGACGAAATCATAAAAGGCGCAGTACGCTGTGCAGACAAATACGAGATCATCCTGGTAGGGCCCAGCTATCTGCGGGAAAAACTGCCTGCCAATGTTACCCTGGTGGAAGCATCTCAGTGGATCGAAATGGACGAACAGCCAGCAGCAGCTTTGAGGAGCAAAAAAGATTCAACAGTGCTGGTGGGGATGAAGCTGGTGCGGGAAGGCAGGGCAGATGCTTTTGTCAGCGCAGGCAACAGCGGCGCTGTGATGGGAGCATCGCTGTTGAGATTAGGACGCATTCGGGGAATTTCCAGGCCTGCCATTGCCATTCCAATGCCCACGGTGCAAAAGACTCCCTGCCTGATTCTGGATGCAGGGGCAAACGTGGACTCTTCAGCGGAAAACCTCCTGCAGTTCGCCCTGATGGGTTCCAACTATTACCAGGCAGTCTTCGGCGAGCCATCGCCAAAAGTTGGCTTGCTTAACATCGGCGAGGAAGAGACCAAAGGCAATCAGGCTGCCTTGGCTGCACATAAACTTTTGGCAGAGAGCGGGCTTAATTTCATCGGCAACATAGAAGGAGGCGAGCTCACCTCAGGCAATGCCCACGTTGTTGTCTGCGATGGTTTTGTGGGCAATGTGATCCTTAAATTTGCCGAGGGCCTGGCTGCAAGTATATTTACCATCTTAAAAGAAGAAGTTAAGGACAGATGGCTCAGCCAGCTGGGCATGGGCCTGGCAAGGTCATCTCTCAAGGCCCTGGCTCGCCGTTTTGACTACGCAGAATATGGTGGAGCACCTCTTTTGGGGGTAGACGGAGTAGTGATGATCTCCCACGGGAAATCTGATGCAAGGGCCATTGTCAACGCTGTAGGCAGCGCAGCGGCATGTGTGGAAAAGCAAGTGGTACAGAAGCTCAAGGAGGGAAAGTGAATTGCGAGGAGCTGGAATAATCGGCACAGGCTCTTATATCCCCGAAAAAGTGCTTACCAACCATGATTTGGAGAAAATGGTCGATACCTCAGACGAATGGATTTTCACAAGAACAGGAATCAGGGAGCGGAGGCTTGCAGCCGACCACGAAACCACTGCTCATCTGGGCACCCTCGCTGCCGAGGCAGCCCTGGCCGACGCAGGCCTTGATCCGGAGCAGATCGGCCTGGTTATCCTCTGCAGCATCACTCCAGATGCTCCCTTTCCAGCCACAGCCTGTGTGGTGCAGGCAGCTATAGGAGCTACGAAGGCAGGCGCTTTCGACTTGTCAGCTGGCTGTTCAGGCTTCTCCTACGGCTTAGCTGTAGGGGCGCAGTTTGTGGAAACCGGCATGTACGACTATGTCCTGGTTATCGGCGCAGAGAAGATCTCCCGGATTACCGATTGGACAGACCGCACCACCTGCGTCCTCTTCGGCGATGGTGCAGGTGCAGCAGTTATAGGGCCTGTGCCTGAGGGATACGGCTTTTTGGCCAACTCCTTGGGCTCCGACGGACAGGGTGCACGATTTCTGGAATTGAGCAAACAAACCAATTGTATAAGAATGGACGGCCGAGACGTCTTCAAGTTTGCAGTCCACGTTATGAGCGAGATCCCTGCAGAACTGCTAGCTGACGCAGGCCTTAAAGAAGAAGATGTAGATTTGTTCATTCCTCATCAGGCAAACATCAGGATCATCGATGCTGCAGCAAGGCGCTTGTCTCTCCCGCGGGAGAAAGTCTACGTGAATGTAGACCGGTACGGCAACACGTCTGCAGCGTCCATCGGGATCGCTTTGGATGAGGCTGCCAAAGGGGGCCTTCTCAAAGACGGCGACATCCTTCTGACAGTTGGCTTCGGCGCAGGCCTCACCTGGGCAGGCAATGTGATCAAATGGTGGGGAGGAAGAGGATGAAGGTAGCTTTTCTTTTTCCCGGGCAGGGCTCGCAGAAGGTGGGCATGGGCAGAGAGCTGGCGCAGAAAGAGCCGTCTGCATTGAAAATATATGAGCTGGCAGACCGCGTCCTCTGCAGAAAGATAAGCAGGCTCTGCTGGGAAGGGCCGCAAGAGGAGCTGAACGCCACAGCCAACACCCAGCCGGCAATTTTGACCACCTCCCTTGCCACCATGGCAGTCCTGGAAAGCCGGGGCATCAAGCCTCAGGCTGCAGCAGGTCACAGCCTCGGCGAGTACGGAGCTTTGGTTGCAGCAGGCGTTCTGCCTCGAGCAGAGGCCATCAGGCTCGTTGCCCTACGGGGCCAGCTCATGGAGGAGGCAGTGCCTCAAGGGGGACAGATGGCAGCTGTAATCGGCCTTGAAGCGTCTGTGGTGGTGGAGATCTGCCAGCAGGTCAGCAGCGAGGTTGGCTCAGTTGAGCCTGCCAATTACAACAGTCCTGGCCAGATTGTGGTCAGCGGCTGGGCCAGCGGTGTGGAGGAGTTTGCAGAAAGGGCAAAGGAAGCAGGCGCAAAGCGGGTGATTCCCCTGGCAACAAGCGGACCGTTCCACAGCTCTCTCATGGAGAGGATAACCCCAAAATGGCGGGAGGTCCTGGCAGAGGTGGAGCTTGCCCCGCCAAAGATTCCGTATGTTGCTAATGTCAGCGCCAGCTGCCTTGCAGATCCCGCTCACATTAAAGAGGCTCTAGTGAGCCAAATTAAAAGCCCCGTGCTGTGGGAGGACAGCATGCGCAACCTTGTGGAAGCGGGCTTTGAGCTGTTTGTGGAAGTTGGGCCGGGCCAGGTATTGCGCGGTCTTGCAAGGCGCATCGCACCTGATGTAGAGGTCCTGCCCACTGATACATATGAAAACCTGCTCGCAACCATGGAGCAGCTGGAAAGGAGAATGGGAGATGAAGCTTGAGGGAAAGGTGGCAGTTGTCACAGGCGCTGCCAGGGGCATTGGCCATGCCACAGCAAAGAGCCTTGCTGATGCAGGTGCCAAGGTGGTAATCTGCGATCTGCGGGAGGAGGATCTGGCAGGTGTCCAGCTAGACGCCCTGAAGATCGCAGCCGACGTCACAGACAGCGAGGCTGCAGATGGCTTAATTGCCGCAACTTTGGAAAAATGGGGCAGGCTGGATATTGTGGTGAACAATGCCGGCATTACCCGGGACAATCTCCTTCTGCGGATGAAGGACCCAGAATGGGAAGCAGTGCTGGAGGTTAACCTCAGCGGCGTTTTCAAGGTCACCCGTGCAGCAGTCCGGCCTATGCTCAAACAGCGTTTTGGCAGCATTATCAACATTTCCTCTGTGGTGGGGATCATGGGCAATCCGGGCCAGGCCAATTACGCAGCCAGCAAAGCTGGGGTGATTGGCTTTACAAAAGCTGTGGCAAGGGAAGTCGCGCCCCGGGGGATCAGGGTCAACGCCATCGCACCTGGCTTCATTCAAACCCAGATGACAGATGTCCTAAGCGATGAGGCGAAAGCAAAGCTTGCCTCGCAGATCCCCATGGGAAGCTTGGGTTCCCCAGAGGATGTTGCCCAGGCAGTTCTGTTTCTTGCCAGCGACCAGTCCCGCTACATCACAGGGCAAGTGCTGGCTGTAGACGGCGGAATGGCCATGTAGATCTTGGCAAAATTCCATATAGATAGTATAATCAGCATGAACTTGGAAGGAGGTGAACTGGGGCATGAACGTTTTTGACAAGGTCAAAGAGCTTATCGTTGAGAACTTGGGGGTAAACCCAGAGGCAGTGACGCCAGAGGCTTCATTTGTGGAAGATCTGGGCGCTGATTCGTTGGATGTAGTTGAATTTGTTATGGCTTTGGAGCAGGAGTTTGAGCTCGAGATTCCAGATGAGGATGCAGAAGGAATCAAGACTGTGGGCGATGCTGTAGACTACATTTCCGAACGGATAAAGTAATTTCAGGGGCCCACAAAGCGTGGGCCTCTTCTCAAAGGAAATAACCATGGGCTCGAGGGGGTAGCAGCGATGGATTTGGAGAGGATGAAACGCTTCCGCGGTCAGGGTCAACCTGTGGTGGTTACTGGTTTAGGTGTGGTCTCACCAGTTGGCATTGGCTGGTCTGCTTTTTGGCAGGCACTGCTCTCTGGCAAAAGCGGGGTGGGGAAAATCACCCGCTTTGACACCACAGACTACACTACCCAAATTGCAGCAGAAGTGAAGGACTTTCAGCCAGAGGAGTATCTGGACAAGCGGGAGCTGCGGAGAATGGACCGCTTCACCCAGTTTGCGGTAGTGGCTGCCAAAATGGCAGTTGAGGACAGCCAATTGGACATTACAGGCGAAGATGCTGACGATATAGGCGTCATTATCGGCTCTGGCATCGGCGGCGTTGAAACAATTGAAGAGCAAGGCAAAGTCCTTCAAGCCAAAGGTCCCAGCAGGATCAGCCCCTTTTTTGTGCCCATGATGATTAGTAATATGGCCTCAGGGCAGGTGGCAATCAGCTTAGGTGCCAGGGGGCCCAATACCTCTGTGGTCACTGCCTGCGCTTCCAGCAGTCACGCTCTTGGCGAAGCCATGCGGATCATCCAGCGGGGCGAGGCAGAGGTAATGATTGCCGGTGGTTCCGAGGCTGCAGTTACACCTTTGGCAGTTGCAGGCTTCTGCGCCATGAAGGCAATGTCCACCCGCAATGACGAACCGGAGCTGGCCAGCAGGCCCTTCGATGCCAACAGGGACGGCTTTGTGATGGGCGAAGGAGCTGCTGTCCTGATCCTGGAGAGCCTAGAGCACGCACAGAGGCGCGGCGCAAAAATCTACGCTCAAATTGTAGGCTACGGTGCCACAGCAGATGCATATCATATAGTTGCCACAGCACCCGACGGCGAAGGAGCGGCCAGGGCAATGAAGCGAGCGCTGGCAGATGCGCAGCTGGAGCCTGCGGATATCGACTACATCAACGCCCACGGCACCTCCACCCAGCTGAACGATGTGAGCGAAACGAAAGCCATCAAGGCTGTCTTCGGCGAGCACGCTGGAAAGCTTGCCGTCAGCTCCACAAAATCCATGACTGGCCACCTTCTGGGCGCTGCAGGCGCCCTTGAGGCAGTTGCTACAGTTCTGGCCATCAAGGAGGGCTGGCTGCCGCCGACCATCAACTACCAAGAACCGGATCCTGAATGCGATTTGGACTACGTTCCCAACCAGGCGCGGCAAGCCAAAGTGCAGGCGGCACTGTCCAACTCCTTTGGCTTCGGCGGCCACAATGCAGTCTTAGTTTTCAAGGGTTTTGAGGGTTGAGAGAATGGTGAACAAACCAGTTGAGTTTCTTCAAAAGCTCGGGGTGAAGCTCCGCCCCGAGCTTTTGCAGCGGGCTCTTTCCCACCGTTCGTATGCTTTTGAGAGCAGGCACAGCAAAGCAGAAAGCAACGAACGACTGGAGTTTTTAGGAGATGCTGTGTTGGGACTTGCGGTCGCAGAACACCTCTACCACAACTTCCCAGAGCGAACAGAAGGAGAGCTGGCCAAAATCCGCTCAGCTGTTGTCTGCGAGACGACCCTTGCCCGTAGAGCACAGGATTTGGGCCTGGGCGCTTATTTGCTGTTAGGACATGGTGAAGATCAGAGCGGCGGCAGAGACCGGCCCTCCCTTCTTGCCGATGCTCTGGAGGCGATTATCGGCGCCATTTTCCTCGAGCACGGCTACCAAAAGGCTGCCAGCTGGGTGGTAGAGCTTCTCAGCGGCGAAATCCGCAGGGCGTCCCAAAGCGATGGTGTTGACTACAAAAGCAGGCTGCAGGAGGAGATCCAGCATACCTACAGGGAAGCGCCGAGCTATGAGGTGCTCTCAGAACACGGTCCAGATCACGCCAAATTTTTCCGGGTGGCAGTGAAGCTTGCCGACAAAAAGCTTGGAACCGGTGAGGGTTTTTCTAAAAAAGAAGCGGAACAGGCAGCAGCACGCCAGGCCCTCTGCGATATGGGCCTGTTGGAATAGTTTCCCTTGCGAGTCTGATCTTGCCTGAAGATATTTTCGTCCTGTAACAATTTATTAGCAGGAATTTATCTTCGGAGATAGAAAAGAATATAGTGGATCCTGGCACCCATTTTTGTAGTCCATTCTATTTGTGGAGGGAGGGAGCGGCAAACAGCCGCGCCACAATGTGGACCGTCATCCATATTGCATCTAACCAGTCTACGGCAGAGATGCTGAAGAATCTCCTGACTGAAGAGGGTTTTCTAGTGAAGATCAAACCCCTGGGAGTTGTCCATATGGGAGCTGCCAGGCAATTTGAGGTTTTGGTGCCGCGGTCTGAAGCAAGGGAGGCACAAGAGGTTTTAATGGAAAGGTGGCCTGTTCAAGCTTAAGGCCAAGAAGAGGTGACAGATGGCTGAGAACAAATTTAGCTTCTGGTGGAACAAACCAAAGTATGTAACAGTAATGCCCAGACAGGCAGAGAAAAGGGAAATACCTGAAGGGCTTTGGACCAAATGTCCAGACTGCAGCGAACTCCTCTACAACAAAGAGCTTGAGCGCAACCTTCATGTCTGCAATAAATGCGGACACCATTTCCGCATGGGAGCCATGGAGCGCCTGAACATGCTCACAGATCCGGGCAGTTTCAAGCCCTACGAGGAACTGGAAGCAAAGGATCCTTTAGGGTTTGTATCCTACAAAGAAAAATTGCTCAAAAGCCGCGCCAAGAGCAAGCTGAAAGATGCCATTATCACAGGCGAGGCTACCATCGAAGGCTATCCGGCTGTGATCGGCGTGATGGATTACAACTTCATGCTGGGGAGCATGGGCTCGGTTGTTGGGGAGCAGGTTGCCCGAGCAGTGGAGAGGGCGATAGAGAAGAGGCTTCCCCTGGTTATAGTTTGCGCCAGCGGCGGCGGTGCCAGGATGCAGGAAGGAATGCTTTCTTTAATGCAGATGGCAAAGACCAGTGCTGCTCTGGCGAGGCTGGACGAGGCAGGTCTTTTCTACCTTTCCATCCTCACAGATGCCACCATGGCTGGGGTTTTAGCGAGCTTCGCCTCTTTGGGGGATATAATTTTGGCTGAGCCAGGGGCCATGATCGGTTTTGCCGGCCCGCGGGTAATCGAGCAGACCATCCGCGAGAAGCTGCCAGCTGGCTCCCACACTGCCGAATTTGCTTTCCAGCACGGGCTGGTGGACAGAATTGTCCAGCGGAAGGATTTGAAGGCCACTGTTGGGAAGCTGTTGGCCTTTCATCAGCCCAAGGGAGGCGAAAGTTAAATGGCCACAGAATATCTGGATTTCGAAAAGCCTATTTTGGAGCTGGAGCAGAAGATTGCAGAACTCAGTTCCTACACCCAGAACAGCGGCATGGATTTTTCCCAGGAAATCTCCACCCTCCAGGGACGTCTCGCTTCTTTGAAGGAACAGACATACAAGAACCTCACCCGCTGGCAGCGGGTGCAGCTGGCCCGCCACAGCCAGCGGCCCTTCGCCCTGGACTACATCAGCGCCATTTTCCCCGATTTCTTTGAGCTGCACGGCGACCGCCTCTACGGCGACGATCCTGCAATGGTCGGGGGATTGGCCACCTACAGGGGAATGCCTGTCACTGTAATTGGGCAGCAGAAGGGCAGAGATACAAAAGAAAACATCCGCAGGCACTTTGGGATGCCCTATCCTGAAGGGTACCGCAAAGCGCTGCGCCTGTTTAGGAGCGCAGAGAAATTCGGCAGGCCAATTATCTGCTTTATAGATACACCAGGCGCATTTCCGGGCCTTGAAGGGGAAAACCGGGGACAGGCCTGGGCCATTGCAGCCAACTTGAAGGCTATGGCCAGCCTGAAAGTGCCCACCATCGGCATTCTCATCTCAGAAGGCGGCAGCGGCGGCGCCTTGGGAATAGGGGTTGTCAACAGGCTGCTCATGCTTGAGAACGCCTATTATTCCGTGATTTCCCCAGAAGGCTGCGCTGCAATTCTCTGGCGGGATGCTGCGAGAGCTCCTGAGGCAGTAGATGCTTTGAAGATATCTGCCCAGGACTTGTTGGAACTTGGGATTGTCGATGAAGTGATCCCCGAGCCCACAGGGGGAGCACATCGGGATCTCCCTGAAATGGTAAAGCGCATTGATGCTGCCATAGCACAGCACCTTGAAGAGTTAATGGATCTGTCTGCAGAAGAATTAATAGAACAAAGATGGAATAAATACCGCCGTTTAGGAGCGTTTGAAACAGGAGAGTGACAACAATGCGAACCATAGCTGTGATCACAAGTGGAGGCGATGCCCCGGGAATGAACGCTGCTGTGCGGGCAGTTACCAGGATGGCACTTTTCCACGGCCTGAAGGTGATCGGGATCAGGCGCGGTTATTTCGGCATGATCCACAACGACATGTTTGAATTGTATTCCGGCAGCGTAGGGGACATCATCCACCGCGGCGGCACTATTTTGAAAACTGCTCGCAGTCCGGAATTCAAAACCCCAGAAGGCAGAGCAACTGCCCTGGAGAACCTGCGGGCCCACGGCATCGAGGGCCTGGTTGTCATCGGGGGCGACGGCTCCTTCCGCGGGGCTTTGGAACTTGAGAAGCTCGGTGTAAACACAGTCTGCATTCCCTGCACCATTGACAACGACATAGGCGGCACGGATCAGACCATCGGCTTTGACACTGCCGTCAATACAGCTGTGGACGCCATCAACAAGATCCGCGATACTGCCACAAGCCACGAGCGCACCTTTGTGATCGAAGTGATGGGCCGCAACGCAGGCTTTCTTGCCCTCCACGCAGGGCTTGCAGGCGGTGCGGAGTCCATCCTCATTCCAGAGGTTGATACCAACCTAGACGATGTATGCCGCAGGATCATGGACGGACACATCAGGGGCAAATCCCACAGCATTATCGTGGTTGCCGAAGGTTTTGGCGGCGAACCGGTGGCAGGCAGGGATGCAGAGGAGAGCGCAGGGTTTAAGGTCTGCAAGTACATCCGCCAAAAAACAGGTTTCGATACTAGAGTCACGATTCTAGGACACATTCAGCGGGGCGGCTACCCCACGGTGGTAGACAGAATTCTGGCCACCCGTCTCGGCGCAAGAGCTGTGGAAGCCCTTCTTGAGGGAGAGCACGGTGTTGTGGTGGGAATGCAGAACAACGAATTAACCCTCACCCCAATTGAAGAAGTGCTGGCGAACAAAAAAACAGTTTCTGATGAATTTTGCCGCTTGGCGAACATTTTAGCATAAAGATAAAGAAAGGAGAAGACCGCCTGCCGGCGGTCGTCTTTTTATGAGAACGAAAATCATCTGTACAATAGGTCCCTCCTCGGAAAGCGAGGAAATGCTGAGAAATTTGCTGCTAGCAGGGATGAGCGTTGCGAGATTGAACTTTTCCCACGGCACTCACAGGGAGCAGCAGAAGCGGATTGAACGGATCCGCAAGCTTGCCCAGGAATTAGACAGGCAGGTAGGAATCATCGCCGACATCCAAGGGCCGAAAATCCGGCTGGGAGAGCTCAGTGAGGAAACCATTCATCTGGAAGAAGGACAGACAATCACCCTCACCAGCGAAGAGGTGCTGGGGACAGCAGAAAAGGTTACAGTCCGATACCCAACCCTTGCCCAGGATCTTGCAGAAGGCCAGCAGATCCTCATTGACGACGGCCTCATCTCCCTGACTGTAGAAGAAATACGGGGCTTGGAGGTTAAGTGCAGGGTGGTGACTGGCGGCTGCCTTTCAGCCCACAAAGGGGTAAGCATTCCGAAAGTGAGAGTGCAGCTTCCAGCCCTCACAGAAAAAGACCGGGTGGATATTGCCTTTGCACTGAAGCAGGATGTAGACTACCTGGCCATCTCCTTTGTCCGGCGGGCAGAGCACCTTTTGGAAATTAAAAAATATATCGCCCAACTGGGCGGCGACGTTGGAATCATTGCCAAGATCGAGAACTTAGAGGGAGTTGAAGAGCTGGACAAGATCATCGCTGTGGCAGATGCGGTTATGGTTGCCAGGGGGGACCTGGGGGTTGAACTGCCTGCAGAAGAAGTTCCCATTCTGCAGAGGAAGATCGTGCGCAAGTGCCGCAGGGCAGGCAAGCCCGTGATCATAGCCACCCAAATGTTGGAATCCATGGTGCAGAATCCCCGTCCAACCAGGGCTGAAGTGAACGACGTGGCCTATGCTGTGATGCAGGTTGTAGATGCGGTGATGCTGTCAGGGGAGACAGCGGTAGGGCAGTACCCTGTAGAGGCCGTCAGCGTCATGGCCAGGGTGATCCAGCGCACGGAGGCTTCCCTAGACTGGAAAGACCTGTTTGTGAAAACAGAGCCCACGGCTCCCCTTTCCATTGCAGATGCCATTTGCCATGCAACCTGTGAATCAGCGCTGGATTTGGGAATCGGGGCCATTCTTTCTTCCACCCAAAGCGGCAGCACTGCCAGGATGGTGGCAAAATACCGCCCCCGTGCCTTGATCATTGCTGCTTCACCGAACCCAAAGGTGGCAAGGAGGCTGAGCCTGGTTTGGGGAGTTTATTCCACAATCGTTCCCTACACAGATGATGTCGACGATATGCTGGAGCTTTTGGTGGATGCTGCTTTAAGGTCTGGCCTGGTGAAAAAAGGGGATCTGACAGCCATCACCGGTGGAGTGAAGACTGGCATTTCCGGCTCTACCAACCTTCTTAAAATTCACTATCTAGGAGAAGAGAAAAATTAGCGAGGCTGGGCAGATCTGAGCTGAAAGTTTTCCGAGCTACTCTTACGATCTCAGGGTCGAAATGGCTCCCTGCCTCCTTTTCCAGTTCACCGAGGGCTACTTCAGCAGACCGAGCCTTTTGATAGGAGCGGTTGGTGGTCATGGCGTCAAAAGCATCGGCAACTGCAACAATCCTGGCCAGGGAAGTGATCTCCCCGTTTTTTATCCCCCGGGGATAGCCCTGGCCGTTGAGCCACTCGTGGTGCTGTCCTGCCACCAGTGCCAGTTCATCGAAACCAGGGATGGACGAGATGATCTTCTCGCCATAGACAGGGTGCATCCTAATCTGCTTCAGTTCAGAGAGGGTAAGCTTGCCGGGTTTTTCCAAAACGTTCCGATTAACTGCAAGTTTCCCAGCATCGTGCAGAAGCGATGCCAAAGTTAACGTCCTGAGCCTATCGCTGGAAAGACCCAGCGTTTTTCCCAAGTAGTACGCATACATGGCCACTCTCTCTGAGTGGCCTGCTGTATATTCGTGCTTGGCGTCAATAGTTTGAGCAAAGACTCTGATCACAGCCGTGATATCGCTTCTGCTGCTGTCTTGGTTCTGCTGAGCCAGCTCTGCCTGGATTGCCTTAATTCTCTGTTCAATCCACTGAAAATCATATAGGTTTTCGAAAAGGGAATCCCTAGACAAGGCTGTGGTGACAGCGTCGTAATAAACTTTGGGGTACTCCAAATCAATCCGTTCTTTGAGGATGAAAAACAGCTTCGATTTCGTCAGCGTGGGCAGTTCCTGGATAATGGTTTCTGCAGAGTCTGCAATGCGAATCAAAAGCCCACCTTCTGAGATCTCCCCCTCTTTTTTTCGATCAGGGTAGCCGGAACCATTCCACCATTCGTGGTGGTCTAAAACCATCCCGGCAGCTTCCTCGAGATGGGGAATGTTCTCTAAAATGGCAGCACCACGTCTGCAGTGCCCCTTGAGAAAAGGAATGCTGTACTGAGGCCAAATGCTGGGGGCGTGCATTACATAATCTGAAAAGCCAATGGCTCCGATGTCGTGGAGCAGTGCAGCATAGAAAAGCTGTTCCCTGTCAGGTGGACTAGGGAGCAGAGCTGCTGCCTCATTGGCGATCACAGCTACCCGCCAGGCGTGGTATAATTTTCTGTTTTCATCAAGGTCCAAAGCGTAAGAGAGGGCAGTGATTATATCAGATACAGTGCTGCTCAGCTGACGGTTCATATCTACACTCCTTTAAGAAAAAATAAAGGGTGATGTCCGTCGTATAGATTCGACATAATTCTCCTTTTTCCCTTTATTGCTTGCCAAAAGGGACTTCAATGAAATCATTAATAAAACCGCAATGGATCACTGCAAAAAACTTTGTCCCCAACCCCGGCCACAGGTCGGGTTTTCTCTCCATTTTTCTGGGAGATATGGGAGTAGGCGTGGTTATAGCAGGAGGGATGGGCGAAAGTGCTGTCGGAACTCTCAAGGAGCGAGGCATTGAGGTCTTAACAGGCTTTGGGAGCAGAGGCCAAGAGAAAGTAGAGCTTTATCTGGCTGGAAAGTAGAAATCAGAAGGCACAGTTTGCCGATAACACCAAGGCGACTGCAGACCTTGACATGTTCAGGTGACTGCAAAAAAACAGGGGCAGGGAACTGTTCCTATTTTTTTTGCAGATTCTTGCTGTCCGCATGGAAAGCGATAGTGGATGATTGAAAATCGGAGCAGTCTTTGTTATACTAATTTTTAGAAAGAATTCCAACAACGTGCAGAATAAGGGGGTCGGGGTATTTGCTCAGAACAGAAGGCTTGACAAAGAAATACGACCAGCTGAAAGCAGTAGTGGATCTCAATCTTCACGTACATAAAGGCGAAACCTACGGGTTTTTAGGGCCCAACGGGGCTGGAAAAACTACTACCATCATGATGCTTTTGGGCTTGGAAAAGCCGACAGAAGGAAAAATCTGGCTTTTCGGACAGGAGCTCAGCACAGATCCCATGGCCATCAAAAAGAGGATCGGTGTGGTTTTGGAGCACCAGTACCTTTACGATGAGATGACAGCCTGGGAATACCTCAATTTTTTTGCACAGCTGTATGAGGTGGAAAACCCGGCGAAAAGAATTTCAGAGCTCCTGGAGAGAGTTCATTTATATGACAGAAAAGACGACTTTGTCGGCGGCTATTCCCGGGGAATGCGGCAGAAATTATCCATTGTCCGGGCCCTTTTGCACGATCCTGAACTGCTTATCCTCGATGAACCTGTCTCAGCCCTAGACCCGTACGGTATCAAAGAGGTCCGGGATTTAATCCTAGAGGAACAAGCCCGTGGCCGCACTTTCTTTATCTCGTCCCACATTCTCTCTGAAATCGAGAAGACGTGCAGCAGAGTCGGCATCATCCATAAAGGCGTTCTCCTGGCAGAGGACGACATGGAAGGGCTGAAGGCTAAAGTCCGGGAAGAGCAGGAGTTTACAGTGGAGCTTGAGGAAGTAACCAATTCAGTTACAGAGCACCTCAATCAGCTGCCTTTTGTCAATTCTCTGGACTTTGAAAACAACAAGCTCTACATCAATACAGACACCCAGGAAGACTACCGGCCTCAGATTTCCAGGGCAATTGCAGCTGCCGGGGGCACCATCCTGAGCATGCAGGCCAAAGAGCTTTCCCTAGAGGATGCCTTTGTGACCATCACGGAAAAGAATCTTTCACTGCTAACAAAGGAGGCTAACAAATGAAGGCGCATCTGCATCAGCGTTGGCACGTGGCCAAATTGATCTCCCTGCGCGGGCTGCGCTCTGGGTTGCGGGGAGCAGTGCTGCCCTTTGCCCTGACCTTCGCTTTCCTCTTCGCAGCCGTACTGATCGCAGGCAATGTAGGGCAGCTGGGACAAGAAGGGCTTCTTGCCATACCGAGGCCACTTACGTACCCGTTTTTCAGTGTAGTTTACATCTTAAGCTTTTACCTTGCTTTGGCAGGTGCGCTGGCCATCGTCCGCGACCGGGATCGGGGAACCATGGAAACCCTTTTTTACGGCCCTGTGGACGAAGTCTCTTACATCTTCGGGCGCTTTTTTGAGCACCTGCTGCTTTTCATCGCCATGCTTGTCCTGACCATTATCTTCTTTCTCCTCGCATCGCTTATCACCCGCTTTGCCATCACAGTGCAGTTTTGGCAGGCCTGCCTCCTTTCTGTTTTCCTGGCAGCAGGGGTGATAGCTTTCGGCATCTTCATCTCCAGCATCACCAAGCGCACCATTAATGCTGTAGTGCTGTTTTTGGTTTTGATGCTCCTTTTTATGGGAATCCAAATAACCCAGCAGTCTTTGGCAAATATCGATTTATCCAACCCTTCTGCTGGTTTGGCTTTAGCGGTGAAAGTGATCACCTTTTTAGGCAAGGTTGTCAGCTGGGTATCGCCTTTTTCCTATCTATCCGGAGGATTGCGTGCAGTAGATTTGGCAAGTACCGGCCAATATGTGCTCAGCCTTGTCAAGGCTACTGTTTACGCCCTCGTCCTTCAGGGAGCCAGCATCTACTTTTTCCAGCGCAGGGGGGTAAGGAAATGAAGAGAAGCCTCAGTTTTCTCTTGGGATTATTGTTTTTGGCAAATAGTCTGGCTTTGGCTGCACCCCCCAAGCGGGTGAAGCAGCCTGTTTGGAATTTGTCTTTGTCAGACGGCATTTCTTTTTCTTCCACCATGGCGCCGAAAGCCATCAAGCAAGTGTACATGCTCGCTGATACCACCAACGTAATCGAAATTGCGGAAACAGAAGTGTACTGGTGGGACATCACCAGAGAATATATGGCCGACCGGGAAAAAAAGGAGATTTTGAAGGGCAAGCTGGAAGTGCTCAAAAACGGGAAAGTGTTCAAGACCTTTGAGAGGACATCTTTCAGTTTTGAAAGCAGCTATGCGAGGATCTATGAAACACAGAAGCTCCTCACTGGAGAGGAAGCTCGGGAAGCCCACAAACGCTACAAAGAGCGGGTAGACAAATACTGGCAGGACTACATGGAGTATTCGAAAAAGCAGGCTGAATACGAAAAAGCCATGGAAGAGTACATGAAAAATCCCAAAGGGGAAGCACCTAAAGCTCCAAAACCGCCCCAGGGACCTAATTTTTACGTTACAGAGCCCTCGGAAGGGTTTATCGTTTCTCTTCCTAGAGGCAACTACCAGGTGCGACTTGTGGACAGCAGGGGGAAGGTAGTGCCTGACACTGAGAAAAACGTGGAGGTTTGGGAGCCCCTGCGGCAGGGCATAGGATATGTGGCCCGTCCTGAGAGCAGGTGGACCATGCAGAGGCAGAGCACGGATCCGGGAGAAAGCCTCTACGCCCAGGGAAAAGAAACAGTCTACTTCAGCGCCTTTGTGCAGTCCCAATTCAACGAGTTTAAGTACACAAAGCTCAGCAAGCTCAGCCAGCCAGACAGCGGCAAGGGAAGCCAGTACGTGTACAAGTGGCGGCCCATGGGGGCTGTGCCGGAAGATTACAAAATGGAGATAATCTTCAACGGCAAGCTTTTGAAAACCGTCCCCCTGGAGCATTTCACTGTGGAGCAGATACCTGGACCTAACCTCGGTTATAATATCGTTAAGGCGAAGGACGCCGAAGAGGCTACCTTCACTGCCTATGAGGTGCCTGTTGAAAAGCAGGGCACCTATATCCTGCGGCTGCGGGATAACTACGGCAATATAGTCCCAGGCAGCACAAGAGTTCTGCAGTCCATTCCCAAGGTAAATCCATGGCCTGTGTATGTAATGGCGCTGCTGCCTGTGTTCTGGGGCGTCTACACAATCAGGATGAGAAGAAAGATCAAGCAAGTTTAAAAAGAGAAGAGGTTTATTCGTGGCGAACAAAGGAGAGCAAATCAGCTCAGGTAGGTTAGTGCGCTTTTTCGACCCCCAAGGCGAGCTTAAATACGGCCAGCTGGACAACGAAGGACGGATTTGGGAGACCACAGACTACTTCCAAAGCCAGGCAGTCTATACAGGCGAAAGCTACTGGATTGGGGAAGTGAGGCTGGCAGCTCCCTCAAGCCCGCAGAAGATCATTGCTGTGGGCCTCAACTACAGGGACCACGCCCAGGAAATGGGAGAGGAGCTGCCGCAGAGCCCCGTTCTCTTCCTCAAACCGCCCACTGCTGTCATCGGCCACGAGGAAGAGATTGTCCTCCCCCCCATCTCAAAACAGGTGGATTACGAAGCGGAGCTGGCAGTGATAATCGGCAGAAAGTGCCGCAATATCAGTCCTCAGGAAGCTGATAGCGTCATTTTGGGTTACAGCTGTTTCAACGACGTGACAGCCCGGGACCTGCAAAAACAAGACGGCCAATGGACCCGGGCTAAATCCTTCGATACTTTTGCCCCTTTGGGCCCCTGGATCCAGCAGGGAATCGATCCGGGAGATCTGCCCATTGAACTTTATTTGAACGGTGAAAGGAAGCAGGCGTCCAGCACCTCCCAGCTGGTTTTTTCTGTGCCAGAGCTGGTCAGTGCCATCAGCCAAGTGATGACGCTGCTGCCGGGGGATGTAATTGCTACTGGCACTCCCGCTGGCGTCGGGCCCCTTGCTCCTGGCGATGTGGTGACAGTGCTCATCGGCGGTATCGGCTGCTTGGAAAACCGGGTCAGCGGAGGGAAGTGACGGGTTTGCCCAAAGGAATCAGCATTCTGGATATAGTGGACATTCTGCTGGTAGCGGCGTTTCTCTACAAACTCTTCGCTACCTTACGGGACACCCGGGCTGTGGTGCTGCTCCGCGGCCTTGCCGTTATTTTGGTCATTGGAGCTGTGAGTCACTATCTGCGCCTGCAGACCATCTCCTGGCTCTTTGAACAGACCCTGACGGTTCTGTTGGTTTCTCTGCCCATAGTTTTTTATCCCGAGCTGCGCAGGGCTCTGGAGCAGATCGGCAGGGGGGAGCTTTTGCGCTCCACCAGGAATACAACTCGTGAAGCCCAAACCCATTTGATCCGAGAGGTTGTCCGGGCTGCAAGCAATATGGCAAAAAAATCCATAGGGGCTCTCATCGTTTTCCAGCGGGAACTGCGCTTGGGAGAATACCTGGAGACAGGAGTGAGGCTCGATGCCCAGCCGTCCAGGGAGCTTCTGCAGAACATTTTCCTTCCACCTGCCCCCCTTCACGACGGAGCAGTGATCATAGGCCAGGGGAGGGTGCTGGCTGCAGGCTGTGTTCTGCCCCTCACAAGGCAGCAGCTGAGCTCCAATTTAGGCACCAGGCACAGGGCTGCTGTGGGCATCAGCGAGGTGTCTGATGCAGTGGCAGTGGTGGTTTCCGAGGAAACTGGCACTATATCCCTGGCAGTTGGCGGCACCCTTGAGCGCTCCCTTTCAGGAGAAGAATTAGAGGAGAGGCTGGTGGAACTTCTCAGTCCCACGAAGCACCCATTTTTAAGGAAGAACGAGGGATGGGCATGAGCTTTTGGCAAAGTTTCTGGAAGCACTGGCAGAAAGAGGACCTCTCCCTGCGCCTTCTCGCTTTAGCTGCAGCAGTGACCCTTTGGCTTTACGCTAGTTCTGAACCTGTCTTGGAACAGGAAACACTGACTGTACAAGCAGTCCCTGAAATTTCTGGTGCAAGCCAGGAACTTGTGGCTGCCGAGCTGCCTCATGTAACCATTAGGATCACAGGCCCGAAAAGGGAGCTGGATAAGCTCAAAGGGGATCGGCTGCTTTATGTTGATCTGGCAGGCTTAGGCCCTGGCACTCATCTTGTGAGGGTGCAAAGCAGAGTGCCCAGCAACTTGAAAGTGCAGGGGATAACCCCCAGCCAGATACAGGTCAGGCTCTTAGAGTATGCCCAGCGCCGCCTGCCAGTTAAGGTAGAGGTGCCAAACAGCGCAGCAGCGGAAGCCACAGCAGACCCTGAAACGGTTTTAGTTCAGGGTGCAGCTGAAGACGTGAATAAGGCCAAAGAAGCTGTTGTGAGGGCAACAGGGGAAGCAGGCAGCAGCGCTGTGATTGTTTTAGACGAGCATGGCAGGCCTCTGTCCCTTGAAGTGAAGCCCGGCGTTGTCAGCTACAGCGTGAAATTATCTGAGCCTGTGGTGAGCAAGGTTGTCCCTGTGGCAAGTACAGAGCGGGTTACGTTCACCCCGCACCAAGTACGTCTTTGGGGAAGGGCGGATAAGCTTCAAAGGATCGAAGAGGTGCTTACAGAGCCCTTGGGTGAGGAGCGGCAAGGAAAGGTTTCAATTGTGGTGCCAGAGGGAGTTTATGCTGTAGAACCTGAAGAAGTCAACTTTGTTGTAGATGACTAGTAGAAAGTGGGGAAAAACACGATGGGTAGAATTTTCGGAACAGATGGCGTCAGAGGGATTGCAAACAGCGAACTGACACCTGAGCTGGCATACGGGCTGGCCAGGGCAGGCGCCCATGTCCTGACGAAAGACAAGCAAACTGGACGCTGCAAGATCGTCTTAGCCCAAGACACCAGGATCTCCGGCAGTATGCTGGCAGGTGCCATGGTGGCAGGGTTTTGTTCTGTGGGCTGCGATGTCCTCTGGGCAGGGGTGATCCCAACTCCTGCTGTGGCTTTTCTAACCCGGAGGCTGCAAGCAGATGCCGGTGTGATGATCTCCGCTTCCCACAATCCAATTGAAGATAACGGCATCAAGTTTTTCTCTGCTGATGGGTTTAAACTGTCTGATGAACAGGAAGAGGAAATCGAGGCTTTTCTGCCAAAACACGAAGACCTCCCCAGGCCCCAAGGGGCGCAGGTAGGTCAGGCAAAGCCCTTGGATGATGCCCAGTCCTTGTACCTGGAGTTTCTCAAACAGACTGTGGATGTAGATTTTAAGGGGCTGAAGGTGGTTGTGGATGCAGCAGCAGGAGCTGCCTGGCAGGTGGCACCCAGGCTGTGGGAAGAGCTAGGCGCCCAGGTGCAGGCTATAAATGTGAAGCCCAATGGGCTCAACATTAATGTAAACTGCGGTTCCACCTACCCCCAGGCCCTTCAGGAAGCTGTGCGTCGCTACGGGGCAGATCTGGGCATTGCCCACGACGGCGATGCAGACAGGGTCATTGCAGTGGACGAACAAGGCCAGCTCCTCAACGGAGACCACATTATGGCCATCTGCGGCTTGGATCTGCTGCGCTCAGGCAAGCTTCCCCAAAAGGCCATTGTGGCAACTCCCTACAGCAACCTGGGCCTGGTTCAGGCCTTCCGGCAGGAAGGGGGCGAGGTTTTCATGGCCCCCAACGGGGACCGCTACGTCCTTGCAGAGATGCAGAAGCGGGGGATGCTTTTGGGAGGTGAGCAGTCCGGACACATCATCTTCCTGAACTACAACACCACTGGTGATGGCCTGCTCACCTCCCTGCAGCTGGCAGCTGTGATGAGGAGGACAGGGAAGAAACTTTCGGAGCTTGGGGCGCAAATGCAGCAGTTCCCACAGAGCCTTCTGAACGTCCGCGTGGAGCGGAAAGAGGGCTGGGAGGAAAACCAGGCAATCAAAGCTGCAGTGGCCCAGGCAGAGGAGGAGCTGGGTTCTGAGGGGAGGATTTTCGTCCGGCCTTCAGGCACAGAGCCACTGTTCAGGATTTTGGTGGAAGGCCGTGACAAAGTGAAGCTTGAGCAAATCGCCAACCGGGTAGGAGCTGTGATCCGGGAGCAATTAAGCTGAGGTTAATTGTGGGGTAGATGATGAGGGATTACGAGAAATTGGTCCTTTGGCTTAAGGACCGCACAGGCATTGATCTGGCAAATTACAAAAGCGGCCAGATGCACAGGCGCTTGACCAGCCTCATGGAGTCTAAAGGCATCTCTAACTTCCAAGAGTACATCAAGCTTTTGGAGGCAGACAGCGATGCCTTCGATGAATTCTTCAAGCGCCTGACCATCAACGTTTCAGACTTTTTTCGAAACCCTGAACGGTTTGAAGATCTGAAACGTTCGATTTTGCCGAGATTGCTTGCAGAGCGAAAGCACCTGAAAGTCTGGAGCGCAGGCTGCGCTAACGGCGCAGAACCGTACAGCCTGGCCATGCTCCTTTACGAACTGGATCCTGCTTCTTTTACTCAGCACGAGATTATCGCCACAGACATCGATTTGACCATCCTGGCCCAGGCCAGACGGGGAATTTACTCAGAAAGCGAAATGAAGGGCGTCAGCCCCCAAAGGCGGCGAGTTTATTTCAAACTTGTGGGAGACAGGTGGCAGGTGCGCTCTTTTCTGCGGCAGCAGGTGAAGTTCTTCCGGCACAACCTGCTGTTGGATCCCTTTCCCCAAGGATGCGACCTCATCTTGTGCCGTAATGTGGTGATTTACTTCACCAATGAAGCGAAAACGAAGCTGTATCCAAAGCTCCGGGCCTCCTTGCGGCCCGGCGGGGTGCTGATGGTCGGGGGGACAGAGCCCATTTTACGCTATCAGGACTTCGGTTTTCAGCAGCTGGGCACAGGCTTCTACAGGCGGGACGGCGAATGAAGGGAATCGGCATCGATCTCGTGGAAATCCAGCGGATAGGAGAAACATACCAGCGCCGGGGTTCCAAGTTTTTAGAACGCCTGTTCACTGCAGAAGAACGTGCCCAGGGCAGCTTCCACAGGGGCAGGCGGCAGCTGGAATTTTGGGCTGGCCGCTTCGCTGCCAAAGAGGCAGTAGCCAAAGCTTTAGGTGTGGGTTTTGGCAAATCCCTGAGCTGGCAGGAGATAGAGATCCTGGCGGACAGCCGCGGCGCGCCTTACGTTCTGCTTTCGGGATCTGCAGCTGCCCTTGCCAGGGAAGCCAGCATCGGCAAGGTGCTGGTTAGCATAACCCACAGCAAAGAATACGCCATGGCCCTGGCTGTGGCAGTTGGAGAAGAGGGAGAAAGTTGAGAATTGCCGTAGCTGAGGAAATGCAAAAAGTCGACCAGTTGGCACAGGAGCGCTTTGGCCTTTCCACCCTTGTCTTGATGGAGAACGCTGGTTCTGCTGCAGCGAGGTTGGCAAGGAGCCTCCTTCCCAGCGGCGGCAGAGTTGTAGTTCTGGCGGGGAAGGGCAACAACGGCGGCGACGGCCTGGTTGCAGCCCGCCACCTGGCCAATTGGGGCGTGAAAGTTGTAGTTGTGCTGGCGGACAAGAACCTCAAGGGAGCCTCTTTGACCAATCTCGAGATCGCAAGGCGCATGGGCCTTGAGATCATCGAGGCAAAAGAGAAAAGAAAGTGCGAAGTACTGCTTCTAACCTCAGACTTGGTAATTGACGGCCTTTTGGGCACAGGCATTAGCGGCCCGCCCCGGGGGCTGGCTGCAGAGCTCATCGCAAGCCTTTCCTCCCGCACAGGCCCTATCTTGAGCCTGGATCTTCCCAGCGGCACGGGCAGCTACGGCCAGGTCTTCCAGCCCCACGTCCGGGCTACCTGGACCATCACCTTTGGCGTTCCGAAGCTGGGAGCTTTTGTTTATCCTGCTGCCAGCGCTGCAGGCAAAATTTATCTGACAGACCTCGGCATACCCAAAAGGCTGATCCAGGAAGAGTGCAGGACAGCAGAGCTTCTAGACCAGTCCATCTTAAACAAACTGCCTCCCCGGCCAGCCACTGCCCATAAAGGGGAAGCAGGGAAAGTGCTGATTGTGGCAGGCTCCAGCGGCTACACAGGCGCAGCAGCCCTGGCCGCACAAGGAGCCTTAAGGGCTGGGGCAGGGCTGGTTACCTTGGCTGTTCCGCAGCCGATATATCCAATTCTCGCCAGCAAGCTCACAGAGGCCATGGTTGTGGGGCTGCCTGCAGAAAACCAGCTGCTGGGTCCGGCAAGTCTCCCGAGGCTTTTAGAGCTGGCAGAGGGTATGGACGCAATTGCCGTCGGTCCTGGACTGGGCAGGGGCGAGGGTGTGACAAAGCTTGTGGCAGGGATCTTGGAGAACGCCAAAGCCCCTGTGGTCTTGGATGCAGATGGCCTGTATGCCTTAAGCCAACTGGAGGCAAGGAGGGGAAAGCAGCCTCTGATCCTCACTCCCCACAGCGGAGAGCTGGCCCGGCTGCTTAAAGTTTCAAGCCAATATGTGGAGGCAAACCGCCTTGCTGCGGCAAAGAAAGCTGCAGAGGCCTTTCAGGCCACAGTGGTGCTGAAGGGACCAGGGACCTTAATTGCAGCCCCTGGAGAGCTCACCTGCCTGAACCCCACAGGCAACGCTGCCATGGCCTCCGGCGGGATGGGGGATCTCCTCACCGGCCTGATTGCAGCCCTCCTTCCCCAGGCTTCTTCGCCGAGGCTGGCTGCAGCCATAGGCGCCTATGTCCACGGCCTGTGCGGGGATCAGGCAGCTGAGAAGCTGGCCTGCCAGAGGGGACTTTTGGCCAGCGATCTCCTTCCCTTTATTCCTGGGGCCTTGGCAGGAAAATATCAAGGGAGATCGCCGATTAATATACTAGACCAGGCTTGGAAAGAAGGACAGTAGCGAGAGATGGAACCCATCTGTGCAGAAGTGAACCTCGGTGCCATCAGGCGCAACTTTCAGGCTCTAACAGCCATTCTTTCTCCCCAAACCGGGATTATGGCTGTGGTTAAAGCTGATGCCTACGGCCACGGCGCAGTCCCTGTGGCCAGGGAACTGCTTCAGGCCGGCAGCCGGCAGCTTGCTGTGGCCAGGGTCCTGGAAGGAGAAGAATTGCGAGCTGCTGGGATCACTGCACCCGTTTTAGTGTTGGGACTGATTGAGCCCAGACAGGCAGCCAAAGCCATCAGCTTGGACCTTTCCCTGGCTGTTGCCTCGAAAGACTTGGCCCAGGCTTTGTCCAGTGCGGCGGTTGAACAAGGCAAGACCTGTCCTGTGCATGTCAAGGTGGACACAGGGATGGGCAGAATCGGGATCAGGCCTTCCCAAGCTAGGGATTTCATCCGCTGGCTGCAGGAGCTGCCGGGGATCAAGGTGGAAGGTGTCTTTTCCCATTTTGCCACAGCAGATTCCCACGACAAGACGGTGGCCAGGCAGCAGCTGGCCCAGTTTACCGCTCTCAAAAAGGACCTCGAGGGGCTTGAAATACCAAATTTCCACCTGGCCAACTCTGCTGGGATCCTCAACTTCCCACAAGCCCACTTTTCCCTGGTCCGCCCGGGAATCGCCCTGTATGGTCTGCCTCCGTCCCAAGAAAGGGAGCCTCGGGTAAAGCTGGAGCCTGCCTTAACCTGGAAAGCGCGGCTTAATTTCATCAAAGAACTTCCGCCAGGGTCTGGGATCAGCTACGGACACACTTTCCACACTACGAGGCAAACTGTGGTGGGCACAGTGTCTGTGGGTTATGCAGACGGCTACAGCCGCCTTTTGTCCAACAGCGGACAGATGCTGGTTGGCGGCAGGCGGGTGCCTGTTGTAGGCAGGGTCTGTATGGACCAGACCATGGTGGATCTGACAGATCTTGTAGCCCACGGCGCAAGGCCTAAGGTCGGGGATGAAGTTGTTCTAATCGGCAGGCAGGGCAGTGAAGAAATAACAGCTGAGGAAGTGGCCCGGAAGCTGGGCACCATCAACTATGAGGTGGTCTGCGGGATCAGCAAGCGGGTGCCCCGCCTCTACCGCTAATTCTAAAGAGTTTTTTTCCAGCATAAGAATAAAGCAAAGCTACTATTGGGGGAGATAGAGATGGCTTTGCTTTTTTTTCTGCTTCTGAGCCTCAGCGCTTCTGCAGACCAAGTTTACTTCCAAATGGAGGATCCGGCAGGGGACGAGGGTGTAGAGTATCCCACGGCTCCTTTTTTTTCGCCAGGTGAGGGCTATTTTGACCTCCTGCACTTTCAAGTCAGCGGGGACGAAGAAAACCTCTTTTTCGATTTTCGATTTGCCAGAGCAGCCAACCCCTGGCAGGCGCCAGAGGGTTTTTCCCACCAGCTGATCGATCTTTACATAGATACAGCCCCAGGCGGCAGCCTCGAAACTAGGATCCAAGGGGCAGGAGTATCCTTTGCCCCAGAGCACGGCTGGGAGTATCAGCTGCGCCTCATGCCCTGGGGCGGGTCCGCCCTCTACAGCCAAAAGGACAGCTGGCCAGTGGAGGTTTCTCTGCTGCCAGACGGCAGGACCATCCGGGCCCAGGTGGCGAAAACTTTATTGGGCACCCCCAAGGCCAGCTGGGGTTACTATGTCCTTGTTGGCTCTTACGACGGTTTTGCCCCAGACAACTACCGCCCCATCAAGCGGCAGGCAGGGCCGTGGCATTTCGGCGGCCATCGGGGAAATTCTGTGATCGATCTGTTGGCTCCTGAAGGGGAAGGCCCCCGGAGCCAGAAAACGCAGCTGTCACAGCCTGCAGTTCTGTATCCTGTGGGAGTCAAGCACAACGCAAGGCCCAAAGTGCTGCTTTATCTGGCAATCAGCCTCCTTTTTCTCTTTGCCTGTCTTGAATTGTATAGGCTCAGGATGCGCAGCCGCAAAGACAAATAGATCCCTTCCTTGGGTTGGGAAAAAGTAACTAAAGGGTGGGCAGCTTCAGGGTAGAAGTTATAAGTAGGAGCAATAGCCAAGGAGGGGAAGCTGGTTGATGCCAATTGAGGACAAGCTTAAAATGAGAAAGTTCATTTCTTGTTCAGGTGATGGTGCAGCCCCTATGTGGCCCGGGCAGCACCCTTCATGGGCTTACAGCAGGAAAGTTGGTATTGGGACAGCTTTAAGCAAGGAGAGCCTAGTCTGGTTCAGCCTGGCAGGCGGCATGCTTACAGAAGTCTACTATCCAACTATTGACTGTCCTAATTTGAAAGAGCTGAAGTTTTTCGTTCTTTCTGAGGACGGCCTCGAGGAAGAGCGGCAGATGGAGCAGAAGGTGATGAGCAGAGAAAGATCTCTTCACTTTACCCAGATCAACACCACAAAAAACGGAAAATTTCGTCTTCGCAAGACCACCATCGCCCATCCCCGGAAAAATGCAGTTTTGGTGCGGGTACAGCTGGAAGCGGTTGTGGGCAAACTTTCTGATTATCGTCTTTTTTTATACATTAATCCCCATATCAACAATTCAGGCTGGGGGGACAGCGTTTTCCGCGGCAAGTATTGTCTGGAAAGCCAGGGGGGAGAGCGCTGCGGCTTCGGCAGCAGCTGCATTGGACCTGCGGAAGTGGCAGACTGCATCGTGGCACAGGAAAACGACATAGCCATGGCTTTAGCTACAACGCTGCCCTGGCGGAAGTCAACAGTGGGTTATGCCGGCAGATCAGATGGGCTGGCAGACCTTGCAAAAGGAGGACTCCAGCACCAGTACGCCTACGCAGAAGACGGCCACGTGGCTGGAACTGTTGAGCTTGAGCTGGAGGAGGGAGAGTTTACGGTTGCTTTGGGCTTTGGCTCTAACGCTGAGGAAGCAGCCGAAGTTGCTTTTGCCTCCCTGCGGGATGATTGGCACGAGCTGGAAAGAGAGTACTGCAGGGGCTGGGAGGAGTACTGCCGAAGCCTCGACGATCTGAATGGCCAGGCCACGCCTCTTTACTACCGCAGCGCCATGGTGCTGCGGGCCTTGGAGGACAAGCTCCACCCTGGGGCTATGGTGGCATCGCTGTCCATACCCTGGGGAGAGGCCTGGGACGACTGGAACAGCGGCGGCTATCACCTGGTTTGGGTCCGGGATTTGTATCATACTGCCATGGCCTTTATCGCCATGGGAGATACAGCTGCAGCAAACAGAGCTCTAGACTATATGATTGGCTGCATGCAGAACGAAGACGGCAGTTTCAAACAAAATGCCTGGGTGGATGGGCGGATCTATTGGAACAACGTGCAGATGGACCAGGTTTCTTTCCCGCTGATTTTGGCCTGGCGCCTAAACCGGACAGATCTCTATCCTGCTTTGAAAAAGGCAGGAGGCTACCTCCTTGCTCACGGACCATATTCCCCCCAAGAGCGCTGGGAGGAAAACTGCGGCTACTCTCCTTCCAGCATTGCCGCCCAAATTGCAGGCTTGGTCTGCCTCGCAGAGCTGGCTGGGAGGGTGGGGGACAGAGAGGCGCAGGAACGCTATCTGCAAACTGCAGACAGCTGGCAGCAGAAAGTAGAGGAGCTGTGCGTCACATCTGCAGGCAGGCTTGCAGATCATCCTTATTACCTCCGAGTCTGCTCCACTGGCGACCCTAATCGGGGTGCGATCATTGAACTTGCAAACGGCTGTGCCCGCTATGATGAGCGGGAGATTGTGGATGCTGGATTTTTGGAGCTGGTCCGTTTAGGCGTGAAAAAGGCGGACGATCCTGCAATCGTTAATTCCCTTGCAGTTGTTGACAGGTACCTGGGAGTGGACACGCCCCGGGGCAGGTCTTTCTACCGCTACACCCACGATGGTTACGGCGAACCTTCCACCAGTGAACTCTACAGGGGCGCAGGCCGCGGCAGGCTCTGGCCTGTGCTCACAGGCGAGCGAGGGCATTACGAGCTTGCTGCAGGGAATCTCACTGAGAGCAGAAAGGCTCTAGAGGCAATGGCAAACTTTGCCAACGAAGGAGGGCTCATTGCTGAGCAGGTCTGGGAGCACTCTGGACTTGGCACAGGATCTGCTACGCCTTTAGCCTGGAGCCACGCTGAATATATTAAACTTTTGGCCTCCATCGCCAAAGGAAAAGTTGTGGACTGCCCAGAGATTGTATCACAGCGCTATCAACGATAAAGCAAAGAGAGGCTGCCCTTTTGGGCAGCCTCCTGTTAACTTCTGAAAGAAATTCCATTCCTCTGATAAAGGGTCTTTTTGAACTCATCTAAACTCTCAGCCCTTAGGCTGGTTCGAAAAAGGTCGTTGAGGGTTTGTGCGTCGCGAATCTGTTTAATCTGGGCCATAATATTTCCATCCATGCTTTCTCCGAACCGTTCCTGCAGTGCTGCCATGATAAAATCCTGTTTGGCCTCTTGTTCGCCCTCTATTTTCCCCTCTATTTTCCCTTCTCTTATTCCTTCTTTTCGTTTTTCATTCAGTAAATACTCGGTCACAGAATTTTTCCCACTGAGGAGTATTTGGTCGAGTATTTGAAGCATTTGGATATCCTCCTTTGGAAGCTTTGAGATGTCCAAATACCTGCCGGCTACTGACGCAGCTATGGCAAGCTGCGCATCACGCTTTTCCGGATCAGCCTCCAGCTTTTTGATCAATGCCTTCGTTTCCCTGTACACATCCAAGCTTTTTTTCTCTGTCAGGAGCATAAGCGTAGGCGCAAGGCCCGGCAGCTCATCCTTTCTTATTCTGGGCAGGTGTTCCCACAAGCGGACTACCGAATAGGTGAAAATGTGGCTGAGGTTGAACTGGGTTTTCTGGTATGCGTTGGGCGGAGGAAGCTGCCTCTTTCTTTCCAGGTAGATGATCACTGAATAAGTCGGCAGCCTCAGCG
>ERZ773359.1306-NODE-1306-length-34927-cov-5.468628_pt1 | contig 34927 bp, 29 predicted proteins | sample MGYA00374955_ERZ773359 | MGnify/ENA primary metagenome ERZ773359 (study PRJEB29098, sample SAMN04486028) | biogas fermenter metagenome | study: EMG produced TPA metagenomics assembly of the Biogas fermentation microbial communities from Germany - Plant 4 DNA1...
AATAAATGCAGGACTGTGATAAGGGAGAATATAGCCTTATAATATAAGCCTGATATCAGTATAATACTTGGTGCTGGTATAATAATACAAGTAATAAGAAAGGTTAATGTTCACAAATAAAATAGACAAAAGACCTATTAATTAAGTAAATTCTTACGGGAATGCTGTAGCATAAGAATGCAGACAGTAAAGGAAATACTATATTATTCTATGAGATTGGATGATGAGATGAATATAAAATTTGATCCTGATAACCTTATCATTAAACTCTGTATGATGGGAATGAGCCTGGAAGACAACGGAAACACAGATGAAGCAGCCAGGATGTTTAATAAAGCATGGAATGAAGCGGCAGATGACTATGAAAAATTCATTGCAGCCTATCATATAGCACGCCTGCAAAAAAATCCCGCATACAGACTAAAGTGGATGAAAGCATCTTTAGAGAGTGCTTTAAGTGTAAATGATGAGAATGTAATAAGTGCGTATCCAACGCTATATGCCAGAATTGCCGAATGCTATGAAGAATTACATGAATTTGAGAATGCAAAAAAGAATTATGAATTATCTGAATTATATAAAGGTGCGCCCTCTGATACAGGACCGTTTTACCATGGAACCAAGGCAGATTTAAAGATTGGTGATCTGCTGACAGCAGGTGGATTTTCAAATTACAATCCCGGGCTTCAAATGAATCATATATACTTTACCGCCAATATAAAGATTGCCGGACTTGCAGCGGCGTTAGCTAAAGGGGAAGGAAGAGAGCGGGTTTATATAATAGAACCAACAGGTGAATTTGAAAACGACCCTAATGTCACTGACAAGAAATTCCCGGGTAACTTAACGCGTTCTTATCGTTCTGCTAAACCATTGAGAATTATTGGAGAGGAAACAAAATGGCCGAAACCGGCAACTTCTAAACTCAATGAGTTACGCGGAAATGTAAGCGAAAGTAAAGACAAAATCATCAATTAAATATTTGAAATCAGAAAAAAATAGTCATTAATAATTTAATTAATTCTTAATTTCTTCTTTTGGTTATCATATAAATTCATAAGCCTGTTGCTATTCAAAAAAAGCGACATCGGTGCCACATAAATCATAGCCCTTTTATTTGAAACCTTAAGCTTTTCCAATGAGGTTAATATGAATCAGTTTCTTTTGAGTTTATATAACTATTGTACAATAAATCAAAAAACAATGGATTTGAGGGAATATATGGTCAATATTTTAGTTGTTGATGATGACAAGAATACCCGGCGTTTGCTGGAAGCTGTCCTGACGGCAGAGAATTACAATGTTTTCACTGCTGTTAACGGTGAGGACGCGCTTGAGGTGATGGACAGGGAGCACATCGACCTTGTCGTTCTTGACATCATGATGCCGAAGATGGACGGTTATGAACTTACAAAAGTCCTGCGGAAAGCAAATAATAACTTGCCCATCCTGATGGTTTCGGCCAAACATTTGCCGGAAGACAAACACAAGGGATTTATAGTAGGGACAGATGACTATATGACAAAACCTATTGACGTTGAAGAAATGCTTTTGCGTATCAAGGCACTTCTTCGCCGCGCACAAATAGCAAATGAAAGAAAGATTGTCATAGGCGACGTAGTACTTGATTATGACAGCCTTACGGTATCAAAAAATGGCGAGGTTCATGAATTGCCGCAAAAGGAGTTCATGCTTCTTTTTAAATTACTTTCCTACCCCGGCAAGATTTTTACACGTATACAACTGATGGACGAAATATGGGGGAATGAAAGCGAGTCCGGCTGGGAGACAGTGACTGTTCATATCGGAAGATTACGGAAACGATTCGAAGGGTGGAAAGAATTTGAAATAGTATCTGTCAGAGGCCTTGGTTATAAGGCGGTGAAAAAGATATGAAACTTCAGGAAAGAAAACATCGTTTGGCATTGACCTTACTCTTTTCAGGCGTGGTATTCTGTTTTTTCATTATCACAATTTCCGTGGTAGGTCTGGTTACCATTTTTTTAATTCAACGTGGTATAATAGGCCTCAATAGCGGTGTTCTTAAAAGTGAACGGCTGATTTTGCTGATGATGTTGGCAAGTGTGCTTTTAGGCGCGGTCCTGACTACCATCATCAGCAGTTTTCCCCTTAAACCTGTCAATACTATTATAAATGCGATGAACCGGCTGGCTTCAGGAGACTATAAAACACGTCTGCATTTCGGAAAATTTTTCGGCAAACACCCAACTGCAATTGAGATTTGTCATAGCTTCAATAATATGGCCGAAGAGCTTGAAAAGACCGAGATACTCCGTTCGGATTTTATCAATAACTTTTCTCATGAATTTAAAACCCCCATTGTTTCGATCGCAGGTTTTGCCAAGCTGCTTAAGCATGGAAACCTGACCGATGAGCAGAGAGCGGAGTATATTGACATTATTGAAGAAGAATCACTGCGTCTATCAGCTATGGCGACAAATGTGCTGAACCTGACAAAAGTAGAAAATCAGACCATCCTTACTGAAGTGACACGGTATAATCTTTCTGAACAGATCAGAAATTGCGTCCTGCTTCTTGAGAACAAATGGAGCAGAAAAAATATCACACCAGAGCTGGATTTCGGAGAATTTTTCATTAATGCTAACGAGGAAATGCTCAAACAGGTCTGGATTAATCTTATAGACAATGCAATCAAGTACGGCGACGAAGGTACTTCGGTTTGCATAAACATTACTGAAACTGAAAATCATATATTTGTATCTGTTTGTGATACAGGGATTGAGATACCTGCGGAATTGAAAGATCAGATTTTCCGGAAGTTTTATCAGGTGGATGAGTCTCGTTCAACCGAGGGCAATGGTGTTGGTCTTGCTGTGGTCAAAAAAATAGTAGAATTGCATGATGGTGAAGTCACAGTATCATCCGGAAATCGCAAAACAGTATTTACAGTATCACTTCCAAAAAGAATTTAAAAGATACAAGGCATAAGTCGGTGAAACAGCAGAAATCGGAGCTTATAAGTCAGGGACATAGCGGTTGCTGAGCTATGTCTTTTTTTGCAGGTAATCGATGAGTTTATTTTCAGTTTAGAATTAACATTTATAATCCGAATTGCTAACAACTTAGCCCGCTGCCTGGTCATTGACAGAGATACCGCAGTTCAGGAAAAGGTGGTAGTCTTACGGGGATTTCTTGTAAACACTCAGCTTTTCTATTAAATGGTGGGCGGAGCAGTGAGAGTCCTATGGCTAAAATAATAAGTCCATGGAAAAATTCAGGATGAACGGAATTAAACCCGCTCCTGCCGGCGTTTCGTAAAAAATAGAATTATGCAAAGCTCGGATCAAAGCTGACATTTCAATTCTGATAAGAGCAGGCCGGACAAAATGAGCGAAAGTGATACTGTTAATGTCATTACGAATGCATGTCGTATAGCAGGAATGAACGCAGAAAAAGATTAAGGAGGAGATGCAATGCTTGAGCTTAGAAATATAACAAAGACATACTATACTTCAGGTGAAAATGTTGAAGCCCTTAGAGGTATAAACCTTCAATTTCGTAACAGTGAATTTGTTTCAATTTTAGGACCATCCGGCTGTGGAAAAACAACTATGCTGAATATTATTGGCGGTCTTGACGCATATACTACTGGTGATCTTATTATCAACGGAAAGTCAACAAAAGAATATAAGGACAGGGATTGGGATGCGTATCGCAATCATTCTGTAGGTTTTGTTTTTCAAAGCTATAATCTGATACCTCACCAGACAGTACTTGCAAATGTCGAACTTACTTTAACGCTTTCAGGAGTGTCCAAAAGAGAACGCCGTATGCGGGCAAAGGAAGCACTTGAAAAAGTAGGGCTGGGAGATCAGCTCCGCAAAAAACCTTCGGAACTTTCCGGCGGTCAGATGCAGCGTGTAGCTATTGCAAGGGCTATTGTCAACAATCCCGATATTATTCTTGCTGATGAGCCCACAGGTGCGCTTGATACCGAAACCAGCATGCAGGTTATGGATATTCTTAAAGAAATCGCTAAGGACCGGCTTGTGATAATGGTTACTCACAATCCTGCCCTGGCTGAGAAGTATTCTACCCGAATTATAAAAATGCTTGACGGAAAAATAATTGATGACAGTATGCCGCTGACCTCTGATGAGGTTAAGAAAGAAACCGAAAAGGCACTGAATAAGATAAAAGAAGAACACAAAAAGAAAAAGCCGTCAATGTCATTTGCTACTTCATTCGGACTTTCACTTAAAAATTTGTTTACGAAAAAGGGCAGAACTGTGCTTACAAGTTTTGCAGGTTCTATTGGAATCATCGGTATAGCACTTATATATGCTGTATCCCATGGCACAACAGCTTTTATCGATTCAGTCCAGGAGGAAACTCTTTCTGCGTATCCACTAACCATCGAAGCACAAAATGTAGATGTCAGCTCTCTTTTGACAACTTTCACAGGAAAAGCCCAGTCTGTTTCTGAGCATGAAAACGATGCAATTTATCAGAAAGCTATGCTTTATGAAATGATGAATGCCATTAATTCTATGGATACAAGGGAGAATGATTTAAAATCATTTAAAAAATATATAGAAGAGCAGCGTAAGAATCCAAACAGTATGCTCAGCTCAGCACTTGCAGGAGTTCAATATACTTATGATACAGATTTGATCATCTATACTAAAAATGTTGATGGCACAATTATACATTCCGACACTGAAGCATTGACAATAGAGCTGATGAAAAAATATGCCGGATTCGATATGTCATCCATGCTTGCTATGCGGGATCAGACAGTTATGGGCAGCATGTCATCAAGGATGGCTTCTTCAATGAAACTGTGGAAAGAACTGATACCCGGAAATGAGGGCGAAACGGTAAATGAAGTTTTAAAGAAACAATATGATGTTATTTACGGCAGATGGCCGGAAAGTTTCGATGAAATTATCTTATTCGTTGATGAAAAAAATGAGGTTGACGATATGACACTCTATGCCCTTGGCCTTAAATCGGAAGAAGAAATGAAAATGCTTATGGATGCGGCACTGAATGGAAAGACCATTGATTATGAGATAAAAAAATGGTCATATGAGGAAATCTGTAATATAGATTTTCGCACCATATTAAGTTCAGATTGCTATACCTTTGATGAAAAAAACGGAACCTATATCGATTTGCGTGATACCGATGCAGGGCTTAAATATCTGTACGATAATGCTCTGACACTTAAAATTGTCGGTATTGCAAGACCAAGTGAGAACTCAATTGCTTCTCCCTCGAGAAGCTGGATTGGGTATACCAGCAAACTGACCAGGTATATTATAGAGCATGCAAATGAGTCTGATGCCGTCAAGGCTCAGAAAAGTGATCCTTCTACAGATATTTTTACAGGACTGCCTTTTAAGGATACAGACGGTACATTAACCACCGAAAAGAAAGCAGCAGATTTCAAAGAATATATTTCTTCCCTTGATACTGCCGGAAAGGCATCTGCATATGTCAAAATTATGAGCATCCCTGCTGAAGAAGCAGTTAATCAGTTTGTGTCCGGTACACTTCAAAGAATGTCACGGGCAGATATAGAAGTTGCAATTATTCCCGCAGTGGCAGAACAAACCGGTATGGATACTGAAACAATTGCCGGATACATTTCATCTATGAGCGATGAAGATTTGAATGAGCTTTTCAGTCAGGGACTTATCGAACAGTATAAAGCACAATATGCAGAGCAAGTAAATCAGCAGTTGAGTGCCATGACCTCCGAACAGCTCGCATATGCCATGGATATGGCATTAGCACAATATACCGACAGTGAATGTGCCTTATATTATGACGAGATTCTGGAGTTTTCAGATTCCACCTATGAAGAAAATCTGATAAAACTTGGCTGTGTCGACCTTGACACCCCCGCCACCGTCAATCTGTATGCATCGTCATTTGCCAATAAAGAAGTAATTGAAGATGTAATTGCAGAATATAACGAAGGTGTTGATGATCTTGAAGAAATAACATATACCGACTATGTGGGGCTGATGATGTCTTCTGTCACTACTATTATTAATGCTGTGACCTACGTTCTTATTGCGTTCGTAGCGGTATCACTCATTGTATCTTCCATTATGATAGGTGTTATAACGTTGATTTCAGTACAGGAGCGTACTAAGGAAATTGGTATTCTCCGAGCTATCGGCGCATCCAAGAAGAATGTTGCCAGCATGTTCACTACCGAAACTGTTATAATAGGTTTCACTTCAGGTTCGCTTGGCGTGCTGCTTACCTACCTGCTTTGCATACCGATTAATATGATTCTGCATCATCTGACCGGACTTAAAAATCTTTCTGCAATCCTGCCGCTGCAAACGGCAATCATTTTGATAACCATAAGTATGTTTTTGACACTGATTGCAGGAATTATTCCATCACGCAGTGCTGCTAAGAAAGATCCGGTTGTGGCTCTCAGAACGGAATAGTACTAAGAGGGGGGGATGAGACCACTGAAGAAATCCCATTTAAATATAATAATAGCTTAAGATGACCTCCTGATTACAAGTTAATTTATTCAGTGGTCTCACTTTATATAAATATTATTCCTTTCTACCAAATTCAAAGCATCTGTTTAAAAAAACAGGTGCTTTTTTTAATGGAAATAACCATTGACATCCTGGTCTGTAAGATATAGACTTATATTATGAGGTCGATAATGTATAGACCAAGGAGGTTAAGCATGGATGTATATAAGCTTACAGAAACTGAAGAGAAGTTTGCTGAAATAGTCTGGAATAATGAACCGATTGGCTCAGGTGATCTTGTTAATCTATGCGCGAAAGAAATGGGCTGGAAGAAATCGACAACATATACAGTACTGAAGAAGTTATGTGAAAAAGGCATTTTTCAGAATAAAAATGCAGTTGTTACATCTCTGCTTTCAAAAGACCAATATTATTCTAAGCAGAGTATACGTTTTGTTGAGGATAACTTTGGCGGATCTTTGCCTAAGTTTTTAACTGCTTTTATCAGCGGCAGAAAATTAAGCAAAAAACAGGCAGAGGAGATAAAAAGGCTGATAGATGAGCACAAGGAGGGGCAAGAATGAGTGAACTGTTTCTTTCAGTCCTGAATATGAGCCTTAGGGCAAGTTATGTAATCCTTTTTGTCATACTTGTCAGACTATTACTCAAAAAGGCCCCCAAATATATTTCCTATTGTCTTTGGAGTGTAGTGGCATTCAGGCTTATAGTTCCATTCTCTTTTGAAAGCGTAATTAGTCTTATGCCGCGGAATACAAATACAGTTCCGATACTTTATGATAACATCTATCAGCAAAGTACGGGAATAAATAGCAGGGTAGAAGTATTAGATACATTTATAAATCAAGCACTTTCTGAACCGGCTATTGAAACTGGTGTAAATTCACTTCAGATTTACGTGAAAATAGGAGCATATATCTGGATTTCAGGAATAATTATATTATTTATTTACAGTATAATTTCCATCCTGCGCTTAAAAAGGCTGCTTAAAGATTCACAGCTGATAGAGCATAATATTTTCGTCGCTGAAAATTTGAGAACACCTTTTGTACTTGGTTTAATAAGGCCCAGAATATATTTACCGGGTGGACTGAACACTGAAGAAAGAAATTATATTTTGCTTCATGAACAGATCCATATTCAGCGTAAAGATCATATCATAAAAATATTAGCTTTTTTAATATTATCTGTACACTGGTTTAATCCTCTCGTATGGGTTGCGTTCAGGCTAATGAGTACAGATATGGAATTATCTTGTGATGAGAGAGTTTTGAAAGAGACAGGTGAAGATATCAGGAAGTCTTATGCCAATTCTTTACTGTCACTTGCTGTTGGGAAGCATATTTTAAATGGTAGTCCCATTGCTTTTGGTGAGGGGAATGTAAAGGGAAGGATCAAGGGTGTGTTAAATTATAAAAAACCAACATTTTGGATAGTAGCTGTTGCTTTGGTTTTGACAATACTCGTTACAGTAGGTCTTATTACCGATCCAATTACATTCGATTTAAAAAATCACAGCCTTATTACGCAGCTGTTAAAAAATAAAACGGAGTATGTAGGCAATAACTCAAAGGTTGGAGGTATCATTCATTTATTAACTTTTCCTGAAAACATAGTTTATGATTACTTTGAGCTTATTACCGACAGGGAGCCATATGGGATAATTGTTCATCTGAAAGCTGATACAAAAACAAAAGAATTATATAGTATTGAACAAAATCAGCAACAATTTCAGAAAAATGCAGCCATTATGTTTGCTCTGATTGGAAATGCTGATTATATAAACTTCAATCTGGATGACGGGAAGGCTCCATTTTCAATAAAGTATACTCGTGAATGGGTAAATGGACTATATGGAAAAGATGTGCGTGACTTTGCCAAAAGTGAAGAAGAATTCAGTAAGCTGATAAACGGCATTTTCAGACAAAGAGCTTATAAAGTACATTCACTTGTCTATTTGAGTCCTGTTTTCTCTGTTACAGGAGAGGCATTCGCAGATACCAGACGAGATGATGTATATCGGATTCAAGAAGATATATTTAACATTGAAGGTAAGGTTGAAGAAACCAGCATTAAAGTCATAAATCCTGTATATAGGCAAGATGTTGTTAAAGACCAGTTAAATGTCCTGGGTGAAATGACTTTAGATGTATCAAAATATTCTGAGAAACAGTGTTTCCATGTGTTAAAATCTGTCAACAATTGTTTGTGATTTTATTAACATCGATAGGCAAAACCTATCATAACAATCATATAATTATATTTTACAATAGATCCGTTAAGTTATATGATATAAGAGAAACAAGGAATATGACATAAGGTGTGAATTAGATGAAGCTTAGTTTTGACAGTGAAAGAATGACCACTGAACATAGCAATAGAAAAAGTAAAAATATAGTCAAATTAATTTCAATACTACTTATAACTTTATTACTGATGCAGATGTTTGCAGGATGTAAACCGCAGACAAAAGTCAATGTTGGCAATCCTGACAATACTGAACAACATGTCGAAAATGATTATTACTATAGTTTCACAGATTCCTCAGGAAATTCAGTTTCCTTAAAGGACAAGCCTCAAAGAGTTGTTTCGCTTGTTGGCTCATATGCTGAAACATGGATTTTAGCAGGGGGAGAACTCGTTGGAGTTACAGATGATGTAATAAGCGAAAGAAATATGGATTTGCCGGACAGTACTAAAATAGTTGGAACCATAAAAGAACCCAATATAGAAGAAGTTATTGCTCTTTCTCCTGATTTTATAATACTTTCTCCAGATGTTGAAAGTCATTTGAAGGTATCAGAGACTTTAAAAAAAATGGACATACCTTTTGCGTTTTTCAAAGTGGAGCATTTTGAAGATTATTTATCCATGCTTGATATCTGTACAGATATAACAGGCAATAAAGAATTGTACGAAAAAAACGGGCTCGAAGTAAAGAAGCAAATAGAAGACGTTCTGGCAAAGATCGATAAAACAAATAATACCGAAATTTTGTTTATCCGTGCTTTTTCAAGCGGGGCCAAGGCAAAAAATGATGACAATAATGCCTGTAAAATTCTTAATGATTTAGGTACTGTAAACATAGTAGCCAAGCATGAGTCTCTTTTAGAGGAATTAAGCATGGAGACTATTATTGAAGAGGATCCGGATTACATTTTTGTAGTGACAATGGGCAACAGTGAAAAGGCTATAGAAGGTTTGAAAAATGGGATTCAGAAAAATCCTGCATGGAATAGTCTGTCAGCAGTAAAAAATGACAGGTACCATATACTGCCCAAGGATCTGTTCCACTACAAGCCGAATGCCAGATGGGGTGAAAGTTATGAATATATCGCCAAAATTCTCTACCCGGATTTATTTGAATAGGATGGAAGCTCATAATAAGTCCCTTTATATATATAAAAACAGAAAAAGCTATAACGTTACCGTTATAGCTTTTCTGACAATATTGTTGGTCTTTGTGGTTTTTTTGAGCATCAGCTTTGGTTCAACAAAAATATCATTACCAGCCATTTTTTCCGCACTTAAAGAAAGGGATACTGCTTCAAAAATATACCGGATTATAAACTACGTAAGAATACCAAGAACACTGGCCGCTGTCCTTGCAGGCTCTGCTTTATCGATATCGGGTGTGATACTTCAGTCAGTCCTTAATAATTCACTTGCAGGTCCCAGCATAATTGGTGTAAATTCGGGGGCGGGTCTGTTTGCAGTATTGATTGCGGCTTTCTTGCCAGGAAGCATATACTATACGACCATTGGTGCTTTTCTAGGTGCAATTCTGTCAGTTCTCCTAGTGTATTTTATAGCCAGAAAGACCGGTGCCTCAAGAATGGCAATTGTTCTTTCGGGTGTTGCTGTATCAAGCTTTATAGGAGCAATGACTGATACAGTAATTACTTTGAAACCTGATGCTGTCATGGACAGAACAGCATTTATAATAGGGGGTTTTTCCGGAGTAACACTGGATCAGATGAGTCTTGCCGGATTTTGTATTATAGTAGCTTTTGCTCTGTCATTAATTCTGAGCTATGATATGAATATTCTGGCGCTTGGCGATGAAAGTGCTAAATCTTTAGGTTTAAATGTAGGAAGAATCCGTTTTCTTTATTTAATACTTGCCGCTGTGCTGGCGGGAAGTGCAATAAGCTTTGCAGGTTTACTGGGATTTATCGGACTTATTGTTCCTCATGTATCAAGGCTTTTAGTAGGATATGACAACAGAATCCTGCTTCCGGTATCTGCATTGTTGGGAAGTACATTTACATTGTTCTGTGATTTATTGGCCAGGGTGATTTTTGCACCTTATGAAATACCGGTCGGGATTATCATGTCTTTTCTTGGAGGTCCTTTCTTCATCTGGTTGTTACTAAGACGAAAAAGAGGTCAGCTTTATGATTAGATTAATCAATGTAACTGCAGGCTATGATAAAGTTGAGATTATAAAAAATATAGATTTATTCTTTGAGGAAGGCACTATAACAACTATTATAGGCAAAAACGGGTGTGGCAAGACTACTTTGCTCAAAACAGCATCAAACTTGCTTAAACCTTTCAGCGGTCAAATTACTATAAAAGGCAAAAATATTTCGCACATACCAAATAAGGAGCTTGCAAAAAAGTTATCGTTTTTGCCCCAGCTCAGATCGGTACCCAATATAACAGTATATAATCTGGTTATGCATGGCAGATATCCGTACCTGGGCTTTACCCGTACTCCACAGAAAAGAGACAGGCAAATAGTGGAGGAAGCTATTGAAAGTATGAATCTGGACGGATATATCCATAAAAATATACAGGAACTTTCGGGAGGACAGCGGCAAAAGGTTTACCTTGCCATGACTTTGGCCCAGAATACAGATATTATTTTTTTGGATGAGCCAACTACATATCTGGATATAAATCATCAGCTTGAGATTTTGGAAATAATAAAAAAGCTGAAGCATATGGGAAAAACAATTGTTATGGTGCTTCATGACCTGAACAATGCACTTTCATATTCGGATAAAATCTGTTTAATGGAGAATGGAAGAATTGCCATATACGATATGCCACAAGCTGTGTTTGAAAGCAGAGAGATTGACAGAATTTTTAACATTTCATCTACACAGGTGGAAGCAGGAGATGAAGGCGTAAAACAATATCTGTTCTGCCTAAAATAAAAAAAGAGATATGTATAAGACCGAGGCAGATTTTCAGTATCACGGTTTATATGTGAATGCAGGGTTCTCCGTTCCGAACAGCCCATAAGTACTAAAGTCATAATGATCAATTACAGCAAAATGAGGACATGGCTCGATAAAATTTGCCATGTCCCCGACATCGGGTCCGCCCTCTGTAGCCCGGCGGACTTATTCCAAATACTATACTTGAGCAGTATTCCCTTTGAAACATTTGGGTTCTTCAGGAGAAGCCTTACGTCCTCTCTGATGTTTAATCATATATTTGCGTCTTATCCTATAAAGGAAGCGAAAATTAAAACAAACAGAAAAGATGAGGCAAAAACTGCAAGCCAGGTACAGCCGCCGAGTATAACAGGCTTAACACCTTTTGTAACCAGATCCTTGAAATTAATTTTAAAACCGACACCGGCCAAAGCAGTGGTGTTTAAAAATTTATAGCCTTTACTGAAAAAGGTTGATGCACCACTGATATTCTGGAAGACTCCCACGGTGTTCAGGATTGCCATAAAAATAAATACAAGTATAAACTTTGGAAATACTTTAATTACTGTTTGACCAACAGATAATTTTTCAGAAGTATCTTGACTGGTGGATGTTGCCTTATTATCTGACGTATCATTCATTTTTGTTTCTTTTCTAAATGTAATTATTGTAAAAACTACTGCTACCGCAATAAGCATTGTTATCCTGGTAAGTTTTACTGTTATGGCAAGGTTTATATCAAGATTATTTAAAACATTATATGTAGCTTCTGCTGCGGCAACGCTGGATGTATCATTAATAGCGGTACCGGCAAGGAAACCAAATTGATTTGGCGTCAATCCGAGTGAAGTCGCCAAATATGGATAGGAGAGAGCTGCAAGTATGTCAAATAAGAAAATTGCTGTCATGGCATAAGCAATTTCTATCTCTTTTGCTTTGATTATAGATGCCAGGGTTGCAATAGCTGTGCCACCACAAATAGATGTACCAGCGCCTACCAATGTGCTGGTGTTGGCTGATACCTGCAGTTTTCTTCCTATAAGATAAGCAACACTAAAGGCTAATATAATATTGAAAATAATAAGGGGAAGAGCTTTTCCGCCATAACCCAGGATTTCCTTAAAATTAAGCGTGGCACCTGCCATTATAATACCGAGATTTAAGAATTTTTTTTCTACAAAAGTGGTACCGCTTTTGAAATCCTTATCTAAATCAGGCAGCAAATTTACAATAGCAACTTATAAACATGCCTATCATGGGAGCTCCGACAAATTCCTGCAATTTACCAAGACAGGTTGCTGTTATTGCGATAACTATACATACAGGAACAGCAGAGTATTTTTTCAGGTTAAGGCTCAAAAATGATTTTGCATCTGACATAATAAATCCCTTTCTTAATGTAATATTCAATAGCTTGTTAATAAAATAACAAAGATTGTGAAAAATAAAAAACTTAAAAAGTTTGTTAATTCTGTAACAAATATCTTCAAATAAAAAATAAATTTTAAAGTCCGGAAAAAAGCTTTACAGACTTTCTTCCGGAGCATTTATAAATCAGCAGGTATTAAACAGATTAACAAGTAGCGCCGCCTGTGAGATGAAGCTGTGCTTCCAGGATTTCCTGTTTTCTGCTCAATATATCATCTGACAACAGCTGAGCTTCTACATTATCAAAGCCAAGTCTTTCGATGGTTTGAGCAAAGCGTTCACCAGTTTTGCCTTGTTCTCTGTATAAAAGAATGGCCTTTTCTACTACGCTCATAACTTCTTCTTCGCTGGTAAAGATTTTGTTTAGAGGTATTCCGCGGTTGACGCGTTTGCCCCACATTCCGCCGATTGCTACCTTATAGCCTGTCTGGCCGTCTTCGATAGCATCAAAATGACATTTACCAATGCATCGTCCACAGTTGTTGCAGCTTTCTGTATCAATTTTAAGAACACCATCTTCCGAATAAGCCGCACCTATTGGACAAGCTTCTTCTACTGAACATTTTTTGCATCCCATACACAGGTCTTCATCGTAATTAGGAATATTTTGACCTATAATTCCCAGGTCATTCAAATCCGGTTTGATACAGTTGTTGGGACAGCCTCCAATACCAATTTTGAATTTGTGGGGAAGCTTTACATCGGCATATCCGTTGTAGAATTCTTCATGTATTTTCTCTGATAAACCAAATGTGTCAATCAGACCATACTGACAGGTAGTACCTTTGCAGCATACAATAGGACGTACCTTTGAGCCGGTACCGCCGGTCACGAGCCCTTCCTTAGCGATGTAGGCTCTGAAGTCCTCAATCTTGTCATAAGGAATTCCCTGAACTTCTATTGTCAATCTGGAAGTAAAGGTTATATTACCATTTCCATAAAGTTCTGCTGCTTCTGATAAACATTTATTTTGCGCAGCTGTAATTTTTCCGTTGACAGTAATTATTCTTCCTGAAAAATTATCAGTACCTTTATTGCGCAGAAAACCCAGTGCTTTTACTCTTTTTTCGTCTTCTGCTGTGACTTTTAAATTTGCCATGTTTCATCCTCCGATTTCTATAGTAAGTTTATATTTCTATTTCATTAAAGGTGGTGCCACCTTCAAGAACTAATGTATTGGTGTATCCGTAGTGTTTTAAGCGGTTTTGCAGCAAGTAGGCTCTTTTTCCTTTTGTACACACCAAAAGAAGCTTTTCATCTTTTGCCAGACCGGGAACTTCACCATTAACCTTTGTAAGATCCACATAGAAAGCTCCGTCGATGCTTGGTTCGATAGCGCTGTCTATCAGTTTGTAATCTTTGGCTTTGCCGCTTGCATATTCAACAGGGGTTAAAGTTTCAAAATGACCGCTTATTTTGTTAAGCAATATGTTCACTGTATGTGAAAATGGATGAATTGCTGTTGAAAAAGGTGGGGCATAAGCCAAATCCATGTTTTCAATATCATGGAGGGTTGCACCCAGTGTCATTGCTGTAACAGCAATATCGACCATTTTATCCACAGCACCTTTGCCAAGTACCTGCAGACCCAGTAATTTTTTTGTTTCTCTGTCAGCTATCATCTTGACAATAAAATTTGATGCTCCGGGATAATAATGGGCCTTATCATCGACAACTGCTGTTACACTTACGGGATTAAAGCCGGCTTTTTTGGCATCTGCTTCAGTTAAACCTGTACGTGCCGCATTAAGCTCAGGAAGTTTAACAACAGCAGTACCCATAACACCCGAATACGGTATTTTAGCACCAGCAATATTTTTAGCGGCTACACGTCCTGCAATATTGGCAGTGGAGCCCATAGGAGACCAGGCAGGTTCTTTTGTAAGTTTGTTAATTACAGTGGCACAGTCTCCAACAGCATAGATATCTTTTATATTTGTTTCCAAAAACTCGTTTACCTTAATTGTTCTGTTGGGCATCATTTCAATGCCGGAATCCTTAAGAAAACCGGTATTGGCCCTGATACCTACCGAAAGTATAACTGCATCGGTTTTGAATGCCCGTTTACTTGTCTGGATTTTCTCAACCTTTTCTTCGCCAAGAATAGCCTCGAGCTTTGTGTCTGTAAAGGTTACGATACCCTGATCGGCCAGGTGGTTTTCCACATATCTGGCGAACTCTTCATCAAAGCCGGGCAGTATTTGACTTGCCATATCAATGACAGTAATTCTTATACCTTTTGATGCCAAATTTTCAGCAATCTCCAGACCTATGTATCCACCACCGACTACAACAGCACGCTTGATTTCGCCTGTTTCAACGGCATTTCGCAGAGTTTCTGCATCATCCGGAGTTCTCATTACAAACACGTTTTTTAAATTAACCCCGTCGATTGGCGGTTTTATAGCGTCAGCACCAGTAGCTATGACCAGTTTGTCATAGTTATATTTTTTAGTTTCCTGTGTCCTTAAGTCCAGCGCTTCCACTGTTTTTTCTTCTGTATTTACTTTAGTTACTTCGATTTCGGTCTCTACTGAGACACCAGTCAGATTTGAAAACTTCTCTGGGGTATTGACAATTAGCTGGTTGCGTTCAGGAATTACATTACCGACATAGTATGGAAGTCCGCAACCTGCATAAGAAATATCCCTGCTCTTTGTCAGGATGGTCACTTCATAGCTGCGATTTTCACGTTTAAGTTTAGCAGCAACCTTGGTTCCTGCAGCTACACCCCCGATTATGAGAACTTTCATATATTTCACCTCATTGTCTTAAATTTAACAACCTCTTATACTAAATATATCACTTGTTGAGTTAATAATATAATGATATTATCTAATAAAAGTTATAGGTAAAACCTATACATCCAAATCACCTCAGAATGGAAGTGGGAAAACATGACCATAAGGCATTTAAGAATATTTATTGAAGTTGTTGACAGTGGAAAAATGAGTACTGCTGCAGAAAAGCTTTATATATCCCAACCCACAGTAAGCCAGGCAATCAGGGAACTTGAGGAACATTACGGGGTACTTTTGTTTGAACGGCTTTCAAGAAAATTATATATAACCCCAAAGGGCGAAAGGCTGCTTTCTTATGCCAGAAACGTGGTAAAGCAGTTTGATGATATGGAAGAAATGATGCTTAAAGGGAATTATGTAGAGAAAATAAGGATTGGTGCGACAAACACGGTGGGCAATTGTATCCTTGGCGATGTTATCAGGAGTTTTAAGGAGATTAATCCCCATATTGAAGTATATTCATATGTGAACAATACAAAGGATGTAGAAGAAAAGCTTCTGAGATCAGAACTGGATATTGGTATTGTGGAAGGAAACGTAAAAAGCCAGGATTTGATTTCAATACCTGAAGTGAATGATTTTCTGGTACTTATCTGTGCTAAAGACCATCCTTTGGCAAAGAAGAAAACTGTTAAACTGAAAGATCTTGAAAATGTGAAGTTTGCCATGAGGGAGCAGGGAAGCGGAACCAGAGAGCTGTTTGAAAGATATATGCTGGAGAATGGAATTCCAATCAAAATAGGATTTGAGGCCAACAGTTCCGATATGATAAAAAAAGCGGTTATAAATAATCAATGCCTGGCAGTTATATCAATACGGCTTGTGGAAGAGGAAATTAAAGCCGGGAAAAATCATGTTATTCTGAATACAAATTCTGACTGGAACAGATATTTTAGTGTAGTGTATCATAAAAATAAGGTAATTACCAAAGAAATGCAAAATCTTATTGAGATAGTAAAGAATTATAAATATGTGGACATTCTGCAAGGTGTTAATACAGGAAAATTAGCTGTTGGATAGCAAAATTTTAGCTCGTTTTGCAAGGGAAATTTCAAAAGCTTAAAGCATGGCATTAAATAATGATTGTTGACATATGTCATTAACCGGTTATAATTAAGTGTATAAAATATGTCGAAACCTTTTTTTGGGGTGATAAATTTATGGCAAGACCGATGAAAAGGAGAAGGGTATGCTGCTTGCCTGAGAATAACAGCTTTGGGCCTCTTAATAAGTCTGTAGATCAAAATAAACATGTAGTTATGACGGTTGATGAATATGAAACTATAAGACTTATAGATCTTGAAGACTTTACTCAGGAAGAATGCGCCAGACAAATGAAAGTTGCACGTACTACCGTTCAGGGCATATATAACAGGGCGAGAAAAAAGTTGGCTGAAGTTCTGGTAAACGGCAAGGTATTGCTGATTGAAGGAGGAGAATACAGGCTTTGTGACGAAGCAGAAACCGGATGTGGACGGGGCTGTCACAGACACAGGTGCGGAAGATCGTTTAACTACTATTGAGATTATAAGGAGATATAAAGGAGAATTAGAATATTACTTATGGCAATAGCAGTGTAAGTAATATTTTTTTAAAAACTATTGACAAGGACATGCATATAATGGTATTTTACTTGATAGTTAGTTGTGGCTAACTTTATAAGTCAGCGGCAACTAACTATATTTATACGATAAGAGTTAACTCAAGTTAACAAATGAAATAACTATAACTTTATACTGCTTACAGAAAAGGTTATGAAAAATTCGATCAGGAGAACAGTAATGATAAACTGGAAAAGAATTGTCATCATTGCATTATTTTTGGCATTTGTAACAGCATCTTTGATGATAGGAGCTCTAAGTGAAGTCACATTAAAAGCACTGCTCAATGGCGATGTAACAGCATGGAAAGTTGTATGGCATAGTCGTGTTCCGCGTACGGCTGCAATAATTCTGTCGGCTGCTGGTTTAAGTGTTGCAGGACTAATTATGCAGGCTATAAGCAGAAATAAGTTTATGTCCCCCTCAACAAGCGGTACTACAGATGCAGCAGCTTTTGGAATATTGCTTGCATTTATTTTCCTGAATGAACAATCTGGATTTATTCAGACTTTATTTGCTTTTATCTTTGCTTTTTTATCTACCGTACTATTTACTTCTGTTATTAACCGCCTGAAACTTCGCGAGGTTGCAAACGTACCTTTGATCGGCATGATGTACGGTGGACTTATTTCTGCACTTACCACTGCAGTTGCCTATAAATTTGATGTCATGCAGATGATGTCAGCCATCGGATTGGGCAGTTTTGCAAGGATTGGTGATTTTTCAACAATTTACATTGTCATACCTCCATTAATTATGGCTGTACTCTATTCCACAAAATTCTCAATTATTGGGATGGGAGAAGATTTTTCAAAGAATTTAGGGCTGAATTACAACCGGGTTGTTTTTTTGGGTCTGGTTATAATTGCCCTGATAAGCGCATCTTCTTTTGTTGCAGTAGGACCGCTGCCATTTATAGGGCTGATTATTCCCAATATGGCCACAACTTTTTATGGTGACAACCTGAAAAAGTCCATTGTTGATTTAATGCTGTTCGGATCGGTCTTTGTACTGTTTTGTGATATTGCAAGCCGTCTTGTAATTTATCCTTACGAAATCAGTGTCAGTTTAACCATAAGTGTGGTTGGAGGAGTTATCTTCATGATTTACCTGATAAGGGGGCTGAGACGTGCATAAAGAAGCAAGACTACAAAGACGATCAACTGTTATTTTTATTGTGATGGGACTTTTATTGACTATATCAGTATTTTTGCACATATATTCAAGAACATATGCTAAAGCTCATCGCTTAAATCTTGAAATGAACAGGGCTGCATTTGAAACTATAATGAGCAGAACTTACCCTGCTCTGATTGGAATGGCTGCTGCCGCAGTTTTAATAGCTGTTGTCAGCTTATCCTTTCAAACTGTCACTGGAAGCCGGATTTTAACTCCGTCCATGATCGGGTTTGACTCTGTATTTGTAGGCACACAGACAATTCTTGTGTTTGTGTTCGGATCGGTATCCAGAGCTTTTACAAATCCTTATTTAAATTACTTGATAGTAGCAGGGACCATGGTGATTGTTTCCACGATGATGTATGGTTTTATTTTACGGAAAAATAATAATAACCTGGTTTTCCTGTTGATGTTCGGATTAATTTTATCAGGTATTGTAAGAAGCGGTTCAACCTATTTGCAGGTAATTATGGATGCCAATGATTATAACCAGGTCAAGGCGGCCACAAGTGTAACTGTAAACAATATGAACACAAACATTATTCTGATTGCACTGCCACTGATGATTACCGTAGTAGCAGCAATACTTCTCCGGCATAAAACCTATGACGTGATGGCTTTGGGGCAGGACAATGCGAAATCTTTAGGAATTTCATATGAAAAAGAAGTAAAATTAAATCTTTTTTTAATATCTTTAGGGATGTCGGTAACTACAGCACTGATCGGTTCACTGACATTCTTGGGGTTGCTTGCTGTTAATATAGCCCGGGAACTGTTTAAGACCCATAAACATATTTACCTGTTTATCGGATCAGCGGGATTGGCAGCACTTGCTTTGATTTGCGGGCAGGCACTGGCAGAGCTTTTACAGGGAGCTGTGCCAGTGACGGTAATAATTGATCTGATCGGTTGTTCATATATGTTCTATTTAATTTTAAAGGAGGGCCGGGTTTAAATGATAGAAGTAAAAAATATAAATCAATCTTATACAAAACATGGGAAAAAGAAAATTCTTGAAAACATTAATCTGACCGTCAAAGAAAAGGCCATTACAGCTCTTATAGGTTCCAATGGCGCGGGCAAATCCACACTGCTGGGAGTAATGTCTAATCTTATAGCTCCTCTTTCCGGCGAGGTTCTGATAGATGGTACAGACATAAGGAGTATAAAACCTTGTGAGCTTGCAAAGAAAATTGCCGTATTAAAGCAGACACAACACATCAACATACGGCTTACAGTCGAAGATTTAGTGGAGTTCGGAAGGTTTCCCCATTCCAAGGGCAGGCTTAACGATTTTGACAGGAAAAAGGTGAAAGAAAGCCTCGCGTATATGAGTTTGACAGGTCTTGAAAACCGGTATCTGGATGAACTTTCAGGCGGGCAAAGGCAAAGAGCGTTCATTGCCATGATACTGGCACAGGATACCCCTTATATATTTTTGGATGAGCCCCTGAACAATCTTGATATAAAGTACTCTGTTGAAATGATGAAGGTTATCAGAAGCCTTGTTACAGAATTGGGCAAGACAGTCATAGTTGTTCTGCATGATATCAATTTTGCTTCTGCATATGCAGATTATATTGTTGCAATGAAAAAAGGACGCATTATAGGCGAAGGGCATCCGGATCAAGTAATTACAAAGGAGGTGCTGGATAAGGTATTTGACCATGATTTCAATATAGTATCATACCAGGGCAGAAATACTTGTCTTTATTTTGATTGTGTATCATAGAAAAATTCATTAAATAGAATTCTACAGGAGGTATCAAATTGAAAAATAAATTTATTGTATTTATGATAGCAGCAGTGATTTTGGTTGGCATTCTTGCAGGATGCTCCTCAAATAATAAAGTTTCAGAAGACGCAGTAAAAACTGATGCAACTTCCCGGGCACCAGCAGAAAATGAGGAAACATCTGAGGTTTCAGATACTGTAGTTATAACTGATTCTGACGGAAATAAGGTAGAGGTTAAGAAAAACCCTACCCGGGTGGCTGTTTTCGATTATTCTATCCTGGACATTTTATACAATGCAGGTTTTGAAAATACCGGCATAGAAAAATTAATTGTGCCGAACAAGGAAAATCTTCCCGAGGAACTGGCTTTTTACAAAAATGCAAGCAATGATCTTGTGATAAGTGGGGGAACTTTGTTCTATATTGATTGGGACGTACTGGATTTAATTCAACCCGAACTGGTTATAATCGGTGGAAGAGCATTCGGAATGGGACCCTCTGGAGAAAGATTGAGCAGTGAAGAGGTTGAAAAATATAAGGAAGAAACTTTTTCAAGATATTCCGATACTGCTTTCGTAAAACTGACAACCAACAGCTCTGACTCTCAGTTGACTTTGGATATTGAAAACAATATAACTGCGCTTTCACAGATTTTTCCGGAAGTTAAGGATGTTCTTGAGTTAAAATGGGCGAAACTGAAGGCTGATATTCAGGATGTAAATGAAAAAGCAAAAAGCACAGGGAAGAGAGCTCTGTTTGCAATGATGGTTGACCAGACCACGCTTTCTGTGTTCAATCCCAACAGCCGTTTTGACATGCTTTATGAGGATTTTGGCTTTATTCCTGCAGATGAAGGTGCTGTGGCATGGACTAATCAACATGGCTTTGATGTTCGTGCAGAATACGTTCTTGAGAAGAATCCTGATGTAATTTTCCTGCTGGACAGAAGCGCAACCGTAGGATCCGGTGCAGGTGCCGAAAACTTTATGAAAGATCCTATAATCAAACAGACTACTGCGGCACAAAACGGTGATATCTACGTGCTGACGGGAAATGCCTGGTATACTTTGACAGGTGGTGTAACTGCAACAGAAACAATGATTTCTGATCTGAACCAATTTCTCAGTAAATACCAGTGAAAAAGAGCTTTCTCAATACAATTTCTGAGACTGCTGCATTAAATAACAGGTATGAGCCGGTTTTTTTGCCTCATACCTGTTATTTTTTTACTTGCAGAATATCTCATTATATCTGTCAATTTCTCTTTGTATGGTCTTAATAGCTTTTTCCCGACCCTGTACCTGAGTAACCTCTGTTTGTACTTCTTCCAATTCTTTATATACGCTGAAGAAATGGGTCATTTCAAGGAAAATATGTTTTGGAAGATCCGAGACATCTTCATATCCATTATAACTGGGGTCAGTAAAGGGTATTGCAATAATTTTGGAATCTATCCTGCCATTATCAAGCATTGTGAACATCCCGATGGGATAGCAGCGCACAAGTGTCATTGGTCCAATAGGTTCGGAGCAAAGTATCAATACATCAAGGGGATCATTGTCGTCCCCGTAAGTGCGGGGAATAAATCCATAGTTTGCCGGATAATGGGTAGAGGTTGATAAAATACGGTCGAGAACGAGCATACCGGTTTCTTTATCAAGTTCGTATTTTGTTTTGGAACCTTTTTGTATCTCAACTACCGCATAGAAATCTTCAGGACTGATTCTGTCAGCGGAAATATCATGCCAAATGTTCATTAAGCGACCTCCTCAGTTTTTTGTTCATCTTATTATACCCTAAAACCAAAATAATTTTAAGCTGAATGGTAATTATTGACTGAAGCAGAAATCAGAACTATTTTCAGCCTTATTTCGTCTAATTCATTAGATAAAGTTATGTATATAAATGGATATAAAATAAGGGGGCATGCAGTTATGCTGAAAAAGATCATTTTAATTGCTGTACTTGGAGTACTGATTATATTATCGGGTTGTTCAGGTGAAGTCCATAGAAAAGATGAAGCCCATGCAATTATTCCCGAAGTTTCTGATGCTGAAGAAGAAAATATTACAAAGAAAGAGACTTTAAATGAAGATAACGCAGCCAAACCAAGTTTAGGAGGAATTTCTCTGGGGGATTCACTTGAAAAAGTTCTGGATGTATTGGGTGATGATTACGAAAAGACTGATGAGACTGACAGTACCGGGATGATTGGTGAGGATACTACTGTTTTGACATATGAAAGCGGTATAGTTATCACAGTTGGAAACAATTCAAAGAAAGTGCTCCGGATTGTATCTGCAAGCGAAGATTTCAGAACTGACAAAGGAATTAAAGTCGGTGACACTGCCAAAACTGTTACTGAGGTATACGAAATTGAATTTGAAAAGGCGGTAAGCCGTCAAACCAACGAACTGCTTGAAGGCTGGTACCTTATTGGTGATGAAGCAGTTATCATTTTCGATTATGACAAAACAAATTATACCGTGATGAATTTCGATATTAAGCCTGATTCAAAAGTAGAAGAAATAATACTTGCTTATTGGAGACATTTTGATTAGCGCATGTAACGAATTTTTGATTGTTACTTATTACATTGACAATTTTGACCAAAGATAAGCAATTACGACCATCTTTTTTTGTGAAATATAATGATAGAATTAAATGTGAGTGCTTTCCAAATTTCATAAAGAAAGGTGGTCAAGTGAATATGAAATTAAAAAGGGCCCTTGCAATCATGCTATCTGTAATTTTCATTGGTTGCCTGATTACTGGTACACTTCCCTTGGCAGCAATTGAAGGCTTTTCAGATGTTACTGATGATTATCCTTATGTTAAAAAGTTGCAGGAGGCAGGCATTGTTGTTGGTGACAATGGGAAATTCAACGGCGAAGGAGAAGTTACCAAAGCGTGCCTTGCAATATTTCTTGCTAAAACCTTAGAGCTGCCGGAAGCGGATGATGCGGTTCTTTCAGACGTTCAAAGCGGCATCTGGTATGAAGATTTTGCAAAACGGGCTGTGGCTGCCGGATTTTTAACAACTGATGAGAATAATAACTTTAATCCTGATGAACTTGTAACATGTGAAGATCTGTTTGTTGTTGTTGAGGCTATTGTAAAACAAGATAATACAATCCGACCTGATCCGAAATCCATTGCACCATTAATTTCAGATTTTACTGCAATTGTAAACAGGTATCAGGTTGCTCATGTAATGTACGAAATATATATAGACAGAACAGAGCCGATTCCAATGCCCCAAAAGAATGTAGTAGGATATTACGGGAACTGGCAGGTATATGGTCCGTTAAAACCTGCGGAAATTCCATGGGATATGCTTACACACTTAAATCATGGATTTTTAACTGTTTCTGACGGCACACCATCTGATGAAACTTTTGACTGGGCTCCCGCTCCAAAATATTCACTGGCATTCACCGATTCATGGTCAGATATATGGATGGACGCCGGTGCAGGTGATGGTGGAATCTTTAAAGTCTATGAATTGATGCACCGTATTTATCCTAACGTGAATATAATGCTTTCAGTAGGTGGCTGGACACGCGGCCAGATGTTTTCGGAAATGGCTTTAACACCTGAAACACGTAAAATATTCATTGACAGCTGCATTGATATGCTTGAAAGAATGCCCTGGCTTGCAGGTATTGATCTGGACTGGGAATATCCTGGAGTATACAGGGATCCGGTAACGGACGGTCTGGATGATCCTGTTGATTTTGGTTCTGGAGTAGGCGGTCATGATGTAGCAGTGGATAAGGACAATTTTACAGCACTACTGAAAGAATTACGGGAAAGTATGGATGAAGCAGGTTTTGAGGATAAGCTTCTGACCATCTGCGAATCTGCCAACTATGAACAAACGGCGCAAAATCAGGATCTTGATGAGGTTGCAAAATATGTTGATTTCATCAATGTTATGACTTATGACATGACGGGTGCCTATAATGATACTACCGGCCATCATGCAGCGGTTTATGAAAATCCTTATACACCGTTTTCCGTTGACCAGGCAATAAAAGGTTATCTAAATCATTTCGAGCCCCATCAGCTTAATGTTGGTGTTGCAACATATTCACGGGGCTGGGCCAATGTGGAACCAGATGAAAATGGTGAGTTAAGAGGCAGACCTGCCGGAAACAGGAACCCCGCACCCGATACAGGTCATCCCGATGCTGATCCCGGTTCACGTTATTACCGTGGAGACGGTGATGCAGGATTCGGTATATATGAGGTCAGTGAAGGATGGTCTGAAGGCAAACATAAAGCCACCGATCTCCCTGAGGTTATAGGACAGTGGTACGGTCTTTATCCGGGAGCATGCTTCCGTCTGGCAACAATAAAAGAAATGCTTAAGGATACAGAGCGCTATACCTATTACTATGATGAACAGGCAGAAGCCCCATACTTGTACGATAAGCAGGATAAAGTATATTTGTCATTTGAAGACGAACGCTCTGCACAGGCCAAGGTTGATTATGTATGGGAGCATGAGTTAGGCGGGCTCATTTTCTGGGAAACTGCTACAGACATAAAAGACGAAGGTTTCCCAATAACCCGTGTTTTATATGAAGGTGTATGCAGACAGACTGATTGATTAATATCTGATTTTCACAAAATTATAAAAAGTCCTGAACCATGTTTTAACGGGTTCAGGACTTTTTTGTACAAAAAAATATAAATATAAACATAAAAAGACAAATTGCGGTAGACATATTGTGAATATCATAGTAAAATATGTTATAAATACTATAATAAAACATGGTAAGGATATGATTTTATGCCTCAAATTAGGTTATTCATCGGAGACAGGGACGCTGAGTTTTTGGACAGATTGAGCAGCTATATATACAGGAATAAAGGTAATCAATTTATACTTGAGCTTTTTACAGATCCGGTCAAATTTGAAGATTGGCTGAATAGTGACGGAAAAGCTGACTTTATCGCTGTTTCCTCGTCTTTTCTTGATGAATTGCCTGTCAGGCCCGATCCCTCAAAAACCCTGGTTTTGATTGACAGTCCGGAAAGTCTTATACCCGAAGAATTTAATGCGGTGGATAAATACATATCTGCAGAAAGATTGATAAAGGAAATTATATCCCTTGTGGCTGATAAATTGCCACTTAGAAATTATAAAGATAAAAGCTGCTGCAGCGCTGTTTACCTGGTACTTTATGCAGATGGAAGCGATTTTTATAATCCTCTGGCACATAGTATTGCCTACCTTAAGGCTGTAGACGGCAGTAGTTCTTTTTATCTGAATTTGGACGAACTATCCAATACTGACAGCTACTTTCAAGGCAATAATCAAAAAGGCTTAAGTGAAATGCTTTATTATATAAAAGCCAAGAAGAGCAATCTCGCGCTTAAAGCTGAGGCTTGTACTTCAAAAGACATTAATTATGGTCTTTATTTTATGAAAGGGCATCAAAATCCCGATGACATCAGGAGTATGACCCCGGATGAATGTGCTCTTCTTATTAATTCTATAATCGAAAGATCATGCTATGAGAGTGTTATTGTTTCGAGAGCTTTTATTCAGGATAAAATCCTGCCGGTACTTTTAAACCTGGCAGAAAAAATATTTGTCACATCTTCAAACTTTCCATCATCGCTGGAAAGGCTTAATAAAATTTCAGAACTGTTGTCCGGTATGGGTGACACCAACGGTACAGAATTGACAATAGGCGATAAGGTTTGTTTTTGTATAAATTCAGTTTGCCGGACAAATGAGTTTTACAGGCTGAATAATTTCAAGAAAATATTCTTACCCCATCCCTTTGCTGAAAACTGCTGTTTTCCTCCGTCCAATGAATATCTTTCAGCAATAAAAGATTTGCTTGAACAATAGAGAGGAGAGTTTTATGCACGATATCCATGAGATTGTGCGTGAAATAAGAAAAGAAATAGCATTGGCACGGGAGACTTCCCTGAATTTTGATGACAGGGAACTTGACAGTGAACTTCTGGAACAAATTGAGAGCTTATGTTTTTCCAAGGAACATATAAGAAAATTAAGTGTTGACCAGATCAAAACCATTATTGATACAGTTTTCAATCAAATGAGGCGGCATGATATTATCGAGCCGCTTATAAACGACCCCGCCATAACCGAGATTATGATCAACGGTCCTGACAGGATATTCATAGAAAGAAACGGAGCTATAGAAGAAACCGGATTGAGTTTTGACAGCAAAGAAAGACTTGATGATTTAATTCAGAATATAGTGGCCAGGGTCAACAGGACAGTCAACGAAGCCGAGCCCATCGTGGATGCCAGGCTCAGTGATGGTTCGAGGGTTAATATAGTGCTTCCCCCTATAGCACTTAACGGTCCTATAATCACAATAAGAAAATTTCCTGAAAAGCCAATGACTATGGAGGATCTGGAAAGACTGAATTCGGTAACTTCAGATGTTACGGAATTTTTAAGAAAACTTGTAGTATCCAAATACAATATTTTTGTGTGTGGAGGGACCGGAAGCGGAAAGACCAGCTTTTTAAATGCGCTGTCGTCATTAATTCCTTCCCATGAACGGATTGTTACTATTGAGGATTCTGCAGAATTGCAGCTTTCTTCCATAAAGAATATTGTAAGGCTTGAAACCAGAAATGCCAACACCGAGGGTAAGGGCGAGATCCGCATGAAAGACCTAATAAAAACAGCTCTTCGTATGCGGCCCGAAAGAATAATCGTCGGGGAAGTCAGAGGCGAAGAGGCTCTGGACATGCTACAGGCAATGAACACAGGGCATGACGGGTCCATGTCCACCGGACACGCAAATTCAACTAAAGATATGCTTTCACGGCTCGAGACCATGGTGCTGATGGCAGCTCCTTTTCCGCTGGAAGCCATAAAAAAGCAGATAGCTTCTGCTTTGGACATAATAATTTTTTTGTCACGGCTCAGGGACAATTCCCGCCGGACAATGGAGATATCTGAAGTTGCAGGATACATGAATGGCGAAATACAGCTTAACCCTCTCTATGTATTTGAAGAAGAAGGGGAAGATGAAAATGGCAATATTATCGGTTCTTTAAAGAGGACAGACAACAAACTGATTAACACAAAAAAGGCAGAGTTAAGAGGTGTGATGATTGAATAGTAAACATATACCTGATTACAGGACTTATGAGATGAAACTGCAGGAGCTTATTTTAACTCTTATTGTTGCTATGGGGGCTTGTTTTGTTATTGGTCTTATTTTCTATGAAAATATTATAATTTCTTTGGTGCTGTCTTTTGCAGGTGTTTTCTATATACCTGTACATAAGAAAGAACTGCTGAGAAAAAGAAAGGATATATTGAGACTTCAATTCAAAGATGCTCTTTATTTTATTTCTGTATCCCTGTCTGCAGGCAAATCTCTGGAAATGGCTGTGTTTGATGCATTTCAATCTCTCCGGGGTATGTACCCGGAGGATAATACTGATATCATGGTCGAGCTTAATATCATCAAGCAGAGGCTGCTTATGAATGAACCCATAGAAAAGTGCTTCCTTGACCTGGCACAGCGTAGTGATATTGAGGAAATCAGGAGCTTTGCTGATGTAATTATTATTGCAAAGCGTTCAGGGGCAAATCTTGTAGAGGTTATCAGAACTACTTCTGTAACTATTTCCGAAAAAGTAGAAATTCAGCAGGAAATTGTGACTATGATAGCAGGCAAAAAATTGGAGCATAGAGTGCTTTGTATTATGCCTTTTGTTTTAGTTTTCTTTTTAAAAACTTCAAGCCCCGGATTTCTGGATCCGTTAATTCATACTCCTATTGGAAATATAATCATGACCATTGCTCTTTTAATGATAGCTGCAGGCATATTACTGGGTAAGAAAATCATGCGCATAGAGGTGTGAAAAATGCAGGCCGTTTTTGGCGGAGTTTTTCTGTTTACCACCACGGTATATACGATGTTTCAGATCAGCGGAACAAAAAAATATAAAGGATTCTTTTCGCCCCTTGATGAAAAGGAATATTCATATAAGCCCTTTTTGTATGGGGCACTTGCAATAGTTGAGTTTTGCAAGATCAAAGGTGTTGGCCGGTACCAGGCAAAATTAAACCAAAAGATTGCCATGATTTATGGGAACAGAAGTTTACCCTATTATACAAAGGTACATTTGTCTGTGAAGGTGTTCTATTTGTTTCTGGGTCTTATATTGAGCAGTCTTTTGTGCTTGCTTGGAGATACAGATTTTTCTGGATTGATAATTGTCCTGGTATCAGGATTTTTAATGTTCTTCCTGGCAGACAAATCGCTTCAGGATCAGTACAGAAAAAGAAAATTCCAGCTTGAGAGAGATTTTCCGCATTTTTTAAGTAAACTGATACTCCTGATGAATGCCGGACTTAATATAAGACAGGCAATATCAAGAATTGCCTCAGATACCACAGCCAGCACCCAGCTTTATACTGAGCTCAGGGCGGTGATTACTGATATGGAAGCCGGATTATCCGAGAATGAAGCCTACACTGCTTTTGCAGAACGCTGCAAAATAAAACAGATAACCAACTTTGTCAGTATCCTGCAGCAAAACATCAAACTGGGTGGAAGTCAAATGCTGTTTGAACTTAGAAGAATGAACACTGAATGCTGGGAAATGCGCAAAAATATAGCCCGGCAGCTTGGGGAGACGGCATCTTCAAAACTTATGCTGCCTCTTTCCATAATGCTCATAGCAATAGTACTGATATGTGTAGCACCGGTAATTATAGAGTTGGGAAGTGTATTTTAATGCGTTTGAACCTCAGGGATAATCGTGGAAATTTCACGGTAGAATACGCAATTTTGCTGCCGGTTATTTTTGCAGTAGTTATAGCTGGCATTGTTGTGTTTTTGATATTTTACCAGGGGGCACTCCTTCAGAATACGGCTGAAAATCTCGCCGAGGCACTGGCAAGGCAGTGGAACTATGGAGGTATCACCAATCAGGAGATGATAAGCGGGGTATACCAAAAATCCACATTTGACGAAAGAGAAATATACTGGAATTTAAAAAGTAGTCGCAGTAAGGAAAGAGCTGCACAGGAATATTGTCAGAAGCTTATTGAAAACTTAGGATTCTTCAGATTTTATAAATACAGCAATCCGCAGGTGAAACCTAAAGTGGTTGTAAATTACTCAGCCGGTATACTGCCTGAGATTACAGTGAGTATTGAAGCATCCTATGTATTTCCGGGTTCAGACATTCTGAGGATATTTGGTCTGGGGGATATTCTCAAAATTAAAGCCAATGCTCAATGCAATGTGCACAGTGCAAAGGATATGATCAACGCCACAGATTATATTCTGCAAATGCTGCGGGAAACAGAGCTTTATGAGGCATTGGATGAGAAGTTTCAGGATATCAGGAACTCAATTGAGAAAGTAATCAGATGAATTAAATTATACAAAGGGGTCAAAGAGGTAGAAAATGAAGTTTAATCAAAGAGGAAGTGTCACTGTTTTTCTGTGTATTGTACTTGCAGCTTTAATTCCGCTTAGCTGCCTTTTAACGGATCTGGCACGGTATAATTTTGCAAAGAAACAGGCACGGGCTGCTTTGAAAATCTGTGTTGAATCCATGCTTGCCGCCTATGATCGTCAGCTGAGAGAGCAATACGGACTGTTTTCCTTATATCCAAGGGATATAGATTCCATGGAAAAAGAGTTGTTTGATTTGCTTTCTGAAAACTTGAATGTGGGTGTTTCAGCAGAAGGGGCTACAGATTTGTATGGTTTCAATGTCAGAAATGTAGAAGTCATACCATTTTATAACCTAAGCGAACCTGATATACTTGAGCAGCATATAGCAGAGTTTATGAAATATCGTGCCCCTGTGCAGATTGTTCAGGAATTTTACGAGAAAATAAAGCTGATGACCGGAATAATGGAAGAGGCCAGAATGATAGAGGACAAGATGGAAATAGACAGGCTCATGAATGACATAAGAAGCCTTCTTATCCGGCTCCATTTCATGATCAATGATAAGTGCTGCTATTTCAATATAAATCCGGAAAACAGTAACGAAACATTGAAAGATTATATTCTTAAAGAGATAGAAAGCCACAAGGAGTATCTGAGTGTTTTTGAGACTGAAGCCAATAATAAAATTGAGATTATAAATGAAGCCCGCAAGGGATACACAGACAATTATGATGACTATATAGCTGCCAAAAACAAAAAGGAGGAAGCTGAAAAGACATTAAAATCTGTGATTGATCAAACAGAAGCAAAGCAAAAAGAGCTGGATAATATAAATGAAGATTTAAAGAGAGAAATTGAGAAACCTGAAAAGGATCCGGCAAGAATTGCTTCATTGAATGAAAAAATAGCAGCTTTAGAAGATGATATTGAGAAGCTGAAAGAAAGAAAAGAAAGCGGGCAGAAGAGTTTCGACATTGCGAATAAAGAATATAACGACATTCACAGAACAATAACAGAATATAGGAATAAAATAGAAAGAAACATTGATGAATATATATTGTCATTGGAAAGCGCAGAGACACAGGTTTTCTTAATATTAAATGATGCAGGGCGGTTGGAAAGACATATCGGACTTTTCATATCTTATCATGAAGATGTGATCGGAATTTTAAAAGAAATCATTCCTAAACTTGATGATCTTGAGGATAAAAGCAGCAGACTGCTGAATAAAACTTCAAAAAACAGCGGAGCGGTTGTAGACAGAATAGAGGGCAATTTAAGCCAGCAGCTAAAATTAATCCATGTTGATACATACAGTGAATTCCTGGACCAGTTCGAAAATAACTGTAAAGCGCTTGAGACCTGGAAAAGGGACATAACTAAATTCAAAGATGCAGTGAGGGATGGAAAAAATAAAATCAGCAATTTCATACAAACAGCAAAAGAAATAAAGGACAAGCCCCAGGATACAGGAAATGAACTGGTCACTATTAATATATCAGCGGACATAGAAAACAGGGTCAATGAACTTGAAACTGACCTGTCCGGACTCAAAGCACTGGGGAAGATGGACAGAGTTTTTAAGCTGCCTGAATTTATACTGAAACCCCAGTCCAATGAAATAGAGGAAACAGAGTTTAAAAAATGGTTTTATGCAAAATATCAGGATCAAATAACTCAGGAGATAGAAAAAGAGATTAATTCGCCTTTGCCTGAAAAAAATGATGCAGAACTTAACAGTGTGACAAGTGACGCGAAAGATCTTGCTGAGGTTATTGTCAGTCAGGAAGAAGATATGTCAGCCAAAGAATTGAATAGGGACAATCTTCCGTCTGCGCTCGGACCAAAAAGCTCAGAAAAAACCCTGGAAGAGATTGCAATGCTGCTTGAAGAGACTGCATTAAAATATGTGGTCTCGGAAGAATTCTACGAAAATCCATTTATGGAATATCAGGGACTTGAAAATATTAATGAAAAAGAAAAGAATTTCTATAATTACGAGGTAGAAAAAGCCACTAAACTTTTTGAGCTTATAAATGAAGTTGTCAAAGATGGACTTGAATCAATAATTGAAAGTCTTTACATGAATGAATACATAGTGTCTGCTTTCAAATGCGCCACAACCCGGAATAATGTACTGAAAAATGATATTGGCTGGGAAAGACCATTGGACAGCACTTTTTTTGATAAATGCGAGATTGAATATATTCTTTTTGGGAATACAAAGGAAACAACCAATTTGAAACTTTCCAAAACCAGCATTTTTGCTGTGAGGCTTGCTCTTAATCTCATCCATGTCTATACCGATCCGGCAAAACTGGCTGTTACTTTGGAATGGGCCACTCTTATTGCAGGCTGGACCATCTTTGGTGTACCTGTTGTCCAGAATTTCCTGCTTTTAATCTGGGCAGCTGCCGAGTCCTATGTTGATATGTGTATTCTGTTCAGAGGAGAGCATGTCCCGATAATAAAGACATCTTCGACGTGGTATGTCAGCCTGAACGGCTTAAAAAATGAAGCATTAAAAAACATAAAGGAATTTGCTCAGAACCAGTCTGAAAAGTTGGTTGATAATGCGGCAAATGCTGTAGAGGAAACTTTGGAAGGTATTATTGATGCAAAAATAGATAAGCTGTTCGAGCCTTTTGAACAAGGTCTGAAAAAGACAACAGGCTCTGCAGCAAACTCTGTTGAAAGTATCGGCAATGATTTTAAGCAGAAGCTTACAGAAAGCATTAATTTCGAGAATGCGCAGAGTTTTGCTTCATCTTTGGAAATTTCGCTAAAAAATGGTATTGACAGCATAAAGGATAGAATTGAAAAACTTGGCCACTCCCAGTTGGCTGATTTCAGGGATAAATTCAAGCAAGAGATAAAAGATGCGATTTTTGACAATCCCTTATATAAAGATATGGTTAAAAAAATAAAAGAAGTGGGGGATGATCTGATAGAAAAGGGATTTGACGCTGTTTCCGGGCAGCTTGAGAGTGTTATGGGAACTTCAAATGTAAGTTCAACAGGAAGTGCAGCCAATAATATTGCAGGAAGGCTGATAATGATGGACTACCAAGATTATTTAAGGCTTATGCTCTTTGCGGTTTCAAAGCAAAATAAAGCATTAAGAACAGCAGATTTGATACAGGTCAATATGGCTAAGTTCAAAGATCGTGAAGTTATTATTTCTGATTATTATACTTACGTTTTTGTCAGAGCAGAGGTAGATTTTAAACCCTGGTTTATACCAGGACACTTTTTCAAATCGGAAAATGAAACAGGGATGATTTCAGTTGAGTGGAGTCAGGGGTATTAAAATAAATTTAAAAATTAAAAAAAGAACTGGCAGTGTAACTGTTGAGTCAGCTATTACTCTGACTGTCTTTCTGTTTGTTATTTTCTCATTGGCATATATAGTAAAAATCTTCTTTATATATAACACTGTTCAGACCTCGCTGAATGATGTATCAAGGAATCTGGCCAATTTAAGCTATTTTTATCATATAACAGGTGCCAAAGCATTCAGCGATGAAATAAATCAACTTGCCAGAGAAGCAGGTTTGAAACTGGATGAACAAAAAAATGTTATTGTAAATGCTATTGATTCATTTAATAGCTTTATTAATTCAAATGACAGAAGTTCACAGCCCATACAACAGCCGTCTCTTGAAACTCTGATTGATGCACTCAACAGTGGGCAGGACCTGGCTGATTTAGCCAGTGATATAATTAACAATCCTCAGGAAGAGGCCAAACTTTTTATGAGAGTAATTGCAGGCAAGTTGAATTATGAAATGACAAACAAACTGGTTTGCTTTATAGCAAAGAATTCACTTAAGTCAGAGCTGGGAAAAAGATTGAAGATTACAAACAGAGATCCTGCATCGGTTTTAGGAATAAAGAATGGTATCAAAGGGATTGATCTTAATCAATCAAGTGTTTTTGGAGATTCTGAATCTATAGAGCTGGTTGCAAAATACAAATTGGAGCCATTTCTTTTTATACCCGGCTTAAATCTTGTCAACAGGGTCAAAATAGTTGCCTGGACAGGTGGTCGTGGTACTTCAGGGAAAACAGAAAAGGACGATGTTCCAAACCGGACAAGTCCAAACAGCCTGTGGGAAGATTATGATAACACCAAACTTTATTTTGAACGCGGTCATTTGATTGAGCAAGAATACTTGAAAATGATAAAACCTGACAGCCGTCAATTGCTTCAAGGTACGGTTTTCAGTACAAATACCGGTGTTCCGGCCATTGATGCATATATCTGCAAAAAGTCAGGAAGAAATTCATACACTGCCGAATTATACGATGTGTTTTCTTTAAATCCTTTTCTGAAAACTTACAGTACCAGACCGGGCAGTATGGAAAGTCAGATAAAAAAACATGGCAAGCGGCTCTATGAGGCCGGAATTCCCAAGGGGTTACAGGATAAAGAAATCAGTAAAATACGCCGAATAGTGGTTCTGGTCGTACCTGAAAATTCGGAAAAGGTTGTAGATGAGGCAGTAAACAATGCAAAGAAAAGCCTTGAGAAGTACGGAATTGAAGTAATCCTGTACAGAGGATTCGGCGAATATATTCCTGAAGAAAATAATCAGGCTGCCTGATAAAAAATTTGGGAGGGTACATATATGGATGTATTGGAAAACAAAATGAAATACAACTTCTCAAATGGAAGAGCATTACTGTCTTTAACGTTTAAAAATGAAGAAGTAATCCTTTATCAGCTTGAAATGATGACAAACAACAATATTCCAAAACTGCTGAAAAGCCATTTTGACCGTGTTGACGGGGACATCAGACTGTTTTTTGATGTCACATCGTTGATTACCCTGGAAAAGTTGTTCGAAAGGCGGATAATTGGCAGGCAGGATTTTTTATATATCATAAAACAGGTGATTTCTCTTCTGGAAGGGATTGAAGAATATCTTCTGGATTATAACGGAATAGTATTCGATAAAAAATGTATATATGTAGATCCTGCAACATTGGATGTTTATTTTATGTATCTTCCTGTACCGGGAAGTACAGACCGGCTTGAAACTTTAAAAAGGCTTTTGCTTGAAAGTATTGTAAAT
>ERZ773359.1307-NODE-1307-length-34917-cov-92.694366_pt1 | contig 34917 bp, 30 predicted proteins | sample MGYA00374955_ERZ773359 | MGnify/ENA primary metagenome ERZ773359 (study PRJEB29098, sample SAMN04486028) | biogas fermenter metagenome | study: EMG produced TPA metagenomics assembly of the Biogas fermentation microbial communities from Germany - Plant 4 DNA1...
CGATTCTAAGATTAATTTAGCACCCTAAATTGATTGTGAGTAAAAATGCGGCTCTGAAATCTTTAGTATAGGAATTTTGACATAAAAATATAAAATATGATGGTGGTAAGAACCTACTTACTTAATGGGTTTGGTTGGTTCTTACCACCGGATTTTTCCCCACACTGTTTGAAATAGAGCCTATTTGCACTTGACGCAAGGTTGGGTTCTAGGGTAAATTAAGAGCCAGAATTTGTGGGAGAGGAAAGTACAATGAAAAGCAAAAATTTATTTTTTGACGCTTGTTGTTGTCGGTGGATCGATTTGTGATCTACCGCGGCTTTTTGGCCGCGGCAATATATTGCCTGTGGCCGAAGCCAGAAATAAATTTCGATTGAGAAAATAAAAAATAAATGGAATTAGATTAATAGATAAAAAGAAAGTTTGTTTAAGAGGGCTTTCGCGCCACGGCGAAAGCCCTCTTAAATTTATTTAGGCAGAGATGAGCATGGCAAGTGGAAAAGGGAGGTATTGAAATGAGTAAAATATGGCAGACCATAAAATCAGATATTAAAGCTGTAAGAGAAAAGGACCCGGCTATACCTGAGGGATTGATAGGATTACTTGAAATAATTTTTTGCACTCCGGGATTTCAAGCCATCCTGGCGCATAGATTTATACATTTTTTACACACAAGACTCCGGATACCCCTTTTGCCTAGGTTTTTGGGGCAAATTGTTCGATGGTGGACCGGAATAGAGATTCATCCGGGCGCGCAGATCGGGAGAGGGGTATTTATAGACCATGGGATGGGTGTAGTAATAGGGGAAACTGCAATAGTGAAAGATAATGTCACCATGTATCATGGCGTTACTCTGGGAGGTACGGGAAAAGAGAAGGGAAAACGTCATCCTACGGTTGAAAAAGGGGCGTTCATTGGCGCCGGGGCTAAAATATTAGGTAATATAGTGATAGGCGAAAATGCAAAGGTCGGTGCCGGAAGTGTTGTATTAAAAGATGTCCCTTCAAACAGTACCGTTGTTGGCATTCCGGCCGTTGTAGTCAAGCACAACGACATAAAAGTGGGGGATATTGCAAGGCATTATAGCCCCGATTCTCACACGGCAAATATCCTTTCAGTGAGCTTAAATGAGCTAGAAAAAAATTTGCAAGTCTTGAAGGAGGAAATTCGTAGCTTGGGAGAACAAGTTAATATACAAAGTAAACGGGAGGTTGCTTAAAGATGTCCGTTGACGAAGTTATATTAAATAAATTTATTGGTCGTACGCCTGGATTAAGGTTGCCCCATGAAAATGGAATTATATTTGCAAAACTCGAGGGCAACAATGTAGGGGGATCTATAAAGGATAGGGCAGTTTGGGGAATGCTCAAATATTTTGAGCAAACCGGAAGATTGAAAGAAAACACTACTATAGTTGAGCCAACTTCAGGTAACACAGGTATTGCTTTAGCAATGTTTGGTGCAGCGCTTAATATGCAGGTTATCCTTGTTATGCCAGAGTCAATGTCCCTTGAGAGAAGGGCAATTTTAGCAGCCTATGGAGCTAAACTTGAGCTTACCCCTGCGGCAGATGGCATGATCGGAGCTATAAAAAGGGCTGAACAAATTGTAAAAGAAATGCCAGGTGCTGTTATGTTAGATCAGTTTTCTAACCCAGGTAATCCGTGGGCTCACATGGCGACCACTGCTCCGGAAATACTTCTCGATATTAAAGGTCTAGAGATAGCGGCTTTCGTTGCTGGCGTAGGTACGGGAGGTACTTTAACGGGAGTAGGAAAAGTCCTAAAGAAAGTTTTTCCTAATATACAGATCGTTGCCGTTGAACCTGCCAAATCTTCAGTTTTGAGTAGGGGGCCTATCGGGCCTCATGCGATCCAGGGCATTGGGGCGGGTTTTATTCCCAAAAACTTAGATCTTTCTTTGGTAGATCAGGTTGTGAAAGTATCTGACGAAGACGCCATTGAAATGACGAGATATATGGCGCGGGAGAAAGGTTTGTTTTTGGGGATTTCAAGTGGTGCTAATTTATGGGCAGCCGGAGAGTTATTAAAAAGTTTGCAAGAAAATTCGATCGTAGTTACTGTGGCGCCTGACAGAGGAGATAAATATTTAAGCACTTCTGCCTACAAGTTATAGAAGTAATAAAAGCACGAGCAAAAGTATTTTGCGTCTCATTATTCAACTAACCTTTGTCCGATATCTGTAAAAAATTTAAATTCGAAATTTACTTGCACTTAAAACAAGGATTTGATATATTGAACACCGCATGCAAGTGTGTGCAATTCGTGCATTAAATTATGAGTTTGTGGCCAACATTCTTGTGAAGGGGGTTACCAGTTCAATGGAAGGAATTAAAATCAAAGATATGATCGTAACTGGATTTGCCTTATTTGCGATGTTTTTCGGAGCAGGCAATCTTATCTTTCCTCCTTACTTAGGGTCTTTATACGGCTCAAAGTGGATCGCTGCTATGTTGGGATTTGGAATAACTGGTATTGGTCTGCCCCTTTTAGGGGTCATAGTGATGTCTCGGTACGAGGGTTCCTTCGATAATTTTGCTGGCAAGGGAGGTAAACTTTTCAGCATATTGTTGGGGAGTTTAGTTGTTTTGTGCATTGGACCTCTTCTTGCTATACCGCGCACTGGCGCAACAACTTTTGAAGTTGCTGTAAAACCTTTTTTCCCAAACATGAATCCCTATATACCGATTATTGGCTTTTTTGTCCTAACTTTTTATTTTTCCATGAAACAGTCCTCCGTGATAGATGTTATAGGGAAACTGCTAACCCCTGGCTTGCTCGTCCTTTTAATTGCCATCATTATTGCTGGTATTGTAAACCCTATAGGCGCGCCGATGCCTCCTAAAGCCACTAATAGCGCTTTCGCCTCATGCTTCGTTGAAGGTTATCAAACGATGGATGCCCTTGCTGCTGTGATATTCGCTGGTGTCATAGTGCAAAGCATTAAGGCAAAGGGATATGGCAAGTCGTCCACTATCAAGATAACTATGATGTCGGGATTTATAGCTGCAGCAGGCCTGTTAGTTGTTTACGGCGGCTTGATGTATTTAGGAGCCACAGTATCTTTTATGTCACAAGACATTCCCAGGACGATGCTGCTCGTCAACATAGTGGCAGACATTGCTGGTGATGTTGGTTTAATTGCTCTAGGTATAGTGGTTGCATTAGCTTGTTTGACGACAGCTGTTGGTTTAACAGCAGCGACTGGAGAATTTTTCAGCAAATTGTCCAAGAACAGGGTTACCTACCTTCAAGTGGTGACAATATCTACACTATTTAGCGCCCTTTTTGCCGGGATTGGTGTCGATGGCATAATAAGGTTCGCTGTGCCTGTCTTAGTCGTTGTATATCCTATCGTTATAGTTTTAATGTTCATGAACTTGCTTTCTCCAGTATTTAACGATTCTTGTCGTTACGCCTATATGGCTGCCCTCGCGGGAACTTTACTGGTGAGCCTCTATGACGGCTTTTCTGCAATAGGTGTAACGTTCACATTGTGGGAAGACATTATCTCACTAATACCATTAGTTGCAAACGGGTTTGGATGGTTGATGGCTGCTACTATAGGGTTTGGAATAGGTTTGGTTGTAGATAGAATAGCTTTAGCTATAAAAGGCTCTGCAAGCTGCGTGTAACGTTGTGTTGCCCTTGCAATCAAAGCATATAGGTTTGTTCATTGGTCGCGCCAGTTACTACTCTAAGGCTGGCGCGATAATAGTATTTAAGTTGCTGATTTTTTCTCAGAGTCTAGCGAGACATAGTTACTAGCACTCTTTATTTTTGATTAGTGTTGAAAATAATTTTATTTTGAGGTATTATTGTACGAAACAGTATCCCATGTGGAGGAATTAAGATGTCTGGTGTAGCCAAGATACGAGTTTTGGAACGAGCAGTAGATGTAATGAATAGTCTTGCAGAGATGGAGCAACCCTCTGGTTTGTCGGAGATAGTCGAAAGAACTTCTTTGCCGAAGACGACAGTTTTTCGAATACTGAATACGCTAGAGGAGCATTCGTTGGTCATGCGCTGCAATGGACAATATGCTATTGGCCCTGCTGTGCTTTTTTGGGCAAGCGCCTACAAAGTACAAAACGTATTATTAGAGGTAGCAAAACCTCACATGGTTGAACTTTGGGATTTTACTAGGGAAACAGTGCACCTTATTTTCTTCGATGGTGAAAATGCCTATTACATAGAGAAGCTGGATACACCGCACCCGGTCAGGATGCGTTCTCGCATTGGGGCACACTTGACACTCTACAGCACTGCGGCAGGCAAGGCAATTTTGTCTGCTTTGAGCCAGGAAGAGATTGATGCTTATTTAAATAAGGTAGCGTTAACGCGCAAAACGCCCAACACCATTGTGGATAAAGAAAAGCTAATGGCTGAGTTATCAAAAATTAGACAAGAGGGTTTTGCAAAGGATATACAGGAGAATGAAGAGGGGATATGTTGCGTGGGTGCCCCCATATTGCAAAATGGGAAACCAATTGGGGCGATAAGCGTTTCTGCTCCGGCTTATAGGTTTACTGAGGAAAAGATGCTTGAGGCCGGAAGAAAGGTTCAAGAAATTGTGGCAAAAGTTTCAGAAGCGTTGAGCAGGACACCTGTATAGTAAAAGTTCTGGAGGTCAAATAACCATGTCTTATTTATTGCGAATCACTTCTAAGGATAATGTTGGCGTTGCGCTAAAAGAGCTGCATAGAGGTAGTAGAGTTACTACCGAGGGCCAAGCTGCTATATTAATAAGGGATGAAATTCCCCTTGGTCACAAAGTAGCTCTTAGCGATATAAAATCGGGAGAAAAAGTAATAAAGTATGGCTTCCCGATCGGTAGTGCCATTAAAAATATCCAAGGTGGAGAACATGTTCATACCCATAATCTTAGTACCAACTTAGGTGATGTCGAGGAATATTCATATGAACCCAAAAACTACTTGTCTTGTAGCGATTCTTTCACGATTCCTTCCTTTAAGGGATTTAAGCGCACAAACGGTTCTATAGGTATAAGAAATGAAATATGGATAGTACCGACTGTAGGCTGTATTAATGAGATTGGCAAACTTATATTAGAGAAAGCTAAAAGGCTTCTCGAGGGAAGTCGATTAGTTGATTTACTTGAGGAAGGCAATGTAATGGCCCATCCTTTTGGTTGTTCTCAGCTTGGCGGTGATTTGGAACGAACTCAAAAAATACTTGCTGGTATAGTAAAACACCCTAATGCTGCTGGTGTTTTAGTCTTGGGATTGGGGTGTGAAAATAATACTCTTGAGTCTTTCGTCAAACACCTCGGAGATGTTGATAGAGAGCGAGTTCGTTTTCTTGTGGCACAAGAAGTGGATGATGAGGTGGAAGTGGGCGCCAAGATGATATGCGAGCTCGTTGAAAATGCATCTACGGATAAGAGAGAAGATGTCCCGCTTTCTTCTTTGGTCGTTGGATTGAAATGTGGCGGTTCTGATGCTTTTTCTGGCATAACAGCTAACCCGCTACTTGGGGCGTTCTCAGATTTTTTAGTGTGCGCCGGTGGAAGTTCTGTCCTGACGGAAGTGCCCGAGATGTTTGGGGCTGAGAGGCTTTTGATGGAAAGGGCGGAAAACGAGGAGATATTTCAAAAGATTGTTAATTTGATCAACGACTTTAAAGAATATTTTCTTTCCCATGAACAGCCGGTTTACGAAAATCCATCGCCTGGCAATAAAGCAGGAGGCATAACTACCCTAGAGGAAAAGTCTCTAGGTTGTGTGCAAAAAGGCGGCAGGGCGCCGGTTGTGGATGTGCTATTGTACGGAGATCGGGTCAAAAAGAAAGGGTTGAGCCTGCTTGAAGGTCCGGGAAATGATCTTGTTTCCTCAACAGCACTTGGTGCCGCGGGATGTCATATGGTCCTTTTCTCTACCGGTCGGGGCACCCCTTATGGTACCTTTGTGCCTACAGTAAAAGTTTCAACCAATAGCGATCTATATCACAAAAAAGAGCGATGGATAGATTTTAATGCTGGTGCTCTTCTTGAAGGCGTCACGATCAAGGATCTACTAGATGAATTCTTTCAAAAGATAATAAGCATAGCCAACGGAGAAAAGACAAAAAGCGAAGAAAACGATTTTAAGCAAATAGCCATTTGGAAGGGCGGAGTTACATTATAGGTAAATTGACATTCATGATATTTTTTCATAAATGTGTTTTTTTAAAAGATAACTCGATCAACAATATAAAAAATACAAATGTAAGATGATAAATAAAGCGGGAGGAATGTGCATCTCCCGCTTTATTTTATCTTTGGACCCTTCCGCTTACATCTCCGCCCATTAGACTAAAAACTTCCTCTTTACTGACCCTATTGAAGTCACCGGGAATTGTATGTTTTAAGGCAGATGCTGCTACTGCAAACTCCAAGGCATCTTTGGGCTCCTGGAAGTGTCTTAAACCGTAAATTAAGCCCGCGCCAAAGGAATCTCCTCCGCCTACCCTGTCGACTATGTCTGTTATCTGGTACTTACGGCTTACCAGGAAAGTGTCTTTAGTGGCTAAAATTGCAGACCAATTGTTGTGATCTGCGCTTATACTTTCGCGCAACGTCGTGGCGATGTAGCTAAGTTGTGGATATAGTTCAAATACTGTGTTTATGATGCCTTTGTAGCTTTCAGGATCAAGTGCGCCTTTAGTTACGTCAATATGAGCATCTATGCCTAAGGCTAGTTGGCAATCTTCTTCGTTAGCTATCATTACGTCAAGATATTTGGCCAATTCCCTCATTACCTCAGGAGCTTTCTTGCCCCACTTCCACAGTTTTTTCCTGTAGTTCAGATCACATGACACGGTTATGCCCATTTCTTTTGCTTTTTTGACGGCATCCATGGCTGCTAGGGCAGCTCCTTCCGAAACGGCCGGAGTGATGCCTGTTACATGAAACCAATCGGCATCTTTGAAAATGACACCCCAGTTGAGATCTTCGCGTTTGATTTCAGAAAAGGCAGAATGAGCACGGTCGTAAATCACTTGAGAGGGCCTAAAACATGAGCCCCTTTGTGAGTAATATATTCCTATCCTATCTCCTTTAAATATGATATGCGATGTATCTACTCCAAAGGAACGCAAAGTCATGACCGCAGCTTGCCCAATTGGATTGTTTGGCAGTGCCGTGACAAAGCTAACGCTTTCCCCGTAATTAGCCAAGGAAACGGCCACATTTGCTTCTGCTCCCCCAAAAGTGGCTTCTAAAACTGGACTTTGCAATAACACTTCGTGATCGGGAGGCGATAGACGAAGCATTATCTCACCGAAGGTAATTATGTTCTTTGTCATCTTTATCTCTCCTTACATTAGCGCTCTAAACTCGCAGCTTTTGCGACCAATTCTTTTGCTCTCTTTGTAACGGCTTCAAAGTCGCCTTTTTCTGTAGCAGGTTTGGTAAGAAAGCTACCTATGCCCACCGCCACTGCTCCTGCCCTGAACCATTCGTCCATATTCTCTAAGGTAACTCCACCAGTTGGTATCATTTTGAAATGTGGGAAAGGTCCTTTTAGGGCTTTTATAAAGTGTGGGCCTAGAACTTCACCAGGAAAGACCTTCAGCAATTGCGCACCAAGTTGCGTAGCCATAAAGGCCTCTGTTGCTGTGCCTATGCCCGGCATAGCAAGAACGTTATATCTGTGACAGGCTTCAATGACGTTTGGTGCCAAGCATGGCGAGACAACAAATTTAGCACCAGCCTTAATACAAGCTACAGCAGTTTCCGAATCGCAGACAGTCCCAGCTCCTATTAAAACATCTTGATCCGCCATGTTCTCTTGGAGGATTTCTATGGTATGTATTGCTTTGGGCACAGTCATGGTGACTTCAATGATCTTTATTCCCCCGTCGCGTATAGAGTTACACAATTTTAACCCTTCATCTGCACTTTTAGCTCTTACAACGGCTATTAGTTTTGCTGAAAAAATATATTTAACAACTTCGAGCAACTTTCTTATTCCTCCCCTCGTTTGGCGATATTTATTTCGTTTACGGTATTAATAGAGCCTTTCGTTAGAAGGTTGTGTAAATAAAGGGCAATTTTTTCTATCATTGCTGGCACTTTTAATAAAGCTTCGGCTTCGAGTTTTGGATGGGAGAGGGCTTTTTCTACAATGGTTCGGCATTGATCTAGGCTTGGAGCGGCATCAGGGATATCCCAAATGTTTTTCATATACTCAAGTATCTCGCGATCATCCCTGATGGGATATTCTTCTCCATTATCGCGCATGCCAAAGAAAGCTTTTCCGTCAGTTCTTGTGATTTTGTAAAATCTAAGATATCCGGCAATGGATAAAAGCAAGCGATTGGGCAGCTTCTCGCTCATGGAATAGAAATCAACAAGACTTGGTATCACACGAACGGCGAGCTTGCTTGTAGAATTCAACGTAATGTCCAACAATGCATGTTTGATGTAAGGATTTTTAAACCTTTCAAGCACTTCTTGTGCAAAGGCTAATATCTCAGAGTCATCACCGGGTATTGTGGGCACCACTTCGTCGAAAAGAAGGCCTGTTAAGTATTTGCCTATAATGGGGTGTTCGACCATTTCTTTGACGTAGTTTAATCCTGCCACGTATGCCAAAGTTACAGTAGATGTGTGTCCTCCATTTAAGATACGAACCTTTCGTGTTCTGTATGGCGTAATGTCATCGGTGAAGATTACGTTGAGGCCTGCCTCGTTTAACGGGAAAATGTCTTTTACAAAGCTTGGTCCCTCTATGACCCATAAATGAAATAGCTCAGATACGACGAGGTTGTTGTCTTCGTATCCCAATCTCTTCGTTAGGTCTCCGATCTCATCCCTTGGATGTCCTGTGACAATCCTGTCAACTAAGGAGCAACAAAACGTACAATCTTTGTCTACCCAGTCGATAAAATCTTTCTCCAAACCAAAATTGTTGCATAGCTTTAATACACATTCCTTCAGTATGTCCCCATTGCGATCTATAAGCTCGCATGGGATAAACACCAACTTAGCCTTATCTTTGCCAAGGGCCTTAAAACGTTCGTAAAGAAGTCTGGTGACTTTGGCAGGAAAAGAGCGAGGCGGATTACTATCGAAGCGATCGTCAGGTGATATGGCAATTCCTGCTTCGGTTGTATTCGAGACGACGATTTTGATGGCGGGGTCTTTTGCTGCATCAAGAACCTTATCCCATTCGCCATAAGCCTTAAGGGCTTTATCAATGCTTCCTACGATCCTGATCTCCTCTTTTGGCTGACCTTTATACATTCCGCGTGCTATGTGAGTAAAAAGGCCATCAGAGGCATTAATTGCATCTGCTCTGCCCTCCGGAATCGGTTGAATTATTGTAACGCGACCTCCAAATACATTTTCGTTATTCGCTATTTGGATGAGTGAATCAACAAAGGCCCTCAAGAAATTTCCTTCACCGAATTGTAAAACCTTTACTGGTAAATCGAGTGTTTTTTCTTTAGGAAAAGTTATTTCTTTAGATAATATGTTTTTTAATGAATTACGCGTAAGTCTTTGCATTTTTAATCCTCCTAAAATGACTATTATCCCATTAGTAAGTTAGGAATAAACAAAGTTATAATGGGAATAAAAGTGACCAATAATAGAACGACAATCATTGCCAAATAAAAAGGAAGCATTGCCACAGTAGCTTTCTCTATGGAGATTTTTCCGATAGCACAACCAACAAATAAGGCTGAGCCTACTGGTGGAGTACAAAGCCCTATTCCTAAATTGAGCATCATCATAATCCCGAATTGCACGGGATCCATGCCTAAATTATTAACAACTATGGGATATAAAATAGGTGTTGTTATCAAGATAAGCGGAGCCATATCCATAATGCATCCCAATAAAATCAATAGCCCATTGATAAGCAATAACAACAGGATTGGATTTGTTGTAATATTTAAAAGAGAGGTGGTAACGAGAGCAGGAATTCTGAGGTATGCCAATAGCCATCCAAAAGCTTTTGCAGCAGCAATTAAACTCATGACCATTGCAAGAGTCCTTAAGGATGAGTAGAGTATCTTGTTCATTCGAGATAAGGGTATTTCCCTATAGACGAAAAAGGTAATTATAAAGGCATATACACAGGCTATAGCAGCCGATTCAGTAGCTGTGAAGATGCCTGAGATGACACCGCCAAGTATGATCACTGCAGTGAATATTCCAAATAAGGCGTCCTTGGTTATGAAAAGCGCTTCTTTGAAGGAGTATGACCTTTCCGTAGGATAATTGCGTTTAACAGCCATTATATAGCTCACAATCATCAATGCTATCCCTAGTGTTATCCCAGGGATGAAGCCTCCCAGAAATAAACGACCCACAGAAACCCCACCTGCGGCGAGAGAATATATGATCATATTGTGACTTGGTGGAATAATAATGCCTTGACATGCGCTTGTAACTGTGACTGCAACAGAATAGTCGGTGTCGTATCCCTGCTTTTTCATCATAGGTATGAGAATGGCACCTATGGAAGAAACATCGGCTACAGCGGACCCTGAGATTCCACCAAAGAACGTGCTGGCTAGTACATTAACGAGAGCCAATCCTCCTCGAAATCGTCCAACAATAACGTTAGCAAACTCGATTAAGCGCTGAGAAATCCCTCCCTCTCCCATAATCTCGCCTGCAATAATAAAAAAGGGTATTGCCATAAGCGAAAAAGAATTAACACCCTGCACCATTTGTTGAATGATTACCATGAGGGGTATTTTCAGGTACATGGCAGTAAAGATTGATGATGCTGCCAGTGCAAATGTTATTGGAATTCTTAGTATCAGCATAATCGCAAAAGAGCCGAGCAAAATCCATGTCGCTATTGTTGTACCAAGCATTAGTCATGACCTCCCAATGACTTGCTAAAGCTCAAAATCTCGATTAAACAATTAAGAATGATCAATATCCCCGATAGAATAAGGGGAAAATAAATGACAGATGCTGGTAAATTAGAAGCAGGAAGGATAGATCGAGAAGTTACATTTACCAGTTTTATTCCGTAATAAACCATAATATATCCAACAAATAAAATTATAATGTCCGATATTTTCTTAAGTAAGGGATCGAGCTTTTGAGCAATTTTTGAAGGTAATAGGTTCATATTTATATGTAGTTTAGCTTTAACACCATGTGCTAGAGCGATAAAAGTAAACCAGACAACCAAAACTAACGATATTTCTTCTGCCCAACGGATTCCGGAGTTAAGGACGTATCGCATAAAAACATTTAAGGATATTATTATAACCATTATAAGTAGTAAGGCTTTTGCAAGTATTATTAAGACATTATCAACAAAAGCAAACATTTTACCAATTTTATCCATTTGTTAATATTAGCCTCCAAACTTACGATCTCTTGTAAATAAACAAAGTCTTTAAAAATATCATGTCTTTGCGATGTATTAATTAACTAGAAATAATTGATATAATGTTTTTATTGGCAAATAAGTAGAATATATTAAAGCGTTCAAGTTTTTGTGCGATGATTGATTTCTGAGGAAACCTCCCTATTTAGAATAGCGAATAAGAGGTTTCCTCAGAGTTTGCATTTATTTGACTAAATAGCGTCGTTAATGCTTACTTGACATTTCTAATTTGATTTACTATTTCTTTTAATTCCGGGCTAAGTTCATCATACATTGGCTGAACTGCCTTTTGAAATTCTTCAAGTGTCTCAGAGGTTAATTCAGTATAAATGCTACCAGCCTGTCTTGTCTTCTCTTCTGATGATTTTTCAAATTCTTTCCAAAGCTTAATTTGGTAAGGCATAGCATCTTTGGCAGCTTGTCGTATAATTTCTTGGTCTTCTTTTGACAATTTATCCCAAGACAACTTGCTTGCGATTATTATTTCTGGGATTCGGCTGTGGCCATCAAGGGTGATGTATTTTGCTACTTCGTAATGGCTAGTAGAATAATAGCTTGGTAAGTTGTTTTCAGCACCATCTATTACACCTGTCTGTAATGCACTGTAGACTTCACCAAAAGGCATTGGTGTTGGAACAGCGCCAAGACATGATACCAGGTTTGTCATTAATTTGCTTTCTTGGACGCGAATCTTCAGGCCCTTTAAATCCGACACTGTCTTAATTTCCCTTCTTGAATTGTAAAAGTGCCTGGCACCTCCGTCAAACCATCCCAAACCGACAAAGTTAAATTCCTCCAAAGAATTTAAGAAGCTCTCCCCGATGGGTCCATTAATTACTTTCCACATATGTTCGTCATCTCTGTATAGATAAGGCATCTGAAGTGCTATTAAATTTGGGACAAACGCGGAAAGAGGGGATATACTTGTACGGTTAAAGTCGATAGCTCCAAACTGAACTGCTTCTAAAGCGGCTTTTTCTTCTCCGAGTTGCGCGCTCGGATAAACTTCGATCTTTATTCTTCCACCAGTCCTTTCCTCAACTAGACGCGCAAATTCGTAGTCGCCTTTTGTTGTAGGATAATCAGGGGCGTGAGTTTCTGCAAGACGCAATACAATTTGTTTTTGGGCTAGCGCAGGAGTGCTAAAAGAGAATATAAAACTTACTAGAGCCAGTACAGCACAAAAAACAACACACTTCTTCATTGTAATCCCTCCCATTACTATTTTTAACTATATTTCTTAAATTACATTCTTAATAAAATATCATACTATCGCATTATACGCTTCATGAAGCTGAAAGTAATTTTTTGCGTTAAAATAACATATATCTTGGATTATCCCACCAATAAGCTGATAATCATTTGGCAATTCTCCATTGCTCATATCTCTTCCTAAAATATTGCATAGTATTCGCCTAAAATACTCGTGTCTAGGATAAGATAGAAAACTTCGAGAATCGGTAAGCATGCCAACAAAAGTTGATAAAACACCAATGGATGATAGGGCTTCTATTTGTTTAGTCATTCCGTCTTTATGGTCGTTAAACCACCATGCCGATCCCATCTGTATTTTGCCAGGCGTAATGCTATCCTGGAAACAGCCAATGATAGAAGCAATAAGATCGTTATCTCTAGGATTAAGACAATAAATTATCGTTTTGCCAAGATGGCCAGACCTGTCTAATTTGTCCAATAACTGAATTAAAGGTCTCCCCTGTTCAAAGTCCCCGATGGAGTCGTATCCACTGTCTGGGCCAAGAAGGGCCATCATTCTTGAATTGTTATTTCGCATAGCTCCGAGGTGAAGTTGTTGCACCCATCCCTGTTTGTGGTCCATTAAAAGAAGTTCATAAAGCACAGCTGAGCGGAATTTCAAAAGATCCTCTCCTTCTAAGGGATGTCCGGATCTTGCTTTAACGAAAGCCCTGTTAACATCTTCGATAGTCCAATCCGCGGAGTAAGCAGTTTCTATGCCATAATCAGACATACGACAGCCATTTCTATGGAAAAATTGATGCCTTTTCCACAAAGATTCTATGAAATCTTCAAAGGAATTGATTGAGAGCCCTGTTAAACTTTCTAAAGAATTCACCAAATTATTGAATTCTTTTGGAAGATGTGCATCCAAGAATTTGTCAGGTCTAAAACATGGAAGCACTATCGTCTTGCATTGAGTATCGCGGATGGTTTTGTGATGTTCCAGGTTTTCTGCAGGGTAATTAGTAGTACATAAGGCTTCAACCTTAAATTTCTCTAGGATGGACCGTACTGAAAAATCTCTTTGACGCAATAGCTCATTGCACCTATTGTAAATGTTACTTGCTGTGTCAGGGTTTAACAGCTGATCAATTCCAAATATACGCTTCAATTCTAGATGAGTCCAATGGTAAAGGGGGTTACGAATAAGCCTGGGCACGACAGTTGCCCAGGCTTGAAATTTTTCTTCATCAGAAGCATCTCCGGTTATGTACTTTTCATGAATGCCACACGTTCTCATTGCGCGCCATTTGTAATGATCTCCGCCTAGCCAAATATCAGTGATATTTTCAAATATTCGATCGATAGCTATATCACACGCTGGCAAATGACAATGATAGTCAATAATAGGCATGGGCTCGGCATACTCGAAGTAAAGTTTTTGCGCCGCTTTACTCTCCAACAAGAAATCATTGTTGATGAAAGTTTTATTCGCCATATTATCAAGCTCCTACCTTCTTAACTTGTAATTTGTGAATAAATGCATTCCACCCCTCGAAAATAAATTCTACATCATGGTCATTAGTTTTGTCAAATTGAATTATTTGATTGACAATTCTTAAATGATGTTATATAAACGAGCATATGTGCGAAGGTGTAATGTGAAGGTGTAAACAAGAGATTTTGGTTTACTTTACAAGCCGAGTTGTTTTTGTTTCTGTAGATAAAAATAAGTAAGGAGTGAAAGTAAGATGAGGAGTCGTTGGAGTAAAGTCTTATTGGCCGTAGTGGCAGTAATAATTGGAATCATGGTTATTAGTGGTAGTGCATTAGCATCAGAAAAACCAGTAGTTATTCATGTTGGTTATGAAAACCATCCAGGTGAGCCCTTCGATCTGGGCGTTAGAGAATGGGCTAGACTTCTAGAAGAAAGAAGTGGCGGTACCATGAAATTGGAAGTCTTCCCTTCAAGTCAATTGGGGTCAAAAAATGATCTCATGGATCAGATGTTAGCAGGATTACCGGTTGTTACGCTTGCTGATGGAGCTTTTTATGCAGACAGGGGAGTTCCTGATTTTGGAATTGTTTTTGGACCTTTTCTATTTGATTCTTGGGACGACGTGTGGAAGTTAACTAAAAGTGATTGGTATCGTAGTCAATGTGCTATGTTAGAGGAACAAGGGCTAAAAATAATTGCCTCTAACTGGATATATGGTGATCGTCATTTGTTAACCAAAAAAGCTGTTCGTTCTGTTTCTGATCTAAAGGGAATGAAGATTCGTGTACCTAATAATATTATTCAGGTGAAAGGTTTTGAGGTGTTAGGCGCGACGCCGACACCAATGCCGTTGGGAGAAGTGTATACTGCCCTGCAACAAGGGGTAATCGATGGAGTTGAGAATCCCTTACCGGTCCTCTATGGTGGAAAATTTCATGAAGTAGCGAAAAACCTTTCGTTAACGGCTCATGTGAGAAATTTTACGACATTAGTAACTGGAACTATATTGTTCGACTCATTAACTGCCGAACAAAAAAAGTTGTTAGTTGAAACTTGCGAAGAGGCGGGAGTTTATAATAACAAACTGCAGGAAGAGGCAGTAGAGGAAACTTTAAAGAAATTCGCTGCAGAGGGTGTTGAAATAATTCACGTGGATCGTTCAGAGTTTGCGGAAGCTGCGCGAGCTTTCTATTCATTGCCAGAATTTACCAATAAGTGGTCCAAGGGGTTATACGAAACAGTTAAGGAAGCAATGAAGAAATAGCGAAATGCTAGGCTTGTTGAATTAGATATATTACACATAGCAACATATCGTTGTAGTTGTGCAGTGTACTGATGCCGAGTAATAAGCTTGCTGAAAAGCCCCTGGGGCATAAATAGAGGGTAATGTTTCATTCGGTTATATTATAAGAATAGTAAATAGTTACTTACATCTTCTCAAAACGGGTTATTGTCTTAGCGGTGCGATATCATAGTTGGCTCCTAGGCTACTTTTCGGCAAGCTTATACTGTAAATTAAACTCAATGGAATAAGTGAAGGTTCTCGATTAAATAAGCAGTAGCGGTTGATTTTGGGGAAATTTAAATGTTTAGCGTTTATTAGAGGGAGCTAATAATGAGTAGTATTTTTAACGTCATGTTAAACCTTGATCTTATATTGGCGGGCTGCACATTTATTGTATTAGTATCAACAACCTTTATGGGCGTTATAATGAGATATATAGTGAACAAACCTTTTATTTGGTTAGAAGAAGTGCAGTTGGCCTCCTTTGTGTTAATCGTTTTTCTCAGCAGTGGGGCAGCCTTTCGGGCAGGCAGTCATGTTGCTATTGAGTTTATTGTAGATAGATTCTCTCGTTCGATTAGAATATTGGCAGAAATATTAATCTCTATTATTGTGATAGGGGTTTTATGTTATTTTACAAAAGAAGGACTACGTCTAGCTGTTCAGATGGCGCGTACTAACCGGGTAACAAATATCTTAAACATTCCTTATTCGATTATTTATGGTGTTTTCCCAATGGGTTGTGTATTAATGTTGGTTAATTATTGTGCTGTCCTTGCCTTAGATGTTATAACACTGCATCGCAGTGTCAAAAATGATGTTGAAAAAGAAAGCGAAGGACATAAATGTGAATACGTGTATAAACAATAAGGTATTGCTAGCGTATTTTTGTCTTACGCGTTAGAGCAACATGTCGATGTAAGGGACAGCGATTTTAATATCGGATACAACAGACAAGTTTGTATGTATATGTTCGTTGCTCTTTTTGGCGTGGTTGCATGATCCTTTAATAGTGCTTTTCTTTTGTTTGGCAAATTTCAATATAAATAGGCTATGAATTGACAAGGTTGTAATAAATGTTGTTGAGACGGAGCATTAATATTAACGAGATAAATTATTCTTAAGGGGTAGGTTATAAGAATGGAAATTAATGATGTGGTTATGTGGTCTGCTGGTGTAATGTTGCTTTTATTATTTTTAAAAGTTCCAGTTTTTATATCGTTGCTCGCCGGGTCGTTGTTATATTTCGTTAATATGCCAGGCATTCCTCAGCAAATCATTGTACAACGAGTTATTTCCGGAATTGAAAGTATTCCTTTGTTAGCCATACCTTTTTTCGTGGCTGCAGGAGTGTTTATGAATTATTCAGGAGTTACAAAACGTGTATTGCAGTTTGCAGAAGCCCTTACTGGTCACTGGACTGGGGGACTTGCTCAGGTAAATGTTTTGTTGTCTGCTCTTATGGGAGGTTTATCTGGATCAAATCTTGCAGATGCGGCAATGGAAGCAAAAATGTTAGTCCCAGAAATGGTGAAAAGAGGCTATTCTAATGAATTTTCGTCAGTTGTAACTGCTACATCTGCCATGATAACTCCTTTGATCCCTCCAGGAATAGCAATGATAATTTATGGTTCTATTGCAAACGTTTCGATAGGAAAATTATTTATTGCTGGATTTGGACCTGGAATTCTACTTACTATTGCGTTAATGGTTCTGGTTTCGATTATGTCGAAGCGACGTCATTACATGCCCCTTCGCGATAAAAGACTTCCGAGTCGTGAAATTTTTTTGTCAGTTAAAACTGCAGCTTTACCCCTCATGTTGCCAATAGTTATAATTGGTGGCATTCGTTTAGGGGTTTTTACCCCCACCGAGGCAGGATCTGTTGCTATAGTGTACTCTTTGTTGCTGGGCATTATATATAAAGAAATGAGTTGGGAGAAATTTACAACAGGCTTGAAGGAAACTCTTATTAATACCGCCTCAATAATGGTCATAGTGGGTGCTGCATCAGCTTTTGCATGGATTTTAACGAGAGAGCGAATCCCACAAATGATAACCGAGATCGTTGTTACTCATATTAGTAATAAATACCTATTTCTTGCTATCGTAAATGTTTTTTTGCTCATTGTTGGAATGTTCATTGAAGGTAACGCAGCTATGGTAGTGTTAGTTCCTTTGCTTGCCCCCATGGCTTATGTTTATGGTATCGATGAAATTCATTTCGCTATGGTATTTATTTTTAATATGGCTATAGGCGCTTTGAGCCCTCCAATGGGTACGTTGATGTTTGTGACGTGTAGCATTACGAAATGCCCGATAGGTGATTTTATAAAGGAAGCAATACCGTTTTATATTTTATTGTTGATTTGTTTGTGTTTGTTAACATATATTCCAATTTTTTCTACCGGGATCGTGCGTTTAGTATATTAGGTGAGAGTTAAGTAGATGATTTGCTATGCTGCGATACAAACAAATGATGATCTTGTTGGGGAAAGCTTATTGTGATTTGTTCCCCCAGTTAAATTGTTTTTAAATTTTGTAAAAGAGAATTGTTAATTTATATAAATATCAAAAAAGTTGTAATATGTATAAATTAATGTCTTATTTCAAGTTAACTCGTTGGTATAAAGATATGATTCAAATAATCCCGGATTTACCAATTTGTAACTAAACTTGAATATTTGAGAGTTTCTGGGAGGCTTAAACTATGGAACATATGATGAAAGTGGTCCTAGTTGATCGTCCAGGTGAAATTCAGATATTGGAAAGGCCGATTCCTCGACCAAATAAAGGTGAAGCCTTATTAAAAGTCAAATATTGTGGAATTTGTGGATCAGATGTAGCTGTGTATAGGGGGAATCAACCTTTCGCAACATATCCGAGGGTTCCAGGACATGAATTTTCAGCGGAAATTATTTCCATTCAAGATAACGAATTGGGGTTAAAGGAAGGCATGTTGGTAACAGCAAATCCATACTTTAATTGCGGCGCTTGTTATCCTTGCAAAAGAGGGAGGGTTAATTGTTGTATAGATAACGAGACAATGGGAGTTCAACGTGATGGGTCTTTTGCGCAGTATATAATAATGCCCATTCACCGTATTTTCCCAAGCAAGGGATTGAATGCAAAGACTTTGGCTCTAGTTGAGCCTTTTGGTATAGGTTTTCATGCTGTGAATCGAGCCGATATAAAAGAAGGCGAAAAAGTATTAGTGTTGGGAGCAGGAGCTATTGGTATTTTCGCCATGCTTTCGGCACTTTTAAAGGGTGCTCAAGTGTACATTGCTGATTTACTTCAGTCTAGACTAGAAATTGCTCGTGAACTTGGAGCAAGTGATATATTAAATTTAACAGAAATTAACCTTGACGAGAAAATAAACGAAATTACAAAGGGTAATGGAATGGATACGGTAGTAGAAGCCGTAGGCTTACCGCAAAGTTTTTTAAATGCAGTTAATGTAGTTTCTTTTAGTGGGAAGGTAGTGCTTATAGGAAACGGCACGAAGGAAGTAAGTTTTAATCAATCTATATTGGTGAAAAAGGAATTAAATATTTATGGATCAAGAAATAGTTTATCTGCCGAGTTTAAGCATCTTATCAACTTGGTTAACGAAAAGAGATTAAATATAGATCGAATTGTGACTGATGTGTACCCCCTTGAGAAGAGTGCACAAGCGTTCTTTGATTTAACGAACAGTCCAGAAAACCATTTAAAAGTACTTTTGAATTTTGATAATTAGTTGAAACTTATCTAACAATGACGAACAACCTCATAGCATTGTTTTAAAATAACCGTGGTTACTTTTGTGTTCGGGACATTCATTGTCAATGAAAAGCTGTGTCTCCTTTAAAAGCCCTCCAGGTGGTGCAGACTAATATATATTCTGGCCTCCTTTCCTTCTAGTGCTAGTGGCGGCAGATGTTAGCCAATTATCTGCTTCCACGTCCGGGAGTGCGTTCAGAGTGTCCTCGATGCTTTGGCGAACTAAGATTCCCCAGTGTCTGCTTTTTACGCCTACCTTTGACAGTGTAATTGTATTTGACGTGCTTCTTCCTTCCCCAACTTTGCTCAAGAGTTTTGTCGTAGGAACTGTTTTGCGAGTGAGCGGGTACAGTATCCCGCTTTAATTAAATGCGCGAAGGTTATTATGCCTTATCGATTAGGACGGAGAAGGGAGAGTTATGCGACTTTTTTAGTAGGTTTTAAATATTTGATCCTTTTTGTTTGCTTCGTTATGCTTCTTGAGGTATATATATCGTATCGCAGGATGATCATACATTGTTTTGTAGTTGGGGAGGTGTAAGTTTTGCTTTGGAAAATCGGTATTGTTGGATTCGGAAACGTCGGTCAGGGCTTGGCGCACATATTAAATCGAAAGAAGGAGATTTTGAAACGGCGGTATGATTTTGAATATATTATGACCTTTATTGCCGATCCCGTTAGAGGTTCCCTTTACAACGAGAATGGGCTGGATTTAGATAGCGTATTGAAGGAAATGGCTCTAAAGGGATCTTTAAAAAATAGGCCTGAGTTTACTGATAAAGGTACTTTAGAGCTCATAGAAATGGCCAAAGCAGATATCGTGGCAGAAGCTACGATTACCAATTTTGAAACGGGAGAACCGGGTTTATCGCACATGCGGAAGGCCTTGTCCATTGGCTCTCACGTCGTGACATCGAACAAAGGTCCCATTGCGCTGGCATTGGAAGAACTTGAAAGTATTGCCAAAGAAAATCGCGTTTGTTTGAGATATGAAGGGGTAGTACTTTCGGGTACACCTTGCATAAACATGGTCTTAGAGTGCATGAGTGGGTGCGATATAAAATCCGTTGCAGGAATTGTAAATGGCACGACTAATTTTATCTTGAGCAAAATGGAAGAGGGATATGATTATCCTGAAGCCTTAGTAGAAGCCCAAAAACTTGGGTATGCCGAGACTGACCCTTCTTCCGATGTGGAGGGATGGGATTCTGCGATAAAAGCAGCAATAATGGCTAATGTTTTTTTCGGAGCAAAAATTAAGGTGACTGGCGTTGTAAGACAAGGCATAACCAAAATAACGAAAGAAGACATCGTTGAAGCCAATAAAGAGGGAAAAAGAATTAAATTAATCGCTGAAGTTAGAAAAGAAGGCAACGGCGTTTATGCAAGCGTATCTCCTGTTGCCGTTCCCAAATCGCATGTTTTGGGGTCTGTAATGGGACCAATAAACGCCGTAACTTTTGCGACGGATCATTTGGGGGAGGTCACCATAATTGGTCCCGGGGCCGGAAGGATAGAGACTGGCCAAGCGCTCTTGTCTGATATTTTGGCAATACACAGGTGTTATGTCTGCAAGTAGTATTCATCGTCGAACAGGAGTTCTACTTACATCCTAAAACTAAGCATTTTTACCGGTGGGGGTATACTGAAGAATACCGAGGTCTTAAACCAAAATCTTGCTATTATACAGATGAATAACTTACATCAACCGTTAGCGGAGGTGGTAGGTCATGAAAAGACCTTGGGTTTCTGTGTTGATTGCGTTGTTAGTGGTATTGATCGGAAGTTCAGCCTTTGCCTTCTATGGTTTGGCGCCTAGACATATGTGGGACGGATGGAGCCCCGGTCCTGCACATATGTGGGGAGGTTACGGCTGGTATGAAGACGAAGATTCAGGTCCGCAGCGTGGGTTTAAGAGATTGCCTTATAAATACGAGGTCCCAACAGAGATTGCTCAAAAGATGCGTGAGCTCGAGCGCGCGAAGCTGGACTTAAGGTACCTGTTCTTGGAAGATGAGATAGACAAAGAAAAGGCAAAGCAAATTCATGAAAAAATACTCTCGCTAAGGACTGAGATCTCCAGGTGGCAATTTGAACAATGGTTAACAAATGCCCAAAGATGGCAGCAGGAAAAGTCCCCCAATAAACAATAATAAAAATAAAAGATATTTTAATGCTCCTGCGCCACTTGGATAATCTTTCAATCTGGGTTACTATATAATTGTAAAAATTACAAGGGGGCGTTTGAATGAAGAAGGCGTTGCTAGCTTTTAAAAATAAGTTCGACGTGCCCGATGGGTTGGCGTTCAAAAGTGTTAGCGGCGCCTTAGAAAATTTGAAAGCAAACACGTTTGTGTGTGGAGAGGGTTGGCGATGTCCTGCCCTCTCCAATTTTTTACAGTAAAGGAGGGGCCTGGAAGTGGAGAATTTAACGCTCAAAGAGAAAATGGGGGTAAACGAGGTCAAGATAGCGGGGTATTTGCATTTCTTAAGCGGTGAATCAATTAAGGAAAACAGGTGCGGCAGGTATTTTCAGTGCTCCCTAAGAAGGGATTTCATTGACATTAATGGCGAGCCCAGACACGACTACCTGCTTCTTCGCACATATGACCCTGAAATAGGAGAAACTTTATGCTCGCTTGAGAATGGTGCACCTATTTATGTTGAGGGCGAGGCTCGTTCTTCCTTGGGAAGCGGGAAGATGTACATATTGGTAAAAAGCGTGACGCCTCTTTCTTAAGAAAGACTTGGCGAAGGGCAAGCTTGAATTATTGAAAAGCTTGCCTTAAAATAGTATTGTAAATTAGGTATATCTAACAATGTTTATATCGCCTATAATAAAAGACCTTTAGTATGAAACGTGAAATTGGAGATGAGCTGCATGACGCCGACTGAGGAAAAAAGAAGCTTTCGCGTAACGGGCATGACCTGTGCGACATGCGCGATGATAGTTGAAAAGGCTTTGAAGAAAGTAGATGGCGTGAAATTTGCTGCCGTTAACTTGGCCACGGAGACTGCCTTCGTGGTTTTGGAAAAAGACGTTCCTCAAAAAGTTTTAGAAGAGGCTGTAAAAAAGGTTGGTTACGGCGTAACTTATGAGCCTCAAGAAGACCTTGAGGCTCGTCGCTACTTAGCTTCGAAACGCAACGTCATTCTGGCTTGGTCGGTAACAGCGCCTCTAATGGCGTTAATGTTTTTGCACATGGCCGGTTATCACATTCCGTGGTTTTTTCACATCGAAGTGGCAGCCTCTGCTCTGGTCATTTTCGTGGCGGGCGGGCAAACGATCAAAGGAGCATGGATTGCCTTGACTCATTTTCATGCCAATATGGATGTGCTCGTTTTTTTGGGCTCCGTGATGTCCTTTATAACTGCCCTTCTGGCCGCAGTTGGTTTATTTGAAACGTCTTTCGGAAGCATTGGTGCCATGGTGATGTCAATACATCTTACCGGACGCTTTATAGAATCGCGTTTAAGAGATAAAGCGACTAAGGAAATAAAGAACTTGCTCAAGCTTAAAGCCCAAGAAGCCAGGGTTATAACAGATGAGGGAAAGGAAATTTTAGTCCCTATCGAGGCGGTAAAAGAGGGCTTTTTAATTTTAGTAAAGCCTGGGGAACGCATTCCGGTAGATGGCGAGGTTATAGAAGGCATGTCTTCCGTTGACGAATCGATGATCACAGGAGAATCAATCCCTGTACTTAAAAAAGTGGGCGACAGGCTGACCTCTGGTTCGCTAAATTTGTTGAGTTTGATCAAATTGCGGGTTACTCACGTTGGAGAAGATACCTTCCTTTCTCAGATGATATCCCTCATTCAGGAAGCCCAAGGATCAAAAATTCCGATTCAAGCGCTGGCTGATAGGATCACCAATGTTTTTGTGCCAATTGTCTTTTTGCTTGCCCTAACTTCGGGATTGCTGTGGGCCTTTAATGTTGATAAATGGGGTGATTTTTTAAACACTGCCAGCAAATTTTTGCCCTGGGTCATAAAGACACGTGATCCTTTCTCCGTGGGGGTGTTTGCCTTCGTTACAACCATTGTAATCGCCTGTCCTTGTGCTCTTGGGTTGGCCACACCCATGGCTTTGATAACGGGCACCAGTAAAGCCATGCGCCGTGGTTTAATCATAAGAAACGCTGAAGCAATACAAACAACAAAGGACGTCGGTGTAGTGATCTTCGATAAAACAGGTACGCTTACTTTGGGATCCCCAAAGGTGGTAGAACACAACCTGACCGATGAAGTAGCTAATATCGCTGGAGCCTTGGAGTCACTATCCAACCACCCTTTAGGTAAGGCCATCTCTGAGCTTAAAAAATACGATGTCGAGATAAGAGATTTTGAGGAAATAGTTGGAGAGGGCATCAAGGGCACGATAAATGGGCAAACTTACTTTGTTGGAAGGCCAAAGGATCCCAAGGTATACAGAAGTTTACTTGAAAAGGGCTATACGGTGGTCGAAGTAAAGAAAGACGATTCTATAATGGGATACATAGCGGTATTTGATCCCATAAGAGAAGATTCCTTCGAGGTGGTCAAGCGTCTTAATGACATGAATATTGAAGTCGTCCTGGCAACGGGAGATAATGAATATACCGCGAAGGTTGTGGCAAAAATTCTTGGCATCGAAGCTCTTTATTGGGGCGTTCGTCCAGGGGAAAAGATGGATATAGTCAGACACTACCAGGCAACTGGCAAAAAAGTAATGATGACAGGAGACGGCATGAATGATGCGGCTGCTTTGAAGGCTGCCGATGTTGGCGTTGCCATGGGAAGTGGCACGGACCTAGCTATTGATAGCGCTGATGTGGTGATCCTTCAGGGAGGTGCGGCCAAGGTCGTGGATCTAGTCGAGATATCCAAAGAAACCTTTAACGTCATCAGACAAAACTTGATGTGGGCCTTTGGCTACAACATTATAGCTCTACCTCTAGCAATGCTGGCCTTGCTTCACCCCATAATTGCCGAAGGGGCAATGGCCTTCAGCTCCATATCGGTGATGCTAAACTCATTGAGAATAAAAAGCGATTAAAAGAAAGGGGCATCGTAATGAGCGAAATGAAAAGTGTAAGCGTTCCGGAAAGGGACGAAATAGCGGAAGAGTACAAATGGCGTTTAGAAGATCTATATCCAGATTTTTACGCCTGGGAAAATGAGTTACATCGCTTAGAAAAGGTAATGAAGAAATTAAAAGAGGCGACTGAATCACTGACCTCTTCAGCCAAATCTCTTCTTTGCGGCCTAAAACTTAGGGATGAGGTGGCAGAATGTCTGGGCAGACTTTATGCATATGCATCTTTTAGAAGCCATGAAGATGTGCGTGACTTTAAAGCTCAGGCCATGGTCCAACGCGCTTCTTTGATGTATCTTCGTTTTTCCGAGGCAGTTTCTTCTTTTGTTCCAAGTATATTGGAGCTGGGTAAAGATAAAATTGACGAATTTTTAAGCAAAGAGCCTGGACTTGATCTGTATAAGACAGAACTTGCCAGGATAATGCGGCTCGAAGGACACGTGTTATCCCATGAGGGAGAAAGGTTGCTTGCCATGTCCACAGACATGGCCAGAGTTCCTGGAAATGTATTTTCCTTGCTCACGAACGCGGACATAGAATTTCCAAAGATCAAGTACGAAACAGGCACAGAGGTGGAATTAACCGAAGAGAGGTATTCCCTTTTTTTACATAGCAGAGACAGGCGCCTGCGCCGCGATGCCTTCAAAGGCCTTTTTTCAAGTTACAGGAAAGTTAGAAACACCTTGTCTGCCACTTACCTCGGAAGTTTAAAGAAGGACGTATTTTATGCCAAGGCAAGAAACTATGAGAGCACCCTCCAGGCTTCTTTACAACCACAGAATATTCCCCTAGTTGTTTACGAGAAGGCCATAGAAACGATCAACGAATGGCTTGATCCCCTTCGCAGATATGTAGACTTTAAAAAAGAGGTTCTAAAGTTGGACGAGGTGCATTTTTACGATTTATACGTTCCTCTTTTACCAGAGCCTAAGGCGGGTTTTAGTTTCGAGGACGCTAAAAATATAGTCATAGAAGGGCTAGCCCCCTTGGGGGAAGAATATCGCCAGGCGCTCCTTCAGGCCCTTCAAAGCAGGTGGGTGGACGTATATGAGAATAAGGGTAAAAGAAGCGGCGCCTATTCCTGGGGAGTTTATGGTGTACACCCTTACGTGCTTTTGAACTTCAACGGCATGTTGAGAGATGTCTTTACCCTAGCCCATGAGATGGGACACGCAATGCACTCGCATTTTACTTTTAAAAACCAACCTTATGTGTATTCGAGCGCGAGCATATTCACGGCCGAGGTAGCCTCAACGACTAACGAAATATTGCTGTCGGAATATCTAATTAGAAATGCCGATAATAAAGCCGAAAAAGCTTATCTAATTAATTATGATTTGGAACAAGTGCGCACTACAGTATATAGACAGTTGCTTTTTGCAGAATTTGAACTTGAGGTGCATAAGAACGCAGAAAAGGGCAAGCCGTTGACAAGCAAAGATTTTAGCATGGTTTGGAAGAATTTGTACGAAAAACATTACGGCGATACGTTGTTTATAGATGACGAATTGTCCTTGGAATGGGCCAGAATACCACATTTCTATGACGCTTACTATGTTTATCAGTATGCCACTGGCTATTCGGCCGCTACGGCAATAGCTACGAGCATATTGGAAGAAGGGGAGGCAGCCGTAGATCGCTATTTGCGCTTTCTTTCTTTGGGTAGCTCCGTAGATCCCGTGGATGCCTTGAAAGTTGCCGGGGTTGATATGACGTCGCCTCGTCCCTTGGAATTGACGTGCAAAAAATTTAAGAAGGATCTTGATTCTTTAAAAAGTCTTTTAGAAAGTGAGTAAATAATATACATGAAAGAAGGGATGAAAATATGGTGCAATACGTTTTAAGTGTTCCGGAGATGTCCTGTCATCACTGTGCAAAGCGCATATCTGAGGCGTTAAATAGTCTCGGCGTTTCTGAGTTTAAGATAGATATGGAAAACAAAGAGATTACAGTGAATACCGATAACCTGGAAAGCGTTATAAATGCTTTGGATGAAGTGGGATATGAAGTTACGCTAAAAGGCTAAGCGCTTTTAGTATGTTTATCTGCCACGCAGGAAGCGGCGAACGCATCGGGTTTTATCTGCGCTACATAGCCGCTTCCTTTTACCATTCCAACGACCACGTTTAAGATCTCTCTTGTAAGTCCTTTTTCTCCCACGTCAAGATGTATTTCAAGCAGCTGCCTGTAATGCTCACTGAGCACAATATCACGGGCAAGTAACTGCAAGATCTCGCTGGCAAGAACGAGGCTCATAGAAGCTTCGGCTAAAATGCGTTCTTTGGTGGAGTAGGGTTTTAAATCATATGTTTTCCTATAAAAATATATTCCACCGCGACCGATTCTGTGAACTACTATAGCTGAAACGAAAAGGGTACTGCGCATTAGGGGCTGAGAATCAGTTCCGACAATTATTCGGTATTCCCCTTCCTTCTTCATAAAGGCACACATCCGCTGCACTACCTGTTCAAGTTCAAGAGGACCATAAGTTGGACTTATGAACAATCTCATTCATCTCCCATTACCGTTTGGTCTATTATATTTTAAATACTACTTAAAATTAAGTTGTAGTTATACTTATCTTAACTCAAATCTCCCGAAAAAAGTGATTTATCTTCTTTGATTTTTGTGATATACTATAAACTCGCTAACGAAATGATTTATCAGATGATCTGCTGCTTCCAATGTTTTCTTAATTAAAAAGCACTGTAAATCTCTTTTTTGTGTCAATCTAGTCAATCTAATAGTAGATGTAGACAAGCTTTGGCAGAAAGGTTTTGCACTTTAAAATAAAGGAGGCGTGATGTTGTGTTATACATAGTTATTTTTTATATGTTAGCAATGTTGCTGGTTGGTTGGTGGGTGGGCAGGGTATACATCAAGGGAATGACAGATTTCCTATTAGCTGGTAGGAGGCTTGGCATTGTACTGTGTGCGGCCACTCTTGCCGCAACTCATTTTGGCGGCGGCGCCGTGATGGGTGGCGGAGAATACGGATTTAAATATGGTTTATCTGGCGCATGGTACGGTGTTTCCTGTGGCATAGGGTTGATATTACTTGGTCTCGTTACGGCTAAAAAATTCCGCGATCTTGCCTTTTATACTGTTCCTGACTATTTGGAAAGACGTTATGGTGGGAAGACGATTCGAGCTCTAGGTTCGCTGCTTTCGATTGTTGCACTTATAGGAATATTGGCTGCGCAGGTGCTTTCCGCAAGGGGAGCTTTGGGCATTTTGGGGATAACCGGGAATACGGGAGCCATCATCGCAACCCTCGTATTCATCATTTATACTACCGCGGGTGGGCTTTGGGCTGTTACTATTACCGATTTAATACAGATGCTTCTAGCGGCAATTGGTGTTATTCTTGCGGCAAACGTCGTATTGGGCCACACAGGAGGATTTGGTGGCATGGAATTGCTCCTTCAGTCCAAGGGGGTAGGTCCGGAATACTTTAGCTTTTGGGGCATGAGCACGTCAAGCATTATGTGGCTACTTCTTCCCACAGTGATGTATACTCTAATAGGCCAAGATTTCTATCAAAGACTCTTTGCAGCGAAAAGCGGGACGACAGCTAGAAATGCTTCTTTAGTTGGGGGAGTAGTCTTAGTCATAGTTAGTTTTTTCCCTGCCATTATGGGCATGGGTGCCAATGCACTTGCTGATTTAGAGGATGCTTCCATGGCCGTGCCTTGGATATTGAAAAGCCTGATGGGGCCGTTGCTTGGGGGGGTTATTTTGGCAGCACTCCTGGCTGCAATAATGTCTACGGCCGATTCGCTGCTATCGGCAGCTACGTCCCATATTGTTAAAGATTTTTGGATTGAGATATTTCATGTAAGCGAAGTAGATAAAGAAAAGGAATTGCTCAGAGTCTCGCGTATTTCAACATTTGTCATCGGCATTTTGTCTTTAATTATTGCATTGATAGTCCCTGGGATCATTGATGCTTTAATTTACTCCTATACCATGTATACTGCAGGAGTCTTCGTTCCGGTTATTGGCGGGTTCCTGTGGAAAGGAGCCACAAAAGAAGGAGCTCTGGCTTCTTTGATAATAGGCTCAATACTGGCCTTGTGGGGAATCATTGGGGGAGTTTCTCTCTTTGGGGCTCCTGTAGAAATATTTGCTGCCCTAATCTCGCTCATAGTTTTTATAGTGGTATCCTTGTTTACGAAGAAACATGCTTCGTAGCCCAATATCACCAATATTAAGAAATAAAGCCAACATAAAAGCCCCTGATTAGGGGCTTTTATGTTGGTTACGTTATATCGAGCTTAGCCAACTTTTCTCCTCAAACGCTCTACTCGTTTAAGAAGTTCTGTCCATTTACTCTGCTGTGCTCTTACTAATGGGCGGTACTTGAGAAAATCTTTTATTGCACTTTCCGCCCACATCAAAGCAGTTTGCGGGTCTTTTAATTTATGTTCGTACAACTTGGAGATTTCAACGGCCACATCTATCTTTTTGTAGTCCATGTTGTAAAGCTTCATCAATAGCGACAATGCCTCGTAGTAATTATTCATTTTTTTATTTTCCATTGCTAATTTCCAAATTGCGTTTTTAGCAGGGGGTTCTAGAGTTGCAGCTTTTCTCCATAGACGATTTGCCCTATTTAAGTCGCGGTCGCACCAAGCGTCTCCGGCACGATCTATCTCAAAGGGATCCGCGCTGTTTCCCATAAGAGTCAAAGCTACCTTGTAAAACAGCATGCAGAGTGACAATATGTCCATTTCGTTGTGATAAAAAACCCCGCTTAAAGCGGCAGCGTCTCCTGTTTTAAGAAACATCTTATACAATTCCGGTATTATGCAACCCGGGACATCTTCTGTTTTTCGGTCTATATATAAAATATGCCTTTCTACGTTAGATAATGCGCATGAACCTATGCGCCTTTTCCACAGTCTTCTTACGAGGTGAAGCAAATCTAAGTGTCCAGATTCTTCAATGGGTTTCATCCTGGATAATAAAAATCGTGTATTAATCAAAGGAAGATCGAAATTTTTACCGTTATAGGTAACAAAAGCGGGTTTGGGTGGAATTATATCCAACAACCTTGAAAGCCAGGCCCGCTCTGCTCTTGGTGAGCATAAAAATAATTGGCGAATGACGAAGTCGTTTTTTTCGTAAAAGCCTACTCCTGCCAAGAAAGCGTATGTTCCCGTTCCTCCAGCTAACCCTGTGGTCTCTAAATCGAAAAAGACCAGGGGTTCCCCTGCGCCCCAGGAGGAAAGTGTTTTTATACATTGTTTGTGTTCATTTACATCAACTTCCCTCGGTATCTCGTGTCTGATTTCACACAAATATACATCTTCATCCAAAAATTGCCCTGGAGGAAGCCCCCTTACTTCGCAGATCTCTTTCTTTTTATTTTCAGGTTTTAGCTCGCCAAGTATTTGCTCCAGGCGTGAATGTTTATCACCCTTCATTTGAGATCTTCCTGTGATCTTAAAATTTCAAGCAAAGCCATGGTTGGACCCTTTGCATTCATCGTGGCTCCAAAAGCACCTGTACAGGCGGGACATCCGTCCGAGCAAGGGCAACTTTCTATTGCCTCGAAAGCTGCGTCGATGAGTTTTTCTTTCAATGCGAAGGCTCCATCTGCAAGTCCCACGCCTCCGGGGACATTATCCGCTATATAAATGGTCGGAGCACTAAACATGGGATCGCGTACCATGCTGTGAACCCTGATATCTCCTCGATCACACATTAAAAACAAAGGTGCAATGGCTCGAAATAGATGCGATATTCCTAAAAGGCCTGTACTCAAGCGCTCTTCTCCCAGTATATCGGTGAATTTCTTTTCTAATTTGATCCAACAGGCGGTTGTATGCATTTCATCTTCGTCCATGTGTATGTGACCATATCCGACATTTTCGTGGGTCATGAGCTTGATCTTTTTGTAAACGGTTGGGCGAAAGGTCAATAAGACCTCACCTAAGCCCCAGTTGCCTTTTTCTGTAAATATGTCTAATACTTTCAAGTGAGTGGCCAGGTCTGCGTCTGTATAGTAATCCACGGATACGCTCTTCACGTAACATCGCATGCCTTTGGTGTCAAGTTCAATGACCTGATAGCTTTTGCCATCGTGGAAATATATTGCCTCTGGATGAATTAACATGGGAGCGCTCGGTCTATCGACTTCCCCGATGACTCTGGGCTTATGGCCTTCAGTGACATCTATTATTACGTAATTTTCATTCGTCGCACTTCTAAGAGACATGTTTTGAGCGGGGAAGGAGTCGGACTGCCAAAAGTACCGCGATCCTGCGAAATGTAGGACTTCGTATTGTGACAAGTATTCAAGCACTTCCTCTGGATTAGTTATTCCAAATGATTCATCCTGCGCGAAGGGCAACTCAAAAGCCGAACATTTAACGTGGTCTACATATATGTATAAATTGTTAGGGTTTATTCTAGCCAGTTCCGGCGAACCGCCGAAGAAATAATTTGGTTTTGTAGCTATGAATTGGTCAAGAGGTGCGGATGAAGCTACAAGAATGGCAGCTGAGTGCCCAGAGCGTCTCCCTGCCCTTCCAATTTGTTGCCATGCCGAGGATATGCTTCCAGGGTATCCGTGTATGACGGCTAAAGAAAGGCTTCCTATGTCTATTCCAAGTTCTAAGGCATTTGTACTCACGACGCCCAAGATTTTTCCGCTTTTTAGGTCTTTTTCTATTTTTCTGCGTTCTTTGGGTAGATATCCGCCTCGATACCCGCTTACTAAATTTTCATCAACGCGCAACCTTTTTAAGTTTTCCCTAATATAGGTCAGCAAAAGTTCGACGTTTAGTCTTGACCTCGTAAAGACTATTGTGCTTATTCCGTTTGCTATGGCTTGAGCTGCAATATCGGCTGTAGCCGCAAGTGATGACGCTCTTATGCCAAGGTTTTTATTTATCAGGGGAGGATTATATATGAGAACGTGTTTTTCTGCTCTTGGAGCGCTGTTATTGGTGATTAACTCAACATGATTTTCGATCAAACCTTCAGCAAGTTCCGCGGGGTTTGAAATTGAAGCAGAACATAGTATGAACGTGGGATTTGATCCGTAAAAGGAACAAACTCTTTTAAGTCTTCTTATTACATTTGACATATGGGAACCAAATACGCCTTTGTAAGTATGAAGCTCGTCTATGACCACGTATCGCAAATTCTCAAATAGCTTTATCCATTTCGTATGGTGCGGTAGAATGCCTATATGTAACATGTCAGGGTTTGTGACAACAACATGCCCCGCAGCCCTGACTTTAGTGCGTATATCAGGGGGCGTATCCCCATCGTAAGTGCAGGTGGATATGGGCATGTCAATTTTATTCGTTATCGCGTTAATCTCGGCTAGCTGATCTTGGCTTAACGCCTTCGTTGGAAATATGTAAAGGGCCCTGGAAGAATGGTTTTCTAAGATTGAGTGAATTACAGGGATGTTATAACATAAAGTCTTGCCTGAGGCCGTAGGCGTGACAACTACGACGTTCTTCTTTGCCAATGCCATATCGATCGCTTTTGTTTGGTGTAGGTAAAGTTCTTTTATTCCAAGCTCCTTTAGTGCATTCGTTAGCTGGGGATTGATCTGTGGCCACGGGCCAAACTCGGCTTCTTGTGCTGGCATGGTCTTGCAGGCAGTGATTTCTCCCGGAAGAAGTTGTAACATCTTCAAAAATGCCGTTAAATTTTTCTTGTGCATGAGAGCTTCCAAAGTCGATCCACCTCCATGTAAAAGTTTAGCATTTGCCGGAGATTAGTAAATTCCTTTTATGAAAACATATATAATTTTTAATATACTTCTAGATGTTTGAGCGAGAGGAGAAAATTGAATGCAGTATGTAACGATCGTTTTGCCTTTGATAGCTATTATGGGGGTAGGATGGTTTTTGCGTCTCATGAAAATTATAAAATCTGATAGCGATGATTTGGGAGGCATACTTTACTGGGGAATCCTGCCAGCGCTTCTTTTCAGAACGATATACAATTCTGGCGGAATAAACAGGGATGATGTGAATCTTTTATGTGCGGTATATCTTTCTTTTTTGATAATGCCTTTTTTATCCCTTATTTTTTCTCCTTGGAAAAAAGATCGAAAAAGGCTTGGCGTTTCGCTCATGACGTGCATCAGATCAAACAATATATATATGGGCATTCCGGTAGTTTCGCTTGCAATGGGGGACGCGGGAGTCATGGCCGTGTCTAAATACCTTGGCGTTTCGCTCGTAGGTTATCAAATTCTGTCCGTGATGTGGGGACAAATCGGCCTTTATGGGAAGATTAACTTAAATACCCTTTTGAAGACGGCCAAGGAAGCGGCAAAAAATCCGCTCATTGTTTCCTGTATTTTCGCTTTCATATGTTCTTCTTTTTTGCATATACGAATACCTCACTGGGTAGATGATGTGCTTCGTATGTTGGGTGAAGCGGCAACCGGTTTGGCGTTAATAATACTTGGGGCCGATATGCAGTTGAAAGAAATCGTCAAGTCTGTCAGGACTACATGGGTAGATACTTTGATGAAGGTGATAGTTTATCCCTTTTTGGTCATGTTTTTGTTTTCCCTTTGGCCAGTTGCCCATAATGTTCGAAACGCTGTTATACTAGTTTCTGCCATGCCTGTGGCAGTGAACGCCTTTATAGTTGCCAGGGGGATGAATATGGATCACAAATACGCCGCAGACCTCGTTGCGGCGAGTACTTTTGCGTCGATATTAATCGTTCCGTTTTGGGTTGCTATTTTGTTTTAAAAAAAAGTGTACAAGGAGTGGTTTATAATATGTTAGTAAGAGTCTACACAAGTCCATCCTGTGCTGCCTGTGAAAGGGTCAAAGAATTTTTATTAAGCAAAGGGATTCAGTTCCAGGTGATTGATATAAGCCTTGACAGAAATGCAGCTATGGAGCTTGTTCGTCGTACTCATCAATTGTCCGTTCCCGTCGTTCAAATAGGAGATAAATTTATAGTTGGGTTTAACCAAGATAGAATGATGAGTCTGTTAAGCGACGAAGGGATCATCAATTCATAAATTAACAATGTAGGAGGAATGGCAATGGCACGTAATATCACGCCCCGGGAGAAAGATTATTCGCAATGGTATTTAGATGTCATCAAGGCAGCAGAAATGGCCGATTACGCCCCCGTGAGGGGTTGTATGGTGATCCGTCCAACGGGGTATGCAATTTGGGAATCTATACAAAGTCAACTAGATGAGCGTTTTAAGGAAACGGGGCATGTGAATGCCTATTTTCCTCTTTTAATTCCAAATTCCTTCTTGGAAAAAGAAGCCAAGCATGTAGAAGGATTTTCTCCGGAGTGCGCTGTCGTCACTTATGCTGGAGGCGAGGAACTGGAAGAACCCTTAGTTGTCAGGCCGACCTCGGAGACAGTGATTGGTCACATGTACAGCAAATGGGTGCAATCGTGGAGGGATCTTCCAATATTAATCAATCAGTGGTGTAATGTGGTACGTTGGGAGAAGAGACCTCGACTGTTTTTGCGTACCTCAGAATTTTTATGGCAGGAGGGACACACAGCTCATGCCACTCGAGAAGAAGCCATGGAAGAGACGCTTCGAATGTTGGAGGTTTACCGTTCTTTTATGGAGGAGGTCTTGGCCCTTCCGGTCATAGTAGGAGAAAAATCAGAGGGGGAGAGATTCCCCGGTGCGGAAAATACCTATACATGCGAGGCCATGATGACAGACAAGCGCGCTTTGCAGGCCGGCACTAGTCACTTTTTGGGACAAAATTTCTCCAGGGCCTTCGATATAAGATTTCAAAATAAAGAGGGAGAATTAGAGTACGCTTGGACGACCAGCTGGGGCGCGTCCACGCGTTTGATAGGCGCAATTGTCATGACCCATTCCGATAATGACGGTCTTGTTTTGCCGCCAAATGTAGCACCTGTGAAGGTCGTCGTTATACCCATTAGTCCCGATCAAAGTCGATTGCAAGATAAGATATTGCCTGAAGCAAAAAATATCTTAGAAAGGCTAAAGAAAGCCTTGGGCAGGGACCAGGTTATTTTGGATACTCAATTTCACATGAGACCTGGTGATAGATTCTTTTATCATCTACAAAGAGGTATTCCTTTACGACTGGAGTTGGGGGAAGCCGAGTTGGCATCTTCACGTTTACGTGCAGTTAGACGAGATACGACCGAAGTAATAAATATATCTCTTGATGCGGTGGATCGGGAAGTTCCCAAACTTTTAGATGACATTCAAGGCAATTTATTAGAAAGGGCAAGGACGTTTCGCGAACAAAACACCTATCAAGTGAATTCCTTTGAGGAGTTCAAAGAGGCATTGAACGAAAAAGGAGGATTTATCAAGGCTTGCTTTGCCGGCACCCCAGAGGACGAAAGAGCGATAAAAGAAGCCACCACTGCTACCATTCGATGCTTCTTATTGGACGATTCAACTGAGAGGACCTGTTTTTATACCAAAAAACAAGGCGGTAGAATGGCCGTGTTTGCCAAGGCCTATTAAAAATATGGTTGAATTGGGCGTTAGTTGGTTTCGTAATTTATTTTTATTAGCATTGCCGATAAACATCCTCTGGCACATTGCTGGTTAAAAGCGCTCAAAATAACGGTTTGTCCCCGCTTTGGATATGTGGTATTGTCATAAAGCACGAGATTGATAGCACAATCTTTAAGAATAATAATAAGATCAAGATATTTCCCTTGAAGGGAGGGAGAAAAATGCTTACGGAAGCTCGCGTGAAAA
>ERZ773359.1308-NODE-1308-length-34913-cov-8.120145_pt1 | contig 34913 bp, 27 predicted proteins | sample MGYA00374955_ERZ773359 | MGnify/ENA primary metagenome ERZ773359 (study PRJEB29098, sample SAMN04486028) | biogas fermenter metagenome | study: EMG produced TPA metagenomics assembly of the Biogas fermentation microbial communities from Germany - Plant 4 DNA1...
TGTTATAGGATACGATCCTTATGTAACATCTCAAGCAGGGTTCAATAAGATATATAATAGATATCCGGAGCTGGAACAGGTGTTGAAAATGAGCGATTTTTTAATTACCTGTCTCCCTGTAACGGATGAAACAAGGGACATTATGAATGAAGAAAAGTTTAAGATGATGAAAAGAAGTGCCTTTTTTATTAACGTGGCAAGGGGTGAAATAGTAAACGAAAGCCATCTGATTGAGGCTTTGAATAAAGGGTATATAAAAGGAGCATATATTGATGTATGCAAGGAGGAGCCCCTGCCTCCGGCCAGCCCTATGTGGAGGACAAAAAATCTGTATATTACACCTCACCGGGCAGCCTATGGCGATTTGATGCAGAAACGTATGGCAGGCCTTATAGAGAGGAACATCCATCATTACCTGAAAAATGAACCTTTGGAAAACCTGGTTCATTTGTAAAATATCAGGAATCGACAGCATTATATCCTTTTTAGGCTATTTTTCAACTTTTTTCTGCAAATTTGCCTTCTTCTGGAATCTTTCATTGAGTCAGGGATTAGGTTATGTTATAATGGTATAAGTATACAAAAAAGATTGGTGCAAATAAGGCTGTGCAGCGAAAGGAGAGGATATAATGCAAGCTTCTATACGTAAGCTGACTTTGGTAATGCTGGATGTATTCCTGCTGACAGTGGCCTTATACCTGGCTATTGCCACTAAATTCGGCGTAAAGCTGACAAACTACTATCTTAGTGAGTGGTTTTTCTTGTGGGGTTCACTGGTTGTTGTGAGCCTTGCATGCAATGTTGCTTTTAAACTGTACCGAAGTTTATGGGTATATGCAAGCATAGATGAATTGCTGTATATTCTGTCGTCCGGATTTGCAACCGGTGTATTGTTTTTCGGCGTTACAAAACTCATGCAGATTGATGTAGCATACAGCGTTTACTTCCTGATTGTTGTATATAATACCATATTCCTATGCTTCAGCCGTCTGGCCTACCGGCTGATGAGGATGTTATCAGCCTCGGCCCTCTATAAATCAGGGCAGGATGTGAAAAAGGTACTGATTATAGGCGCAGGTTATACCGGAGTAGCAGTGCTGAAAGAACTGAGAAGGCATCCGGAACTGGGGCTTAAACCTGTTGCTTTCCTGGATGACGATGTGAATAAGCATGGCTCTCAGATTATGGGTGTAAAGGTATACGGGTGCCGTCATAAAATAGAGGCAGTGGTAAATAAACTTGGCATTGACGAAATAATAGTTGCCATACCTTCTGCACCGCGGAAGGTTATTTCAGCAATACTGAATGACTGTAAGAAGACCAAATGCAAGCTCAAGATACTTCCGTCCATGTATAAGCTTATCAATGAAGATATAACCATCAGCAATATACGTGATGTGCAGATTGAAGACCTCCTGGGCAGAGATCCGGTTACCCTGGACATAGAAGGGATCGGCGGTTATCTTAAAGATCAGGTGGTATTGGTAACAGGCGGCGGAGGTTCCATAGGTTCAGAGCTCTGCAGGCAGATAGCCAAATTTAATCCCAAACTGCTGCTTATACTGGATATATACGAGAATAATGCTTATGAATTGCAGCAGGAATTGAAAAAGCATTATCCTGACCTGAACCACAAGGTTTTAATCGCTTCTGTGAGAGATGCTGCCAGAATGGACGCAATATTTGCGGAATACAGACCGTCTGTTGTATTCCACGCAGCAGCCCATAAGCATGTTCCTTTGATGGAGGATAATCCTCAGGAAGCAATTAAAAACAATGTTTTCGGCACCCTGAATACAGTGGAATGCGCAGATAAATACGGAGCTAAGAGGTTTGTGCTGATTTCCACGGATAAGGCGGTAAACCCTACCAATATTATGGGGGCAACCAAGCGGATCTGCGAAATGATCATTCAGGGAATGGACAGAAAAAGCAAAACGGAGTACGTGGCAGTGCGGTTTGGAAACGTACTCGGCAGCAATGGCAGCGTTATACCGCTCTTCAAGAAACAGATAGCTGAAGGCGGGCCTGTTACCGTAACCCATCCGGAAATTACCCGTTTCTTTATGACCATACCTGAAGCGGTTCAGCTGGTGCTTGAAGCCGGTTCAATGGCACAAGGCGGGGAGATATTTGTTCTGGATATGGGTGAACCGGTCAAGATTGTGGATCTGGCCAAAGACTTAATCAGGTTGTCGGGCCTGGAAGTCGGTGTTGACATAGATATTAAGTATACGGGTCTGAGGCCGGGAGAAAAGCTTTATGAAGAGCTTCTCATGGCTGAAGAGGGGCTGGCTCCTACCAGACATGAAAAAATCCGTATTGCCCGGCCTATGGACATAGATATAGATGATCTGAAGAGGGAACTGGAAAAACTTAAGTTCATAGTCTCAGGCCCTAAAGAGGTAATAATTGATTTTGTAAAGGAACTGATTCCCACTTATAAAACTGAAAGTGAAATAGCGGCTGCTGCTGATGAGAATAAAGCAGCAGAAAAAGTTAACAAAAAGTGAATAATATTCAAGAATAAAGCCCATTTGACAGCCAGGCATTGATTTGGCTGCTTAATGGGTTTTTTATATCTGCTCTTTTCTTTTATTCCTGAGTTTCATGGAGGAAAAGCAGCAATAAAAAGAGAATACTATTACTGATCTTAGCAAATAAATGTTTTGATTTCACTACATACAGTAATAGAAAGGGGTGCAGTATGTTTCAATCAGGCTGTTGTATACCCGGTCATTCCTTTATGCCTGAAGGAGTAGGCGAGATATCTGTTTCCGCCTATGAAGTTTTAAAAACAGGCACAAGGATAATTATGGATAATGGATTTGATTTTGCCGAAGCGACAGTCGGCCTGATTATGGGCCTTGGAGAAGAGGAACTGGAACTTCTGGCAGGCCGTGAAGGGAAGCATATAACGGTTTGTAACAGCTTTATTCCGCCCAGCCTTCCTATAGTTCGGGGAGGCGATGATCTTCGGAAATATGTTAACGAATCCATGCGGCGGATGAAAGTCCTCAGCATTGATACCGTAATATTCGGAAGCGGCACGGCAAGGAGAATTCCAGAGGGAATGAGCAAGGCGGAAGGCATGGAAAAAATAACCGATTTTCTTAAAATGTGCAGCGAATACGGGGATAAATATGGCATCACGGTGGCCATTGAGCCCTTAAACAGCAGGGAAACCAATGCCATAAACTCTGTTGAAGAAGGAGCGGAGCTGGCAGAAAAGCTTAAGCTTAAAAATATAAAGCTTCTTGCTGATGCGTTTCATATGGCCCGTGAAAAAGAGCCTGTTTCCATTCTTTCAGATATTGCCCATCTTCTGGTACATGTTCATGTTTCCGAGCCTGACAGGGCGTATCCCGGCAAACACTCGGGAGACTATCTGCCGGCCTTTGCCAAAGAACTAAAAGCCGGTAGATATAAAGGCGGAATTTCCGCAGAATGCAGTTTTGATGATTTTAAGTCTGAGAGCGCTGCAGCAGCAGCTTATATGAGGGAGGTATTCAAATGAAACTGGAAATAAAAGCCTGCAGGGATTATGCAGAGGAACCGGTATTTATACCGGCCGAAGTCAAAGAAGATATGGTTGTTCGCTCCGCTGTCGCCGATAACGGTGTCCGGTTCCCGGCCCAGAAGGTGGAAGGCGGAATTGTGGTTATTGCTGAGATGAAAAGGGGAGAAACCTTAACTCTTACTCCGGATTCAGAGCCGGTTCTGCCTGATATTGAGCTTAAATCCGATGAAGCAAAGAGCAGCCTGGATATAGTTCTGAATAATGAGCTCTTTACTTCCTATGTTTATGACAAAAAGTTTGCCAAGCCCTACTTGGGTCCCGTTTTAGCCAAGGACGGAACTTCATATACCAGACTGGACTTTGAGACAAAAGAGCATCCGCACCAGAGGTCTGTTTTTACCGGAGTTGGCGATGTAAACGGCGTGGATTTCTGGAATGAACGGGAGAATTTTGGTTATCAGACCCATCAGGGTTTCTCTGATAAGTTTGCAGGTCCCGCATGTGCAGGTTTTACAGCCGATATCCTCTGGCATGACAAGGATAAAAAACCCTTTATGGATGAGAAACGCACCTACACCTTCTATAATCAGAGCAGCAAATGCCGCTATGTAGATATTACCTTCCGGTTTACCGCTTCCTACGGCGAGGTAAAATTCGGACCCACAAAGGAAGCCGGCCCTTTAGGCGTTAGGATTAATGAGAAACTCAGAGCTGACCGGGGCGGGTATTTTGTCAATTCTTACGGAGCTGAGCTGGAAGAGGAATGCTGGGGCAGGGCTGCATCCTGGTGCGACTACTATGGAACCATAAATGACCGTTTATACGGCATAGCGGTTTTTGACAATGAGAAGAATGAACGCTATCCCACCACATGGCATATAAGGAATTACGGTTTGTTTGCAGCTAATAATCTCTTCTTTAAAGGCGGACTTGTAATTCCTGAAGGAGAATCCTTAACCTATCGGTATCGTCTTTGCTTCTATGAAGGAGAGCATCCAAATATAAGAGACAGATTCATTATTTACGCCTTAATGACTTCGCAGGAAGCTGCTGAGTAATTTTCTGCCGGGTAAAAATCCATCTATGTTTAATACCGCCTGGTGGCCTGTAAAAGGTACCGGGCGGTTATTTAGGTTATATAACAATTGTGGAAGGAAGGGATTTCATATGAAACTGATATTGGCAGGTGACTTGGTGCCTACGGAAAATACCAGACCCTATTTTGAACGCAAGGATATTAAGACTCTGTTCGGAGATGTTCCTAAGGTTTTCAAGGATGCGGACAGGGTAATTGTCAATCTGGAATGCGCCCTTACAACAAGCGAGAAAGCCATCAAAAAGTTTGGTCCCAACCTTAAGGCACCCCCCGTTTGTGCGGAGGTTTTAGCTGAAGCCGGAATTACGGACTGCGGGCTGAGCAACAACCACACCCTGGACTTTGGAGAAGAAGGACTTAGAGATACCATGGAGCATCTCAACCGGAACGGTATTCAGTACACAGGGGTGGGTGAAAACGACACAGATTCCCGACGCCCCCACATAATGGAGATTCAGGGCAAAACCATAAGCCTTATTACGGTTTGTGAGCATGAGTATACCTATGCCCTTCCCGACCGGATGGGTGCCAATCCCTATGATCCCTATCTGACCATGGAAGATATCCGGGAGGCAAAGGCAAAGTCTGATTATGTCATTGTTATGTACCATGGAGGCAAGGAATACTGCAGATATCCGTCTCCCCGTCTGAGGCGCCTGTGCCAGGCAATGGCCAAAAACGGTGCCGATGTGGTTCTCTGCCAGCACAGCCACTGCATAGGATGCTATGAGGAATTTGATGGTTCTCACTTATTATACGGACAGGGCAATTTTCATTTTGTGGGCTACATAGACAAGGAAGGATGGAATGAGGGATTTATCGTAGAACTTGATATTGATGATAAACTTAATATTTCCTTTATACCTGTTACAGCCAACAAAAACTTCACAGGGATAGAGCTGGCAAAAGGCAGCGAAAAGGAAAGGATATTGGCAGGGTTTGAGGAAAGAAACAAGCATCTGCATTCAGATAAATGGCTCAGGGGCTGGGAAGAATTCTGCGAAAGCGTGAGGGAGCAGTATATTTCAGCCATTGCCAAAGCTTATGTCGACATGAATGATGAGCGCAGCAATCATCACTTTGCACATTACCTGGACTGCGAAGCCCATACCGATGTCTGGCGGACCCTGTGCAAAACCTGGCATCATGAAAGGCAGTTTTCTTAAAATGGATACTCTTTATCAAAAGATGGCAGCCGCCATAGAAAATCACCCCAGGCAAAGGATAGAACTAGGTGAGCTCTATGATATGATGGAAAAGGCCCTTACGGATGAGGATCTAAATATCATATCCCTGGATTTTGAAATGAAATTTGAGCAGCTGATCCAGGAGCTTATAAAAAGCGGCCTTCTTGAACCCCTTAAAACATTAAAGCCAAATAATCGAGGCCTGTATCCCAGGTATAAAAGGGTTATGGCCTTTAAAGATAACGACAGGATAAAATCCGAGATTATCGCCTCAATCGGCCGACCCATGGACGTAAGCTATTATCTTTCCCATCCCGAAGATTACCTTAAGGACAGGAAATATATAAATCTGCTGTCTGATTTTTTTAGTAAAAGGTCCGGGTCATCGTGGGTGACCGTTAATGAACGTTCATATGAAATTTTTGGCGATGAAAAATTTTTACGTGGGGATGAGCGCACCAGAAGCCGGGGCGAAACAATTTTACGGAGACTTGGTTTGACCTATGAGGACATATGCTGCAAGCCGACACTGGAACCCTTTTTCTGCTTTGTAAAGGCCGGGCCGGCTGCCGGGAAGCATCGGAAGGTATATATTATTGAAAACAAGGATACATTCTGGTCCTTCAAGGATACAGCATTTCAGACTGAGTCAGATATTGATGTTGATATGGTGATATACGGTGAAGGCAGAAAGATCATAAGCAGCTTTCAGTTTGTAAGTGAATACAGCCTAAATGAAGAAGATGATTACTATTATTTTGGAGATCTGGATCCGGAAGGTATAAATATATACGGGGAACTGGCAGGACACTACAGCACCTGCAAGATCATTCCTTATACAGAGGGATACATACAACTGTTAGCAGCAGCAGAGGGCAGGGAAATTAAAAAGGTTCCGAAAAATCAGAGACTGGATCAGGATTCCTTTTATGCATTTATCAGGCATTTTTCTTCAGAACATGGGCAAAGGATTAAAAAAATACTTGATAGCGGCGGCTATATTCCTCAGGAGGCCTTTTCGGCAGAAAAGATGAGGGAGTGCTTTTTTGCGGGAAAGCGGTGAAGGTAAAAGTATATAAGAATATGCCTTATTGCAGCGGAAAATGGTTTTATCGAGGGATAATTGGATAAACAATAGAAACGAGATGACAGGCGCTATGATGGATAGAGTGAATTATGATCTTTCTTTATTTAAGGATCAGGATCTGTATCTGGAAGAGTTATATGATGACTATGAAGACATAAACCAGGCGGTCATAAGGAATTTCAGATCAGAACTGGATCAGCGTATGGAAGAAATGAAGGTGTTTTCTCCCTACATGGAAATATTAAGACGAAATCGCAATAAGGAGGGGGAGGAATACCCCATTCCTGAATTATGCATGGCTGTTTTGACCTTTCTCTTATATGAAGGCAGGCTGAAATTCAAGGGTCTTCTTTTAAGCGAGATCCAGGAATTTCTGATTAAAACTGTTGAAAAGCTGATGTCAAAAACCTTGTCTAAGGAAGAAGGACTGAGTTTAACCGGAGAAGTTCTGGATGAACTTCAGAATAACGGCGCCAACTTTATTGTGAGATACTATAGCTTTGAGCAGGAAAGATACAGGGAAAAACATATTAAGCTTATTGAGATGAAGCTTTCTGATGACGACGGGAAGCTCTATTATTATATAACAAAAGAAGGCCTGGACTTCTACATGAAAACTAAGGAGTTCCCTGAGGAAAGCCAGATTACCGTTAATCTCCTGCTTTTTAAGATGCAGCTGGAAAAGGGAGCCTTTCAATATGCCTATGATACAATCAGGCGGCTGAATATGGAGGTTCAGCGGAAACTTGAGCGGAAGGAATATATTCTGGGCCTTCTCATGGCCGGGGGAAGGGAAGGTTATTCAGCGTACAGGGAATACCATGAAAACACCATACTTCAGTTTCAGGAGGAAAGAGAGCTCTTTCAGCAGTCGAGAAATATGCTTCAGGACATATTTGAGGATCTGAATACCAAGCTTATTCACAATACCATTACGGATAAGGAAATAAGGGCTTTTCAGATGGTCAAAAGGATAGAACAGGAAATGAGAAAGGCCCTGATAAGCCATGAAACCCTGCTGAAAGAGGCTGCAAATCTGGTAAAAGAGTATGATGAGATCCTGGAAATGAGAAGGCGGACCGTATTTACCGAACGGTTCAACTTCAGCGCTGAGTTTGAAAAAATTGTCGAAAAGGATCTGCCCCCTGAGAAGCTGAAATATTTGTGGGAGCCCTTAAGCAAACCCTTTATCCGAAAGAGTTTTAATCCTCTCAGAATTTTTCTTCCGCAAAAGATAACCAGGGAGGAAGACTTGAAGGACAGCAGCTTTGAAGAAGCGGTGGAAAAGGCTCCGGTTGAAACCAGGGATGAAATAGTTCAGGTCCGGGTGTCACGGAATTTTCTGTTTTATGCTGTAAGTCTGCTTAATAATCTTTTCCTTAAAAACCCGGCCGGACATCATCCGGCTGAGCGGTTCTATGATAAAAGGGAGCTTGATCTTGAAAACTGGTGCCGCATTTTAGCCCGTGAACATGGAAGCGAGGCTGTGGCAAACGGCGATTTTATTTCCTTTCTCATAGTGCTTAACAGGAGGAAGGAAACCGGTTCCAGGACAAAGCAGTATGGTTTAGGCAGCGGGAATGCTGCCGGCATTTTGGAAATGGCGGCAGGGGAAGAGCTTAAAACCATGGAAGATGTTTTATATGCTGCGGCCAGGAAATGCAATATTCATCGGGAGGGACTGCAGTTGGAAGTGGAATCCCTGGATGACAGAGATATAGAGATAGGCTGGGGAATAAAGGTGACAAATATGAAGTTTCGGGGAGGAAGGCTTGAATGAATGCAGGTATTCGTGAAATCCTGGACAGTTCCTTCGAAATATTCAACGCCCTTTTAGAAGGCCAGGATGTAGGACAGGCCAAAAACAGGGAATTGTATGAAAGGTACAGGTACAATCCTGATATAGAAGAAATGGTGCAGTATATAGCAGATAAAATGGGCATGGAGCTGTATCATTATAATGAAAAGCTTTTTTTAAGCCCCGGTACAGGGAACCGCTTGTTTGGATATTCCAACGATGATCTTAAGCGCAGGATTCCCTACATTACACGAAATGATGAGATGTATCTTTGTTACTTCATAATAATGGTGTTGATTACCATGTTTTATAAGGAATCAGGCATAGATACACCCATAAATTATGTAAGGTTTTCCAGTCTGGTTGAGGAAGTGTCTAATCGTTTTGAAGCCCTTATCAATATCGAAGATGTTGAAACTTTAAGCCATGAGTATCAGTTTAATTTTGCTGATATCTGTAAGGTATGGACCACCCTTCCGGATGCCAGGGAGGATGCTCAGCTGGGCATACAGCAGCGGGGGAAGAATGATAAGATCTCCTTTACGCGTAATGTTTGTTATTTTCTGCAGGATGAAGGTCTGGCAGTGCTGGACAATGACCGGAACCTAATTTTTCCCAACGACCGCTTTAAAGCAATAATCTACTACTATTACGAAGACCGCGATAACAAGAATGATATATTAGGTTTTGTCAATGGACTGGAGGGCGAGTAAGCAATGCCTCATATGAATAGGATACGCGTGGTGAACGTGGCCTTTAATGATGCCAAATCCTTTTTTGATGACCTGCGCATGAGCCTGGCAGGGAAGTCAACCACCTATGATTTGGAAAACGGCGGAGGTAAAACGGTTTTGCTGATGATGCTTCTGCAAACCGTCATACCCAATACATCGCTCAGGGAAGACAAGCCCCTTAAGAATATATTTATCGGAGGGAAGGACCGAACCTCCCATGTGCTGGTGGAATGGCTGCTGGATGAGGGAATGCGTTATAAGTATATGCTCACCGGCTTTTGCGCAAGAAAAAAAAGAAGCCAAAATGAAGTCAGACTGCCAGGCTTTGAAGAAATCGGCCTGAACCAGGATGAGGAGACAATCAGTCAGGGAATTGATTATTACAACTACATCATATTTTATGATGAGCCTGTGGAATATGATATCTATTCCCTTGACCTGGTGCGGGAAAATGATTCAGGCAAAACCTACATCGGTTATGATGAACTCCGCGCAGAACTTGGCAGGCTGAGGCAGAAGGGGTGCAGCATAAGGATTTTTGATAAAAAAGGCGAATACATGGAGTATATAGCCACGCAAAACCTTATCGGCACGGAATGGAAGATTATCTGTGCTATGAACAGCGGGGAAAACAGCATTGAAAAGTACTTCCGAGAGAATAAAACTTCCAGGCGGCTGATCGAAAAGCTTCTGCTTCCAATAATTGTTGATACAGAAAGGGTGCGTCATTCAGAAAGACTGGAGGAGAGTAGCAATGTTCAGCTTGCAGACACCCTTCTGGAGATCAGGGAAAATCTGGCGAGACTGATGAAGAACAGGGAACATCTTGAAGAATACGAACAGATACTAAAGTTCCATAACCAGATGTTGGAAATATGTAGCCGTTTGGAAGAGCATTTTCAATATGAAGAGCGGCTAAAAAGGCAGGCTGTAAAGGTAAGAAACCTGCTTGAGAGAAGATTGGATGAAATGAGCAGAATGAGGGTTGAACTTGAAACTGCTTTGACAGAAAAGACCCTGAATAACCGAAAAACAGAAGAGGAGAAGAAGCTGCTTGAAATTCAGCTTCTGGAGTTTGATAAAAGCCGGCATGAGTCAGAACAAGAGAAAACAAAAGAGGCTAAGGAAAGGCTGGAAGAGCAGCGCCGGGAACAGGATTACAAATACAGGGAGGCGGGGGCAGAAAGAGAATACCTTCAGTATAAGGAGGCAAGAGTTAAGCGCCTGCAGGCAGAAGCCGGGCTTAATGCCCTGTCACAGAGCCGGAGCGAGCTGGACACGGCTTACAATGAGGCCGGCTGCCTTTACCGGACTGTGCTGACCGACCGGCAAAAGATGCTGGAGGATATGAGAGGAAAGGCAGCTAAGGAAAAGGAGGGCCTGCAGCTTGACGGTGCCCGAATTGACCAGGAAATAAATGAATTAAGCCGGCAACTCGGCCTGGCTGAAGGGGATGAAAGGAATGAATCTGCTGCAGTATTCGAGCTGGAGAAAAAAATAAAGCCTCTTAGGGAATATTTCCAGAGTATGGGTAAACCGGGACTGGATATTCTGATAGGGATTGAGACCTTTCTTTTAGAATCAGAAAGGAAGCTAAAACAGCTGGAAGACAAGAGGTGGGAAATTGAGGCCTCATTATCAGATACCAGGCAAAGCATTGAGGTAGTAATATCTGAAATTGAGGAAAACAGCCGGGAAACAGAGAGGCTAAACTGGAAAAAAACCCCTCATACAGATTTTTTCAAAGGATATGAAGAAGAAAAGCTCAGGCTGGAGAAAAAAGCTGCCCTCTATGACTGTGAGGACTTTATCAAGTGGAAGCAGCGTTTAAGCGAGCTGATTCACTCCAATCAGGAAATATATTTCGGAACAAGGGTTGAAAAGGATGCACTTTCCAGGAAGCTGGAGGTGCTGGAAACCCATGGCTTCTATATTCCCAATGAGGAAATACTGGCCCTTTCAGACAGATTGAAGGAACGCTCTACATTCACACAGACCGGCATAGAATGGCTGAATCGGATGGAGAAAGATAAGCAGGAAGAACTTCTAAGCCGTGCTCCCCTTCTTCCTTATTCCGTTTTAGTAGACCATAATTCCTTTCGGCGACTGAAGGAGGGGAAGCTGGACTTCGGAGGTTTTATCAGCGATTACCCGGTTCCCGTAATTGACATTGAATTTATCAGAGGCAGTGGAAGTCTGGAAAATGAAGATGTGATCTTCCCGGAGGCGGATTTGGACCTGATCCTGTCGGAAGATGCCCTGAACCGCTATCTGGAAAGGCTTAAAAGGGATATAAACAGGCTTGAGGAAAGGATGATTTCACTTGAAGAAAGCTCCGGAACATATAATGATGATTTAAGCGCACTATCATCCTTTGAGGAAAAGTACTCACCCGATATAAGGGCAGAACATGAAAGACTTTTAAAAAAACTGGAAGGCGAAATCCTTAATCTTGGGAGCAGGGCAGGTTCTCTTTCTGATCGGCTGGAAGAGCTGAAGAAGGCTGAGACGGACTTATCTTCCGATATGATCAAAAACCAGGAAGAATACCGAAAGCTTCTGGAAGACCAAGGCAGAGCCGCAGATCTTCATAGGTTTAATTCAGAGCTGGAAGAAAAAAAGAGAGCCCTGGAGGAAGCAAAAAGGTCCAAGGTTGCTATAAATGAAAAGCTTTTAGAGTTAAACCGGGAAAAACAATCCATCCGGCAGCGAAGAGATGAAATTGATGAGCGAATACTGAATCTGACACTGGATATAAGCCAATGCAAGGAAGAGCTGAGCCGGGTTGCAGCTTTTGAGCCTGCAGGAGATTTTGGCTCCATTGATCCTGAGACTGCAAAAAGCAGATTTGATGCCCTGGATGAACAGATGAAAGGCAGAAACCGTCAGGAGGAAGATTTAAGAAGCCAGATAAACTCCCATGAAAACTTTATGGCAAAATGCAAGGAAAACATGGAAGAGCATTACGGCTTCACAGTAGAAATGATGGAGGAGCGGGAAGCATCCGGCGGGATCATAAGTTTAAAGAGCGAAAGCTATGTCCGATCCATTAAGAATAACATTAAAGCCCTGGACGAGGAGATATCTGAAAAACAGGAAGCCTTATTCCAAATGGGGAAAGAGATCTCAAGGCTGGAAGCCAAAATTGACATTAGGAGACAGGAGCTGGATGATGAACTTGAGATTCCTGTTAATAATTTTGAATACAAGCATGATATAGAAAAGGCCATAGAGGATGCGGAGCAAATTCTTCTCATGTATCGTGATGAGATAAATATGCTTAACCAGGAATTACAGACTCTAAACGGCAAAATCGGCGATTCCCGGATGGAGCTGGAACGCTATCAGGAGTTTATTCAGAAAGAGGGTATCGTTTATATAACCGATGATACTGCTGAGGAAGTACCGGATTACGGAGAATACAGCAGCTCCTATTACAGCCATGTCAATCGATTCAGAGACTGGGAGCAGAACTGGAGGCGGACGGTCAGAAGCATCCTGGAGGAAGCGGAAGGTTTTTATATCAGGGAGCCGGTAATTCAGTTGAGCAATCTGGAAATTCCCGCCGCTCTTGGAGACTGCACAACCATGATTAACCAGCTGAATGACTCCGTTCAAATGATAAGGGAAAAAATAGAGAAGACTCAGGAAGACATTGAGGTCTTGCAAAGTTACCAGCAGGAATTTGTCCGCAGATGCATTCAGCGGGCGGAAAATGCCCTAGACCTACTGAAGAAGTTTCCGGCCCTGTCCCGGATCGATATTGAAGGAAAGAGAACCAATATGATCAGAATGGATTTTGAAGACTTTGATGAAAAGGAAAAAGAGATGCGGATGGAGAATCATATTCAGGGCATCATCCGTGAAATCAGCGAAGAGAACATAAAGGACAGGATGTATATAGCGGAAAGACTGTCCACCAGAGAGCTTTTAGCCCAGGCAACCAACATGGAAAAGGCTTCTGTCCGTCTGTATAAGGTGGAAAGGATAGCGGAGCACAGCCGATATCTGAAATGGGAGAATGCAGTTGGTTCAGAAGGTCAGTCAAATGCCCTTTACTTTATTTTTGCTGTTTGCCTTATATCCTATATACGGATGCTTTCATCGGTAAATGTGTCTGTAAGGACCAGGAAGGTAATAATTGCGGACAACCCCTTTGGGGCAACCTCGGCAGTCTATCTCTGGGAGCCGATGTTCAGCATTCTGAGGAGCAACGATGTGCAGCTGATTGCGCCTGGCCATAACATTCCCCGGGAGCTGACATCTCAGTTTGAGGTTAACTATCTTTTGAATCAGGATATCCTGGCCGATTCCCGTACCAGGGTTGTGGTAAAGGATGTAAGAGCCGAGGAGGACCTGGATCAGCTGAATTTCGAAAATGTTGAGCAGCTTTCGCTTATTTAACCTTAGGCGTATTCAGTCTAAATAAAACATTTTTTAAATGGAGGTTAATTTAGTGCTTGAACAACTAAAAAGAGAATTTTTAAGCCCAGGCAGTGAATTCACGCCTATACCGTTCTGGTTCTGGAATGACGACTTAAAGGAAGAAGAGATTAAGAGACAGATTCATGATTTCAAGGAAAAAGGCGTGGATGGCTTTGTTATTCATCCAAGGATAGGAATTCCCGAAGAAATAGAGTACTTATCCGAAAGATTTATGGAGCTGGTCAGATGTGCCGCAGCAGAAGCACAAAAACTTGATATGAAAGTGGTGCTTTACGATGAGGGAATGTATCCTTCAGGGTCGGCACACGGAATGGTGGTAAAGTCCAATCCTAAGTTTGCCAGCCGGGGACTTAAACTAATTGAGAAGGAGGAACGCGGGAAAGTTGAAATTTCAACAGCCGTGCAGGAGGATGAGGCTCTTGTGGCAGCACTGGCCGCACGTAAAACGGGGAAAGGCTCCATTGACCCTGATTCCATAAAGGTTTTGGAACCGGCAGACGGGAAGATTTTTGCCGATTTGCCTGATGAGCCGGGCTGGTTTATCTTTCAGTTTATAGAAACCTTTTCCAGGGGACATATCAGGGGAATTCATTTCGGAGAGGATGATGGGGAACCCAATGCCCCGCCTTCCACCGACCTTTTAAATCCTGATGCAATTCAAAGGTTTATAGAGCTGACCCATGAAAAATATTATGAAAGCCTGAAGGATTATTTCGGAAACACCATAATAGGCATTTTTACCGATGAGCCGGGAATTCTGGGCCGGGGAGGAATTCAAGGCCTTATCCCCTGGACATATGGTTTTAAGGAGTGGTACTTAAGCTGCGGCGGAAATATAAAAGATCTTTTAGCTCAGTGGTATGATGTGGGTAGTGAAACTGAACAAAAAAGATATATATACCGGCAGGTGGTCAACAAACGGATGGAAATGGCTTATTACAAGCCGATTTCGGATTGGTGCCGGGAGCATGGAATTGCGCTGACAGGGCATCCCAGCGGCAGCGATGATATAGGCATGCTTAAGTACTTTCATATTCCCGGTCAGGACATTGTCTGGCGCTGGGTAGCCCCTGAGGATGATAAGGCCCTGGCCGGTGCAGACAGCACCCAGGGCAAGTGCTCTTCGGATGCAGCCAGGCATATGGGCAGGCGCAGGAATTCAAATGAGTGTTTTGGCTGCTGCGGGCCCAACGGCATTCACTGGGCATTTTCAGTGGATGATATGAAATGGTATATGGACTGGCTTTTTGTCAGAGGGGTAAACCTTCTGTATCCTCATGCCTTCTATTATTCAATCAGAGGGAAAAGAAAAGAGGAAAGACCGCCGGATGTAGGGCCTAATAACCTTTGGTGGTCTTATTATAAATATATATCCAATTATATTAAGCGGATGAGCTGGCTGATGACGGATATAGTGAATATTACTTCGGTTGCAGTATTATGCGAGGGAGATCACCTTTCCTGGGCAATTGTAAGGCCTCTGTTTGAAAACCAGATAGAGTTTAATTATCTTCAAAAGGAATTCCTTATTAAGGGGAATGCCCGAGCTGAAAAGGGCTTGATTCATATCGAAAAACAGCGCTATAAGGTTCTGGTTATAGAAGACAGCAGCCAGGTAAATGAAAGCTGTAAAGGAATAATACAGGATTTTATAAACCAGGGCGGTAAAGTGATTATATGCAGCGGCGCAGCAGGTCTAACAGGTGCGATTCCTATTAAGAGACCGGAAGAAATTGTTGATGCTCTGGATCTGGTCATTGAGAGAGACGCAGTATTGTCTGAGCCCTGCAAAGATCTCAGGGTAACACATGTAGTAAAGGCAGGAATGCATTTTTATCTGCTTGTTAATGAAGGCGAAAACACCATAGACTGTGACATGACTGTAAGTGTCACAGGTTCAGCCGAGCAGTGGGATGCCTGGAAAGGAACAACTGCACCGGCAGTTATAAAGAGGGCGGATAAAGAAGGCATGGTTATAGCTATAAGGCTTGAGCGCAGGGAAAGCCTGATAATTGCAGTAGATCCCGGTCAAAGCATAGAAACAGAATCGGCTTTTCAGTTAACAGCTGATAAAGAAAGGGAGGCAGATCTTCCAAAGGAAATATTAACCTTAAATACAGGCTGGAAGATAGTAAACTCACCCATTGCCGTGAACATGGAAACTGAACTTAAATCCTGGACTTGCTTCAGCGAACTTGAAAGCTTCTCCGGAACCTTAATATACGAGAACCGGTTCCATATTGATGCTCAACTGAGCCCAGATAAAAGTGTATACCTTGATTTAGGGGAGCTGCATAGTTTTGCTGTGGTTACCGTAAACGGAGAAAAAACAGGTATTAAGATGTGGGCGCCTTTTACTTTTGATATTACAAGGTTTGTAAAACCCGGAGAGAATAGCATACAGGTTGAAGTAACCAATACTTTGGCTAACAGATATACCGATTCAAAGCTTCCGTCAGGCTTAATAGGGCCTGTTAAGCTGTATACATAATTAAATGGATTGTTTATAAAAAAGATGGCGTTATATTCTTTGCCATCCTTTATTTTTATGACAAATATTTTTCTTTAATAATTGCAGCAAAATCTATCATGTCTTTCAAATTTTTCGAAAGAACAGCATACACAATTTCTGGTTTAATGCGAATATAATCATGAACAATTACATTGTATTCATCCATATGGGTTAAACGTCTTACAATTATTTCCTGGTCAACCATTCTTATATTTCCTCCTCCTTTCATCAAGACGCTTGAGAGCTTGATTGTGATAAAGATCATAGAAGGGCTTTCTGTCAAAATATTCTCTTCTTTTTGCAACTTCAAAAGCAACGCGCCTGTGTATATCATTATCAATAATAAGTTTTTTGTTTTGCATGATCTGATGTATAAAATATAAATCTGCGTTTTCAAGGTCGACTACATCTATTTTTTTTCAAAAAGATCTTCAAGATCATTTGCTATTTCAAGCTTGCGCTCAAAAAGTTGTAACAAAGGGATTCCTTTAGTGAATAACACGGCAATATCAATATCGCTGTTTTTCCTGGCTTTGCCTTTAACCAGAGATCCGAACAGGTAAACTGCAGAAATATCCTTAACAGTTCTAAAGTAGTCTTCAATTTTTGCAGAGCATAATACAATATCCATTTTCTCACACCTTGTTGAGATTTATTGAGATGCAAGGTATTGCCATTGTCTTTTCAGTTATACTGAATTGTTGGTTTCATGATATCATAATGCTATGCAGCAATCAATATTAACTGAAAATTCATAATTCCCGTATGTATATTATGCCAATCATTTTCTGTCCCATTAACAATTGTTTTAAAAAAATATAAAATATTTGGGGATATTTGTACCTATCAGTAATGTATGTAAAGGAAAGAAGGCTGCCGATATAGAATAGTATATATAAATAAGGCATGACCAGGTTTGCATTTAATAAGAGAAAGGGAAGGTGGGTAAAAGTGAAGGTTATCGCATTGAGGGAAGAACCGACAATCCGTTTTGCTGCGGAAGAGTTGAAAAAGTATCTTGATAAAATGCTTGTACCTGAGTCTGAGGCTGTTATTCAGCTGGGACTTTTTGAAGATTTTGATGTATTGAAAGCCGATTCCCTGAAATGGCTTAGTGATGTACCGGATAAAGACTATGATGATGCTGTCTATATCAGTGTTAAGTCGGGCAGGGGCATTATTGCCGGAATCAATCCGCGAAGCGTACTTCTGGCAGTATACCGCTTCTTGAGCGATTCAGGATGCAGGTGGCTGCGCCCGGGCAGGGACGGGGAATACATACCCAGGGTTTCATTGGAAGATCTAAGCTCTGAAACAGCGGAAAAGCCCTCTTACCGACACCGCGGGATATGCATTGAAGGGGCCAATTCCTATGAAAATATTAAGAATATCATAGACTGGGCGCCAAAACTCGGCTTCAACAGCTATTTCTTTCAGTTCCGGGAAGCCTTTACTTTCTTTAACAGGTGGTATTCTCATGAGAACAACCCGCTGAAAGAGCCGGAACCTTTCACGGTTGAAGATGCCAGACGATATGTGGCCATGGGTGCTAAGGGGCTGGAAAAGAGGGGCATGCTGCACCACGCTGTAGGTCATGGCTGGACTTGTGAACCTTTTGGAATTCCAGGACTGGAATGGAAGGCAGAAGAAACCGAAATATCTGATGACATAAGAATAATGCTTGCGGAAGTAAACGGCAAAAGGGAACTGTGGCATGGTGTTGCCCTTAATACGAACCTGTGCTATTCCAATGAAAAGGCGAGAAAGACTGTAACAGAGGCTATAGCAGATTATCTGACAGAGCATCCTGAAGTGGACGTGCTGCATTTCTGGCTGGCAGACGGAACCAATAACCAGTGTGAATGCGAGAACTGCAGCCAGACTAGGCCTTCCGACTACTATGTAATGATGCTTAATGAGCTGGATGAGCTTCTTACAAAAAGAGAAATAGAGCGCAAAATTGTATTCCTTATCTATGTGGATTTGCTCTGGCCGCCTGAAAGGGAAAGGATTAAGAATCCAGACAGATTTATCATGATGTTCGCGCCAATAAGCAGAACCTATAACAGCGCATTTGATACGAAGAATCCCATTCCGCCGCTGCCGCCGTATATCCGCAACAAATGCACATTCCCAACCAGTGTGGAGGGCAATCTGGCTTTCCTTAAGGCCTGGCAGGAACTTTTTCAGGGCGACAGCTTCGACTTTGACTATCACTTTATGTGGGCCCATTTCAGAGATCCGGGCTATTACAATATAGCCGACATACTGCATAAGGACATACAGAACCTGGTGAATATCGGCCTTAACGGATTCATCAGCTGTCAGACACAAAGGGCCTTCTTCCCGACAGGACTGGGTATGTACACCATGGGCAAAACCCTGTGGAACCGGGATCTTGATTTTGACTCTATCAAAGAGGAGTATTTCAGCGCCGCTTATGGAAAAGACGGATCCCTTGTTTCGGAATATCTGCGGAAGCTGTCCGTGCTTTTCCTGACAGTACGGACCATGCACGAAGATAATGCTGATAGAGGGAAGGTTGAAAAGGGCATTTCTGAGATTAAAACCGCAATCGCCGACTTTGCCCCGGTTATTGACAGGAATCTGGCTGCAGAAGATAAATGCATTCGGGATTCCTGGGAGTATCTGAAAGTCCATAAGGAAATATGCTCCAATATGGCAGACATATACAGGGCGGCCCTTGAGGGTGACAAGAAGAAGGCTGCAGAAATCTGGGATAAAACCAAACGGCTGGTACAGGAAAAAGAAGATGAACTGCAAACTGTACTGGATGTTTACCTATTTATCGTTACTTTAGGGATTGACTTTGATTCTCTTATTTCCAAAATCTGAAGGGTGGTCAATATAATGAAGTTTGGTCTTTGTACATCACTTGATAACTTAAAACTAACATCAAATATGGGTTATGATTATATAGAACCTGCAGTTGCGGGCATAGCCGCCATGGAGGAAGATGATTTTCTTAAAGCTGTGGAGAATGTGAAGAATTCACCAATAAAATGTGAAGTTTGCAATATTCTTTTTCGTCCGGGCATTCATTTAACAAGCAGCGAATATGACGAAGAAGAGATTAAGGCTTATCTGGACCGGGCCTTCAGCCGGATTGTACAGCTGGGAACCCATACGGTGGTTTTCGGCAGCGGCGGAGCTAGAAGGGTTCCTCCGGAAGTTGACCTTGCCCGGGCCAGGAAACAGTTTTTAAGGGCTGCCGGAGTTGTAGGTGAGATGGCAGCAAAGTATAATCTGATAATTGCTCTGGAACCTCTTAATAAAAAGGAAACCAATCTTATTAATACTGTAAGAGAGGGCATAGAACTGGTCAGAGAACTAAACCATCCTAATGTCAAGCTGCTTGCCGATTTTTACCACATGCGCATGGAAAATGAGCCCATGTCCATACTGGAGGAAGCGGGCGATATTCTCTGTCATCTGCACATTGCAAAAGGGGTAGAGCGTACATATCCCCGTTCATCGGCAGAAGATATTTATGGAGAATTCTTTACAGTGCTTAAAAAGATAGGGTATAACAAGGGCATAAGCGTTGAGGGCAGAACTGAAAACATTGATGAAGACGGGTCTGCCGCTCTGAAAGTTCTAAAGGAATTAGCAGCATCAGTTTAACTGCTATTGACTTAATTCTTAGAATATAAGAAGCTGACAGGGAAGGTGAATATAATGGATGTCAATCAAAAATCTCAAGGTCCGGCCCGAAGGCTGACCGAATCCAATGATCACTGCTTTTTTGGATACTACGATATTCCCGCTTTCAGCGGTGACGGAAGATATCATTTATGTCATCAGGTAAAATTCTGGGACAGAATTCCTTCAAAGGATGATACAGCAGTAATCGGCATGATAGAAATTGAAACAAGGAAGTTTACCCCTCTGGCTGAAACCACTGCATGGAATTTTCAGCAGGGTTCAATGCTTCAGTGGCATCCGCTGTATCCTGACAGCAAGATAATTTACAACGTGAGAGACGGAGAAAGCTATAAAGGTGCTATCCAGGATATCCATACAGGTGAGAAAAAAATGCTTGATCTGCCTGTTGCCAATGTGGATCCTGCCGGCAGATATGCTCTCAGCATAAACTTCAACAGAATGTTTGACTTCCGGTCCGGATATGGCTATGCAGGAGTTGAGGATCCTTTTAAAGATCATGCAGCGCCGAAGGATGACGGCATATTCCTGATTGACCTTAATACAGGCAAGGCAAAGCTTATCCTGTCACTATATGATATCAGGGAGCTGACCAGGCCGACTCTGCCCCGGGATGATGCAAAGCTGCTTATAAACCATATAACATTTAATACCGACGGCAGCCGTTTTGTATTCCTGGTCAGGAATTTCCCTGTGGACGCTCCCAGATGGAGAACGGCAACCGTTACTGTCAATGCAGACGGCACTGATCCTTATGTGCTTGCCGGTTATGGACTTGCCTCCCATTATTACTGGAGAGATCCGTCACATCTGATGATTTATGCAGGCGGAGAAATGGGAAATCAGCTTTATGTCCTGAAGGATAAAACACAGGAATACGAGGTGTTTGATGCGGAGTATTTCACGGCAGACGGCCATTGCAGTTATTCGCCTGACCTGAAATGGCTGCTTTACGACAGCTATCCGGATGAGAAGAGCTGCCGGAATCTCTATTTGTATAATATTGAACAGAGAAAGGGAGTAACGCTGGGTTCTTATTACTCCCATCCTCAAATAACCGGCGACTTCCGATGCGACCTGCATCCCAGGTGGAACAAACAGGGGGACAGAATTTCATTTGATTCCATTCATGAAGGACAGCGCCATATATATTACATTGACCTTAAAGACTGTCTTTCATTGTTCGATTAAGCATTAGATATTTCATCGATTGAATGGATGATCATAACAGATCACAGTTTCTCAGGGGCATAGCGGCAGCTTTTTGCCTGCTCCAGCTTGTTGCTGACCGAGGAACGATAGCCGGCATCCAGGATCATCATTGCGTTAAGGTTAGTTTCAAGATTCAAGGTAGGATGGAGGGGCGTGCCATTCTCAAGATGGCTGATAAATTCCTTGGCTATATTGTTTCGATCCTGGGGAAGCGGTTCTGCCTTATAAACTTCAGATGGGGCTTTTGAACGTCTGTCTTTATAGATTCTTACCTCATCCCCCTCTGTTACCAGGGTGCCTTTAAGTCCGAAGACAATAGGCCCGTTAGGTATGCCGGTGTTAACGGTTGTCCAGCTGCCTTCGATTAAGGCGACAGCATCATCAAACAGAGCGGTAATGGTTCCGTAGTCTTCAGCATTTCCAAAGGGGCTGTTAAAATTTGCTCGAACTCCATAGGCAGAGCGGACAGGTGAACCGATAAACCAGCTGGCAAGACACGAACCATAGCAGCAGTAATCCCAGAAGGCTCCTCCGCCGGCCTTGGCATGGTACCACCATTCTGAGGCCATTTCCTCTTCGCTTAAGCCTTCGCCGTAGGAGAAGGGGCCCAGGGAATCGGTATTTCGATAAGTAAACTTAAAGACTTTGCCGACTGCTCCCTCGCTAACCAGCTTATGAGCCAGCCTTATTCCGGGAGACCATGTGGACGGCCAGTTAACGGCAAGAACCGCACCGCCATGTTTTGCAGCATGGGCCATGAGCAGGGCATCCGGCATGGAGGTGGCCATGGGTTTTTCCACTACCACATTTACACCTCTTAATAATACATCTGATACCACTTTTCCGTGAAAGGCATTTTCACAGCAGACTATAGCTATGTCCAGATTTCCCTCATCAAGCAGTTTGGCATAATCATCATAAACCCTGGTCATACCTGTAATTTTCATACAGTTTTTCATGTTATACGATCTGGTGGAAGGTTTGTCACTGATGGAAGGAATAAGCGGTTTAACGTCTGAGCATCCCGCCCATTCCACCTTGTCTCCCAGGTCAGCAAAACATTTAACCAGTGAATTGATATGCATGTGAGCAAACCCGATTACCCCAATGCGAAACTTTTTCATATGTACAATCCCCTTTCATTCAGGTGTTCTGCGCCTATCAGCTTTGCTTAATAAGCTTATTGTATTATGCAGGATTTAAGGTGTCAACGTCTCTGTAAATTTCATGGAAGGCATCCATTAACTGTGTTATAATATACTCGTCCTTACACTTATGCAACCGGAAAGGATGGGTTAAATATGGAAAAGATTGTTCCTGCCTGGTATTATCAGCAGTTCGACGCTGATTACAACCTTGAGTTTCCCGGGGAAGGTTACGGCGGCTGGAAAAAGGCGGATCTGCCGATCAATCCTGAGAGAACCGCCGTAATTCTTATGCATGCATGGGATACAGGCACAATGGAAGAGTTTCCCGGCTGGTACCGGGCTGTGGAATACATACCTCGGGCTGTGGAAATATGCGATAATCTGCTTCCCGGGTTTCTGCAGAAGCTTAGGAAGAGCGGTATTAAACTCATACATGCGGCATCTCCCAATCAAAATCTCGACAAATATCCCGGTTATTCCAAAACACTTCAAATATGCGGTCCGGACAAGTTTCATTATGAACATATAGAAGTTGATGAAACCCTTGAAAAGCTCAGAAAGTTCCATGCTGATAATGCCGTAGTAGGTTCTCGCAACAGGGAGGATGTCAGAAGGGGACAAGCAAAACTTGATTTTTATCCCACTGCCCGTCCGCTGGATCATGAGGAAATCGTGAAAACATCGGAACAGCTCTTTAAACTTTGCAAATATTATGGAATAAACCATCTCATTTACACAGGCTTTGCTATAAATATGTGTCTTGTGGCTTCACCCTGCGGCTGCGTTGACATGATAAGGCATGGAATAATTTGTTCAGCAATAAGAGACTTGGTTACAGCCGTGGAGAATAAGGAAACCTGTCGGTATCAATTGAATAAGGAATACGGCTTATGGTATTTTTCGGTTTTGTCGGGCTATGTTTATGACCTGCCTGATATTGAAAAATACCTTTTATAATGCTTTCCTGCATTTTTTAAAGTAAATTTATATAATCATGGAGGTTATGAATATGCAGTCAACGCTTAATTCTATTTGTCTGACCGATGCAGCGTCAACAATCTCGGATATTTTTGGGATTGACCGGCCCAAATATGCATCAGGCCCCATATGTGATGTAGTGCAGCTGGCCGACAGGTATTTTGAAGGCAAGAAGGCTGACAGGATACTGATATACAATCCTGATGCCATTGCCCTATGGCTTTTTCAAAAGTACACATCCTATTTCGGCGGGGTTTTTAAGCATACCCAGATCGGTCTGCCCATGCGTGCAGTAATGCCCTCGGTTACGCCTGCCTGTTTTGCGTCCATGTATACGGGTGCCATGCCGGATGTCCATGGCATTAAAGAATATGTGAAACCGGTAGTTAAAACAGACACTTTGTTTGATGCAGCTGTCAGAGCCGGCAAAAAAACTGTAATCATTTCCACGAAGAATGCCAGCATGTCCCTCATATTCCTGGAACGGGAAATGGATTATTTTATCTATGATACGCCTGAAAAATGCAAAGAAAAGGCATTGGAACTGATAGACAAGGATGAGCATGACCTGATAGTTGTATATAACGGCAGTTATGATGCCGCCATGCACCGCCATTCACCGGAGGGAAAAGAAGCACTGGAAGCCCTTAAGCAAAACATTGTCATGTTTGATGAGCTGGCGGCTGCAACTGAAAAGTCCTGGAGCAAATATAATTCATTGATCTGCTTCCTGACAGATCACGGATGCCATGAAATTGACGGCAGCCTGGGGAGTCATGGACTGGAAATGCCTGAAGACATGAATGTTATACATTTTTATGGATTCCGGCCGGGAAGATAGGCTGTATTTCAATTTATCCCGCTTAACTTGTAAAAAAGAGTGATAAATAGTATAATGCTTATGCATTGTTTTGCTTGAAAATATGAGCTTTTGAAATTTGGACAAGTGTAATTTGCACATTTTACAATCTGATGCGCCGGAATAAAATGGCAGCATTAAAACAATATTAGAGCGAAAGGTGGTCCTCATATTATGAACAACATTGATCAATTATCCATTAATGCTATTCGCATTCTGTCTGCGGAAGCTGTGGAAAAAGCAAAATCCGGACACCCCGGCATGCCTATGGGAGCGGCACCTATGGCTTATACCCTCTGGGCAAAGGTTATGAAACACAATCCGGCTAATCCTAAGTGGGTGGACAGAGATCGTTTTGTCCTTTCTGCAGGTCACGCTTCCATGCTGCTTTATTCGCTGCTTCACTTATTTGGTTACGACTTAAGCATGGACGATATTAAAAATTTCAGACAATGGGGAAGCAAAACTCCCGGTCATCCGGAATACGGTCATACAGCAGGCGTGGAAGTCACTACAGGGCCCCTGGGTCAGGGAATTTCCAGCGCTGTAGGTATGGCTATGGCAGAAGCCCATCTGGCTGCAAAATTCAACAGACCGGGTCATAAAATTGTTGATCATTATACATACGTTCTCTGCGGAGACGGCTGCCTGATGGAAGGAATCTCCAGTGAAGCCGCTTCACTTGCAGGTACGCTTAAACTGGGCAAGCTCATAGTACTTTACGACTCCAACTCAATAACCATTGAAGGAAGCACGGATCTCGCATTTACTGAAAATGTAGGAAAACGCTTTGAAGCTTATGGCTGGCAGGTACTTAAAGTAGAAGACGGAAACGATATTGATGCCATTGAAGCTGCAATTCTGGAAGCAAAGAAAGAAACAGGAAAACCTACCTTGATTGAGATTATAACGGAAATCGGATACGGCTCTCCCGCAAAGCAGGGCAAAGCTTCTGCCCACGGTGAACCGCTGGGTGCAGATAACCTGCTTGAAGCCAAGAAATTCCTGAATTATAACACGGAAGAGGAATTCTATGTACCTGAAGAAGTCAGGGAGCATATGAAGAGCTTCGTTGAGAAGGGCAAAAAACATGAAGAAGAGTGGAAAGCCCTCTGGGAATCCTATGAAAAGGAATATCCCGAGCTGGCAGCTGAATGGAAGGAATGGCATGACCCTGAACTTAAGGTGGATCTTATCAATGATGAATCCTTCTGGCATTTTGAGGGAAGCACTGCAACACGCAATTCTTCTGGTGAAGTGCTTAACAGGCTGACAAAATATCTGCCCAATCTGATCGGAGGTTCTGCAGACCTGGCACCTTCCAATAAGACGGTCATGAAAGGCAAGGCAGATTTTAATGCAAATGACTATTCCGGTGCTAATATACATTTCGGCGTTCGTGAACATGCTATGGCTGCCATAGCCAACGGTATGTCCGTTCACGGCGGCTTAAGGCCTTATGTGGCTACTTTCTTTGTATTCTCCGATTATATGAAGGGCGCCATGAGATTATCGGCCTTAATGAAACAGCCGGTACTTTACATTTTGACACACGACAGCATAGGCGTGGGCGAAGACGGTCCTACCCATCAGCCCATCGAACAGCTGGCGGCTACAAGAAGCATTCCCAACTTTACAGTAATCCGTCCGGCAGACTCCAGGGAAACCGCCGCTGCATATCTGGCTGCCCTGAAGCGCACAGACGGTCCGACAGCTTTGGTTCTGACAAGACAGAACCTGCCTCTCCTCGAAGGAACAGGCCCTGATGCACTTAAAGGCGCTTACATCCTTTCGGATTCTGAAAAGGAAACACCGGATATTATCCTTATGGCTACAGGTTCCGAGGTTCAGCTCATAGCAGAGGCCAAAAAAGCATTAAAGGAAAAAGGCATTGATGCACGGGTAGTAAGCATGCCTTCCTGGGAGATTTTCGAAGAGCAGTCTGAAGAATATAAGGAAAGCGTACTGCCCAAAAACGTAAGGGCCCGGGTGGCTGTAGAAGCCGGATCTTCCTTTGGATGGCACAAATATGTGGGCCTGGACGGAGAAGTTATTTCAAGGGATGACTTTGGAGCTTCTGCACCGGCTGATATCCTGTTTAGAGAATTTGGGTTTACAGTAGAAAATGTTGTGGAAAAAGCTTTAAAAGTATTGGGAAAATAAATCAGAAAAAAAGACCTTGGGCGTGATTCTGCCTAAGGTCTTTTTTTACGCGGTCCGGGCCGGTTGAAACGGATTAAATCTTTATAAAGACCGGTTTCATCTCTGTAAAGCTTGTTACATAACTAAATCCCGCATACCGGAGGCATTCCAATGCACGGGCGGTTTCATATCCCACATAGTTGACAGAATGTGCATCAGATCCAATGGTTATAATTTCTCCGCCAAGTTCCCGGAACCATTTTAAAATATCCGGATGAGGATGGGGCTGGCCGGAATAGTGCTTAAAACCGGCGGTGTTTACTTCCAGGCCCTTTCCTTTCTGAACGAGCATTATCAGAATCTCTTCTATTATTTCTTTACCTATAAGATGATCCTCTAAACTATATTCATATGGGGAATACCTGCGCAGATAATCTAAGTGTCCAAGCACATTAAAGTCGTTATAATCCTTAAGAAGCATTAGTATGGTCTCATAGTAATCCGTATAACTCTTTATTTTGTCCCGGCTGTTGAAATAGTATCTGTAGTAGGGGTCTTCTCCATTAACCAGATGTACGGAAGCAATGACAAAATCCCAGGAATAAGCATTAATAATGCGGCTTGCCTCCTGCAAAGTCCAGTCCTGCAGTCCGAATTCAATTCCTGCTTTTACCTTCAGCTTATCTTGAAATCGGTTTTTTGTGCTGATCAGATCATTGAAGTATTGATCCAAATCCTCTATTTGAAAAGCTGCTTTATTATCAGGAAGATCTATGTCCATATGGTCTGTAATGGCTATTTCCTTTAAACCTGCTTCTATAGCCCGGTTGCAGGCTTCATCCATGGTCATTTCCCCGTCAGGGGAGTATGTGGAATGTAAATGATAATCCAGCAAATAATTCACCTTTTTCGTTTTTATTCTTATTCCATATAAACATTTCGGATTGTATTGTAACATCAGGCTTCCATAAAGGCAACCAAGCCCTTATTATTTTAAGATAATATGTTGAAATAATAATTGACATCTATATAAGTATGGTTTATACTGTAAATAATTTAGCGTGCTAAAACGATAAACTAGTAAAGCGGTGAAACAGATTGGCAAAACCAATAAGCAAATGGATGCTGCAGGTTCCTGAAGGGGTACAGGATACCCTGCCGGACGAATGCTATAACAAGAGAAGAATAGAGGAAAAGCTGCGCAGAGCTTTTAATCTCCATGGATATGATGAAATTGACACCCCGCTGTTTGAATATCTGGATCTTTTTGAAGGGGAAACAGCATATATCGAGCAAGAGCAAATGTATAAATTCTTTGAGGTGGGAAGCCGGATTACGGTGCTCAGACCGGACATTACCATGCCTATTGCCCGGATTGCAGCAACAAAAATGAAGAACCTGCCTCTGCCCCTGCGTTTGTTCTATATCGGAAGCGTATACAGATATGAGGGAAGGGATCAGAGGCAGAAGGAAATTGATCAGGCGGGCATCGAATTGATCGGATCCCGAAAACCGGAAGCTGATGCGGAAGTAATCGCCCTGGCTGTGGAGTCGCTGCTGAGCCTGGGGCTGTCTGAGTTTCAGATTGATATCGGACAGGTGGAGTTTTTCAAAGGCCTTATTGAAGAAGCGGGATTAAGCAGGGAAGAATCTGAAAATCTGCGCCAGCTTACCCATCAGAAGAACAGTCTGGCCCTGGAAATGCAGCTGAAAGAGCTTAACATACCGGATGATATAAAATACAATTTGCTTAAAATTCCCATGTTGTTCGGGGGAGAAGAGGTACTTGAAACAGCCAAAGCTCTGACTAATAAAGAGCGCTGTCAAAAAGCCCTTGATAATATAGATCAGGTATATAAGCTGTTAAAGAGTTTTGGTTTAAGCAACTATATAGCCATTGATCTGGGCATGGTTCACAGCCTGAATTATTATACAGGCATGATATTCCGCGGCATGACCAGGGATATGGGCTATCCCATTTGCGGAGGCGGTAGATACGACACTCTGGTTTCCGAATTCGGGGTTGACATACCGGCTACCGGTTTTGCCCTGGAAACCAAACGTATTCTGGTAGCTCTTGAAAGGCAGAAAGGACTTGAAACACTGCCGGTTACAGACGTACTCTTTGTATACGATCCAAAGACTGAGCCGGACGGCTATGAAATGATGAAAAACCTGAGAGCTGAAGGATATCGGGTAGAGGCATATCTTCCGGCAGAGGACGGAAAAACAGCCGGGGAATATGCAAGAGAAAAGGGTATTAAAAAAATGCTGATCTTAAAAGAAGGCCTGCTTGAAGAGCGGGATTAATCTAAGTAATTGCTGGGAGAGTGGTTAATTTGGTGACAATAGCTTTGCCTAAGGGACGCCTGGCGGATCAGACTCTTGACCTGCTGGAACGGCTGGGAATCGACTGTCGGGAGGTAAGAGAAGAGTCCAGGAAACTTATATTCACAACAAATGACGGTGCCATACGCTTTATACTGGTAAAACCCAGCGATGTACCGGCCTATGTGGAATACGGAACAGCAGACATGGGTATTGCGGGTAAAGATACTCTTCTGGAAGAAGGACGCCAGCTTTATGAAATGCTGGATTTGAACCTGGGGCGATGCAGACTGGCTGTGGCAGGTTTTCCGGAAAGAAAAAACTCGGGAATTACCAATTCCCGCCTTCGGGTGGCCACCAAATATCCCAACATTACCAAAAATTATTTCTCCGGAAAATGGGAGGCAGTAGAAATAATTAAGCTGAACGGATCAGTGGAACTGGGCCCCTTAACCGGCCTGGCCGATGTCATCGTGGATATTGTGGAAAGCGGCAGAACCCTGGCGGAAAACGGGCTGGTGGTGCTGGAAGAGATCTGCCCCGTGTCTGCCAGACTGGTGGTCAATCAGGTAAGTCTTAAAACCAAGCATGATGAAATCGGGAGAATAATCGAAGGCTTAAGGGAGCTGTTGAAGGGAGAGAGATCATGATTCGCAGAATAGACGGCAGAGGGAAAGATACTGAATGGATTATGCACAGTCTGAAAAAACGTTTTCAGCCGGAAGCTTTTGAGGAGAGTCAGACAGTCCTTTCCATTTTGAAAAAAGTAAGGGAAGACGGGGATGACGCCCTGCTTTACTATACAGAAAAATTTGACGGGGTAAAGTTTTCGGGATCTGCAGATTTGCAGGTAACTGTGGATGAGATTCAGGAAGCGTATGAATCTTTAAAGAAAACTGATCCGGGTTTTCTGGCTATTCTGGAGAAGGCAGCCCGGCGCATCCGAAAATTTCATGAGAAGCAAAGGCAGGAAAGCTGGATTTCCTTTGATGAACCTGGCATAGTGCTGGGCAGGAAGGTAACGCCCATGGAAAGAGTCGGAGTATATGTGCCGGGAGGCAAAGCAGCATACCCTTCATCAGTTTTGATGAATGTAATTCCTGCTCAGGCGGCCGGCGTAAATGAAATCATCATGGTTACTCCTCCGGGGAAAAACGGGAAACCGGCTCTTTCCATACTTGCAGCTGCAAAGGTTGCAGGAGTAACAAGAATATACCGCATTGGCGGGGCACAGGCCATTGCTGCCCTAGCCTACGGCACCCAGACCGTACCTAAGGTGGATAAGATAGTAGGCCCCGGTAATATCTATGTGGCCCTTGCAAAAAAAGAGGTATACGGAAGCGTGGACATAGACATGATTGCAGGGCCAAGCGAGATACTTATAATTGCAGATAATTCTGCTCAGCCGTCTTACATAGCGGCGGATTTAATGTCTCAGGCGGAACATGATCCTATGGCTTCAGCTATGTTAGTCACCGATTCTGAGAAAATAATTGACGGTGTCATGCAGGAACTGAAGCGGCAGATGGAGAAACAACCATTGAAAAACACTATCTGCGAATCCCTGCAAAACTATGGGGCATGCATACTGGTAGATTCCATTGATGAGGCGGTTAAGATCTCAAATGCCATAGCTCCAGAGCACCTTGAACTTAGCATAGTGAATCCTGCAGAAAAGCTGGCCGATATCAGAAATGCCGGAGCCATCTTCCTTGGGCATTATACTCCTGAACCGGTGGGAGATTATATGGCAGGCCCCAATCATGTGCTTCCCACCGGCGGTACTGCCAGGTTCTTCTCCCCGCTTGAGACGGGGGACTTTGTTAAAAAGTCCAGCATTATTTCTTACAATAAACAGGCGCTGAGCCGAATTTATAAGGAAGTGGCTGAATTTGCGAGAATGGAAGGGCTTCCGGCCCATGCCAGCTCTGTGGAAATAAGGTTTGGGGAACAAGCAGAAAAGTAGATGAAAAGAAAATATTCAAATTAAACATACGCTGAAGGCAGTAAGTATGGTTTTAGAATAGAGGTTTTGCTATGAAACAGTATTTGCGCAATGATCTGAGAGGTTTAAAACCCTATAAGACAGGGCCTAAAGACTGCAAGCTTAAGCTGGATGCCAATGAAAGCCCCTATCCCATTCCCCTTGAAATCAGGGCTCAGCTGGCTTCAGAACTTTTAAACAGCAATGATTTCCATCGGTATCCGGATTCGGATGCGGATTCCCTTCGGGATGCCCTGACAAAACACCTTAATGTGGACAGGGATAATATCCTTATCGGAAACGGATCGGACGAGCTTCTGCATATTATTACTACGGCATTTGCCTCACCCAGGGATAAGGTGCTCTGCCCCTGCCCCGGCTTTGGAATGGTCTCCTATTACGCGCGTCTGGCAGGTGCCGTTCCTGTGGACTATTACCTGGATAATGAGTTTCAGTATCAGGCTGAAGAAATAGAGCTGGCTGCCCGGATCTATAACCCAAAAATATTGCATATATGCACCCCGAACAACCCGACAGGTTCCGTACTGCCGGTTTCTGATATCTGCAGGATAGCAGAAAACTTTGACGGAATTGTGGTGGTTGATGAGGCTTATTATGAATTTTACGGAGAGTCTATGGTTCCTTATATAAATGACTATCCTAATGTGGCAGTGCTTCGCACCTTTTCCAAGGCGATGGGCATGGCGGGTTTAAGAGTAGGGTATCTGGTGTGCAGCAAGGATCTTGCAGCTGAGATTTACAAGGTCAAGCCTCCTTATAACTGCAACAGCTTTTCTCAGAGGGCAGCGGAACTTATATTGGAGCATTCTGAGATTTTCAAGAAAAGAACGGCTGAGATTATTGAAGCCCGTGAATGGCTGTATCAGGCCCTGGACGGCCTCAGGGGAGTTAAACCCTATCCTTCTCATGCCAATTTCATTCTGGTAAAAGTCAAAGACGGCAGGGCAGTGTATGAAGGGCTTCTGGAGAAAGGAATTCTGGTCAGGCTTTTTGAAGGCAGCGAGGTGCTTAATAATCATCTGCGAATTACTATAGGCAGGCTTGAGGATAATAAGTTTATTCTCCACAGCCTGGCAGAGATTCTGACGGATATGGAGGAAAGGTAATGGAACGGATAGGTAAAGCGGAAAGGGCAACTACAGAAACAAAGGTTTCTGTTACCCTTAATCTGAACGGAAAAGGCATTGCAGACTGTAATACGGGTATCGGTTTTTTTGATCATATGCTGACCCTGCTGACCGCCCACGGAGGGTTTGACCTTAAGGTCGAGGCAGAGGGTGATCTGGAAGTTGACGGGCATCATACCGTTGAAGATACAGGCATTGTGCTGGGCCAGGCCTTCAATAAAGCCTTGGGTGATAAGAAGGATATACAGCGTTTCGGGACTGCTTTCGTACCCATGGATGAATCTCTGGCTGTGGTTAATCTGGACATCAGCGGGCGTCCCTACCTGCATATGGAGTTTCCTGCCCTTGCTCCTATGGCCGGCGATTTCGATACTCAGCTTTTGGAGGAGTTCTTCAGGGCACTCTCCATACACGGGGGAATTACCCTTCATGTACGAGTATTGTACGGGAGAAATACCCATCATATGATCGAAGCTGCTTTCAAAGCCCTGGGCAGAAGCTTGCGGCAGGCAGCCGGAAAGGATCCAAGGTGGGGCGGCACCCCTTCTACAAAAGGCCGGATTGATTGAAATAAAAAACATAGCAAGCTGCTTACGGAAGGATGAGAAGACAGAAGATGATTATATATCCTGCTATAGACATTAAGGATGGCGAATGTGTCCGGCTTTTGCAGGGCAGAGCAGACGAAGTGACCGTATACGGGGATGGCCCGGTGGAAACGGCATTGAATTGGGAGTCCCAGGGAGCTCAGTATCTCCATGTGGTTGACCTTAACGGCGCCTTCGAAGGCCGCTCTGTCAATGAGGGAATTATAAAAAACATAGTAAAAGCTGTTTCCATTCCCATTCAACTTGGAGGGGGCATCCGCAGCATGGACAGGATACAGCGTCTTTTGGATGAATACGGAGTTCAGAGGGTTATACTGGGAACGGCCGCAGTGGAAAACAGAGAGTTGATTGAGGGAGCAGTAAAGCGTTACGGCAGCCGGATTGTTGTCGGTATTGATGCCAGGAAGGGAATGGCCTCCACCAGGGGCTGGACTAAGGAAACCGATATTTCCGCGGTGGAGCTTGGCAGACAGGTGAAAGAAATAGGGATAGAAACTGTAATTTATACCGACATAGCAAGGGACGGAATGCTTAAGGGGCCCAACAGGAAAGAAACTAAGGATATGATAGAAAAGACCGGGCTTAATATAATTGCCTCAGGCGGCATCAGCCGGCTGGAAGATATAGAGGGCATGAAAGAAATCGGAGCAGCGGGAGTTATTGTGGGCAAGGCACTATACACAGGAGCTCTTACTCTCTCAGATGCGCTAAGGATAGGAGGAAACTGATATGCGAGAGATAAGAATAATACCCTGCATGGATATACAGGACGGAAGAGTAGTGAAAGGAGTTAATTTTGTTAATATAAGGGACGCGGGGGATCCCGTGGAGATTGCAGAAGCATATAACAGGTCTGGTGCGGATGAACTGGCCTTTTTGGATATTTCAGCAACCAGGGAAAACAGGGGAATCCTGCTGGACTTGGTGGAACAAATAGCCAGGCGGCTTGATATTCCCTTCAGCGTAGGCGGAGGCATAAGAAACCTAAAGGATATTGATGCAGTCTTAAATGCGGGTGCAAGCAAGGTGTCAATCAACTCTGCAGCCCTCAGAAGGCCTGAACTTATAGCAGAAGCGGCGCAGCGCTTCGGTAGCCGGAGAATTGTGGTTGCAATTGATGCAAAACGGCGGGATGATGGCGGTTTCGATACTTATTGGAACAGCGGAAACACCAGGGCAAACCGGGATGCGGTGGAATGGGCAAGGGAAGTGGCGCTTTTGGGAGCCGGCGAAATCCTTTTAACCAGCATGGATGCCGACGGTACGAAAAACGGGTATGATATTTCTCTGACCAGGGCGGTATCAGAAAAGGTAAACATTCCTGTTACCGCTTCCGGAGGGGCAGGGAAACCGGAGCATTTTGCAGAGGCAGTTAAAGAAGGCGGAGCCAGTGCGCTTTTGGCAGCATCCTTGTTCCACTTTGGGGAACTCACTGTCAGGGAAGTTAAAACCTATTTACAGAGCCAGGGAATACCGGTAAGAATGGAGAAATAACAATGGGCAAGAGTAATGCAAACGATTTTACAAAGCTGATCAGTCAGGTTAAATTTGATGATAAAGGGCTTGTTCCGGCAATCATACAGGATTCGGATTCCGGAAAAGTATTGATGCTGGCCTATATGAACAAAGAATCCATTAAGAAGAGCCTGGAAACCGGCAATACCCATTTTTACAGCCGAAGCCGTCAAAGACTGTGGATGAAAGGAGAAACCTCCGGGCATATACAGAAAATACAGGAAATCTACTTTGACTGTGACAAGGACAGTATGCTTATCAAGGTTAAGCAAACAGATTCGGCATGCCACACAGGGCATTACTCATGTTTTTTTAACCGACTGGATGGAAAATATGATATGATAGAAACAGAAGATGAGGCAGATCCCAAGACCAATGATAAAGTATGCTGTGCGGCTGAAGAAAATACGGCTGAAAGCCATGCTGCTGTGCTTTTTGACTTATATGATGTTATTATCGGCCGTAAGGAAAACCCTGTAGAAGGTTCCTATACCAATTATCTTTTCGAGAAGGGCCTGGATAAAATTCTGAAAAAGGTCGGTGAGGAATCTGCAGAAGTTATTATAGCCGCCAAGAACCGCTCCAAAAGTGAAGTTACCTATGAAGTGTCAGATTTAATATATCATCTGATAGTATTATTGGTTGAACAGGGTGTGGAACTGGAAGACATTTTTAAGGAATTGGCTTTCAGAAGGGAAAAAAGAAAAGAAGAAAAAACAAAGTAGTTGACATTTTAAATATCATGCTTTATAATCTTATTTGTCGCTGAAATTAGTGACAGATTCAGGGAGTATAGCTCAGCTGGGAGAGCACCTGCCTTACAAGCAGGGGGTCATTGGTTCAAGTCCAATTGCTCCCACCAATACGGCCCGGTAGTTCAGTTGGTTAGAATGCCAGCCTGTCACGCTGGAGGTCGACGGTTCGAGC